>ERZ827037.338-NODE-338-length-62717-cov-5.365708_pt1 | contig 62717 bp, 78 predicted proteins | sample MGYA00519924_ERZ827037 | MGnify/ENA primary metagenome ERZ827037 (study PRJEB31778, sample SAMEA3449250) | human gut metagenome | biome: human gut; feature: human-associated habitat; material: faeces | place: United Kingdom | collected 2010/2012 ... | reverse complement strand
TAGATAAGGGAATGCCCATAGAGCAAGTCCAGCAACTCTTAGGGCATCAGAAGATTGATACGACGATGCACTATGCAATGGTGAAACAACAAAATGTAAAGCTGGCACATAGAAAATACATCGGATAGGGGCGCAAATATGGAGCTTAAAGAATACCGATTTGACGAAGTTACTATTAACTTTGATAAGAAAAGGATTCCGCTTTCTGGCGCACAGCGAAAAAAAAGACAAGGTAATTTTCGCTATTATGGTGCGCAAGGAGTAATTGATCACATTGACGATTTCATCTTCGACGGGACATACCTTCTGATTGCAGAGGATGGAGAAAACTTAAAATCAAAAAAACAAAATATCGCGCAAGTAGTTGAGGGCCAATTCTGGGTAAATAACCATGCCCATATTGTTCAAGGAAACGAGCTGTGTAATACTCGCTATCTTTGTTACTTGTTAAACAGTATGGATTTGTCTGGATATGTTACAGGATCGGCACAACCAAAACTCAGCCAAGCCAACTTGAATGCAGTTACACTGTTCCTTCCATCCATCACAGTTCAAGAGCGGATAGTTGAGAGTTTATACTTGTTTGACAAGAAAATTGCAGTCAATCAGAAGATAAACGATAATTTAGCGGCTTAGAGTTTGACGGCAGAGATGTCTATCTCGCCTGACATAAGCTTGGGCAGGAGTGAATCGCGGAGTTCAGCCAATCGTGTGTTCTCTCGCTGGCGTGTTTTGATCATCTCAAACATTGGAGCAGTCGCAGAGTGAAATGTCACTAATTCTGCGTCTGTCGGAGCAACAAACGGCATAGCTTTTATGATTTTTGAATTAACTGCCGTGGCAATGGATGAGGTACTACCCATCGTTTGATAATTGAAATCCTTCAAGTAGCAGTACAGATACTCGTTGATTTCGGGCTTGTCTGTTTTGAAATGTGCAATAGCTTCGTTAGTCGCCATTGCGCCATCGGTAATTGCAACACGACCCACTGTCAGTTTGAAACTGAGAAGTACAGTGTTATCAGGAACAACTTTGATATTGAATTTATCCACTGATTCATGGGTCAAGTATTCCGAACTGTCTGCGATGTACATACCGCATCTTCCCATATCGGAAATTGACACCCAAATGCAATCAATAGGATTCATGGAAAACCACTGTGCTTCCTTGCGCGGTGGAGTCTTGCCGATTGAAATATCAAAGTATTCATCAGCGCGGCACTCTCGGCGGGCATCATTGTTGGTTTCAACAAACATTTGTCGATATAATGCCATTGCCTGCTGCTCTAAATTATCGTTTATCGCACTTGTCGCATTGTGAGCGACCACGCGCTGTCAAAACGCGGTATAATATGATTTGAAAATGGGAGGTATGTGCAATGGATATACAAGAAACAATCAGTCACGCCAGAAAAGAATACAAGGATTATCTGCGTGAGAAGCACCCTGACTGGGCAGAAAGCAGTCTCAGCACCCATGTTTCTGATGCCTTCTACCTGTATCAGAATACCATTGCCCTCTCCTTCTGGAAGTGTTTTGAGAGTGACGAGTCGATGGCAGCGGCAAAGCAGGATATACTCGAATATCTGAAACATGATGTGATGTCGGAACGCGCTGAGGAACGCACAGCCGGTTATTTCAATGATCTCAAGATGCTCAAAGAGTTCCTGGACACCAAAGGCGGTGTGAGGGCCTATGTGGGACCGGAGTACGATTGCGAAGTGACTGTCTACAAATACGCAAAAATGGCCTACGATGGAGCGCTTTCTTCCGATGACGCTGTTGCGGCCATGTGCAAGGAAGTTCCGTTCTTCGGGGAAACATCCCATAAGCTCATGGTCATGCTGTTTGCATCCATGATGGAGGGAACAAGGTACACCCGCCGGGGCAATACAGAAACAACGATTTACTTCATCGTCCATATCGGACAGGACTATGGCAAAGATCGCATGGTCAATGCCTTAAAAGCAACCCACCAAAACATAACCTACTACTACGAGCAGACCGGAAACAAGTCAAACAGCATCCGCCGGGGCTGCACAAAGGTAGCCAAGGACAACAATATTGATATGGATTTCAGCGAGAAGATGTTTGAGGGCATCATCCCGAAGGAATCCTCTGATACTGCCCTCACGGTCGATGACACAGCCGTCCGGTATTGGCTGTATGCTGCTGGCGATGGCTCCGTCAACTGGGAGAACGATTATGCTGAGGGTATTATGGCTATCGGCTGGGATAACATGGGCGATCTCATGCAGTACAGCTCCAAGGAAGAAATGCGAGCGAAGATGCGGGAAGTCTACGGAGGGACAAGCTCGTATAAGAACCAAGTTCACGCCACATGGCAGTTTGCAAATGACATCAAACCCGGCGACATCATCTTCGTCAAAAAAGGAAGAAAAGAAATCATTGGTAGAGGCGTTGTTGAGGGCGAGTATGTATATGATCCCACCCGTGAGCACTACCGTAACACCCGTACTGTCCGCTGGACAGACAAAGGTTTATGGGAGCATTCTGAGCAGTTGGCGATGAAAACCCTGACCGATGTAACGCCTTATACCGATTTTGTGAAGAAGACGCAAAGCCTTTTTGATGGAGAAAGCACAAATGTTGCTATCCAAGACGAGGATGAAGAGGAACGGACATACGATCCATATACCGCCGACGATTTCCTGCATGATGTGTTCATGGATGAAGACCGTTACAACATCCTCAAGGCTCTCTTGCTGACGAAGAAGAATGTGATCCTTCAAGGCGCACCGGGCGTCGGAAAAACCTTTGCAGCAAAGAGGCTTGCCTATTCTATCATGGGCGAGAAAGACACGAACCGCATCAAGATGGTGCAATTCCATCAGAGTTATAGCTACGAAGACTTTATCATGGGCTTCCGCCCCACGGAAACAGGCTTCGAGTTGAAGAAAGGCGTTTTCTATGAGTTCTGCCGCAAGGCCGCAGAAGATGACCGTCCCTATTTCTTCATCATTGACGAGATCAACCGAGGCAACTTGAGCAAGATTTTTGGCGAGCTGTTCATGCTCATTGAAAGCGATAAGCGCGGAGTTGAGTTGCAGCTTCTCTACGCGGACGAGCAGTTCTCCATTCCAAGCAATGTATACATCATCGGCATGATGAACACCGCTGACCGAAGCCTTGCTATGCTGGACTATGCACTGCGCCGCCGTTTTGCGTTCTTTGAGATGACACCGGCATTTAACTCGTCTGGTTTCAGGGCATATAGGGCGAAGATCAACAACCCGAAGTTCGACCGCCTGATTGCCACAGTGGAGCAGCTTAATGATGTGATAGCGAATGATGATTCGCTGGGCGAAGGTTTCTGCATCGGCCATAGTTATTTCTGTACGAACGCCACAGTCACAGACGATTGGATGAAGTCCGTGGTAGAGTTTGAGCTGATCCCGCTGCTCAAAGAATACTGGTTTGATGAAGCCGCAAAAGTCAAGGATTGGAGCCGTACTCTTCGTGAGGTGGTCAAATGATTCCCATTCGCAACATCTACTATATGCTGGCCTATGCGTTCCAAGTGTTGCACGAGCAAGGCTATAAGGATGTTGCCGCTGAGGATTTCCGAAACACCGCAGAGTTGCTGGCTGCTATCCTATGCAAAGGCGTGTCTGTTCAGATTAAGCGGGGCTTATGCAGACAGTACATAACAAAGGAAGAACCGCTGGCTTCCCCAAGAGGCAAGCTTGAAATTGGAGAATCCATCAAAACCCAAGTCCTTCGTAAAAAACAGCTCGTCTGCGCCTATGATGAGTTTTCGGTTAATGCCTATACAAATCGCATTATCAAAACGACAATGGCCGTACTGCTCCGTGCAGATATTACCAAGGCGAGGAAGAAGGAGATCCGCAAGCTGCTTGTCTTCTTCGATGGCGTAGATACCTTGGACGCTCATAACATCAACTGGAACATCCAATATGACCGCAATAATCAGACCTACCGGATGATAATTGAAATATGCCGGTTTGTTCTGAAAGGACTGCTGCAAACGACCGCAGACGGATCTACCCGTATTATGGATTATGCGGATGACATGACAATGGCAAAGCTGTATGAGAAATTCATACTGGGCTATTATCAGCGGGAGCACCCGGACATCCGTGCGTATTCCCCGCAAATCGCTTGGCAAGTGACAGATGGGTGCAGAACGCTTTTGCCTACCATGCAGTCCGACATCGTGCTTTCAAACAAGAAAGCTGAAAAGACGCTTATAATCGACGCAAAGTTCTACACGCACAATATGCAGATGAAAGCACCCTATATGACGCAAACGCTCCACTCAGGGAATTTGTATCAGATTTTCACCTATGTTAAGAACTGGGATGCAGCGCCTGGAGAAACGGTAGCGGGGATGCTTCTATACGCCAAGACAGACGATGCCGTTCAGCCGGATGGAGATTACCAAATGAGCGGCAATCAGATCAGCGTAAAGACGCTTGATATGAACTGCGAGTTCGCTGTGATCGCAGGACAGCTTGACACGATTGCAGAAAGGGTTAGATGATAACACAGCAGATCGAACAAAGGAGCAACGGAAATGGCAGGATATTATACCGAATCAAATTACGAGAATGCAGTTCTCCAATTACTCAACGAAGGGCTTGGCTACACCTATGTCTACGGACCGGATGTAGAGCGTGATTATCACTCTCCGCTCTACGAGGATGTCCTGTTGCCCGCCTTGCAGCGCATCAATAAGGGCTTGCCTCTGGATGCTATCAATGAGGCCATTTACAAACTCAAGAACTTTGAGTCCGGCTCACTGCTGCAAAAGAACATGACCTTTACCGACTATCTGCAAAACGGTATCTCTGTAAAATACTTTGTAAATGGCGAGGAACGCTCCACCCTCGTCTACCTTGTTGACTTCAAAAATCCTGCCAATAACGACTTTACCGTTGCTAACCAGTGGACTTTCATCGAAAATTCCGAGAAACGCCCTGATGTCATTCTCTTCATCAATGGTCTGCCCCTTGTCGTAGTAGAGCTGAAATCTCCCTCCCGCGAAGAGACAGACGCTTCCGACGCATACCGCCAGCTCCGCAACTATATGTACGAGATCCCCTCCATGTTTATTTACAATGAGGTCTGTGTCATGAGCGACATGACTACCTCAAAGGCTGGAACCATCACCTCCGGTGAAGACCGCTTCATGGAGTGGAAAACAACGGATGGCAGCTATGAGAACACACAGTACGCGGCCTTTGACACCTTCTTTGAGGGACTGTTTGAGAAGAACCGTTTCCTCGACATCCTGAAAAACTTTATCTGCTTCAATGTGGACGGCGAGAAGACATTCAAAGTGCTTGCCGCCTACCATCAGTATTTCGCCGTCAAGAAGGCGGTTGCTTCCACCCAAAAGGCAACCGTCACGGATGGCAAAGGCGGCGTGTTCTGGCACACGCAGGGCAGCGGAAAATCGTTGTCTATGGTGTTCTATGCTCACTATCTGCAAGAAGCATTGGAAAGCCCGACAATCGTTGTGATCACAGACCGCAATGACTTGGATGACCAGCTCTACGGCCAGTTCGCCCGCTGCAAGGACTTCCTGCGCCAAACGCCGCAGCACGCCCAAAGCCGAACCCACCTGAAAGAACTGCTTGCAAACCGTCAGGCAAACGGCATCATCTTCACAACCATGCAGAAATTTGAGGAAAGTGATGAGCCTCTTTCTGATCGTCGGAATATCATCGTCATGGCGGATGAGGCGCACCGCAGCCAATACGGATTAACGGAGAAGGTTGTAGTCCGTCAGAAAGAAGATGGTGAAGTCGAGGCAAAGACTATTATCGGTACCGCCCGTATTATCCGTGATAGCCTTCCGAACGCTACATACATCGGCTTCACCGGTACTCCCATCTCTTCTAAAGATCGGAGCACCCGTGAGGTGTTCGGTGATTATATCGACATTTACGATATGACTCAGGCAGTTGAGGACGGAGCGACCAGACCGGTTTACTATGAAAGCCGCGTCATCCATCTCAAGCTTGATGAAAAGACGCTGCATCTTATTGACGATGAGTATGACCTGATGGCAGAGAATGCCGATCCTTATGTTATCGAAAAGAGCAAAAAGGAACTTGGCCAGATGGAGGCAATTCTGGGGGCTAACCAGACGATCCGTTCTCTGGTAGACGATATTCTCGACCATTACGAAAACTATCGCGCCAATCTTCTGACCGGGAAGGCGATGATTGTTGCATACTCCCGCTCCATCGCCATGAAGATATACAAGCGGATTTTGGAACTTCGCCCAGCTTGGACGGAAAAGGTCGCAGTTGTCATGACGCAGGGCAACAACGATCCCGAAGAATGGCGTGAAGTAATCGGCAATAAGGCTCACAAAGAAGATATGGCGAGAAAGTTCAAAGACAACAACTCGCCGCTTAAAATTGCTATCGTTGTGGATATGTGGCTAACGGGATTTGATGTTCCGTCCCTTGCCACAATGTATGTCTATAAGCCGATGGCCGGTCACAACCTCATGCAGGCTATCGCCCGTGTCAACCGCGTTTTCAAGGACAAGGAAGGCGGCTTGGTTGTTGACTATGTGGGTATCGCTGCCGCTCTGAAACAGGCCATGAATGACTACACAGCGCGGGACAAGAAGAATTACGGCGACACGGATGTCAGCAAGGTTGCATATCCGAAGTTCCTTGAGAAACTGTCCGTGTGCCGTGACCTATTCTATGGTTATAACTACGATAAGTTCATGACCGGAACCGATCTTGATAAGGCGAAGACGATTACAGGTGGCGTAAACTTTATCCTTGGTAAAAGCGTTGCGGAACAAGACCTTCCTGACAAGGAGAAAACACAGAATATCTACATCAAGGAGGCTTTGCTGCTCAAACAGGCACTTTCGCTGTGCGGTAGCTTGGTGGATGAGAAAACACGACTTGAAGCTGCATTCTTTGAATCGCTCAGAACAATGATTGTTCGACTTCTGTCCGGAGGAACCGGCAAGAAGTTTACCCTCCCGGAAGTGAATGAGCGGATCAATGAGCTGCTGAAACACAGCATCAAGAGCGAGGGCGTAATCAACCTCTTCTCGGATGTAAAGACGGAGTTTTCTCTGTTCGATCCGAAGTTTCTTGAAGAGATTGCCAATATGAAGGAGAAAAACCTTGCGGTTGAACTCTTGAAAAAGCTGATTGCCGAACAGGTGTCGGTTTACCGACGAACCAATATCGTCAAATCAGAGAAGTTTTCTGAACTTATTCAGGGTGCAATGAACCGCTACCTGAATGGAATGCTGACGAACGAGGAAGTGATTCAGGAGCTTTTGAAGCTGGCAAAAGAAATCGCTGATGCAAACGCGGAGGGTGAAAAGTTGGGATTGAATGCCGACGAGCTTGCATTCTACGATGCTCTGACCAAGCCGCAAGCAATCAAAGATTTTTACGAACACGATGAACTGATTGCCATTACCAAAGAGCTGACCGATCTTCTTCGTAAAAACCGGACGATTGATTGGCAGAAGAAAGAAAGTGCAAGAGCCGGTATGCGGCGTTTGGTTAAGCGATTGCTCAAGAAACATAAATACCCGCCGGAGGGGATGGACGATGCCGTCCAGACTGTCATGAGTCAGTGTGAGATGTGGACGGACAATGTGATGACCGTCTAAGAATACAGAGCAGACAACAATTTTACGATGCTATGTTCTTACCAGCGCATAAGAAAATGAGGTCGAATATGGATCATTATTTCGGTTTCAACACACCTGAAAGTCGAAAAAAGCAGAGAAAAGCTGCCCTAACAGAAATCGGAGAAAAAGCAACGAATTTTTTCTGGGATGTCGCCCCGGAATACGGCTTTGAAATGCGCGAAGGGCAACAAGATATGTCCTTTGAAATAGTGGACGCTCTCATCCACAACCAACATTTTGCTGTCGAGGCCGGTGTTGGGATTGGAAAGTCTTTCGGCTACTTGGTGCCTGTCCTGCTTTATAAAAAAAGCTAAATAAACCGGTGATTGTCGCTACCTCAACGATTGCCCTCCAGGAACAGCTCTGGAATGATGTTCACAATGTTATGTCCCTTCTGAAAACAAATCCAGAGGTCATTCTTGCAAAGGGCCAGACGCACTATCTTTGCCATAAGCGAGCAAAGGAGCACCTTGAAACGGAGAATGCTGTCATTCCGAAAGAACTTGCCGAAGGCATAGAGCAAGGCTTCCAAGAGCGCAAGCAGTTCACGGCAACCATACCGCAAAATATCTGGGACAAAGTAAATATCCAGCGTTTTAGTATGCGGAATTGTGGCTCCTGTGATAAGAAATGCCTCTATTATGACATCCGCTCTCAACTAAGATACACTGATGGAATTGTGCTGTGTAATCAGGATTTCTTGACTGCGCATCTCCGTCAACTACGGCGTGGACAGGACGGTTTGATCAACCGTGAAGCTGACCTGATCGTTGTGGATGAGGCACACAACTTGGATGATAAGGTGCGAAGTGCAACAACGGAGCGCGTCAGTCAGGGAAGGATTCTTGGTCTTATCAGAAGCGCAGCCGATGAAGTTAAGCCCTCTGACCGGCAAAATATTCTCAAAGAGACCGAGACAGCACAGAAGGCGGTCTACTCATTCTTTGACTGCCTCAAGGTACAGATGCAGCAGCAAATCAATACGGCGCAACAGGATATGCGCTATGCTGAGCGCTTCTTCTTTGACGGGAGCGAGGAATCCTTAGCGCTTTTGGAAGCAATGATCGAAGCCGTCAAGAGTGTGGCTCTCAGCATTCAGGTCTATTCCAGCTTCGAGTATAATAATCGGTCAACAGCGGCATCGGATGAGCTGGACGAATTGAGTGAAACCCTTGCGGAAATGATTGCAGAAGTGGATGACTACCTTCTCTGGATAGAACGCAAGGGAAGTCAATCTGAGCTTGTCTATTGCCCGAAGAATACCCGAGAGATTACCAACCGTCTGTATTTTAGCGGAACTGCCCGGACAATTCTTACCTCAGCAACGCTGACGAATGCGACGGAGGGAAGCCTTGAAGAACAGTATGCCTATTTCATCAGCAATACCGGATTTCCAACAGATGAGCATGGCTGTCTCTCAGAGCCGAAGCCCTCTCCTTATCCTTATGACGAGCACTCCATGATTTATTACTGCGACGATCTGCCGCATCCCACCAAAGAACATGAGGCATTCATAGAACAGGGAGTGCAGCGGCTACTCGAAGTTCTTGACATATCCGGCGGCAAAGCCTTGGTTCTCTTTACGGCCAAGACCGACATGGAAGAGGTATATTCCATCCTGAGTCAGAAGGAATTGCCGTATAAAGTTCTGATGCAGCAGCCGGGTTCATCTCAGGATCAAGTGCTTAACGAGTTTAAGGAAGATACCAACTCGGTGCTGCTCGGAACCGGCGCATATTGGGAAGGCATCAGCATTGAGGGTAAGAGCCTATCGAATGTAGTGATTTTCCGGTTGCCATTCCCTGTTCCTGATCCTATTATCGAGTACAAAGCATCTATCGCGAAAGATCCGCTGATGGATGTGCGCGTCCCGGAAATGGTAATCAAGCTCAAACAGGGTATTGGCAGATTGATCCGCAACTTTACGGATACAGGGATTGTCTGCATTATTGACCGAAGATTGAGAGATGCGCCAGCAGAGAGATACCATGATATTGCGTGGGCATCCCTCCCCATCAAAAACCGCACAAAAGACCTTGGAGAACTTAGACGCTTTTACGAGAGCCTTCCGGCTGCACACAACGAAACAGAGGGGTAATCTCACATGGAAGTCCAAGAGGCTGTTGGTGCTGCTATCGCCAATGAAGACAAAATCATATACAAGGATAGCACCTACGAGCTGGTCTCCAAGGTGGCCTATCTGATCGGCGTTCCTCGGCACATATTTGAAAATGAGCATGAAGCGCCCCAAATGGAAGTTTTCGAGCGGCTGGAAGCGGATAAGGCTGCTCGTATTATCCGGCATCTGAGCATCATCCGAACTGCCATTGAGCGAAACTTCCGGCACATCAACAGCGCAATGAGGATCGATTACCGAACACTCCTTTCCATGCCAGAGTATGTGCCAGCAGACAGTCTGCATCAGCTGAGTGCGGACGGGATCAACTTTATAAAGAAATCCAGCACAAAGCTCGTCCACCATGTTATCGAGATCAACCGGCTGATTTCGGACCGAATCAACAACTGTAAGAAACTGTTTCCTCTCTGGATTAGCTGGGACTATATCAAGGACCTGTTTATCATGCCCAACGGCTTGAAGGAGGAAGGGACCAGACAGGCTGCTTACCTCTATTACGCCAATCGCTCCTATTACCCCTATCAGGTGTATATCAACTGGGTGCCGCAGGATGAAGGCAATGTCCTCTATTATGACAAGAAATTTGCGGTGCTGCTGTATCAATGGCACAATGACTATTTCCGCGAGTTCAGCAAAGTCTCTGATGTCAGCAGCTATGTCAAAGGCAGCATCTATGAGTACATCGAAGGCAGCGAGAAGACGGTTGTAGTGGTGGACTGCGAAAACTCCGATCCGTACAAGCTATGCGCTGTTTTGAGAAACCTTGACTATAAATACACGCAGAAGATTTCGAGCATCATTCTCTTTGATGACATTCATACTGCCTCTGCGTGGCGTATCCTCGAAGATTTTACCAAGATACCGGTGGAGCATATTCTGATTGAGCGGGTCAAAGAAAGCAAATCCCTTGTAGACATCAAGCTGACTGCACGAGCCTGTCAGGAACACTATATCAACAAGGTGGATTCTTTCATCATCGTTTCCAGCGACTCTGACTACTGGGGACTGATTTCCTCGCTGCCGGACGCTCGCTTTCTGATGATGATTGAGCACGAAAAAAGCGGCCCGGATTTGAAGGCTGCACTGGTCAATACCGATATCTTCTACTGCTACATAGATGACTTTTACTCCGGGAATGCTGACGAACTGAAATTTGGCGCACTTATTAAAGAGATGTACCGGTATATAGACAGCGCAGTCCATCTAAATGTCAATGAAATGTTCTCAGCCGCTCTAAAAGCGACCCGCATTGAGATGAGCGACGCGGAGAAAAAACAATTCATGGCGCAGCATATACGAACCATGCAGATGTCCATTGCGCCGGATGGCGAAGTCGTTATAGAATTTAAGAATAAATAGTCTTAGGATTGGAGGGTACTGCTATGATGCAAGAGATCATGGACCAGGAAGAGCGGGTTATGCTTGACCAAATTGCCAAACTTACAGAAGAAAATCATGTTGAATGGGCTTGTGACGAATACAATCCGATTGGGTTTCTCGACAAAGACGATGACTCTGAACAATCCGCCTGTATCTGCCAAATGTTTCAGTTTTCCGCTGTCCTAAATGGTTTTCATTACGAACTTGAGTTAGCTGAATATATCAATGTACCCAGCGGTAAGATTGACCTATCCGTTACCCTCACAAGAAACGATGACGAACATTTCCTGAAAATTGACTCTATCCTGTCTGTGGAGCTTGCCACTTCCCAAGAAAAAGAGGCAAAGGATATAGACAACATCGCTGCTGTTCGGTTAGCAAAGCGCCTTGTTCCTCTGGCCGTTAAGACGGATGCCGTTGCAGAAGCCTTTTCGTGGGCGAGTTTCATCAACCAGACCGGCATATCTAAGGCGCTTCTCAATAATAATCTCACGAAATTGGGAGAAAAACTGTGTTCGGAACATCGGGCGCTCGACTTCCACTACGCTGTGTTTGACAACGCTTATAAAGACCGACTTCTTGCCGAACTATGAGAGTGAAGCCCCCCTGCAATTCACAGGGGGGCTTTGCGTCACTGTGCTATGCTATTCCCTTGATCCAGCATCATCGCAACCTGATAAATAAACTCTTCCGGTGTCGGCCTGTCGCCCTTGAAGGTCATCATGTCCCAGATAGGCTGTGCATCAGCATCATGATGATCGAAAGCTTCATCAATCGCTCTCTGCATCTCCTGTAAAACATTGTCTGGGGTAGTTCCATTTTCCTTTGCGATCCTTTCAAGAATTTCCTGAAAATTTCTCACGAGAAATCCCTCCATCTTTAGAATTTATACTTGCTCTTTAGAACAAGTATATAATTAAAAGATAGTCGAAGATGCGCAAACCTTGTCGAATGCAAGAAAAAAGATTGGAAGAGCCGGTGGCTCTTCCAACTGCTACTTTTCAACTAATGCGCTTACTGCTTTGAGTATTCGCATTTTCTCATCGTGTGGGAGATCCTCGATGGCGGCAGAAAGCTCAGAAGCGACGCTTTTCGTCGCGTGATCTACTACATCAACCAGTAAAGAATCCGCAGATACCTCAAGGACATTAGCGATTGCAACAAAGGTATCCAGCCGTGGGATTTTTGAACCACGTTCGATCACACTTACATGAGTTGGGCTAATATCAACAAGTGCTGCGAGGTCTTCCTGTGTCATATTTTTCTTTTCCCTTGCAGTTTTAATCCGTTGCCCGACTGCCTTAGCATCCATCGTACCGCCTCCTTCTTTAGAACATGAATTAGCTCTAAAGATAGTATAAATTGGAGGCGTTCAATCATACAGAAGCCAAAGACCAAGAGATAATTCTAAAGACCTAAAATGCAAAAAAAAGAAGAGCCGCAGCCGACACCCGGATAGAAGAACAAGTTACAATGCTAAAGAACGAATCTCAAGAATAAATCCAATCTGTTAACTTAGATATTATGAATAAGCGAGCCTTTGTTCGTCTCTTCAACCCCATTTTCAAATCTGCAGACAAAGTCGCACTGCGCCGGCCAGCTAAGTAATAATTCAGATAGAGTCCAACTTCACGATACATACTCCAACATATTTGTTTTCATAGTATTTTTTACTCGTGTCTGAAAAATCACATGCATAGAAGAATTCGTATTTTCGTGCCGCTGTCCGATCGCCAAAAAGTCTTTTCAGATCTGCTGTCAATTTTCCATTACTGCGGTAGCTGGTCGCAGCAAAGCATTCAGCAATGATTTCTCCATCAGTAGACTCAATATCATAGCCGCTGACATTGCCCCAATTAAGAAGGAATGATTTCTCGGGATAATGGGATAACAAATACTCAGTAGCGGCGAGCGTCACAAAATAAGTCTGACTTTGATTGATAACCTCAACTAAGTTCTCGGGTTTTCCAGATAAAGGCTCGGTGGCAATCTTGTCAAATTTGAAATGTTTGAAGATTTCTTGAGCATCCTCACTGTCAATCATCGCCTTAATATCCTGCACGCTTTTTCTGAGGTTTGACAGGATCGTGGTTTTGTATCTGCTAAGCTCTTCTGCACTGCTAATCGTTACCGTGTTTGCCATAGATTTCTCCTTCATTGCAGCGATGCAAATATTTCACCCTCGATGTCCAGTATGTCATCCATCGGCAGCTTTGTTCCGTCCTGCATCACAATCAACCGTTCAAAGTCATCTATCTTTTTTACCATACCAGTCACTTCGACATATGCTCCACCAGCTTTGCGTTTATCCGGCTTAAAGTAAGTAAAGGTGACTTCCGGTTTATCATTCATGCTATCAACAAGAATATGGAACTTCGTGTTCAGGGTGCTCAGAGCCTCTTCGTCCATTTCAACCTTTCCCACTGTTAGACGCCCGGTTTCTTTGATAGCGGCATCATAGCCGGTAAGCGCTGCAAAGGGTGAGAATTGGGCGGCTCGATCCTGCATGGACATCTGCGGTCTGATTTTGGATACATGGTGTGGTAGATGGATTATATCATCGTACTGCTTTTTCATAATCTTTGTCCTTTGTGTTCCGCTAAAAAGAAACAGCAATTCCCTTATGATCAGAGAGAAGTTTATCCTCATTCCATTCTTCAATCGTCAGCTTTACGAAGGAAGCAAAACGGCGGGAGATGGCAATATGGTCAATGCACTCGGCCTGTTCACCCGTCAAAAGGGACAGTTCGACCTCCTGAAATAAATTCTGCAAATCGTTTCTTCCGGCTCGCGTGAAGTAGTAGTTATCGAAGAAGGAACAGTTAAAATCACCGCACACGCAGATACCGTCACCTTTCTTACTCAAACGGCGTATGTCATCACTCTGGTGATGAAGTTCCTCCATGAAGGAAGGGTGACGGTTGCCCAGTATTCCTATGATTGTTCCATATACCAGCAGATTTCCAGCTTCCGTTTTTAGCTCAGCGCAAAGGGCAGTATGCGGATCATAGGTCTGATGCAGCTGAACAACGGGATAGTTGGTGTAGAGCGAAACACGATTTTCTGTAACGGCATAAGGGATGGCCTTATCTTCTATCAAAGAAGTGGTCTCATGGCAGAAGGTATACTTGGGGTGCAGCCGCTTGTCGGTCTCGGTCAGTACCAGGATGTCAGCCTTAATGCTATTGCACAAACCCTGAATCTGGTCAAGCTGCTTTTTGTGCTTGAGTCGCTCCACATTCCATGTGGCGATTTTCATGCCTTGTGACCTCCAATCTGCTGGTTCCGATCTTTGGCTGTTGCACCTTCTTCCAAGTTCATCCCCCGGAGAATCGCATTCTTACCAAACTTTTTCTTGATGTTCAGCATGGCCGTCTGCATTTTCTGCTCGCGTTCTAATTCCTGCTGCTCCTGTTCCTGCTGCGCCTCCTGAGCGGCATAGTCAGCGAAAAGGTCAAGTTGTTCAAATCCGCCGTTCTTTTTTGGTGCGGACTCTTTCGGGAGGACATGGTTTGCCACAACATTCAGTCTTCGGATGAGAAGACTTTGGTCTACGATGCGGTCAAACAGCTCCGCTGCGCCGGACATGATCTTTTTGGTGGAGGCCGTGTATCCATCCAGATTGATTGTGCCGTGGGCGTGTTTGGGAATCTGCCTCCCGTAATGATCCTTCACAATCGCGCCGTGATACTTTGCTTTTCTTGCAGGGTCGGTGAGATTTTCAATGTCATAGCCCACCGTCACCACAAGCTGATCGGTGACAAGCCCTTTGTCCACCAAATCCAGAGAAAGCATATCTGCCATCTCTCGCAGGACGAGCCGCGCCTTTTCTGCATCGTAGGGGCAGTGAAGCACCTGTCCCGATCCCAAGCTGTTAGAGGTTGGCTTGTATGCCTTAATTGCCTCGATGGTAGTTGGCTCCCAGCCCCACGCATGGTCGATCAGTAATTCTGCATTCTTTCCGAAGAGATGATACAGCAAATCCTCATTGCGCTCGGAGCATCGTGCAACATCGCCCATCGTGAACATCCCGTGCTCTTCCAGCTTCTTTGCGTAGCCACGGCCTACTCGCCAGAAGTCGGTGAGGGGCTGGTGTGACCACATGGTCTGCCGGTAGGTCATTTCGTCCAGCTGGGCGATGCGTACCCCATTTTTATCCGCCGGAATATGCTTTGCCACAATATCCATCGCCACCTTGCAGAGATAGAGGTTTGTCCCGATCCCCGCCGTGGCCGTGATGCCGGTGGTTGCGATGACATCCAGAATCATCTTCATGGCGAGGTCATGGGCAGACAGCTTGTAGGTAGAAAGGTAATCGGTCACATCCATAAATACTTCGTCGATGGAATATACCACGATGTCCTCCGGGGCGATATATTTCAGGTAGACCTCGTAAATCTTCGTGCTGTATTCCATGTAGTAGGCCATCCGGGGCGGAGCGATGATGAAGTCGATCTCCAGATTCGGGTTTTCTTGCAGCTCAGAGAAGAAGCAGGATTTGCCTTCCAGCACTCTGCCCGGAGCATCATGCCGCCGTCCGGCGTTGGCTTCCTTGACTCGCTGCCTGACCTCAAAGAGCCGCCCTCGGCCTGAAATGCCGTAGCTTTTGAGACTTGGAGTGACGGCAAGGCAGATGGTCTTGTCAGTGCGGCTTTCGTCTGCTACAACGAGGTTGGTGTCCATCGGGTCAAGGCCGCGCTCCCGGCATTCCACCGAAGCATAGAAACTCTTGAGATCGATTGCAATGTAGGTGCGGTCTTTCATGCTTCGGTGAGCCTCCTTTCAGTCCTTCAAATGAGAAGTTCTCACTCCGATATATGTTTAATCTTCTGTAAATTCCCGCTACATAGCGCATCCATGTTTCTGAATATTTTATCTGCATCCCAATCCCACCATTTGAGGTTTAGCAGATATGCGGTCAAATCATCATCAAACCGCTTGCGAATCAGTTTGCACGGGTTTCCGCCAGCAATGCTATATGGCGGAATGTCTTTTGTGACAACAGAGTTAGCTGCTATGATCGAACCGTCCCCAATATGAACACCCGGCATGACAGTCACATTCTGTCCGATCCAAACATCATTTCCCACAACGGTGTCGCCCTTTAACGGCAGATCTTCAAGGCTGGGAGTAAACTGCTCCCAGCCACTGCCCATGATGTTAAATGGGTAGGTCGTTACGCTGTTCATTCTGTGATTGGCGCCATTCATGACGAATTCAATACCCTTTGCTATCGCACAAAACTTTCCAATAATCAATTTATCTCCAAGAAATTCATAATGGTGCGTGACGTGATCTTCAAATTTTTCCGCACCATTTATATCGTCGTAATAACTGTATTCACCCACGATAATATTCGGCCTGGTAATTACATTCTTAATATATACCACTTGCTTGATTGCTTCGTTCGGGTATACAGCGTTGGGATTCGGTCCCATATGATTCCCCCTCCAAATTCAGATTTTTGTTTTAATGATACACCGGGCAAGCTTTAGTCAAGGGCAAACAGCGCCGCATGGATCTCAAACCGTTGTAGTTACCACAGCTAATAAAGGACTCAACAAGGATGTCGAATTTATTGCTAAGCGACCGTACGACGCCTTGATGACTATACTTTATTCAAATTGGATATCGTTCTCATTGCACCATCGTTCGGCAAGCTCCCGGTAGGCGTTTGCCTGATAGTCGTACCACAACTGTTCCACGCCTTGAAAGCGGATCGTTTGCTTGAAACGCCGGAACGCACCCTTGCCGCGTATTGCCCCAGCCAGCTCGCTTTTGATCCTGCCCGCTGGGAGGTCGTCCACAAAGGAGTCCATGATGCTGTATTCGTGGATTTCATATTTTGTCGGGAATCGGAGAAACCGCTCCGGTTCCTTCTCGATCAGTTCGGCAAGATCCTCATCTGTCTCACCGGTAATCCATACATCAGGCAGATAAACCGTTTCGTTGGTTTTCGTATCATAGAGCATCGTGTAGGCATCGCTGGCCTGTTCGATTGCGTCTATGACCGTTTGCAGCTTGATCTTCATGCGCATCACCGTCCGCAGCACTTTTTGTATTTCTTCCCGCTTCCGCAGGGGCAGGGATCGTTCCGGCCAACCTTTTTCGGTTTTGTTCCGTTCTGAATTTCTGCGATTTCTTTCAGGAAATTCATCCGCAGCTCTTCGCTGGGCATCTCCATTGCCAGAATCCCTTGCCGAAGCTCGTCTGGATTCATGGTTCCGTCCGCAATGGCCTGACGGATGTTCGGGCCAAAGGAAATAGACTTGGGAATGCGTTCTTCCGGGGGATACATTGCGGTCAATTCGTCGGGCGTATGACCACGGTTATATTGCATCCGCACATGGTTGTGAAACGGCGTATACACCTCTGCAAAATCGCCTATATCCACTTTGCGGCGAAACTTCACACCGATCTCATCCAACCGGTTCATCACATCCTCAAATCCGGCGTTCATGCAATGGAGACCATAATAGATGTCGATGAACACCGCTTCCAGCTTGTCCTCCGGCACAGTGGTTTTAGTCAGGAGGAAGTTTCGGAATGCCTCTGCTTCCGGGGTATTCTCCCAGTGGAAGGGATTGTCGTAAGCAAGGAACTCCTTCTTGTCCGGCACATAGTAGGGCTTTCCCTGATGGCCTCGTAAGATCTCATGATATGGTTTAAGGTCCTCGCCGATTAGCTGCACATCTATGACCTCGTACTCCATCAACTCGGTTTCAGGACCGTCGTAATAGAGTTCAGATTTACCGAGGATGTAGTAGTCCTCGCACTCATGCCTTGCGATTTCGGCAAAGGCAAGAAATTCTTCCTTCGTCACCAGCGATTTGTTCTGCGATGTGATGATCCCATAGAGCTTGCTGAGCGGGATAATGCCGTACAGATTGGCGGCGGCATTCAAATACTTTCGCAGAAGCCGCGAGGCGGTATCCTTCAACGGGATCTCCCGATAGAGCGCATTTAATTTTCTGCGCCCGTATTCCTCTGGGATCGGGATATAATACGGTTCCTCTCTGCTCATTCCGCTTCCTCCACAATGCCAAAATCAATCAGAATATTTTTATCTCCGTAGGTGGGATAGACGATGCCGGTCATCTCATACGCATATCGCTTGACCTTCCGGAAATCCTTTGTCCGCTCCGGGGAAAATGCTGCGGTTTCATACTTTTCGTATTCCGGCAGACCGGCAAGGTCATCCGCAGCCGCCTTGATCAGTGCATCTGTAACATCATAGATATCTTTCCCGTACTCTACGGCCAACAGCTCGTGTTTCTTTACATCCTGATCCAGATTCCCGAAGGAACGATACAGCAAGTATTTCATCGTAATTTTTTCTCCTTTTCCATGATGTCATCTTGTTCGATGCTTCGATTCTCTCAGGAGCCTTTGCGCTGATCCATCCTACAAATTTATCACAGTTCATTTCAAGAAACTGCTTCGGTGCTCCTGTTCGCGGAATCGGTGTCCCTGCATATTCAGCTCCGAAACCTTGAGCGCCACCAAGTTTATATCTGAACACATGATGCGCGCAATCTGGCCGACATCATAGCCGCCGTATATGTATTCCAGAATCTCATCGTCAGGAAGAGCGATCTGTGCGGCAAACATATTTGCCTCGTATTCCATCCGCTGATTCCGCATGTCAAAAATATTGAATTCCTGCAAGCCGCCAACCTGGATCGCCTCTCTGCGGTGGAGACAGTCATGCCCGATCTCATGGAGCAGAACAATATCGTGCATCACTGGGTCGAGGTGTTTGTTGATGAAAATATAACGGTTGCGTTCAATAACCATGTACGCGCCTTTTTGTCGGGAGAAATTACGAGGCATAACGATCAGCCCCAACTCCCGTGCAATTCGGTCGGCATTTCTTGTGCCGCATTGACGCAAAACACGATTGGCTTTTTGAATGGCCTCCTCAGCTCGAATCAGCATAGCGGTATCACCCCTTTCGGGCAGAATGGTATAATTTCACATTTTCAGTATAACGGATGCGAAGTCCAATATAAGGGACTTAGTTCTCTTCATTCTGCTTTCGATACTTTTTCGGGGTGTACTTTTTGTTGCGCTTTTTCGCATCAATGTAGGCTTCCTGAATCGCGAGCATCAGCTCATCCATGTCTTCTTCGGCCATCTCACCGCCAGAAAAGGCGCCCCGTATCTCTTTCAACAGTCGCTCGGCGCCCTTCTTACCACGATAGCCATATTCCTGCCCCGCCATCGCAATGAAGTCATCGCCCTCGTTGTGCAGATAGTCTGCATCACACCCGAGAATCTGGGCGAGAACGCTATACACCTCACGGTTCTGGGGGTATGTGGTGCCTTTTTCATAGTTGGTGATCGTCCTGAGACCTACTCCCGCCAGCTTTGCAAGTTCCGCCTGAGTAAGCCCCTTTTCCTTGCGCATTGCGCAGAGCTTTTCTCCGAACCTCATAGCATATCCTCCTGCCTGTAAATATGTTAATATGCAATTCGTTTGCGCTATATGCACAAAACCGCTTGACACAAGCAAACAGTTTTCGTATAATGAGATTACGCAATCGCTTTACGCATTTATTGTATATCGGTTTGCGTGTCCCGTCAAGGGGCGTGGCCTTCATTTGTTCTGGAACTTCCAAGAGATGCCAGGCAATGAAAGCTTTGTCTGTGTTTTCCGTGATAGCAAGCAAGGAGTGAGGAAAATGAGTGTACCGTGCAGGAAAGCTTATGTCTCAGTCAATCTGGATGTAGATCAGGAGGGTGTGTTCTATCCCCGCTTCATCCGATGAGAAAACGGCTTGATTTTTCAGATCGACCAAATCTTGTATAAGTGCCGCGCCGCTTCTAAAAAGGTGGGGGGCGGCGGTATCCGTTACACGGTGCAGATCCGTGGCAGAGAGTCCTATCTGTTTCAGGAGGGCAGCAAGTGGTTTGTTGAAGCAAAGGAGATCTGACGATGATTTTGTCCCAGAAGAACATCGAAGAAATTGCCGCAGCCGTGACCAAGGATTTCAACGTGTTCTACTTCGGCTGCGACTCCGAAGAATCCCGGCGTATGGCACGGGGAACCCCGATTGACCAGTTCGCCAGGGAATATCTTGGAATGGCTGTGTCGTTTGCCCGACTTTCCTCAGACGGAAGCATATGCGGCCTGACCGCCTATGCGGACACCGAGTACATCACAGAAGAAATGGGCGTAAAACGAGCAATCCCGCTCAGGAAAAATCAGATTCTGTTGGATGTGAGCTTTATTCAGCCCGGACAAGTCCATAAACTCTGCGGCAAGAGGCGCTTTACTCTCGCCCATGAATGCGCCCATCAGATTTTATTCCAGATGGAAAGCGACGCTGTGCGGTCGGCCTGTACCAAGAAATACTCGGCGTGGACAGCGTATTCGCTCCGGGACTTGAAGACCCGCGAGGACTGGAATGAATGGCAGGCAAATGTCCTTGGGGCGTCAATTCTGATGCCGCAAAAAGAGATCGATCTGGCCATGTGGTACTTTGCCGCCGGCAGGAAATTCATCAACTACGAGGGGGTGTTTGCATACCGCGACAAGGTATCCTTGATGATGTTGTGCAAGCAGCTCGCCGTATCCAAGTCGGCTGCGGTGATCCGGTTACGGCAGCTCGGCTATATCGAGGATCGTCCGTACCGGGAATATATTGATCCGTTGGAGGTGTGGCCGTGAAAAAGAATATCCGCATCTCAGAACCGTCTGAGGAAATGATGGAAAAAATCCGAAAAGCGCGCCATGCCATTGCAAACCAGAAAACAAGGATGGTGAAATGCCCCTTCTGTGGGCACAATTCAATCGCCGTATTTGAAGACACCAGAGGTCATGTTCAGGCCAAGTGCAAGCTGTGTGGCCGCGAAACGGTCTTTGATGTTCTGAGTATGAGACGGTTATTCCTCCACCTCAACCGGAGGTAGAGATCAACAAATAAATATTTTGATAGCTGTGCTGTGGAGCCGCTGATTGGTGAGTCTTCCTAATGCCGCATGATCAGATGTTTCCGAAATGGAAACACCTGATTTATCGGTATGGGACGACAAGCTCACCGTCATGCGGCTCTTTTTTAGTCTCGTCCTTCCGCTGCTCTCCGCCAGCGGAAAGGACGAGCTATGAAAATCCCGAAAACCCCGAAAGAATTTGACTACGATCTCTGGACTACGGAGGACGGAAAGTGCATGGTGCGGATCAAGGCCACCGGAGAAGTGGTAGAGGTTGATCGCACGGTGATGCAAGTGCTTCGTTCGGAGGAAAAGCGGCTCCGGCGGGCCTTATCCTCAGAGAGTGAGCCGTGTGGAACGGGAAAGACTGCACCTACACCCCTCTCTCTGGATGCACTTCCAGAAGATGTGGCGGATTCCTGCTGGTTGGCAGACGCTCGTGACTACACGGAGGAGATCACCACGAAACTTCTGGAGAGAAAACTGCGGGAAAGTCTGACCCCCATCCAATATGGTATTTATCAGGCATGCATCCTGAATGGGGTCAGCTACAAGGCATATGCGGATCAAATGGGGGTCAGTTACCAGAGTGTCCAGAATGCGATTCGCCTCATTCAGAAAAAAGCAAAAAATATTTTCGGGTGATAGTTGTGGTTCTCCTGGAAAATGTCCGTTGTAAAGTGAAGGGGTCCTTTGGGCACCTTCGTTGAACCTTTTCAACCGAATATCCGGCAGCTAAATAACATCAGCGGTTGAGCGAGCGATACGGACGGTGCGCGATGACCACCTGTAGGAGAGGAAAGGGCGAAAGCCCTCTTCCGCTTCTATCAATGACGGCCAATAAGGTGCCCAGCGGGTCCACCGATCCAAAAGCAGGCGTGGCAGCCTGTTTCGCCAAGACCTCATCCGCCTACAATGGTACCCCTGCCCAGCCACAGTCTCAAGCAATGGGGGCAGCTCGGAGAGATCCTCGGAGGGGTTCGATTCCCGGAGTGCGGCGCCCGCCGCAGTTTAGCTGACCGCCCTGGCCTGGGGAAGTAGTGTCGAATACAGGCAACAAAAAGACCTTCAATAGTCTTGATATCAGAAGCAATGGGGGTCACCCATCATGTAGCAGGAAAGCCAAGGCTTCCTCAACCAAATCGGGTGACCCCTATTTTTGTGGTATCAATTCATATTCATAATTAGGAGGGATCACACCATGATTACTGTGTCGCAAACCAAGAGTGCAAACTACCTGTTTATTGTGGCCGTGCTGAAGTCGATGCGGGAAAGTGGCGTGATTACTCTGGCCGAGTATGAGCGAGCAAAGCGCTACTACCAGAAGCTCACCGGCTCCGATCTCGTCATCGCAGATTAAATGTTCAGAAGGAACCGTCTAAATTGATGCATTTTGGGCATCAGGTCTTGTCGCTTGTGTAGAAATTTACTTCTCTGCGTTCTTTCAATAGACTTTGCCTTGTCATTGAATATAATGTTGCTTGAGCCGGAAAAGTGGATGGTACCAAAATGTAGTACAATCCAAAATTCAGCCAGAAAGGGGGTTCCGCTGATGCCGCAGGTCAAACTCATCTCGCCCATCACCAGGCAGGAAATCCGCAAAATCCGAGTTGCCGCCTATTGCCGGGTATCTTCCAATTCAGCGGATCAGCAGAACTCCTACGCCAACCAGATCCGGGTCTATACCAGCCTCATTCAGAGGAAAAAGGAGTGGGAACTGGTGGAGATATTCGCTGACGAAGGGCTCTCTGGCATGAACGCACAGAACCGCACCGAATTCCAGCGAATGATCAAGATGTGCGAACAGCACCAAATCGACCTGATCGTCACCAAATCCGTCTCCCGCTTCGCCCGAAACGCCAAGGAGTCTCTGGAATATGTCCGGAAGCTGAAATTGCTCGGCGTGGGGGTGCAGTTTGAGAAAGAGGGAATCTACACCCTGGCCCTCGGAGATGAGATGCTGCTCAATACCTTCTCTGCCATCGCACAGGAGGAGTCTAAGGCAATTTCCCAGAACCAGCGCCTCTCCATCGTGAAGCGGATGCAGTCTGGGGAATATGTGGACAGCAACGCTCCTTACGGCTTCCGGCTGGTGGATAAGGCGCTGGTGGTCTATGAACCGGAGGCAGCCATCGTCCGCATGATGTTCGAAAACTACCTGAGCGGCCAGTCTACATCGGAGATCGCCCGGGATCTCAACAGCCGTGGCATCAAAACCAAAACCGGAAAATCCACCTGGCGCTCCACCAAGGTGGCATACATCCTTGGAAATGAGCGGTACTGTGGCGATTGCAAATACCAGAAAACCTACCGCGACACCACAGTCCCTTTCAAACAGTTCCGAAATCGAGGTCAGGAGGATATGTTCTACGCCTCTATGACCCATGCTCCTCTCATTGACCGAGACACCTTTGACAAGGTCCAGCTTCTCTTGAAAAAGCGACAGGATGTCTTTGGAAAATCCACAACGCAAAATATCTACCCTCTTACGAGCCGCATTCAGTGTTCTGAGTGCGGCTCGTATTTTCGTAGGCGGCAGGTTTCCGGGACAGTAAAGTGGGGATGCTCCAAACACATTCAGGATCGTACCCAGTGCAGCTCAAACTACTACAGCGAGGAGAGGATTTACGATGCCTTCATCGCCATGGTCAATAAGCTTCGATTCTCTGAATATGACATCCTTGGTCAGACTCTGCTCCGTCTGGAATCCGCTGAGCTGAAGCGAAAGCAGAAAAACACGGCCGCAAGGGAGATCAGCCGGAGCATCGCAGATCTGAACGCCAAGCTGGTGATGGTGGAGCAGCTCCATGCAAAGGGATATCTCAAAGACGAGGTCCACAAAGCCCAGGTGCAGGAGATCAACGACCAACTGCGCCAGCTGAAGCGGGAGCGCCAATGTGAATTCTCCTCGGGCATTACCCAAATGATAGAGGAACTGACGCGGCTGAAAAAGCTGCTGGAAGAGCTCGAGGAACCCCTGGACCGCTTCGATGAGAAGCTGTTTGCCGAGATCGTTCAGGCCATCAGCATCAGCCGCCGAGATGAAATGACAGTCACCCTCATCGGTGGGCTGAGATTCACAGAAATGCTCTGACAGAGAGGAACCTCGCCATGAAGAAGATACGCTATATCCCATACGGCTACACCATGAGAAATGGAAGGACAGTCATCGCACAGGATGAAGCTGTGGTCATCCGCGGGATATTCAGCGCCTACATCAATGGCGCCTCCCTCCAAAGTATTGCCGAGCTGCTGACTGAGAGGAAGATCCCCTACAGTGAGAGAACGGATGTGTGGGATAAAGCTCGTATCGCACGGATCATTGGAAACGCCAAATACATTGGCGATGGGGAATATGACCCTATCATCGAGGAGGAGCAGTATGAGGAAGCGGCTGCCGTGAAAACAGCCCGCCAGCGAAACACCTTCGAGAAAAATCTCGAGGGGCTCGACCTGCTTCGGGATCTGGTCCGATGTGCGGAATGCGGAGCCCCTATGCGGCGAAGGGTGAGCAGTAAGCACCGGATTCGCGAGAGTTGGGAATGCGCCAACCCAGACTGCGGTCAGCGCATCCGGATCTCCGATACACACCTGTTGGAAAAGGTGACAATCCTGATGAACCGCGTCATCGCCAATAGCTATCTGCTCATCCCTCGCCCCAAAAAGCGAAAAGAGCTGTCGGCGGAAGCCCAGCGGATCAACCGGGAAATTGATGCCGAGCTGGAGCGGCATGACCCCAGCGATGCACTGATTATCGTCAAAACAATTGAAATGGCAGAGCGGCTCTATGCTGAGAGCGATGCCAATCTGCAGATCGCCGCATCCATCGCCCGAAAGCGGGTAAGTCTGATGACTCCCCAGGAGGAATTCAGCCCGGCTTACTTTAGTGACATCGCCGCCTACCTGACGCTTGGCAGCGGAGGAAAGGTGATCCTACATACCAAGACCGATGTCGAGATCGGAGATGAAGAAAATGAATGTAACCAAGATACCCAAGAAAACAATATCGGTTATTGAGCCAAAACGCTCTCTGATCGTCAACAGGGAGCAGTATCATCAGCGGCGGGTTGCTGCCTACTGCCGGGTATCCACCGACAGCGAGGAGCAGCTCACATCCTATACCAACCAGAAGAAGGTATATACCGAGATGATTGCCGCTAAATCCGAATGGGAGTTCGCCGGACTCTACGCAGATGAGGGCATCTCCGGGACACGTGCAGATAAGCGCCCCCAGTTCCAGAAGATGATCAACGACTGCTTGTCTGGGAAAATCGACTATATCATCACGAAATCCGTTTCCCGCTTCGCCCGTAATACAGTGGACTGCCTGGACCATGTGCGAATGCTCAGGGCAAGAGGGATTGGCATCTACTTCGAGGAGCAAAATATAGACACACTGCAAATCGACAGCGAACTCTATCTGGTCATCTACGCAGGGTTCGCACAGTCCGAATCCGAAAGCATCAGCAAGAATGTCACCTGGACTTTTCGTAAGCGATTTCAGGAGGGCAAGCCCATATTCAACTATAAGTGCCTCCTGGGATACCGCAAGGGTGCAGACGGAGAACCGGAGATCGTCCCGGAGGAGGCATCCATCGTGGAGAGGATCTTCAATATGTACCTGTCAGGTGAAACCATCAACCGGATCTCAACCAAACTCAGAGAAGAAAATCTCCAGATACCAGGAAAACGCTTCTCCTTCTCTGCGAGCATGATTAAGGGTATTCTCCGGAATGAACGATACTGCGGGGACAGCATCCTTCAAAAGACGGTCACAATTGACTGTATTGGCAAGGTTCGCCGCAAAAACACGGGTGAGGCACCCATGTACTATGTACAGAATAGCCATGTTGGTATCATCAGCCGAGAGCTCTTTCACAAAACGCAGGAAGAACTCGCCAGGCGGATGAGCCGGGAGCCAAATTCCACCAAAACGGCTACCACAGCCACTGGAAAATACTCCCGGTACGCACTATCCAATGTGATGATCTGCGCCGAATGCGGAAGTCGATATAAGCGCGTGACCTGGACATCCCGAGGAAAAAAGCGAGTTGTCTGGCGCTGCATCAGCCGCTTAGACTATGGAAAGCGCTACTGCAAAACCTCGCTCACGGTAGATGAGACCGCCCTCCACGCCGCTATTGTTCGGGCAATCAACCGATTCAACGAGGAAGACGAGTCCACTTATATGGCACTCATGCGGGCAACCATTGGTGAAGCAATCGGTCTAACCGGAGGCACAGATGAGATCGACCTGCTCCGGCGGAAAATAGATGGGCTGAATCGGAAAATGGTATCTCTTATCAATGAGAGCGTGGAAAGCGGAGAGGGTATCGAGAGTCACGAAGCTGAATTCAAAGAACTTTCCGATACCATTGAACTCCTGCAGGGACGGATTCAGAAACTCGAAGAAGCACTTGCTTCCGATCAGGTGAATGACAGCCGAATCCTTCAACTACAGCAGATCATCGCCGACCGAGCATCCAAAAAGATGGAGTACGACGATACCATCGTCCACCAAATGATTGAGTGTGTGAAGGTGTATCCCGACGGGAGACTGGACATTATCTTCGGAGGAGGGTACTTTATCGAAGAACGCCTGGAAAAAGAAAGTTGATAACTTCAAATATAATTGACATAATCGCCGAAATAATATAGTATAATTTATGTTAGGAGGCGATTGTGCATGGCAAAAAAAGCTGCGGTCATCATGCCGCAAACACGGGAGATCCTGGCACAGATGGGTGAGCAGATCCGCCTGGCCCGCCTGCGCAGGAAGTTGAGCCTGGAATTGGTAGCAGAGCGTGCCGGGATCAGCCGAGCCACTCTGATATCCATTGAGAAAGGCACCCCTACGGTATCCATCGGCTCCTATGCCGCTGTGCTGCACGCATTAAACAATATGGACAGCGACCTGCTGCTTATTGCAAAAGATGATGAATTCGGCAGGAAACTACAAGATCTGGCGCTGCCCACCAGACGGCGGGCGCCCAAGAAAGGAGAGTAGCCCATGGCGCAGGACGAAAAGAACATCTATGTATATGAAAATTGGCGTGGAGAGGCACCCACTCTGCTGGGGCGGCTGCGCTGCGGCTTCGTCCGCGGACAGGAAACCTTTTCCTTTGAGTATGATCCGGCCTGGCTGTCATCCGCCGAGAGTTCCTTCTCTCTGGACCCGGATCTGGCCCTCTACCGCGGGCGGCAGTATGTGCCGCTGAACAAGCAGCTCTTTGGCCTGTTTTCCGACTCCTGTCCGGATCGCTGGGGGCGTCTGCTGATGAAGCGCAAGGAGGCCATCGACGCCCGCAAAGAGGACCGCAAGCCCCGTAAGCTCACCGAGAGCGACTTCCTGTTGGGGGTCTACGATGAATCCCGTATGGGTGCGCTGCGGTTCAGCCTGGAAGAAGGGGGCGAATTTCTTTCGAACGATAAAGCGTTTGCGACGCCTCCATGGGTAAACCTTCGGACGCTGGAAAACGCCTCTATCGCTTTCGAGAACGATGAGAGCGGCCTGAATGAAAAATGGCTGCGTGAGCTTCTGGCCCCTGGCTCCTCCTTGGGCGGTGCAAGACCCAAAGCTACGGTGCAGGCCACGGATGGCGCCTTGTGGATCGCCAAGTTCCCTTCCAAGCATGATGAATATAACAGCGGCGCATGGGAGAAGGTCGTCCATGACCTGGCACGGCTCTGCGGGCTGGATGTTCCGGAATCCAAATTGGAGACATTCTCCAAGACCGGCAGCACCTTTCTTGTCAAGCGATTTGACCGAAACGGCAGCCGTCGCATCCACTTCGCCTCCGCCATGACCCTGCTGGGCAAGACCGATGGAGCCTCTGCAGCGGACGGAAGCAGCTATCTGGATTTGGCGGCGTTCATCCGGGCCAACGGGGCATCACCCCGGCAGGATCTGGCCGAGCTGTGGAAGCGGATCGTGTTCAGCATGGCGGTATCCAATACTGACGACCACCTGCGCAACCATGGTTTCCTTCTGACACCCACCGGCTGGCGGCTGGCCCCTCTCTATGATGTGAACCCAGTCCCCTCGGGGGACCGGCTTTCCCTCAATGTGAGTGAGTATGATAACACCATTGACTTGGATCTGGCGCTGGAGGTAGCCGATTATTTCGGCCTTGCCCCGCAGGAAGCGGAACAGGCTGCAGAGGAGATCTGCAAAACAGTATCCGGACACTGGGAGCGGTTGGCCGGACAGTGTGGTCTCAGCCGAGGCGCGATAGAGTATATGCGTCCTGCCTTTTCCCTTCCATGATAAGATCACAAACGGACGATTCCCGGTGGAACCGTCCGTTTGCTTATTCTTTAGCAGCTTCCTCAAAAGAGTCCCCGCCCTCATCCTCGTCCATATCCGTATCAATGTCCAGTCCTTCATTGTTCCCCACATTCTTCTCGTAGAGCTTGGTCCATTTGAGCGGATATTTGCATTTGCGGTTATAGGCCAGAAGCATCGCCTCAGCATAGCCCATAGAACCGGGGCGTCGTTCCTTGGCTGTTCTCGAAAGCAGCTTGACCGACATTTCCCCTACCTTTTCCTTAAAGGTCTCATCTTTCAGGGCATCGCCGAACGTGTAGACCAATCTGGCGATTCCGTTGAGCATATTGGCAGACAGCGAATTCATATCGCCCTCCCAGGTGCCTACGCAGAGTCTGAGTGTTCGATCAAGTACATGGTAACCAAACCGCTCATATATATTTTCAAGCGTGGAGACAGCACAGACAACGCCATAGTTTCTGACCTGGCCAATGGAAAGAGAATAAGACTCTACCAGATCTTTGATCATAAGCTGCTCCTGATTCCCGGCTTCCACATTTGCCATAAACACTTCATAGGGACGGAGCGGTTTGACAAACTTCATCTGGTTGGCGAAGATATCTGCCTCGTGCTCGTAGTTCAGATCATCGTATATCATGCACCAGACTGGAGTTTCACGAGAGCCAGAGGCCAGGGCGACGATCTCCACCGTGTGCTGGCCATTGAAGACATAGTTGACCCCATTTCGACGGCTCACCTTCACAGGGTTGATCTGATACAGATCAAAGTGTGCCGCGGCATTCAGCACATGCTGTTCGGAAATATTCCTCTGGTACTCCTGATTGGATACGAGGTTCTTGATGGGAATCTGTTCGAAGTGAACATTGGGAACAAACATACTATAATCTTCCATTAGGATTCCCCCTCAATTGCACTGAGCATTTCCTGGATTTTTCCTTCTAATTCAGTCAACGCCGCCAAGAGGTTTTGTCTTGCAGCAGGTGAGATCGCTTCCAAATGTGCCATGGACTTTGTCCGGTCGATGGAGCTCATCCAGGAGGGGATCGTAAGAGTAAGTCCAGCAACTTCCGCATCCGGGTCATAGGCGGGCATCGTCTTGATTGCCGGCTGCTCTGCCGCCGCTGTGCCGGGCTTGGCAGAAGCGTCGGAATAAAGGCATCGTCTCGATTCACTGTAACGAGCGAAAGCATAGGGATTTTTTCCGATTTTTTTACTAAGTGCTTTCAATTCTTCGGGTTCCATTTCTGATAGAGCAACGATATTTTCGAAAGAAATCTTATATGCCCCGGAAAGAATGTGCGGAACAAGCTCAGGAGCATTTTGTTCAATGGTATCTAATGCTGCACTGTATTTCGCATATTTCTGTACGGTTGCGCCGGACACATGATACTTCCTTCCCAGCCGGGCTGCTGTTCGCCGGCCGCTCTCTTCATCTATTGGGCGGCCTCTCCCCACAGTAATGTTGGGGTTCGGACGGTACTGATTATAGCCATTCCTATTTCGCTGTACTTTCTTTTCCGCTTCATATTGTTTCCCAATCAGATATTTCCTGGTTTCTTCTGAGATGTTGCGGCGTCCGAGTTGGTTCGCACAGATCCAGGCGATGGCAGCATCTCTGCTTGGAAAATCCAGCTCCTTGACTCCATAAGGAATGCGCATTTTATTGCATATTTCATAGCGATTATGACCGTCGATGATGGTATCATTCCATGCGATGATATCTTCCCGGCATCCTTCCACGACCAGATTCAGCTCCAGCTGCCGGTATTCCTCCCGGCGAAGTGGACGAATCAAGTTTTTGAATTCCGGATCGATGTTAAGCTGCCTAAATGCTTTCTCTGTCATGTAGCCTCCTGCGTTCCAGCTGTTTGACGGTTTTGAGGGAAAAATATGCGACCCGGTTGACTTGATCGATCTCACCGGTCAGCTGGTAATTAAATCTCAGGTCAAAGCCACCCAGCAGTTCGGAAAAGTTTTTGATAAGGATCGTACTATAGAATTCTATAGATTGCTGGGATGTACTTGACATCCGAACCTTGTTTGCGGTCCCGCCTGAAATAGGTTTGTCCGATCCGAGAACGGCGATATACAGTTCTTCAGGGTTTACCAGGAATTGCACATACGCAGGATTCTTCAAGAGACGAATCGTTTGCCTGTGGATTCGAATCCGGTTTCGCGCAGGGTCCAGCGTTAAGTAAGCCTGCAATTGATTTTCATGATTCATGTCCTTGTCCTCCCAAAACGGACTTACGATCAGTATCAGAGGCAGCCTCGTCTGACTGCTCTGATGCAGCAGGAGCGATGTTATCGCGCAACCCATATACAGCATATCCTTCAAAAATATCTACCTGCATAGATTTCTGGTGTTCCCGGAACGGAAGTCCAAACTGCGTCTTCCAGCCCTCCGGAAACACGGGAGTTCGAGAAGACTTGGGCTTCCGGCCGTCTTTTTGCACCCGCTGATATACTTCGGTCGCCGTGAGATCAAATGCGATGAGCCACTCATCCCTGGCATGGATTATCCGCCCGAGGAGCTTATATCGATAGTCCAGATTCCAGCCCATCAGTGAAAACACTTTGGCGAAAAAAATCTTGCAGGTGATCTGTTTCGGTTTGCGTCTGCCGGAGCCGTTGGTGCACCAGGCGCAGGCATCCCGATCTTCCGCCCGACAGGGACGGATCGCCAAGATCCTGCTCTCCTGATTGACCAATACCTGCACATAATCAACTTGTGGGAAGCGGTTCAGGCAGGCGGTATTTACATAAAATTTGTAATTGTTGAAAGTTACAGACGGCTCATTAATATGGGCGAAGAACTCACGGCGTACCACTTGGTAGCCATCGTAGTTAAAGTCACCGGCCATCTCCAGAACCTCATCACTACTGCTGTTTGCGGGAGAAGCTGCCGGTTCCGCTTTTTCTAATTCAGCAGACGGAACAATATCCAAATGCCCGTCCTCCAGGGAACGAAGCATTCCTGCGATTACGCCGCCGGTATTTTCCCGACTTTCTTCAAACATTTAGGATTCCTCCTTCCCGCGCTGACCGAGTTCCTGACAGATATAGTCACGCAGCACGTCAAATCCTGTCACGCGGAGTTTCTGTCCGGTTTCATACAACTGGCCCTCCATGCGGATTTTCCAGTCTTCCTCACTCTGATCGCAGACGGGCGGGAAAGACTGTTGGTGGAGGTAATATTGCTTGCCAAAAGAGCCGATCCACTCCTCCGGGACTGCCCGCACCCGTTTGCCGGAGACAGAAAGGGGCTGTACAGGCTCCTTCGCCTGTTCCGTGCTTTTTGAACCGGAAAGCAGGTACGATTTAATAAACGCTTCCGCATCATTGACATCAAAAATATACGCAGATTCAGTTTCGGTTTGAAACAGCGCTCCGGCGATCCGGTATTTTAAATCCGGACTCCAGCCGAATAACTGAAAAAGCGTTTCTACATAGGCCGCACCGGCGATATCCCTGGGCTGATACTTTCCGTCTGACAGCTTGGAAAACACGACTGCGTTGCGGCTGCTTTTCGCCGCTGTACGGACGGCGAACTTCATCTCCACAGGGTTGACCAGCAGCTCCACATGGTTGTCTTTCCCAAAAGACCGAACACATGTGGTGCTGAACTTGATCCTCTTATCTTGAAAAAGTACATAGGGACGGTGATAATTATCAAAGAATTCACTGCGGGCGATTTCAAAGCCTCTCATATCAAAATCTCCCGGAACCAATGTGATGCTCGAGGGCAGGGATGCATCCGCCTGCTGCTCATCGGGTGGATGGATACTGGCGGACGCTTGGTAATAATCCGCCGGCTTAAATCCAGCCCAGCGGGGATTGATGGTCACGAACCCCCTGAGCAGGCCGCTGTCGATCACCCGCAGCTCCGGGAGGATGGAGCGGTTGCCATACTTGGAGTTGTTCAGAAGATGCTGAACCGCAATGAAATCATCTCGCGTGACGATGCCCTCGTGGTGGTTCCGGTAAAGGCTCTGGGGTCTGTCCCCCCGATTCTTTCTGGCCTTGTGGTTCAGATAGTTGGGGGTGAAGGTCTTCCGGGTCAGTACATCCCCGCAATGCCGCTCATTGCGAAGGACCTGGACAATGGAGTTGGATGTCCACTTGACATTCCCCAGATAGGTCTTCCTGCCCAGCTCGGTGAGCGCCGCCGCAATGTCGGAGGTGGAATATCCGTACAGATACATATAGAAGATGAGTTTTACTGTGGGAGCTTCGTCCGGGTTGACGACCAGGTTTCCATCTGCGTCGTGAGAATACCCCAGCAGCTTGGGCGTCAATGGCAGACCTCCGTCCAGCCGCATCCGCAAGGAGGTCTCCATGCTCCGGCTGCGGATGTGAGACTCCTCCTGAGCCATGGTGGCTTGAAACGAAAGCGCCATCTGGGAATCGTCTTTGAGGGAGAAGATACATTCGCTCTCAAAGAACACCCCGACAGGACTGGGCAGCTCCGCAAGCATACGAACCATGCTGATACAGTCCACCACATTCCGGGCAAAGCGAGACACGCTTTTGGTGATGATCATATCGATTTTCCCGCTGCGGCAATCGGCGATCATGCTGTTGAACTCGTCCCGATAAGCCAGAGAAGTCCCGCTGATCCCCTCATCCGCATAGATTTTGACCAATGTCCAGTTGGGATGATGAACAACAAAATCCTCATAGTATTTCTTTTGCAGCTCATAGGAGGAAGTCTGCTGGACATTGTCTGTGGAGACACGGGCATACACGGCGACCCGCTGCCTTATATCATTATCGTAATAGTCGATGGGCTTTTTAGCCGGAATGAATTCATAGTTCTCCGGGTCAACTTTTGTGTTGATACGCCGGCGGACCCGTTCTTTCCGTTCCGCAAGCTGTTTGCGTGTGGACTTGTCAATCATGCAGCATTTCCCTCCGGGGTTCGTCATCAGGGAGTATCTTCCAACCGGGATCTGGCAAAAAGTAGGGGTCGTGTAGATCCTCCTGGTAATAGGAAGCCAGCGTATAAATATCCTCCGAAACGAAGTAAACGCCCACTGGCTTTGGGAGTGCTGCCAAAAGGCACGTACAGAAAGAAAGCTCGGAGAGCTTCTTCGAGATATTGCTTGCTTTCTGGGTAATGATCAGATCGACCTTTTCCTCGTAGCAGTCTTGAAGGAGCCTTGACCACTCCGGAGCGTTCTCCATATTGGGCGCAGTGCTGCCCTCGTCCACATAGAAACCGACAAACTTCCAGTTTGGGCAGAGAGCCAGTGTATCAAGAAATTGCTTTTTATGAGCTGAGAGATAGTCCTCATAGCGGGTCTGGTTGAAGTAGCGGATGTATACCGCCACACGGTAATGTGTTTTGGGAAGTGGGCGTTCCCGCTTGATTTCCTTTAACCAGGCACGATGTTCCGCTAAAAGGGTGTTTCGTTCCGTCTCCCTCTCCAGCAGGAAATCAAATGAGGGCATAACTTCCTGCTCTGACTCTCTATTTTGAACGGCCAGATCTGACATATTTGCTCCCCCTGTGTTATTTCTCTTCCAAGCCATTATATAATCTGCAGACTAATAACAAAATCGACCAGAAGTCAACACCTTGACTTCTGGTCGATAGATGAGAAAAAAAGAAGCGAGCCGGCAATTCCAGCTCGCAATTTTTCAGGTATTGTCATCCCGTCTGGCCATAGTGGATTTCAACTCACGAACAATCTTCAGGATGGAATCCAGCTCCTTGGGAGAGCAGTCGGCCAGCAGCTCGTCAAACTCGCTCTGGTATAGGCTTCTCACCTCCGGCACATCGGGCCGAAGAAGGGAATCAGCAGACACTTGCAGGGCTTCGATGATTCGGATAAAGGTTTCCAACTTCATGCTCGTCTTGCCTTTTTCGATATTGCTGACATGGGGCAGCGAGATATTGGCCTTCGCAGCAAGATCGGCCTGGCTCATCCGGCGTTTGATCCGCGCATCTCGAATACGGGAGCCGACCAGCTGGCTCTCGGTCAAATCATGTTCCGTCATCGGCTTCCCCCCTCAAATATATTCTCCAGATTATCTATTTCTAAGAGTATATCAACTTGAGGTGAAATTGATATAAGGCCGAGTTGATGATATAATCTAAACACTATAATAAGACTGCAAAATTTTTTTGGAGGTCTTATTATGAGCCTGAACTACAAAGTCATTGGAAAACACATCCGTGAAGTCCGTCAGCGCAACCACCTTTCGCAAGCGATGCTCTCTGAACTGGTGGATAAAACGCCATCTTACATCAGCTACATAGAGAGCGGGATCAAGAGCATGAGCCTTGACACCTTTGTGCTTATCGCCAATGCCTTGGGAGTATCTCCCGAACGGCTTTTGATGGAGCAAATCATCAGCACTGAACGGTGCGCCAGCGAAGAAATCGCCCTGCTCCTTTCGGATTGCAGTACCTATGAGATGCTGATTCTCCTGGATGTTATAAAATCGCTGAAAGCCTCCTTGAAAGAGCATCAAGGCAGATACGGTAAACCAGATAACTTTGATTTTACCGTCTGAACCTGAGAAAGTAATCAACCGGAAGTCACGAGCATTGACTGCCGGTCGATCTATGCCAGTAAAGGTGGATATATTTTTGGAACAGTGGATATGTTTTTGGAAAGTCCCGGATATGGGTCTTCCGAGTTGGTATAATGAGAAAAGAAAGGTGGAATGACCAATGATCTATTACACGGGTGATATCCACGGAGACCCCTATGAGGTCATACAGTTTTGCGACAGCAAGAAGCTGACAGAGCAGGATACTCTGGTTCTGCTTGGAGATGTAGGAGCGAACTACTACCGAAACCGGCGAGACACAGAGATGAAGAGAGTTCTTGCCGCCGTAAAGCCGACGATGCTCTGCATCCACGGCAACCATGAGATCCGGCCGGCCAGCATCCCTTCCTATCGGACGAAGCAGTGGAACGGCGGGACAGTCTGGGTAGAGGAAGCCTTTCCACGTCTGCTGTTTGCCATGGATGGTGAGATCTTTGATCTGGAAGGTCTCCGACACTTGGTCATCGGCGGAGCTTACAGCGTGGACAAATTCTACCGGCTGGCCAGAGGGTACGGCTGGTGGCCGGATGAGCAGCCTTCCCAGGAGATCAAGGACAAGGTTATCCAGACGCTGGATGCCTGCGGGTGGCAGGTAGATACCGTCCTCTCCCACACCTGTCCCTATCCGTATGAGCCGCGGGAAGCCTTTCTTCCGATGATCGACCAGAGTACCGTGGACGACTCTACCGAGAAATGGCTGGAGGCGATCGAGCGGAAACTCAAATACGACCACTGGTTCTGTGGACACTGGCATATTGACAAGCATATCGACCGGATGCACTTCCTCTTCCACAGCGTGGAGGCTGCGCCGCAGCTCTTGACGGGAGGGGACACATTATGACAGAGGAAGAAAGACCGGAAGCCAAGGAGCAGGAGGCGTGCTTTGCCGCAATCCGTGAGATCGTCCAGGAGATTTCCCGCCTAATGGACGCCGCATATCAGCAATACAGCCGTTTGGTAGAGCAGGTGTTGAACGGCAGGATCACTGAGGAGCGGGAGATCGAGCGAATCATGGACGGGCTTGTGGACTTCGGAGATGATCCGAGGCTCTTTGAACTGTACAAAACCCTCTGCCGCCATGCCTATTACAAATACCCCGCTCTTGTGGGAGAGCACACTGCCCTCTTCCGGCTCCAGTTTGAGGAAACGGAGGATGGGGATACGGATACTGAGGAGGTGAAAACATGAAAGCGCCAGAGATCAAGCACTACATCAACTGGCTGGGTCGGGTGGAATACCGAAACATCAACTGCTCCTTCACCTATGACGAGACATCCTATGTGGCCATCGACCGGATCTTCCGCCTTCTCCACCGGCTGGAGCCAGGCCCGGAGAACACAAGCTGGGAACTATGGCTCCGTGCGGAGCGAGGTACCATCGAAGACTTCGGCAGCTTTGAGGAACTGCGGGCGGACGGTCAGGTGGAGAACTTTGAGGAGTTTGAAACCTGGTGGCATTCCGAGTTCCCGGAGGAGGCAGCGTGGTTCCACTTTGCCGCCGGCGAGGATCAGGAGATCGGGTATCGGGCAATATTCTTGGGGCATCGGCATGTGCTGGAAGTGGATGGCCGCAGAGAACGTTCCTTCCCCAACGACATCTCCAAATTCACTGCTTGGCTGGAGGAGGCGGTACGGAACGCCGTTCAGATGGTGGAGACCGGCTCTTATCAGGAACTGGTGGAGCGGGAGCTGCCCATCTGGCATCGAACCGGAACCATCCTGCGCCGGGATCTGTGGAGGGTATTCCCTCAGTGGAAGGAGGAGTTCTTCCAGAACATCTCCCAGCAGGAGGTGGAGGAGTTTCTCACCTCGGCGGTGGGGTATCCTTTGGGAAATAACAAGCGGCTCCCATCCGTGACCGCAAACGAATTCTATCACTTCTGTGCCCTGGGCTATCGGGCTATGGGATACACCGGAACGGAGAAATCGGAAAAAGAGCAGTACGCTCTCCACGCCGATGGGCGGGACGAGGGACTGTCCAAGCTGGACGGAGATTCCTCTGAAGCCTTTGCACGGTGGCTGAAGGAGCGTCCCCGCACCGGCCACCCCTGGGAGGTATGCCGGGGCGGCAACAGCACCCACATCGACTGCTTCGTACACCAAGATGCGCATGGCTACTATCTGGTGGTGGCCGGTCTTGCGGAGACCCGGACGATTGAGGCGGTCCGTTTCTTCCTGGCGCTTTATCGGGCAGGCGTTCCCGTATGCATCCGAAACACAGAGGAACTGAAGGCCCGCCTGACCGGAGCGGAGTCCATCGGCATCGTGCCGGAGGGAGTCTTTCCCGCCTACTGCCACGACAGGTTTCCGGGAGAGGACATCGTCGATTTTATGAATCTGCCTCGGGAACATCAGGATGAACTTGCAAAATATTGCCGATGGCAGCCGATCCCGGTTCCCAGGATGAAGAAGGAGGGTGAAACCCCATGATCTTCTTTACCTCTGACCTGCATCTCGGTCACGAAAACTGCATCCGCCTTTGCAATCGGCCCTTTTCCAGTATCGAGGAGATGGACGAAACTCTCATCGAAAACTGGAACCATAAGGTCACAGGGAAGGATACTGTCTATATCCTCGGCGACCTGATCTACCGCAGCCAAAAGCCGCCGGAGGAATACCTGCGGCGGCTGCGGGGGAAGAAACACCTCATCCTTGGGAATCATGACCGGGGATGGATCAGGAGTTGTCAGATGGAACGATTCTTTGAAAGTGTCAATAACCTATTGTATGTCGCAGACGGGAAGCGGCAGTACACACTCTGTCACTACCCCATGATGTCTTGGCCTCACATCATGCGCTGCTACATGGTCTTTGGCCACATCCACGGCAATACCGACGCGGATTACTGGCCGCTCATCCAGGGAAACGAGAGAATGCTGAATGCCGGAGTGGATGTCAATCACTTCGAGCCGGTCACCTTTGAGGAGATGGAGGCCAACAATCTTCTGTATAAAGGTCTGTCAAAATCCGGGCTTGAGGTGCAGCCGTGAGACACAAAAGAGGCTTTTATGAGGTGGCCCCTGTAGCCGGCTTCATCGCACGGCAGGACTGGACGCACATGATGGAACGAGCCGAGCGAAACGGCCTCTCTCTCCAGTCCCAAAAAGGAAGCACCGGGCTGCTGTTCTCCGTGAGAATCCTCGCTCCCATTTTGGATGGAGAGCTGCGGCATATCGTTCTGGCGGCGATCCACTACAGTCTGGGGCGGCACACCTACATGCCCAGCGTAACCGTGGAATTCACCTGCCGGAACCTGAACCGTCTGGACGAAGCTACCCGTTCCGCCGCTGTGGCAGCAATCAGCGCACATTTGAGCCGATATGGAAAACTGGAGCCATATCCCCGAGTATGGCACAGCCTGAGCCGGGTGCTCACATCTGGCAAGACCAAAGAAGTCGATAGGAGGAAGGAAAGGATGCCGATTTTACAACCTCTGGAAAGCATGGAACGCATCTCACGCCAGGCACTGGCAGATGACCTGGACACCGTGTTGGAAAGGATAAGCCGCGAGGACATTGGGCTGGTGATCACCGAGGAAGGCAAAGATGACCTGGTTCTCTGCCCAGCCTCCTGGTTTAACCTTGACTATGTGGATGACTTTTCCTGTGTCATCAACAGCGCCCTCCGTTATGCCATGCGCAGCGAAGATGAGGAGAGTGCGGCGGTCGTCCAGTATCTTCGTCGCCACTACCAGTTGTTCGATGAAAAGACGCTTTCGGTGGCTGTCGCCGATCTGGAGCGGGAACTGAACCAGCCGATAGTGACCCTCAAGCAGCCGCAGGTCTGGAAGGAGCTCCAGGAGCTGTTCCGGCAGCGGCTGGACGAGTTGCGGAAGGAATCTCCGGAAGGCGAGGAAACGCACCATGGATGAAAAGCGATATGAGCTCGTGGAGATCCAGGTGGACGCAGAGCTTCTGGGACAACTGGAAAAGATAATCGCTCCTATGGGGCTGACGCCAGAAATGTTGGCTGTGAAGTTCTTCGAGTTCTGCGTCGATCCCGCTACTCAGGAGTTGGCCATCTCCTTGCTTCTGAAATGGAAAGCCGAACAGGAAGCGGAGGGGGAGAATCTGGGAGGGGGACTTTAATGCTGTCCAAGGAAACCTTCTGCGAAGCCCTGCGAAAGATCCAAGCGCAATAGGATCGAGACGAACAGTTCAGTAAGGCGCTCACCCTGATGGGAGACGGACATTTCGTATTTGAGGGCGGAGCGCCGCTTCTTGCCGCCTTGCTGGATGTGCTGAAGGAAGCGGTCAACGACCAGTACGACTATATCAGCTGGTGGCTTTACGATGCCGCCCCGGACTATGAAGTCTGGACCGATGATGAAAAAACTAAGTGGTGCCTGAAAGAACCGGAAGCCCTGTATGATTTCATCCGGGATGAATGTCAGGGCTGAGTGGTAGCGTCTCCCCAAATTCGTTCAAGGAGGTCAAATCAGATGTCTAAGTGCTGCCTATACTGCCGGGTAGATGGAGCGTCTACGGAAAGCAACTGTCTCGCCATAAACCAGCAGCTCACCGCACTCCGAAGCCTCGCCGGCCAGCTTGGTTTTTCGATTTCCGCAGAGATGCTCCAATATGAGAGCGGCTTGGATGCAAACCGACAGAGCATTCGAACGCTGATCCGTGATGCACGACATGGAGTCTATGACCGGGTGCTGGTGATGAACGGCGACCGTCTGGCTCGTGACGCCGAAGGTTTGGCGGCGATTGGAGAAAAGTTGACCGCAGCAGGAGTCCGGGTCTATTGCCCAGATGGCGAAATTGATCTGGCCCCCGCATATTCTCATGGTTATTTCCGGGTGGCAACGATGGAACAGACCATGTGATTGGGAAAAGTTCCCGTCCCACCTCTCTTCCACGGCCAAAGAAAATGCGGTATAATAAAAGAACCACATACACCAGACCGGGAAAGTTGCTCATTCCGGCGGAAGGAGATGTTGCCATGAGTTCATTAGAGGAAAAGAAAAGTGAGCTTGAGAGGGTCCTTGGGGTATTCCAGAACTACATTGAAGGCTCTGAATTGCTCGATGTGGTCTATTCGAAAAAGTTCGGGTATGTTCTGCTTGGCCTGCCTGCGGCGGATTCCATTGATGACTCCGATGTAACACGACTGGAAGATCCCGAAACATTGGTGAAAGAGATCTATCAGAATCTTGCATACGATTTTATGGAGCAGGAAGGGCACAGCGAGGATTACACGGAAGCCACCAATCTGGAAAAGCGAGCTATGCGGGAATGGATGAAAGAGTACACGGATCAGCTGCCGGAATACAACTACCTGCTGGACGAACTCCTTGGATGATGTGTCCGATGAAGCAGGCGCTTCCCTCAGTCAATCTTTCGGCATGGATAAAGCGGACATCTTTTTTGGACGAACACTAAAATGGCCCATCACACAGAGAATCTGCCGATGCTCTGCTTAAAAAAGGGCAAAAAAATAAGGCCAATGCCTCGCAAAGCCCATGAATTCAGGGATTTCCGGGGATATCTCAATTGGTCTTACACTCCAGACAAAGAACCTTGAAGCCGCAACGGTTTCAAGGTTCTTTTTATGTGATTCTGGCAAGTGTTTTCCCTTTATTTTTCCCTTTACAGGTTTTTAAGGGGGATTTTCAGGGGGTGCAGCCTCCCCGGCGATGTGCCGCCCAGGCTGCGAGGATGTCGGGTAAACCGACACCCCAGACGGATTTCCAGCACCTAGGCAAGGGGGAGCAAATCGGCAAGCGCCTGCCGATTTGAGAAGCCCCAGGCAAGCGCCCAAATCCGCAAGCGCCTGCGGATTTGTACGGCACCCAGGCAACCGGCCCAGGTCTCCTGGGGAACGTGCGCGGCGCTCCTGGATAAAGAAACCACCGTTGTCGAAAAATCCAACAACGGTGGGCCTGCTGGGGATATGGCCCCGGTGTCCGAATCGGACACAAGGGCGGCGGCAGCTCCGGCAGGGGTACCCCCAAATTTTTGCGGGTACCTCCGCCGCCGGTGATCCTTTACGCCACACAAAACCGGCGGGTGGTCGTGGTGTGGGTGAAGCGCTCCGCCACGTCCGGGAGGGCCTTGCGGAGGGCCACCGTGTCAACCCTGGAAGCGGTGACGGCTTTCCAGGTGATCTTATACTCCCCGGCCTGGATGGCCTCACGGTCCCCCATGGCGGCCTTGATGGCGTCTTTCAGGGCTTCCGCCTCCGCTTGGGCCTCGTCAATCAGGGCTTGCAGCTGGCGCAGCTCCCGCGCCTTGGCTTCCAGTTCGTTGATACTCATGGTGTGTTCCTCCTCATATCCTGCGGCGGCTGGTTTGGTGCTCTCCGGATCGTCCCCGGCCTTCACGAAGCAGCCCGCCCGTTTGTGGGACGGGGAGATTTTAGAGAGGTCATCCGGCTCTTTCTCGGTCCGCCTGTCGCAGCTCCCTGTTCCCTTGCTGTGATTATAATATAACACTATTTGCACCAATAGTCTATTGACAGAATACATATATTTGCACCAATATATTTATGCAGATATACTATTTACACCAATAGACTTTTGGGGTATAATAAGGGTACAATGAGAGAGGGAGCGCTTATAGAGCGGGGCCTCCCAGAATGGAGGGGACTATGGCAGTTTCAAAGGCGCAGCAGGCGTCCGTAAACAAATATGTTAAATCCAACTATGACCGCATCAATGTTACAATGCAAAAAGGGCGGCGGGAGGTTATTCAGGCCCACGCAGCGGCCCAGGGCGAGAGCGTGAACGCCTTTATCAATCGGGCCATCATGGAGGCCATGGAGCGGGACAAGACCGCCGGAGCGCCCCAGGAGGGCAAAGCATAAGCCCCAGGCCATGCAGGCCCAGGGCTGGGGTTGACAGCGGCCCCGGAGGGGCCTATAATGAACATAGAAAAGGGCGCTGCGACAAGCGGTTAGCCCGGGATGTGAAGAATCCTAAAGCAAAGCCTTAGAAACCGTCACCGGCCAGGGTGGCGGTTTCTGCTTTTTACGATGATCGTAACCGTAAAGGCTCCGATATGTAACGTAATCCGCATAGCCTCACCCCCTTTCGGGTGGTGTGACCAACCGCCTGCCGTTGTGCAGCGCCGAAACGAGAATACCACAGCCGCCGCCAAAATGCAAGGCGGATCGTCAGGACCGGCCCGCCGCCGCGCCTTGGGCAGATCCTCATACAGCACAGCAAAACCGGCCCTTGTGTCCGATTCGTACACCGGGGCCGGTTCTCTTATGTGCCGGAAACCGTCTTGATAAACGCATCCATCCGGGCGGCGCTGGCCTGCCGCATCTGCGTGGTAACATGGGCGTAAATATCCAGGGTAAAGGCCGCTGTGGCGTGTCCCAGCGTCTCCTGTACGGTCTTGATGTCATCCCCTGCCCGGATCGCAGCCACGGCATAGGAGTGCCGCAGATCATGAAAACGGGCATCCGGGCGTCCGATGGCAGCGGCAGCCTGTTTGAAGCTGCGGTAAACCGCCGCCTGGGCAAGATGGTGGCCCAGATCATCCGTAAACACCAGGCCGGAGTCCTCCCACAGCTTCCCGGCCCGCAGGCGCTGGGCAGCCTGGGCGGCCCTGTGGCGCTTCAGGAGGGCCATGACGGAGGCGGCGGGGGTAATGGTGCGGCTCTTGCCGTTTTTGGTGGAGGTCAGGCGGTATTCTCCACCGCCGCCCCGCAGCCGCTGCAGCTGCTTGTTGATGGTGATGGTGCCTGCCTCAAAGTCCACACAGTCCCACATAAGGCCCATGACTTCCCCCTCACGCATCCCGGTAAAGAGGGTGACAGTAAAAAGCACCTCCATGCGGCTGCCCTGGATCTCCCGCAGAAACGCCGTAATTTGTTCGTCATCCAGGGGCGTCAGCTCCCGCTTTTCGATGCGGGGCAGCGTACAGGCTCCCGCCGGGTTGAAGCGGATATAGCCAATCAAAACGGCCTGCTGCAGGGCTTTATGGAATACGCCGTGAATGTTCTTGACAGTCTTGGGGGAAAGGCCCTCCGGGCGGTCCTTTGTGGGCTTGCCCAGGGCATTGTAAAAGGACTGGATCATGTGAGTATTCAGCGATTCCAGGCGTACAGCGCCCAGGGCGGGCTTAATATAGACCCGGATATAGGACTTGTACAGATCCACCGTGCGGGGCTTGACGCCGCCCAGGTAGGTTTCCGCCCAGGCGTCCAGCCATTGCCCCAGGGTCTGCTTGTTGGGGGCCGTATAGGTGCCGTTATCAATGGCGGCGGTGGCGGCTTTGAGTTTCTGGGCAACTTCCTTTTGGGTCTTGCCGGTGATGGAGCGCTGCACCTGCTTGCCGGTGCCGGGGTCCGCTCCCTCCGTGTATCGGGCCTCCCAGTATTCATACTTCTTTCCGTTGCGGGTGACGGTTTTCTTTCGGATCGTGCCCGTTCCCTTTGCAGATCGTCCGGCCATACGGGAAAATCTCCTTTCCTTTTGCGGCCCGGTATGCTATCATGAGAGGGCATACAGGGCCTGTATTTGTCATGTGGGGTCTGTCTATGCCGCCCGTCCAGGGGTCCATCCTGGGCGGGCTTTTTATCACATTGTATCTCAAAATATCTCACCAGTCAATATAAAGGTCCACCGAAGTAAAAAGAGAAGGGGATTCCAGGTAACTGGAATCCCCTTCTCTTCAATCATCATTATACCATCCGTAAGCATCATATTTTTCTGAACCATCTTCTGGAAGCTCATTTTCCAATGTGTCCTTAGGATCTCCATACCATCCGAGAACATACTCTGTATAAGAGTAATAACTACCATCGTCATAAGTTTCTGACTTTGTACCTACATGCAAAAGTTTCCACCCAAGATTGAGATAAAAATTTGCATCAGACACTGTTGAAAAAGAAATCAGCTTAGTCACATCAGAGATATTCTTTGGGCTACACGAAGAATCTTTATTTAGCGTTGGCTCGGGGTATCCCAAAACATAATTTTCTGTCACTTCAAACATTTTGGAAATATTTGAAATTATACGTTTTGTTGGTGTACGAATACCATTTTCGTATTGGCTAAGTGTATTTTGGGCTATTCCCAACTGGGATGCCAATTGGGATTGAGAAAGGCCGTGTGCTTTTCTTATATCAGCAATGTGATTCATAGAGATTCACCTCTACTTTACAATATCACATAATGAGATAAAAGCAATATATATCTCTAATTATCTCGTTTTTATCTTGACAACGAGATAATTAGAGATATAATCGAGATAACGGTGCAGGAGGTGAAGCTATGCTGGGCAGTTTTCTAAAAAAATATAGATTAGCCAATGGACTAACCCAAGCAGATCTTGCAATCAAGTTGTCTGTATCTCAAAATTCAATATCACAGTATGAGTCCGGAAAGCGTAATCCATCTGTGAAAAGACTGGCTGATATTGCAAAGGTCTTAAACTGTTCGATGAACGACATTGTGTCCAATTCGGAAACATGAACGGAAAGGAGAGAAGATCATGGAGCGAATTGCGGTATCAGTCAAAGAGGCGGCAGAGATGCTGGGCATGTGTCCCAAAACCGTCTATCAGCTGACACGGCGGGCGGATTTTCCTGCGTTCAAGGCGGGAAACCGTACCGTTATTTCCGTGGAGGCCCTGCGGGAATGGGTCCGGCGGCAGGCCACGGGAGAGGGGACGGCGGAATGATGGGTGTTTGCCGCAGGGTTGACCCCATCACGGCCAGCTGCGCCCCGTGCTGCGCGGTATGCAGCAGGCGGGGCAGCTGCCAGGAAGAGACAGAAAAAGCCGCCCCGGCGCGGCAGCACCGGAGCGGCAAGGCGGAACAGTTTTGCGAGCCTGTTTCCGCCTCCTATCTTAACAGAATTTGAGGAGGATTGCAAGCGATGAAGCTACATAACGAAACCACCGCCGCCCCGGCGGCGGATCACCAGCGCCCCGCGTATGTCCTGAGTGACGAAGCCTTGCTGAGCCTGTCGGAAACCACCCTATACGGCGAGGGCGACAACTGCCTGTGGTATGTGGAGGACGGGAAGCCCGTGGGCGGTTTTTGGAGCATTGCGGAAGAGGTAGCCCGGGCCACGGCGGCGGACGCCGTACAGATCTCCAGCGGCCAGGGCCGCGCCATACTGGCTATGCGGGCCTTTTACTTCCTGGGCGTCCTGCGGGGCGGGGAGGCTTACCGGCGGTTGGTTGCGCCGGAAGAAGAGTTTGAGAAGCTGATTGACCTGCCCTTTACCGTGTATTCAGAGCTTTTCGCAGAGGACTTGGAGGCCATGCCGCCGGAGTGGATGGCCCGTTTACTGGCCCTCCTGGGGCTTACCGTGCCCTGGGCGGCGGAGGATATGAAAGGAGGCCCGGAGGCATGAGACAGCAAGACACCGTGCGGGAGGACGCCGCAAAAATGGCGGCAATCGTCCGGGACCGCCTGAGCGGAATTGTCCCAGCTGCATCCATGGAGGTATTCGGCAGCCAGTGCATGGAAACCGGGGATTTTTACTTTAATCTCCGAATCCGTATGTCTGGGTGCACGATGAAAAAGGAGGGTATCGCATGAAATTCCAGGGCAAAGAGTTTGTAGACGCCGCCCAGATCCCCGGCGTGGTGATGATGAACGGCCAGCCATACGGAGAGACGGGCGGCCATTGGTTCCCCGTGAAAGGCGCTATCCGCTGCGGTATCGGCTTTGTCCCGGTGCTGGACATTCCCATGATGGACGAACAGCCCAGGAGAAAGGCGGCGGGAGCATGAATACACAGCAAATCAGCGAAACTGCCTTTTCCTCTTTACCCGAAAATTCCGTTTCTTATGAGCAAATGCTTCAGGATCTTATGGACCGCCTGGAAACTGCCCCCGAAACTGCCGTGTGTCCGCCGCCGAAAGCTCCTTGCAAGGCTGGGCATTACATGGGATGGCTTGCTTTAAATGCCATTGCTTATGGGTTTAAACGGGGCACAGAGGCGGCGGCGGGGGGTACAACATGAGTGAAGCCCAGGCCAGACGGCTTGCCGCCATGCTGACGGACAAGCAGCGCCGCGATTTTCTGAAACTGGCGCAGATCATCCAGGAGACCGAACACAAAAAGCCCGCCGCCGGTGGGCAGGAATAACACCCAAGGCTTTAGCGTCGCAGCAGTGCGGCGCTAAAACCGTTTTTAGGGCATTTGGAATAGGGTGGAATACGGTGGAGCCTGTTGCACCCAACAGAGAAAAACGCACCGCCAGAGGGGCGGGAACACATGGACAGCCAGGAGGGGCAAGAATGGCAAAACGGAAAAAGACCATCATAGCCGGTCCCATCGTCAAGACTATCATTTACACAGCGCCGGAGCCGCAGGACGGGAAGCGGGCCAGGGCAGAAAAGTCCAAAATGACCTCCGCCGCACAAAAGGCCATGAACGACAAGACCGCCCGGGGACGGCTGGAAATGCTGCTGGCGGCAAACTTTACCGGGCGGGACCTGTTCGTTACCCTTACATACCGTGACGCAGATCTACCCGACAGCCGGGCGGCGGCGGTGAAGCTGCTGCGGGCCTTTATCAAAGCCCTGCGGCAGCATCGGAAAGCCCGGGGCCAGGACCTCAAATATATATACACCACCGAAGAAAAGCACGGAGAAGCCCGTTTGCACCATCATCTGGTTATCAGCTCCACGGGGGCAGATATAGAGGTTATCCGCAGCCTGTGGCCCTATGCGGACGTGATCGACATGGAGTATATCGGCCAGCGGGATTATGAGACCTGGGCGCTCTACATGACCAAGGAGAGCGTCACAGGGCGGCCCGTGGGGGCGCAGATGTGGACCGGCAGCCGGAATCTGCAAAAGCCTGTGGTGAAGTCCTGCTATGTGCCAAATGACACCATGCTTGCCGTTCCCGTTGGCTGCCACATCATCGAGCGGGAAGAGCGTGTAACGGAGTTTGGAAGCTACTGCTATATCAAGTACCGGCTGCCCAGCCAGAGGCAGGGCGGCGGCCAGATCATAGAGCGCAGCAAGTTGGAAAAAGGCTATGGAGACGCCTTTTTACTTGCTTGTAATCAGATATAACTTTAGGAACAGGACCAGAGAAAAGGCCCGGGACCTCTTGAAAGCAGCTCAACCGCCCGGTAACATGAAAGCACACGGGGCGATTTTCGCGCGAGGCGCACGCGCGAGACGGCCCACACCGGAAAGGAGCGGCTTTCATGACCAAAACAGCCATTGTCCCATGCTTTTCCACGCCCTTGGGCGTGTTTATTTCCTGCCCTACCTGCAAGGCAAAACGGCTCATGCGGCTATACCCGGAGACATCGGGGGCAGGCGTGGCCCTGTTCTGCCGTAGGTGCAAGCGTGAGCTCGTGGTGGATATTCAGCCGGGAACCAGCCCGGACCGTGTGACCCTGCGGGAAATCAACGCCGCAGCAGGTTGACAGGGCCTAACGTTTCGTTATCCCCCCCTGCCTGGATGGCGGCGGCACAGCCGGGCCCAGGACCGGGGGCAGAACCTTTTCCGACGGCGGGAGAGGGCGCCGGAGGGGGTAACCGGCAGGCCGCAGGGAATCACGCCCGCAGGACGCGCCCGCAAACGCCGCGCCTGCGTAAGCAGCGTTCAAACCGCGCATAAAACGAGGGCAAATTTCACAGCGGAGCAGGCACGGCAGCCGGGACGCTTGGGCGCATGGGCGCTCGCGCCTGCGGGTGCGTGGCTTCCTTGCAGCCCTCCCCCAGGGCGGGGAAGTTCTGAACAGTCCACGCAAGACCGCATGCCCCCATTCATGCGTGACTTTTTCCCCACGGGAAAGTTTAAAAACGCCCGCATTGCCCCGCACAATAGGCGGCCAAGAATGGCCGTAAATACCCAGCGTTTTTCGCGGGAAGCTACGTACGCACACAGGTGCTTGCGTGGGCGCAGCTGCGTGCGTGGGCGGGTGGTTCCTTGCCCTGCCCCCCCAGCCTGGTAAAGTTTCGGGCATGGGTATGCAAGACCGCAGGCCCCCTCGAATGCGAAAAAAATTCCCCCATCAGGATTCTACGCTACCGCCGCCCTTGTGTCCGATTCGGACACCGGGGCCATATCCCCAGCAGGCCCCAGAAACCACCAGGGAGACCACAGAGGCCACCGCCGCCGGGGCGGTTACTTTCAATGCCAGGAGGGACTATGAGCTATTGGAACAAGTGGTATCAACGTACGGCAGATGAAAGGATGGGCGCGGTGATCGCGCATAACTTCCTTGGCGGAAACCTCATTACCCTGCAATATGCAAACCCGGATCGTGTAACGGATCTATTTGTAATCCGAAACTGGAAAGCATGGCTTGACCGCGCCAGAATATCAAACGGCGGGAATTTCAAGTTCATTGTGGGGCATGACTACGGGACGCCGGAGGCCCCGGCCATGGCGCACTATGTTTTTATAGACGTTGCTGCAACAGAGTGCGAACGCATGGCGTCAAACTGGGTCTGTGGGCCTGCATCGGTTACACACCTGGATGCGCACACGCTGGATGATGTCCTGTCCGCCCTCTCAAACCGCCCCGTCATGCAGCGCAAAACCTCGCGGCCTCTGTGGGGATCGTCAAGAAAGGTACCGTGTGAAGTTCCGCCCAGCAAAACGGGGTAATGAGGGGCGGGACGGCCCCCAAATTTTCCCCTTATTTTTTCCCTTTAAGCCGTTCCAGACTGAAAATTGAAAAATCCACACAATACCATGGAACGGTTGAAAACAGGGAACAACGGACGGTGTAGAACATACCAGAAAAAGCGGCTAGTCAATTCGAGTCCTGTCTCCGCAACCATAAAAGTCCTGAAATCGCAAGATTTCAGGACTTTTTTTGCTTTTTGGATTCGGGAAACGCTATCCCCGGAGGGAAATGGGCATACAGGGCAGAAAGGAGCGGCCCCGCTGGGAAAATCAAAAAAATTTGCAGCGCCCCCTTGACAAATATGAAGTTTGTGTTATTGTATTAATCACTTAGTGCAATAATACGGGAAGCAGGAGGTGGTTCCGTGAAATGGGAGTTCTCAAATGACGCGCCGATCTATGCGCAGCTGATCCTGCAGATCAAAGTCGGGATTGTCTCCGGCACCTTTTCGCCGGGAGAACGGCTGCCGTCGGTGCGGGATCTGGCGATGGAAGCCGGCGTCAACCCCAACACCATGCAGCGGGCATTGACAGAGCTGGAACGAGATGGACTGGTGTACAGTCAGCGGACTGCGGGCAGGTTTGTGACGGAGGATCAAAGCATGATTGATACGGCGAAGCGGGGCCTTGCGGAGCGCCATATTCAGGACTTTCTGGCGGCCATGGGCCAGCTGGGATATAAGCGGGAGGAAATCGTAGCCCTGCTGCGGCAGGAGACAGGTAAGGAGGGAATCACCGATGGCGGTGCTGGAATGTAAGGAATTGACAAAACGCTATGGTGCGGCGCAGGCGCTGAACCATGTGAATCTGCAGATTGAACCCGGACGGATCGTAGGTCTCCTGGGGCCCAACGGCAGCGGAAAGACCACGCTCATCAAGCTGGCCAACGGCCTACTGACCCCCACCGAGGGAGAGATCCTGGTGTGCGGTAATGTGCCGGGCCGGGAGAGCCATGCTTGCGTCAGCTACCTGCCGGAGCGCACGGCCATCCCCACCTGGATGTCGGCGGCGCAGCTGATGGATTTTTACGGTGATTTCTACCAGGATTTCCGCCGGGACGCGGCAGAGGAAATGCTGAAGCGGCTGGAGATCTCCCCCCGGCAGCGGATCAAGCAGATGAGCAAGGGCACCCGGGAAAAGGTGCAGCTGATCATGGTGATGAGCCGGGCCGCCAAGCTGTACCTGCTGGATGAGCCCATCGGCGGCGTGGACCCTGCCACCAGGGACTATATCCTCTCCACCATCATCACCAACTATAACCCCGAGGCCGCTGTCATCATTTCCACCCATCTGATCTCCGATGTGGAAAAGGTGCTGGATGATGTGATCTTCATCAACCAGGGCCAGGTGGTGCTCCAGTCCTCTGTGGACCAGATCCGGGAGGAAAAGGGCATGAGCGTGGACGCGCTGTTCCGGGAGGTGTTCAAATGCTGAGAAAACTTTTGAAGCACGAGTTTCGTGCCACGGCCCGGATCATGGTCCCGGTCTATCTGGTGCTGCTGGTGACGGCACTGGGCGCCAATTTTTCCACCCGGGGGATTCTGGAGACCCCGTATGCAGTTTTAAATATTCTCGGTTCCCTGCTGGTGATGGCCTTTGTGGTGGCCATCATGGCAGTGTGCGTCGTCAGCTTTCTGCTGATGATCCAGCGGTTTTACAAGAATCTGCTGCGGGATGAGGGCTACCTGATGCTGACTCTCCCCGCCTCTATCCACCAGCAGGTGTGGAGCAAGCTGATCGTCTCCTCCGTGTGGTTTATCATCACCGGCGTGGTGGTCATGCTTTCCTTTGTCATGATGGCGCTGGATGTGAGCTTTCTGGAGGGGATGGTGCAGGTTTTGCAGCAGCTTTTCCAGGACATCACGGCTTATTATGCCATCAACGGCACGGTGCTCCTGCTGGAGCTGCTGGTGCTGGCCTTCGCCGGCTCCATCGCCTTCTGCCTGCAGTTTTACGCGGCCCTGGCCATTGGCCACAGCTTCTCCAACCACAAGTTTGCCTGGTCCGTGGCGTTCTTTTTCATTTTGCAGTTTGCCTCCCAGCTGGTGGGAAGCCTGCTGCTGCTCTCCCTGAATACGTCCTTGATCAACTCTCTGCTGGGCAGCCTGGATTTCCGGGTGTCCGGGATGACGGCCATTCACATCGGCATGGGCATTCTCATCGCTGTTTGCGTGGTATATTCCGCCGTGTTCTATGTAATTACCACATACTTCTTGAAAAAACACCTCAACTTGGAGTAAACTAAACGTGTTACTGTGCGGAGCGGGCTTCCCGCTCCGCAGCTTCAGATACCGGAGGAGCGCCCATGCCCATAGAAGAGACCTTGTTTCATGAGACCCTGCTGACCTTTGCCACCGCCATGGTGCCGGTGCTGGAACTGCGGGGTGCCATCCCGGTGGGCGTGGCTGCGGGGCTGTCCCCGGCCGCGGCGTGTGTGGCGGCGATCCTGGGGAATATGGTGCCGGTGCCGTTTATCATGCTGCTCATCCGCCGGATCTTTGACTGGCTGCGGGGCAATGCCTTCTTCGGTCCCAAGATCGAGCGGCTGGAGCGCCGGGCCCATCTGAAGGGACGGGTCGTGCGCAAATACCGTCTGGTGGGCCTGATGATCCTGGTAGCCGTTCCCCTGCCGGGGACCGGAGCCTGGACCGGGGCGCTGGTGGCGTCGCTGCTGGATATTCGGATGCGCCATGCCATCCCCGCGATTTTCGCCGGTGTGGTGATCGCAGGGCTTATCATCACGCTGCTGACCGCCGGTGTGATCCACCTGTTTTGAGATGATGACCCCGGAGCGTGGTTTCCACGCTCCGGGGTCTTGCTTTGGCGGCGCGCCCTCAGCCGAAGTCGTGCCGGCTGCCGCAGTCCACGCCCAGTTCCTCCAACAGCGAGACGATGGCTTCGATTTTTGCAAAGCATGTCTCGTCAGAGAGGGCGTCGTCCGCCAGAATGTCCCGAATGCGCAGCAGCGCCCGGGCGGCGGCATCGGACACCAGAGCGCGGTAGAAGTCCTGCTCCCGTTGCATCGTATCACCCCCGGAACAGTGTAACATCTGCCTGGAATATACGCAAGTGCGTATACGCGCCGGCGCAAAAGCAGATACCATGTCCGTGAGGTGAGGGGCATGGGGATTAAGGACGCGGTGGTGGAGAGGTTCCAGAACCTCTGCCGCCAGCGGAATATCAAATACAACGAATTGGCGGTGCGCTCCGGTGTGACACCCTCCACGGTATACAGTATGATGGACCCCCGCCGCCGGGACGTATCCATCGTTACCATCAAGCTGCTGTGCGACGGGCTGGAGATCTCTCTGGAGGAATTTTTCTCCGGACCGGAATTTGCCCGGCTGGAACAGGAAATGCAATAAGAAAAGAGACGCCGAAAGGCGTCTCTTTTTGGTTATTCAGCCTCGTACACCTTCCGCCCGGCGCTCCACACCGCCCGAAGGGCGCCCTGCTGGCGGCGGTAAATGCACCGCTCGAACCGCTCCCGGGCCGTCAGGGGATGGGACTGGGGCAGCGCGTCGTCCGAGAGCACCATGGCGTGGAGGGGGTTGCCGGGGGCAAAGCCCGGTGCCTCCCCAAAGAAGGCCGCACCGGCGGAGGTGGCCAGATACCACGCCTCCGGCACCGTCAAAAAGGCGGGATGGGCCGGGTCCGTCATCTGCCGGACCTTGGAGGCCCGGATGGCGGAGGCGGTGACGTCGAACATATTGAGGTGGTCGCCGCCGGCGATGTCGCTGCCCAGGGCCACCTTCATCCCCTCTTCCAGCATGGCCCGCACCGGGGCGGTGCCGGAGCAGACGTTCACATTGGAGTCCGGGCAGTGGACCACCGTGACCCCCGCGTCCTTCATGGCCGCCCGCTCCCGCTCGTCGGACCAGACGCAGTGGGCCATGAGGGTGCGGTCATTCCAGAGACCGAATTTGGCATAAGTCTCCCAGTACTGCCGGCAGTCCGGATGGAGCTGGCGGACCCATTCAATCTCCCGGTCATTTTCCGAGAGGTGAGACTGGATAGGCAGGTGCCGTTCCGCCGCGGTCTTGCCCAGCCAGGCCATCAGCTCGTCGGTGCAGGAGGGGGTGAACCGGGGGGTCAGCATGGGGCGGACATGGGAGAAGCGGCCGCACTCCCCCAGCCACCGCTCCGTCTCCCGGATGGACTCCTCGGTGGTCTCCTCCAAAACGCCAGGGGCGGCGTTGCGGTCCATGTTCACCTTACCGGCATAGCCGGTGACCCCGGCCCGCTCCAGCTCTTCCATGAGGATCAGCGTGGCGTCGGTGTGGAGGGAGGAGAACATGGCCACCCGGGTGGTGCCGTTTGCGATGAGCTCGGCGGAGAGCTGGCGATACACTTTCCGGGCATAGTCCGGGTCCGCGAACCGGGCCTCCGCCGGGAACGTGTAGGTGTTGAGCCAGTCCAGCAGCGTCAGGTCCATGCCGGTGCCCACCATGGGATACTGGGGGGCGTGGAGGTGCAGATCCGCGAAGGTCTGCAGGACCAGGCAATCCCCAAAATCTTCCACCGCAGCGCCGGTGTATTCCGCCGGCAAAGCGTCGTATACGCCCCGGATGACTCCGTCCTCCGCCACCAGATACCCCGGTTCTGTGATGTCCAGCTGTCCCGGAGCGGGAGCGGAAACAATGGTTCCTTTGATGATAGTCAGCGCCATGCTGCCATCTCCTTTCTTCGCGGAATTCCGCACAAAAGAAAAGGAGTGTCCGACCGACAGCGCTCCAGCGCCCATCGGCCAGACACCCATAGCGGAGCCTTTCGGCGGCTCCGTAGAGACGTTCGCACCCTTGCCAGCGAACCTATATGAGCGCTCCTGTTTCTTTTTTGTATCTTCACCATAGCATACTTTTCCCGGGAAAGCAAGTCCAGTCACCGCCAAGGGCTCTGCCGCCTATACTGGCATACGGGCGGTGTTCCGCCCGAATCGAGGAAAAGGCGTTGATCGTATGCTGCAATCACTGCGCTGGGCGGCGCTGGGCACCGGATTTACCTTCGGGATGACCACGCTGGGCGCCGCCCTGGTGTTTTTTCTGGCGGGAGAGCCGCATCCCCGCTTTCAGCGGGCACTGCTGGGGTTTGCCGCGGGAGTCATGACCGCGGCATCGGTGTGGAGCCTTCTGCTGCCTGCCATTGACCAGGCCTCCCAGGGGGCGCTGCCGGGCTGGGTCCCGGCGGCGGGAGGCATGCTGACGGGCGTGGCGTTTCTGGCGGCGCTGGACGCCCTGCTGCCCCGCCTGCGGCGGGGACGGCAGGCCATGACCGCCTCCTGGCGGCAGACCACCCTGCTGATGACTGCCATCACCCTACATAACGTGCCGGAGGGGATGGCGGTGGGCCTGGCGTTTGCCCTGGCGGCACAGGGGGATGGATTTGCCGGGGCGGTGGCGCTGGCTATGGGCATCGGCATTCAGAACTTCCCGGAGGGGGCCGCCGTGGCGCTGCCGCTGCGGCAGGAGGGCTGGTCCCGCCCCCGGGCTTTTGCGGGCGGGATGCTCTCCGGTGCCGTGGAGCCTCTCTTCGGCGTGCTGGTGGTGCTGGCGGCGGCCGGTGTGGCGCCGCTGATGCCGTGGCTTTTGAGCTTTGCCGCCGGGGCCATGCTGTATGTGGTAGTCGAGGAGCTGGTGCCCCAGGCCCACAGCCGGGCCGGGACCTGCGGCTTTGTGGTGGGGTTCCTCATCATGATGGTGCTGGATGTGGCGCTGGGATAATGAGCCGGAGGAAAAAAGAGAGCGGAGACCTGAATGGTCTCCGCTCTCTTTTCACTTGCGTTACAGAGCGCTTCCCGGTTCCGTCCTCAGGGATTGCCCTCCAGGGACGGCGGCGCGATGGGCAGTCCCGTAAGATACCGGCGGATCAGGTCGAAGGCGTGGTTGGCGGCCAGAGCCTGGATGCGGTCCCGCCGGCGGCGGCCGGAGTCCATCTTCCGGCAGAAGGTGCCCTCCGGTGTGGCAAGGCCGATGTAGACGATGCCCACCGGCACCCCCCGCTCATCGGGGTCCGGGCCCGCCACGCCGGTGACGGACACGGCAAGGTCCGCTCCGGTGATGCGCCGGGCGCCCTCCGCCATGGCCCGGGCGCACTCCTCGGACACGGCGCCGTACTGGTCCAGCAGGGGCTGGGGCACCCCCAGCACGGCGGCCTTCACCTCTGTCCAGTAGCTGACCACGCCGCCCCGGTACACGGCGGAGGCCCCGGGCAGTGCGGTGATCCGCTCTGCCACCCGGCCGCCGGTGCAGCTCTCGGCGGTGGCGAACGTGAGATGACGTTCCTTCAAAAGCGCCAGGCAAACCTCCGGCAATCCGCCCACGTTCACGCCGTACACCACGTCTCCCAGCGCGGCCCGGACCTGCGCTTCCACCGGGTCCAGCATGGCCTCCGCTGCCTCCCGGGTGGGTGCCTTGGCAGTGGCCCGCAGCCGGACCTCACAGGGCTTGGCGTAAGTGGCCAGGGTGGGGTTCTCCATGCGGCTCATGGTCTCGTGGAGCAAAGCGTCCACCGAGGACTCCCCCATGCCGAAGGTCATGATGTCCCGGGAGACGATGACGTCGCTGGAGAGGGCCCGCAGATACGGCTCCACCCAGCGGTGGAGCATGGTCTCCATCTCGTGAGGCGGGCCCGGCAGCATCAGTACGTGGACACCGTCGGCTTCAAAGGCGCAGCCGGGAGCGGTGCCCACGGGGTTATCGAACACGGTGCAGCCCTCCGGCAGCTGGGCCTGCTGGGTGTTGTTGTCCGGCATGGGGACATGGAGGGCGGACTCGTAGAAGGCCCGGATGTCCTCCAGAATGTCCGGGTGGAGCACCAGGGGCTTTCCGAAGGCGGCGCAGATGGTCTGCTTGGTCAGATCGTCATAGGTGGGGCCCAGGCCCCCGGTGGTGATGAGGATGTCCGCCCGGCGGCGGGCGATGTCCAGGGCCTCTTTGAGCCGCTGGGGGTTGTCCCCCACCACCGTGTGCCAGTGGACGTCGATGCCCAGGGCGGAGAGGCTCTGGGAGAGGAGCTGGGCGTTGGTGTTTGCAATGTTGCCCAAAAGCAGCTCCGTGCCCACGGCGATGAGTTCCGCGGTGTGTGCCATCGTGTGCGCCTCCCTCAGATCTTGGGCTCGTCGGTGACCTTGACCCGGACCCAGGTCTCCCCGGCCAGGGCCTTGGCCACCAGACCCTCCACATCCAGCGCCGCCTCAGCGGTCCGCACGGCCTCCAGGTCCGGACGGGTGGCGGGGTGGCGGGGCGTAAAGACGGTGCAGCAGTCCTCATAGGGGAGGATAGAGGTGTCGAAGGTGCCGATGTCCCGGGCGATGCGGATGATCTCCACCTTGTCCATGCCGATCAGGGGCCGAAGCACCGGCATCGTGGTCACGTCCTCCGTGACACCCAGGGCCATCATGGTCTGGCTTGCCACCTGACCCAGGGATTCACCGGTGACGAGGGCCTTGGCCCCTGCCTTTTTCGCCACGGCCTCGGCGATGCGCATCATGAAGCGGCGCATGATGAGGGTGAAGTACTCCTCCGGGCAGCTGCGGCGGATCTCCTCCTGAATCTCCGTGAAGGGGACGATGTGGACCAGCATCCGGCCGCAGTAGGCCGTCAGCTGGCGGGCCAGCTCCAGGACCTTGTCCTGGGCCTGCTGGGAGGTATAGGGCGGGGAGACGAAGTGGACCATCTCCAGCTGAACGCCCCGGCGGGCCATCATCCAGGAAGAGACGGGGGAGTCGATGCCGCCGGAGAGCAGGCTCACAGCGTGGCCGCCCATGCCCACCGGCAGTCCGCCGGCGCCGGGCTCCGAGGCGCCGTGGACGTAGGCGGCTTTCTCGCGGATCTCCACAAATACCGTCAGGTCCGGGTTGTGGACATCCACCGCCACGTTGGGGAACGCCTCTGCCAGATCGCCGCCCACCGCCTGGCTGATCTGAATGGAGTTGAGGCGGAAGGTCTTGTCCGCCCGGCGGCTCTCCACCTTGAAGCTGCGGGCGGAGGCAAAGGCGTCCCGCAGGTAGGTCTTGGCGGTCTCCACGATGGCCTCCACCGTTTTCTCGCAGGGCACCGCCCGGGCCACGGCGGCGATGCCGAACACCTGCTTGCAGGCGCCCCAGGCGCCCTCCAGGTCGCACGCGTCTCCCTGGGGCTCCACGTAGATGGTGCTCTGGCGGATATAGACCTGGAAGCTGCCATAGTGGCGCAGACGGCGGCGGACGTTGCTCATAAGCTTGTCTTCAAAGGACCGGCGGTTGAGACCCTTCAGGACCACCTCGCCCAGCTTGAGCAGGAAAATCTCTTGTTGGTTCATAAAAGCTCCTCCGAATACGCGAAATCGCGGAAATACTTGCGCATGATACTACATAGTATACTGCATTTGTCCTCGGAGAAAAAGCCCTGATTTTTGCCGGTGCGGCGGGAGAAAAAATTTTTTTCAAAAAAATAAGCAGTGCGCGCAATAAAAAGCCCGCCCCCGCCGTTACTAAGACAGAGAGGGCGGAAACGCACCGCCGAAGAAAAACAGGAAAAGGAGAATCGCTATGAAGAAGACTGGTTACTGGAAAGGTTTTGGCTCCGCCCTGCTGCTGGTGGCGATGGTGACGACCCTGGGCGTTACGGCAACTGCTGCCTCCCGAAGCATTGAAGTGGAGGACGGCATCGGTATCTCCATCAACGGAGCGAAATTTACCCCCCGGGACGCTGACGGCAAGAAGGTCCCGGTGTTCCTCTACAACGGCACCACCTATGCCCCCATCCGGGCGGTGTGTGAGGCGGCCGGTATGGAGGTCAGCTATGACTCTGCCACCGACACTGTGGAGCTGGTGACGGCGGACCGGGTTGCTTCTCAAAAGCCCGAGAGCAGCAGCTATATCACCCAGAGCCGGGCCAAGGAGATCGCCCTGGCAGACGCCGGCGTGAAGGCTGCCAACGCGGTGTTTCTGAAGGCCAGCCTGGACTGGGATGACGGCCGTGCCCAGTACGAGGTGGAGTTTTACAGCGGTAATACGGAGTACGACTACGACATCGATGCCCTGACCGGCGCCATCCTCAGCTCCGACCGGGAGCTGGAGAATTTTGACATCGGCACCGTCTCTTCCAGCAGCGGCAATGTGATCTCCGCAGAGAAGGCCAAGAGCATTGCCCTGAACCGGGCCCCCAGCGGATCTACTGTGGTCAAGTGCCAGCTGGACCGGGACGACGGCCGCACCATCTATGAGGTGGAACTGCGCAATGGCCGCATGGAGTATGACTGCGACATCGACGCCGTCAGCGGCCAGATCCTCAAGTGGGAGAGTGATTACGACGACTGAGTGCCGGAATGGCGTGGATCGCAAACGATGCATAAAAAAGGAGGCAGCCCCTTGAGGCTGCCTCCTTTTTCAATAATTTCAAAATAAGGCCTGCTTAAAATATGCAGAACCAAAACCATCAGATGCGCACCCCGAGAATGGTGACGCGGGTACCGCTGCCAATGACCCCGTCCATGCAGCAGAAGGTCATTTTGGACAGTTTGTCTCCGGCGAGTTGAACGGTACGCAAGCCGCTGATGTCGGCGGCGAATTGAGAGCCATTGATATATGCGCTTGTGTCGTACCCGACAAGCACGTCTCCCAGCAAAAGTGTGATGCGGGCAGTGATTTTATTTGCGCTGCTTGCATACGTGGTAAAAACGACCAGACCGTATTGGGTAGCAGAGGTGTTGGTCTGGTATTCTGTCAGGTCATTGATTGTAAGATAGATGAAGTTGCTCTCCGTAGTGGAAGCACTGAACTTGGGGTAGATCCAAAGTTCCCGATAGTCGCTCAGGTCAATGTCAGCCAGACTGATCTCCATCTTGGACTGGGAAGACTGGGTGGTGACATCCAGCAGCTTTACCACAGGACTGGCGTCCCGCAGCGCGGCGATGGCGTCATCCAGCTTTTTATTGTCCTGATTGAAATCCTCCCGGAGGATCCGATCCTCCGCGTCCCATTGGCTGAGCTGGTAATTGGTCGTTTTCTTCAAACGAATCCCTCCTTCATTGATCGTTCCGTATTTCGGCTGAAAAAATTCCGGCGGCAGAGTACGGCCTGTATGAATCCCCTCCGGAGGGCGCCCGGTTGCACGAAATGATGCAACTATTTGAAAAATTTCGTGTTTTCATTTGCCGCACCGCCGGGGTATAATTAGGACATTCCCTCCGGAACGGTAAAAAAAACGGCCTGGGGATGTCACCTTTTGCCCACTCAATCCATCTATATAGTTGACCGGTCCAAAAGCTCCGGGAAAGGAGGAGGCGCGTTGCCTATGCAGGAGACGCCATTGATCAGCAAAGAATTGTTTTGCACCCAGGTGATCGAGAATCAGGAAGCCATGTTCCGCACGGCAAGAGCCATCCTCCGCAGTGATGAGGATGCCGAGGATGCAGTGCAGGAGGCCATTTGTGCCGCCTTCGCCCACCGCGGTGATCTGCGCAGCCCGGAAAAATTCAAACCCTGGATTCTGCGGATCCTGGCCAATAAGTGCTACGATGCCTGCCGCGGGCGGCGGCCTACCGTGGATCTGACGGAGGTGCAGGACTTTTTGCCGGCACCGTCTGCGGACCCCACCGAACGGATGACCCTCTGGCAGGCGGTATTGACCTTAAACGAGGATCTGCGCTGCGTGGTAACGCTGTTTTACTATGAAGGATTCTCCATTCGGGAGATCAGCGGGATCCTGGGGATTCGTGAAGCTGCCGTCAAGACCCGCCTGTCCCGGGCACGGGCGCGGCTGCGGCTGCTGCTGAGAGAAGAATGAGGTGCGGTATGAAGCAATTTGACGAGGAATTGAAAGAGCGGGCAAAAAACGAACCATTCCCCTTGCCGGAGGACTACGCCGGTCGGGTCTTCCGCACCTGCGCCGCTCTGGAGGAGACAGCAATGGAAACACCGAAGAACTCTGCGTCCCATAAGAAGCATACCAAGCGGTGGATGGCCTGGGCGGCGGCCGCCGTGGCGGCGTTTATCGCCGTGCCCAACGTATCCCCCACGGCCGCTGCGGCAATGTCGGATGTGCCGGTGCTGGGGGCCCTGGTGGAGATCGTTACCTTCCGGGAGTACACCTATGACGACGGACACAGCTCCGCTGATGTGTCGGTGCCGGAACTCTCCGGCGGCGAGGCTGCCGATCAGGTCAACGAGGAAGTGCAGGCCTATACGGACCGCCTTATCGCCCAGTTCCAGCAGGACTGCGAGGAGACGGGCGAAGGGTATCTGGGGCTGGATGTATCCAGCGAAGTGGTGACCAATACCGACAGCTGGTTTACCCTGCGGATCAATGCCACCCGGACCCAGGCCAGCGGGGCTGAGTTTATCAAGATTTATCACATTGACAAGACCACCGACCAGGTGGTGACCCTGGAAGATCTGTTCCAGCCGGATGCGGACTATGTGAGCGTCCTCTCCGATGAGGTGCGGCGGCAGATGGAGGAGCGGATGGCCGAGGACGAGGCTGCCGGCTACTTCCCGGATCAGTTCACCGCCATCGCCCCGGACCAGAATTTCTACTGGAACGAGGACGGAGATCTGGTGCTGGTGTTTGACGAGTACACCATTGCTGCCGGATTTGTGGGGACGCCGGAATTTGTGATCCCTCAGGATGTGTATGCGTCTCTCGTCCGGTCCTAAAAAGCAGAAAAAAGAGACGGCGTGAGCCGTCTCTTTTTTTATCCCCGCAGGATGTCCGTATTCCGATACTGAATGGCTTCCGCCAGATGCTGGGGCAGGATGTGCTCTTCCCCGTCCAGATCGGCGATGGTCCGCGCCACCCGCAAAATCCGGTCGTGGGACCGGGCCGTCAGACCCATGCGGTCAAAGGCGGAGCGCATCAGAGACTCTCCGGTGCTGTCCAGGCGGCAGAACTGCCCGATCATCGCGGCGGTCATCTGGGCGTTGCAGGTGATGTCGGTGCCCTGGAAGCGGAGGGCCTGGACGGCCCGGGCGGCACAGACCCGCTCCCGCACGGCGGCGGAGGATTCCGCCGGCTGGCGGCGCCGGATGGCGTCGTACTCCACGCAGGGGACGTTCACATGGAGGTCGATCCGGTCCAGCAGTGGGCCGGAGATTTTTTCCACATACCGTTCCACGTCCCGGTCCGAGCAGGTGCAGCGGTGGGTGGGATGGCCCCGCCAGCCGCAGCGGCAGGGATTCATGGCGCAGATCAGCTGGAATCGGGCCGGCAGATGCAGCGTGCCGCTGGCACGGGCCACAGTGACCGCCCCCTCCTCCAGGGGCTGGCGCATGGCCTCCAGCACGTCCCGGCGAAATTCCGGCAGCTCGTCCAGAAACAAAACGCCGTTGTGGGCCAGGGACATCTCCCCCGGCCGCAGAGCGGGGCCGCCGCCGGTGAGTGCCGCGGCGGAGGCGGTGTGGTGGGGCGAGCGGAAGGGCCGGCGGGTCAGCAGGGGGTGTGCCGGATCCGCCAGCCCGGCCACCGACCAGATGCCGGAGGTCTCCAGAGCCTCCCGGGGGGTCAGGTCCGGCAAAATGGAGGGCAGCCGCTTGGCCAGCATGGACTTGCCGGCGCCGGGAGAGCCGATGAGCAGCAGGTTGTGTCCGCCGGCGGCAGCGATCTCCAGCGCCCGTTTTACGTTCTCCTGCCCCATCACGTCTCGCAGGTCCGGCAGAGGCGTCTCTTCCGGCGCCGGGACCCATGGAGCGGCAGGAGAAATGGCTGCCTCTCCTTTTAAATGCTGCACCAGGGATCGGACGTCCGGCACTCCGCAGACGGTGAGCCCCCGGGCCAGCGTGGCCTCGGCAGCGTTTTCCGCCGGGACGAACAGCGTCCGGATCCCCGCTTCCCGGGCCGCCAGCGCCATGGGCAAAACGCCGGAGACACCCCGCACCGCGCCGGTGAGGGACAGCTCCCCCAAAAAGGCGGCGTCCGCCGGCGGCGGAGGGAGTTCTCCGGAGGCGGCCAGCAGCCCCACAAAGATGGGAAGGTCGTAGACCGTGCCTGCCTTCTTCTGCCCTGCCGGCGCCAGGTTCACGGTGATACGGCTGACCGGGAACTTGGCGCCGCAGTTTTTTACTGCCGCCCGGACCCGTTCCCGGGCCTCCCGGACTGCTGTGTCCGGCAGTCCCACGATGTCAAAGGCCGGCAGTCCGCCGGAGAGAAAACACTCGGCCCGCACCTCATATCCCGCGATGCCGTGCAGTCCCAGGGAACGTACGGATACGACCATCCATCATCACCTCAAAAAAACATACAACGCAGGGGAATTTTTAAAATCAGTCTACCACACAAAGACAAAATAGGGAACCCGTTTACGCCAAAAGCCGCAAATTTATCCAGAACAGAGGATTGTTCAATCCGAAACAGTAAAATTTGTGCAAAAAATAACAAAGCAATTGTTTACAGGCGGGAAGAGTGGTGATATAATATCAGCGCATGTGGATCTGGGGGGAGAGAGTCCGGATTTCCGTGCACACGTAATCTTGCTGCCGGGGGCAGCAAATTACAAAATATAGGAGGTAAGTTTATGGCAAGAAAGTTCAAGTCCATGGACGGTAACAACGCTGCTGCATATGTCAGCTATGCGTTTACCGAAGTGGCGGGCATCTATCCGATCACCCCGTCTTCTCCCATGGCAGACTTGGTCGATCAGTGGGCCGCCGCTGGTCAGAAGAACATCTTCGGCACCACCGTCAAGGTCGTCGAGATGCAGTCTGAGGCTGGTGCTTCCGGTACCGTCCACGGCTCCCTGGCCGCCGGCGCGATGACCACCACCTACACGGCCTCTCAGGGCCTGCTGCTGATGATCCCCAACATGTACAAGATCGCCGGCGAGCTGCTGCCCTGCGTGTTCCACGTGTCCGCCCGTACGGTCTCCACCCACGCCCTGAACATCTTCGGCGATCACTCCGACGTCATGGCCTGCCGTCAGACCGGCTTCGCCATGCTGTGCGAGAACGATCCTCAGGAGATCATGGACCTGGCTCCCGTGGCCCATCTGGCCGCCATCGAGGGCCGTGTTCCCTTCATCAACTTCTTCGACGGTTTCCGGACCTCTCACGAGATCCAGAAGGTTGCCGTGTGGGATTACGACGATCTGAAGGAAATGTGCGACATGGACGCCGTTGCCGCGTTCCGCAAGCACGCCCTCAATCCTGAGCGCCCCAACATGCGCGGCTCTCACGAGAACGGCGACATCTTCTTCCAGCATCGTGAGG
>ERZ827037.334-NODE-334-length-63186-cov-10.367743_pt1 | contig 63186 bp, 50 predicted proteins | sample MGYA00519924_ERZ827037 | MGnify/ENA primary metagenome ERZ827037 (study PRJEB31778, sample SAMEA3449250) | human gut metagenome | biome: human gut; feature: human-associated habitat; material: faeces | place: United Kingdom | collected 2010/2012 ... | reverse complement strand
TGTAGCACAGCCCTTGGAGAGGGGCTTTAAAAACTACTACTCTATAATACAAGGAGATCGCTGACAACATGGACGATATGATTTTAGAGATCCGGCATCTAAGCAAGTCCTTCGGCAGCCACGAAGTGCTGCGGGACATCGATTTCACCGTGAAAAAAGGCGATGTCACCAGCATCATTGGTGCCTCCGGCTCCGGCAAGAGTACCCTGCTGCGGTGCATCAACCTGCTGGAGACCCCCACCAGCGGCGAGATCCTCTACCGCGGCCAGAACGTCACCGGTCCCAAGGTCAATGCCCCCCAGTACCGCTCCCATGTGGGCATGGTGTTCCAGTCCTTCAACCTGTTCAACAACATGACCGTGCTGGAAAATTGCATGGTCGGGCAGATCAAGGTACTGAAAAAGGACAAGGAGACCGCCCGGAAGCGGGCCATGGAGTATCTGGAAAAGGTGGGCATGGCGCCTTACATCCAAGCCAAGCCCCGGCAGATCTCCGGCGGCCAGAAGCAGCGGGTGGCCATTGCCCGGGCCCTGGCCATGGAGCCGGAGGTGCTGCTGTTCGACGAACCCACCTCCGCCCTGGACCCGGAGATGGTGGGAGAAGTCCTCTCCGTCATGCAGGACCTGGCCCAGGAGGGCATGACCATGCTGGTGGTGACTCATGAGATGGCCTTTGCCCGGGACGTCAGCAGCCATGTGGTGTACATGAACCAGGGCGTCATCTGCGAGGAGGGCACGCCGGAGCAGGTCTTCGGCAATCCCCAGAAACAGGAGACGCAGGACTTCCTCTCCCGGTTCCGCAAGAATTGAATCCCGTCTTTCCCGTTCCCGGAGGCTGCGCCTCCGGGAACTTTTTTGTCTTTGTTGCGTCCACCACTTGTTCTTGTGGAAAAATCAGTTTAGAATAGCAACATCTTGTGCTTATGGAGGGATCCGGCCATGCACATTCACGGACTTCAGAAACTGGCCATGGTGGACTACCCGGGAAAGCTGGCAGCCACGGTGTTCACCGGCGGCTGCAACCTGCGGTGCCCCTTCTGCCACAACGCATTGCTGGTGACCCGGCTGGCGGAGACGCCGGAGATCCCGGAGCAGGAGGTGCTGGACTTCCTGGCCTCCCGCCGGGGGCTTTTGGACGGGGTGGTCCTCACCGGCGGGGAGCCGCTGCTCCAGCCGGACGCAGCGGATTTTCTGCGGAAGGTGCGGGAACTGGGCTTTGCCGTGAAGCTGGATACCAACGGCTGTGATCCTGCCCGGCTGGCGGAGATCCTGAACCAGGGCCTTGTGGACTATGTGGCCATGGACGTGAAAAACGCTCCGGCGCGGTATGCCGAAACCGTCGGCATACCGGGCTTCAACCCCGCCCCAGTGGAGGAGAGCATCCGTCTGCTGCGGAAAAGCACCGTGGACTATGAGTTCCGCACCACCCTGGTGCGGGAGCTCCACAGGCCGGAGGACCTGGACGCCATCGCCGCCTGGCTGGCAGGGGCACCCCGGTACTATCTTCAGAACTTTGTGGACTCCGGCAATCTGATCGGCCGGGGATATCACGGCTTTACAGCAGAGCAGCTGCAGGGCTTTGCGGAGCGGGTCCGGCCGTTCTTTGGAGCTGTGGAGCTGCGCGGCATTGACTAGATATGGAAAAATTCAGCGTTTTCACAGAAAATGAATACAAGATATAGTGGCATTTCTAATTGACAAGCCCCCAGGAAGTGGTAGAATGGGAAATACGGGGCGCGTCAGCGCCCATTGACTTGTCAGGAGCAGGGAATTGAATTTATCATAGAGAAAGCAGGGGTTTCATGTATCAGGTCGTCAAGCGGGATGGAAAGATCGCCTCTTTCGACATCTCCAAGATCAGCACCGCCATCACCAAGGCCTTTGAGGCCACCCACATGGAGTACAATCCGGACATCATTGATCTCCTGGCCCTGAGGGTCACGGCGGATTACCAGGATAAGATCCATGACGGCAAGATCACCGTGGAAGACATTCAGGACAGCGTGGAGGACATTCTCAGCAAGGCAGGCTATGCCGACGTGGCCAAGGCCTACATTCTCTACCGCAAGCAGCGGGAGAAGATCCGCAACCTGAACTCCACCATGCTGGACTACAAGGAGCTGGTGGACAACTACCTGCATATCAACGACTGGCGGGTGAAGGAGAACTCCACCGTCACCTACTCCGTGGGCGGCCTGATCCTCTCCAACTCCGGCGCCATCACCGCCAACTACTGGCTCTCTGAAATCTATGACCAGGAGATTGCCGACGCCCACAAGAGCGGCGCCATCCACCTCCACGACCTCTCCATGCTCACCGGCTACTGCGCCGGCTGGAGTTTGAAGCAGCTGATCCAGCAGGGCCTGGGTATCCCGGGCAAGATCAACTCCACCCCGGCCAGCCACCTCTCTACTCTCTGCAACCAGATGGTGAACTTCCTGGGCATCATGCAGAACGAGTGGGCCGGCGCCCAGGCGTTCAGCTCCTTTGACACCTATCTGGCCCCCTTTGTGAAAGTGGACAACCTCTCCCAGAAAGAGGTTAAACAGTGTATCCAGTCCTTTGTGTTCGGCGTGAACACTCCCTCCCGCTGGGGTACCCAGGCGCCGTTCTCCAACATCACCCTGGACTGGACCGTGCCCCGTGACCTGGAGAACCTGCCGGCCATCGTAGGCGGCAAGGAGCAGGATTTCACTTACGGCGACTGCAAGAAGGAAATGGATATGGTGAACAAGGCGTTCATCGAGATCATGACCGAGGGCGACGCCGACGGCCGGGGCTTCCAGTATCCCATCCCCACCTATTCCATCACGCGCGACTTTGACTGGTCCGACACGGAGAACAACCGCCTCCTGTTCGAGATGACCGCCAAGTACGGCACCCCCTATTTCTCCAACTACATCAACTCTGACATGGAGCCTTCTGACGTGCGCAGCATGTGCTGCCGCCTGCGGCTGGATCTGCGGGAGCTGCGGAAGAAGTCCGGCGGCTACTTCGGCTCCGGCGAGTCCACCGGGTCCGTGGGCGTGGTGACTATCAATCTGCCCCGGATCGCCTACCTCTCCCAGACGCCGGAGGAGTTCTATGAGCGGCTGGACCACATGATGGACATCGCCGCCCGGAGCCTGAAGGTGAAGCGCACCGTCATCACCAAGCTGATGGATGCGGGATTGTACCCCTACACCAAATACTACCTGGGCACCTTTGATAACCACTTCTCCACCATCGGCCTCATCGGCATGAACGAGGTGGGCCTGAACGCCAAGTGGCTGCGGAAGGACCTGACCCATCCGGAGACCCAGGCCTTTGCCAAGGATGTGCTGAACCACATGCGGGAGCGGCTGATGGACTATCAGGAGCAGTACGGCGACCTCTACAACCTGGAGGCCACCCCCGCCGAGTCCACCACCTACCGGCTGGCCAAGCATGACGTGGCACTGTATCCCGATATCATCACCGCTGCCAAGAACCCCGGTGACACGCCTTATTACACCAACTCCTCCCACCTGCCGGTGGGCTACACCAACGACATCTTCGAGGCCCTGGCCATCCAGGATGACCTGCAGACCCTGTACACCTCCGGCACTGTGTTCCACGCCTTTTTGGGTGAGAAGCTGCCGGATTGGAAGGCGGCTGCCAATTTGGTGCGGAAGATCGCGGAGAATTTCAAGCTCCCCTACTACACCATGTCCCCCACCTACTCCATCTGTCCGGACCACGGCTATCTCTCGGGCGAGCACTTTACCTGCCCCAAGTGTGGGAAGACCTGCGAGGTGTGGAGCCGCATCACCGGCTATTACCGCCCTGTCCAGAACTGGAACGACGGCAAGGTCCAGGAGTTCAAGGACCGGCAGGAGTACCAGGTGGAAAACTCCCGGCTGGAGGGCCGCCGCCTCTGCGACCGGGATGCTGCGACGGAGCCCGCAGCCGGCACCGCGCCCAGCACACCGGCGGAGCGGGGCGAGGACGGCCTGTTCCTCTTCACCACCAAGACCTGCCCCAACTGCAGCATCGCCAAGCGGGAGCTGGAGAAGGCGGGCATCGCCTATCAGGTGATGGACGTGAACGAGCATCGGGAGCTGGTGGCCCGGTACGGTATCCAGCAGGCCCCCACCCTGATCGTCCGCCACGGAGAGCAGGTGGAGAAGCTGGTGAACGCCTCCACCATCAAAAAATTCGCCACTTCGCAGAGCGTGTAAACAACGAAAAAGGAGGGACTCTCGTCCCTCCTTTTCCGAGCTCCAAAATGCCGTCTCTGCGGAGCAGCCCCCGCGGTACAGCGGTTACTATGTGGGGGGCTGCGAAGTCTCCCTTATCTTCTGTCAGTCATCAGAGAGGAACATCTATGGACCAGTATTTCGACATCATTATCGTGGGCGGCGGCCCGGCCGGGCTCACCGCCGCCGTCTACGCCCGCCGGGCAGGAAAGTCCGTTCTGCTGCTGGAACGGGAGAGCTTCGGCGGGCAGATCGCCTCCTCTCCCAAGGTGGAAAACTTTCCGGGCCTGCCCGCCGTGTCCGGCGCTGAACTGGCGGAGCGGCTGTACAGCCAGGCCGAGGCCCTGGGGACCCGGATCGAACTGGAGGAGGCGCTGGAGATCCAGAGCGGCACGCCCAGCCGGGTGGTCACCGACTACGGTGCCTATACCGCCGGGGCGGTAATCCTGGCCGCCGGGATGCGGCGCCGGACCCTGGGCCTTGCGGGCGAGGATCGTCTGGCCGGCATCTCCTTCTGCGCTGTGTGCGACGGAGCCTTTTACGCCGGACAGGATGTGGCAGTGGCCGGAGGCGGCAGCACCGCCCTGCAGGATGCGCTGTATCTGGCAGACATCTGCCGCCATGTGACGGTGATCCACCGGCGGTCGGACTTCCGGGCGGATCCCATTCTGGTGGAGCGGGCGGAGAAGACCGCCAACCTCACGCTGCTGCGGTCCACCGTGGTGGAGGCCCTGGAGGGATCGGAACGCCTCACCGGCCTGACCCTGCGGAACACCGCTGTGGGAGAAGTCTCCCACCTGCCGGTCTCTGCGCTGTTCCAGGCGGTGGGTCTGCTGCCGGAGAGCCGGCTGGCCCGGTCTCTGGGGGTGCCGGTGGACGAAGCGGGCTTTATCGCCGCCGGGGAGGACTGCCTGACGCCGATTCCCGGCATCTTTGCGGCAGGGGATCTCCGCGCCAAGGAGGTCCGCCAGCTGACCACCGCCTGCGCGGACGGCGCTGTGGCGGCCCTGTCGGCCTGCCGCTTCTGTGTTTGACGCCGGGCCACCTTCTCAAGAATCCGTACAGGCCGCTGGGCGTTCCCGGCGGCCTGTGCTGTTCTCTTCACTCCTCCAGAAGAGGGGGAGATTTTTCGGTCTGGGCGGGATCGCAAGAAACCGTTCACCCAATGGAAAGGCGGCCGCCGGTTTTTCGGCGGCCGCCTGGCGTTTATTTGATGGCAAAGGTGACGGAGACGGTGACCTGCTGTTCTCCCAGCAGCCCGCCCTGCGCTACGCAGTAGGTCCCGGCGGGCAGGACGCCGCCCCAGTCCAGCTCTCCCCAGCTGAGGGTAAGCTTCCGGCTCTCTCCCGGGGCCAGCTCATAGGCAATGGCGATGGTGTCCATTTCCTTGTTCATCTGATACCAGCCGCCGTTCACCTGCCGATAGAGACCGTAGTCCGCCCCATAGGAGAAGGTCTCCTCCGCCGCATTTTGCAGTACCACAACCGCGCCGGTGGTAGTGCATTGCTGCAGCTCCATCGTCAGCCCCTCCGGCGCCGCAGACAAGGCAGCCGCGGGCATCCCGCCCAGGAACAGCCGCTGGGTCAGAACGGCCAGCTCCTCCCAGGAGACGTTCTCCGCCGCCTGCAGCTCCGTGGCGCTGCCGGAGAACCACAGGCCGTTCCGCACGGCCCATTGGACAGCCTCCCGACTCCAGGTTGGGATGGTATCCGCGTCCCGGTATCCGGCCAGATCCCGGTCGCTCCCCTTCTCCAGCGGCAGGTCCGTGGTCTTGGCATAGCGGTACAGCATCACCGTCGCCTGCTGGCGGGTCACCGGTGCCGCAGGACGGAAGGCACCGCCTGCATAGCCCCCTGCGATGCCGCTGGCCTTAGCCCAACAGAGCGCCTCGAAATACGGGGACCAGGAGCCCACATCCCGGAAGGGTGCGGAGCTGCCCTCGCTGACCACAGGAGCGCCGCCGTGGGCCACATGGGCGTCATACAGGGCGTCTGCAAAGGCCCCGCGGCTCACCGCGTCCGGCGGTGTGCTTCCAGTCCCGCTGGCGGCACCGCACAGCAGCAAGCAGGCGCACAGGCACAATATCCAACCTCTCCAGATCCGACGTCTCATTCGGCGTCACGCTCCCCTTCTTTGTTTTTCCTGACTCCATGCGCCGTGCGGGCCATGAGAACAGGCAAGCCGGTTGGCGCATGAGGGTTTTCCGCATACAGACCCACAGCTCGCGCGCAGGACTTTCAAACCGCACATGGTCCTTCTACCATAGGTCTTTATAGGAATTAGACGATTTTTCCATAGGTTTTGTTTCATCTCCGGCAGAATTTTTTACCGTCGGCGAGCATCACAGGCCGTTGACGATGTTGTCCGGCCGCTCTCCCGCAGCCAAATGCTCCACATTTCGCCACATGTGGGCATGGGCCCGACGGAAGGATGCCTCTGTAATGCCGCCCAGGTGGGGTGCCAGGACCACTTTCCGATGGACCTCCGGCGGCAGCGCCGTCAGGGGGTGCCCCGCCGGCACCGGCTCCGGGGACAGCGTGTCCAACCCCGCTCCGGCGATTCGCCCCTCCAGCAGGGCCTGCCGCAGGGCCTCGTTGTCCACAAGGTCTCCCCGGGCGGTGTTGATGAGGTACGCTGTGGGTTTCATCCGCCGCAGCAGAGCGGCATCCACCAGATTCCGGGTCTCCTCCGTGACAGCGCAGTGGAGGCTGACGATGTCGCTCTTCTCCGCCAGCTCCTCCAACGGCAGGTAGGTGACGTGGTATTTTTTCTCCTCTTCCGGCAAGCGGCGGTGCTTGGTGTAGTAGTACAGCTCGCAGCCGAAGGGGACCAGCCGCTCTGCCGCGGCTCGCGCAATGTCTCCAAATCCCACCAGGCCCACCTTGCAGGCAGAGAGCTCCGTGATCCCCTCCACCATGCACCGCTCTTTCATCTCCATCTGCCGTCCCGCCCGGACGGCCTCGTCCCCCTCCAGGGCATGGCGCAGGAGCATCAGTATCAGCAGGACCGTCTGCTCCGCCACGGCCCCGGCGTTGCAGCCCTTGTTGTTGCAGACGTAAATGCCCCGCTCCCGGGCGGCGGAGAGGTCAATGCGGTCAAACGCCACCCCCTCCGAGTGAATCAGCCGCAGGCAGGGCATGTGTTCCATCAGAGCAGCGGACACCACCGTGATGGCATCCACGAACAGCACCTCCGCATCAGCGCCGGCGGCCAGAATCTCTGCCTCCGTGCTGTCCTTGTCCAGAAATACCAGCTCCTGCTGCTGGATGAAGGGCATCGCGGGCTGATAGGCCCGGTAACGGGCCTCCGCACCCAGGATCACAATCTTCACGGATAACGCCTCCCTCTTTCGTTCAACTCCATTATAACATCCCCCCGGCAGTTGTCCACGGTGAAAACCCACGAAATCCGGCCGTACAAACGCCTCCGGCCCGTGCGTCCTGCCGTCAACAGCAGACTGGATATGCCGGGGCAAAAAAGGAGGGCGGAATCTGTCAAATCTGCCAGTTGCGGCGCCGGAGAAAATCCGGTACAATAGGTATGACTTTTATGGTATTACCTATTTTGAGATCAGAAAGAGGTGTGACTATGAGCGGTCAGCCGGCCCAGACCAAGACCATCCGCTCTCAGCTGCTTGCCGACATGAAGGACGGTGCCTACGCCAGCTGCGAGCGCCTGCCCCGGGAGAGTGTCCTGGCAGAGAAGCTGGGGATCAGCCGCACGCAGCTGCGGGACATTCTGGCCTCTCTGGAGCGGGAGGGCTTCATCACCCGCCGCCACGGAGTTGGCACCATCATCAACCGCCATGTGCTGAACGTCCAGACCCGCATGGACATTGAGGTAGAGTTCCTGGACATGATCCGCCAGAGCGGACATGAGCCGGCGGTGGCCTTTGTCCGGGTTTCCGATGGGACTGCCGATGCCCAGGTGGCCGCTCAGCTCCGCATTCCGGAGGACACCCCCATCATCCGCATCGCCCGGCTGTGCACCGCGGATGGCCGGCCCGCCATCTACTGCGAGGACGTGGTGGAAAAGGCCCTGGCCAAGGGGGATTACACCATCCAGGACTTCAAGCTCCCCATCTTCCACTTCCTCCAGCGGTTCTGCGGCATCTATCCCTATCTGGATCTGACAGACGTGCGGCCCGCCGCGGCGGATGCCGCCCTGGCGGAGATCTTCCAGGTGCCCATGGGCACGCCGCTGCTGAACATGGAAGAGGTGGACTATGACATCGACGGACGCCCCGTGTTCTGCTCCAGCGAGTATTTTGTGGACGGCATCTTCCGCCACACCGTCATGCGGAAAAAACTCTGAGCCGCAGAAAGGAGCGCTTGCGATGAAAAAAGTTGCCGTCATCATGGGCAGCGACAGTGACTGGCCCGTGGTCAAAGGGGCCTGTACCCAGCTGGACGCCCTGGACATCCCCTATGAGGCCCATATCCTCAGCGCCCACCGGACGCCGACCCAGGCGGCTGAGTTCGCCAAGTCCGCCCGGGAGCGGGGATTCGGCGTGGTCATCTGCGCCGCCGGCATGGCTGCCCATCTGGCGGGGGCCTTTGCCGCCAACACCACCCTGCCTGTCATCGGCATTCCCATGAAGGGGGGCGTCCTGGATGGACTGGATGCCCTGCTGGCCACAGTCCAGATGCCCGGCGGCATCCCGGTGGCTACGGTAGCACTGAACGGCGCGAAAAATGCTGCTGTGCTGGCCGCCCAGATCCTGGCGGTGGAGGACGAGGCCCTGACCCGGCGCCTGGAAGCGGAGCGGCGGAAGATGGCGGAGCAGATCGCCGAGAAGGACGCCAAGCTCCAGGAGGAACTCCTGAAATCGTGAGAAATCGGAAATGAGGAATCGGAAAGTCTGGAGTCCGTCCTGACCGGACGGCTCAAAGCTCCGTATCCGCGCCATCCCGCGGCCGGATTTCTGATTTCTCATTTCTATTTTCTCTTTCCCTTCCGTTTTTCTAATGGTTTATCAATTGCCTATTCAAATATCTAATCTCTCAACAGAAAGAAAGGACGAACGCACCATGCAGAAGCTGGAACAGCTCTATGAGGGAAAGGCCAAGAAGGTCTTCCGCACCGACGACCCGGAACTTTACATCGTGGACTACAAGGACGACGCCACCGCCTTCAACGGCCTGAAGAAGGGCACCATTGCGGGCAAGGGCGTCATCAACAACCAGATGACCAACCATCTGATGCGGCGGATCGAAAAGGCCGGCATTCCCACCCACTTCGTTCAGGAGCTGAGTGAGCGGGAGACCCTGGTGAAGAAGGTCTCCATCGTGCCGCTGGAGGTTATCATCCGCAACCTCTCTGCCGGGTCCTTCGCCAAGCGGTACGGTGTGGAGGAGGGCATCGTATTCGACGCTCCCACCATCGAGTTCTCCTACAAGAACGACGAACTGGGAGATCCCCTGCTGAACAGCTATCACGCCCTGGCGCTGAAGCTGGCCACAGCGGAGGAGATCGAGACCATCAAGAAGTACGCCTTTGCCGTCAACGACATTCTCAAGGCCTTCTGGGCAGAGTGCGGCGTCACGCTGGTGGACTTCAAGCTGGAGTTCGGCAGACTGACCGACGGCACGATCGTTCTGGCGGACGAGATCAGCCCCGACACCTGCCGCCTCTGGGACGAAAAGACCCATGAGAAGCTGGACAAGGACCGCTTCCGCCGGGACCTGGGCGGCGTGGAGGGCGCCTATGCCGAGGTCATGCAGAGACTGCTTGCCCATGATGCCGACTGAGCTGAGCGCCGTGCTCCCGGCCCGCCACATCCAAGAGGAGTGCGGCGTGTTCGGCGTGTACGCGCCGGAGACGACGGATGTGGCCCCCCTGGCCTATTACGCCCTGTACGCCCTCCAGCACCGGGGCCAAGAGAGCGCCGGCATCGCGGTGAACGATGATGGCGTGTTCACCGCGTACCGGGATGTGGGGCTGGTGAACGAGGTGTTTCCGGCGGAGCGGCTCCGCTCCCTGGGCACGGGCACCATCGCCGTAGGCCACGTGCGCTACGGCACCACCGGGTCCGACAACAAGCGGAACGTCCAGCCCATCCTGGTGAACCACTACAAGGGCCGCATGGCCCTGGCCCACAACGGCAACCTCACCAACTCCCACGCATTGCGCCAGGAGCTGGAGAGCCAGGGCTCCATCTTCCAGACCACCACGGACTCCGAGGTCATCGCCTACATCATCGTCCAGGAGCGTTTGCGCGCCCCCTCCATCGAGGAGGCGGTCTCCGCCGCCATGGACCGGATCGAGGGGGCCTACTCCCTGGTGATCTCCTCCCCCACCAAGCTCATCGCCGTCCGGGACCCCCACGGCTTCCGGCCGCTGTGCATGGGACGACTGCGGGACGGGGGCGTGGTGTTCGCCTCCGAGTCCTGCGCCCTGGACGCCATCGGCGCCCGGTTCGAGCGGGACATCCTGCCCGGGGAGATCGTGGTGGCGGACAAGTCCGGCGTCAAGTCCGACACCCGCCACTGCGGCAAGGTCCCCAAGCGGCTCTGCGTGTTCGAGTTCATCTACTTCGCCCGGCCGGACTCCGTCATCGACGGGTCCAGCGTCCACGTGGCACGGCAGCGGGCCGGGGCCTTCCTGGCCCTGGAGCACCCGGTCCAGGCGGACATCGTCATCGGTGTGCCGGACTCCGGCCTGGACGCCGCCCTGGGCTACGCCCGGCAGAGCGGTATCCCCTACGGCATGGGGTTCATCAAGAACAAGTACATCGGCCGCACCTTCATCTCCCCCACTCAGGCCATGCGGGAAAACGAGGTCAATATCAAGCTGAACCCCATCCGCTCCGTGGTGGAGGGCAAGCGGGTGGTGCTGATCGACGACTCCATCGTCCGGGGCACCACCTGCCGCCGGACCATCGACCTGCTGCGGAAAGCCGGGGCGAAGGAGATCCACATGCGGGTCAGCGCGCCGCCCTTTGTGGCCGCCTGCTACTACGGCACGGACATCGATGACCCCAGCAAGCTCATCGCCAACAACCACTCGGTGGAGGAGATCGCAAAGATCATCGGTGTGGATTCCCTTGGGTATCTGAGCCTGCAGGACGTGGTGAAGCTGGCGGACAATACCCAGTGCGGCTTCTGCACCGCCTGCTTCGGCGGGGGCTACCCTACCGCCGTGCCCCAGGACGGCGGCAAAGACCGATTCGAGTGCAAGATCAGTGAGAGGGAGAGGACCTGATATGGAGAGTTATTCGGAGAGCTACCGGAAGTCTGGCGTGGACATCACCGCAGGCTACGCCGGTGTGAAGCTGATGGCCCCCCACGTGGCCCGGACCAGGATCCCCGGGGTAGTGTCCGGCATTGGGGGCTTTGGCGGGTTGTTCGCCCCGGACCTGACCGGCATACGTGAGCCGGTGCTGGTGTCCGGCACCGATGGGGTGGGCACCAAAATCCGCATCGCCCAGCTGCTGGACCGGCACGACACCGTGGGCGTGGACTGCGTGGCCATGTGCGTCAACGACATCATCTGCTGCGGGGCAAAGCCCCTGTTCTTTCTGGACTACATCGCCATCGGCAAGAATGTGCCGGAGAAGGTGGCCGCCATTGTCTCCGGCGTGGCAGAGGGCTGCGTCCAGGCGGGCTGCGCCCTCATCGGCGGCGAGACCGCCGAGCACCCCGGCATCATGGCGCCGGAGGACTACGACCTGGCGGGCTTTTCCGTGGGCATCGTGGACAAGGGCGATATCATCGACCCGGACCGGGTCCGCTCCGGGGACGTGGTGCTGGCCCTGCCCTCCTCCGGCCTCCACTCCAACGGATTCTCCCTGGTGCGGAAGGTCTTTCACGTGGAGCATGCCAATCTGACGGTCTACTGTGAAGATCTGGGGGAGAGCCTGGGCGAGGCCCTGCTGACCCCCACCCGCATCTATGTGAAGCCGGTGCTGGCCGCCATCGACGCGGCAGAGGTCCACGGCATCAGCCACATCACCGGCGGGGGCTTTTATGAGAACATCCCCCGGTGCCTGCCGGATGGGATGACGGTGAAAATTGAGAAGGCTGCCGTCCGGACGCCACCCATCTTCAAAATGCTCCGGGAGACCGGCCACATCCCGGAGCGGGACATGTTCAACACCTTCAACATGGGGGTCGGCATGGCGGTGATCGTCTCCCGGGACACGGCGGACCAGGCCCTCTCCGCCCTGGCCCAGCACGGCTGCCCCGGCTATGTGATAGGTGAGGTGATCTCCGGAGAGGAACGGGTGATCCTATGCTGAACAAGGCCCGTATCGCTGTGCTGGTCTCCGGCGGCGGCACCAACCTGGAGGCGCTGCTGAACGCTCAGGAAGCAGGCGCCCTGCCCCACGGGGAGATCGTGCTGGTCCTCTCCAGCAATCCCGAAGCCTACGCTCTGGAGCGGGCAAAGCGCCGCGGCGTGCCTGCCATTCCCCTGTCCCGGAAGCAGCTGGGGCAGGAGCCGTTTGAGGCGGCGCTGATGGAGGCGCTGACGCAGTACCGGGTGGATCTGGTCGTGCTGGCCGGGTTCCTGTCCATCCTGTCCTCGGACTTCGTCCGTCGCTGGCCGGACCGGATCGTCAACGTCCATCCCTCCCTGATCCCCGCCTTCTGTGGGAAGGGGTATTACGGGCTGAAGGTCCATGAGGCAGCCCTCCGCCGTGGCGTCAGGGTCACCGGCGCTACCGTCCATCTGGTGAACGAGATCCCGGACGGGGGGCGCATCCTGCTGCAGAAAGCGGTGGACATTCTGCCCGGCGACACGCCGGAAACCTTGCAGCGCCGGGTCATGGAACAGGCGGAGTGGGTGCTGCTGCCCCAGGCCGCAGAACAGCTGGCCGCCCACATCGCCACGGAAAAGGAGGATCATCTGTGAAACAGGATTTATGTGCCCTGCTGCGGGGCAATCCCTATCCCGGCCGTGGGATCGTGCTGGGCATGACGCCGGACGGCAAGTCGTCCGTGGCCGTCTATTTCATCATGGGCCGCAGCGCCAACAGCCGCAACCGCGTCTTCGCGGAGGAGCCGGACGGCATCCGTACCCAGGCGGCGGACCCCGCCAGGATGGAGGACCCCAGCCTCATCATCTACCACCCGGTACGGCAGATGGGCCGGGGACTCATCGTCACCAACGGGGACCAGACGGACACCATCCTGGAGTTTTTAAAGCAGGGCCTTCCCATGGAGCAGGCCCTCCGCACGCGGGAATTCGAGCCGGACGGTCCCAACTGGACCCCACGGATTTCCGGGCTGCTGGGGCCCAACGGCAGTTACAAGCTGTCCATCCTGAAAGCCGCCGACGGGACCGGCAGACGCTGCCTGCGGCAGACCTTCGAGTATCCCGGCCAGCCGGGGACCGGCCACTTCCTCCACACCTACGCCGGAGACGGCGATCCCCTGCCCTCCTTTACCGGAGAGCCGGAGCAGGTGGCCGTGGAAGGGGACATTAACAGCCTCGCCAGCGCCGTTTGGGACGCTCTGGACGAGGCCAACAGGATCTCCCTCTTCGTCCGCTTCACGGACCTGGAGACCCGGGACTTCCAGCAGCGCATCGTCAACAAGTATTCCGGAAAGGAGACCCAGGCATGAACGAACTGGAACTGAAATACGGCTGCAATCCCAACCAGAAGCCCGCCCGCATCTTCATGCGGGACGGGTCCGACCTGCCCCTCACGGTGCTGAACGGCAAGCCGGGATACATCAACTTTCTGGACGCGCTGAACGCCTGGCAGCTGGTACGGGAGCTGAAAGAAGCCACCGGCCTGCCCGCCGCCGCGTCCTTCAAGCACGTGTCCCCCGCCGGGGCCGCCGTGGGCAACCCCCTCAGGGATGTGGAGCGGCAGATGTACTTTGTGGAGGAGGGCGCAGACCTCTCCCCCATCGCCTGTGCCTACATCCGGGCCCGGGGTGCGGACCGGCTGTGCTCCTACGGGGACTGGGCGGCCCTCTCCGATGTGTGCGACGCCGCCACTGCCCGGTATCTGAAATATGAGGTGTCCGACGGCATCATCGCCCCCGGCTACACCGACGAAGCCCTGGAGATATTGAAAACCAAGAAGAAGGGCAATTACAACGTCGTGCAGATCGACCCGGACTACGTCCCCGCCCCCCAGGAGTACAAGGACGCGTTCGGCGTCACCTTCCAACAGGGGCGGAACAACTTTGAGATCAATGAGGCGCTCCTCACCAACCTTGTCACGGAGAACAGGGACCTGCCGGAAGCGGCCAAGCGGGACATGATCGTGGCCCTCATCACCCTGAAATACACCCAGTCCAACTCCGTCTGCTACGTGAAGGACGGACAGGCCATCGGCGTGGGAGCGGGCCAGCAGAGCCGCATCCACTGCACCCGCCTGGCGGGCACCAAGGCGGACACCTGGTGGCTCCGCCACCATCCCAAGGTGCTGGGCCTGCAATTCGTGGAGAACATTCGCCGCCCGGACCGGGATAACGCCATCGATGTATATCTCTCCGACGAGTATGAGGACGTGCTGGCGGAGGGCATCTGGCAGAAGACCTTCGCTGTGCGCCCCGATCCCCTGACGGCGGAGGAGAAAAAAGCCTGGATCGCAGCCCTCACCGGCGTCACATGCGGCTCCGACGCCTTCTTCCCCTTCGGCGATAATGTGGAGCGGGCGAGAAAATCCGGCGTCCAGTACATCGTTGAGCCCGGCGGTTCCATCCGGGATGACCATGTCATTGAAACAGCCAACAAATACGGCATGGTGATGGCGTTTACAGGGATGCGGCTGTTCCACCACTGAGCGTCTTTGAAGAGAAGCGGGCCTGTCCGGCATCCTGCCGCCGGGTCTGCCGAGTCTGGGCCCGGATAGGGGCAATGAAGTTTCCTTTTCTGATTTGCGATGGCAAATCAACCGGGAAAGCCTGTCCGGTTTTCCCCGGTCTCTCTTCACACTGTTTTATACACGAAGCAAGGAGGACGATTCGATGGATCTTCTCGTAGTAGGCGGCGGCGGCCGGGAGCACGCCATCATCAAAAAACTGAAAGAAAATCCGGTGGTGGAGACGATTTACGCCCTGCCGGGCAACGGCGGCATCGCCGCTGACGCCGTTTGTGTGCCGCAGATCAGCGCCACAGACATCGGCGCTATTGTGGACTTCGCCGTCTCCCACGCCGTGGGGTTCGCGGTGGTGGCGCCGGACGATCCTCTGGCTCTGGGGTGTGTGGACGCCCTCCACGCCGCGGGCATCCCCTGCTTCGGGCCGGACGCCAGAGCCGCCCGGATCGAGTCCAGCAAGGTCTTTGCCAAGGACCTGATGAAAAAATATCACATCCCCACCGCCCAATATGAGGTGTTCGATACGTCCGCTGCGGCGCTCGCCTATTTGAAAACCGCCTCCTTCCCCATCGTCATCAAGGCGGACGGTCTGGCCCTGGGCAAGGGCGTGCTGATCTCCCGGTCCTATGAAGAGGCAGAGGATGCCGTCAGGACCATGATGGAGGACCGGGCCTTCGGGGACTCCGGCAGCCGGGTGGTGATCGAGGAGTTTTTGACTGGCCCGGAGGTCAGCGTCCTGGCTTTCACCGACGGCACCGCCATCGCCCCCATGGTGTCCTCCATGGACCACAAGCGGGCGGGGGACGGAGATACTGGCCCCAACACCGGCGGCATGGGCACCGTGGCTCCCAACCCCTGCTACACCGAGGACATCGCCCGGGTGTGCATGGACACCATCTTCCTGCCCACTCTGGCCGCCATGCGGGCGGAAAGCTGCCCCTTCAAGGGCTGCCTGTACTTCGGTTTGATGCTGACCCCGGACGGGCCCAAGGTCATCGAGTACAACTGCCGCTTCGGGGACCCGGAGACCCAGGTGGTGCTGCCCCTGCTGAAAACAGACCTGCTGACGGTCATGCAGGCGGTGGAAAGCGAGACCCTGGGATCGCTCACCGTGGAGTGGCGGCACGCCTCCGCCGCCTGTGTGATCTTGGCCTCCGGCGGGTATCCAGGGCACTACGAAAAGGGTAAGCCCATCTCTCTGCCCGCGTCGGCACCGGGAAACGTGACCATCTACCACGCCGGGGACAGACTGGACGAGAATGGGCAGCTGGTCACCAGCGGCGGCCGGGTACTGGGCGTCACCGCCACCGGTCCCACTTTGCGGCAGGCTTTGCACGACGCCTACGCCGCCGCCAGGGCGGTGGACTTTGACGGCAAATACCTGCGCCATGACATCGGCCAGCGGGCTCTGGCGGCTCTGGCGGACTGAAACGCATATTTTGATGAGCGCCCAACCGGCGCCGGGAGGTCATACGATGGTAAGACGGATCTATGTGGAAAAGAAGCCGGGGCTCCGGCAGGAGGCCCGGGGCCTGCTGCACGAGCTGCAGACCGTGGTGGGCGTCTCCGCCTTGGAGGACCTGCGCCTGCTGAACCGCTATGACGTGGAGGGCCTGGACGAGGCCGCCTTCCGCCGGGCGGTGGGGACAGTGTTCTCTGAGCCTCAGGTGGACGATACTGCCGCAGCCCTGCCCGCCGGGGACTGCATCGCCTTCGGCGTGGAGCCCCTGCCGGGACAGTTCGACCAGCGGGCGGACTCCGCCGCCCAGTGTATTCAGCTGATGACTCAGGAGGAGCGGCCCACGGTCCGCACCGCCAGGATCTATCTGCTCTTCGGTCCCCTGACGGCGGCGGATGTGGACGCGGTGAAGCGGTATGTCCTCAACCCCGTGGAGTGCCGGGAGGCGTCTTTGGACCTGCCGGAGCGGCTGGCGGCAGAGACCGCCGTCCCGGCAGACGTGGAAACGGTCACGGGCTTCACTGCCCTGGACCGGGCGGGCCTGGATACCCTGCTGGCGCGGCTGGGTCTCGCCATGGACCTGGAGGACCTGTCGTTCCTCCAGGCATACTTCCGGGACACGGAGCGCCGGGACCCCACCCTGACGGAGATCCGGGTGGTGGACACCTACTGGTCCGACCACTGCCGCCACACCACGTTCTCCACCCATCTGGACCACGTGGAGATCAACGATCCGGCGGTCCAGGCCGCCTATAACCGGTATCTGGCCGCCCGGGAGGAGGTCTATGGGCCGGAGAAAGCTGCCCAGCGGCCACAGACCCTCATGGATATCGCCACCATCGGCGCCAAGGTGCTGAAGCGACGGGGGCTTCTGCCGGAAATTGACGAGAGTGAGGAGATCAACGCCTGCTCCATCCATGTCGCCGCCCAGGTGAACGGCAAGCCCCAGGACTGGCTGCTGATGTTCAAGAACGAAACCCACAACCACCCCACGGAGATCGAGCCCTTCGGCGGCGCGGCCACCTGCATCGGCGGCTGCATCCGGGATCCCCTGTCCGGCCGGGCCTACGTCCACCAGGCCATGCGGCTCACCGGCTGCGGCGACCCCCGGACGCCGGTGGCGGAGACCCTGTCCGGCAAGCTGCCCCAGCGCAAGCTCGCCCAGACCGCCGCGGCGGGCTACTCCTCCTACGGCAACCAGATCGGCCTGGCCACCGGCCACGTGGCGGAGCTCTACCACGAGGGCTATGTGGCTAAGCACCTGGAGTGCGGCGCGGTGGTGGGCGCGGCCCCGGCGTCCAACGTCCGCCGGGAGCGGCCCGCCCCCGGCGACGTGGTGATCCTCCTGGGCGGCCGCACCGGCCGGGACGGCATCGGCGGCGCCACCGGCTCCTCCAAGAGCCACAACAGGCAGTCTCTCACCACCATGGCCAGCGAGGTCCAGAAGGGCAACGCCCCGGAGGAGCGGAAGATCCAGCGGCTGTTCCGGGATGGGAATGTCACCCGGCTCATCAAGCGGTGTAACGACTTCGGCGCAGGCGGCGTATCCGTGGCCGTGGGTGAGCTGGCGGACGGCCTGGATATCGATCTGGACGCAGTGCGGAAGAAGTACGACGGCCTGGACGGCACAGAGCTGGCCATCTCCGAGTCCCAGGAGCGAATGGCAGTGGTGGTGGCCCGGTCAAACGCAGACCGATTCATCGCCGCCGCGGAGGCGGAGAATCTGGAAGCGTACCCCGTGGCGGTGGTGACGGCGTCCCCCCGGATGGTGATGCGCTGGCGGGGCAGGACCATCGTGGACCTGAGCCGGGACTTCCTGAACACCAACGGCGCCGTGAAGCACGCCCGGGCGGCGGTTCCTGCCCCCATTCCCGCGTCCCCGGTCTCCCAGGATGCCGAAAACTCCTCCCTCCGCTCCATAGCCTCCAGTCTGGCGTCCGCCTCCCGCAGAGGGCTGGCGGAGCGGTTCGATTCCACCATCGGCTGTGGCAGCGTGTTGATGCCCTTCGGCGGCAGAAATCAGAGAACCCCCGCCCAGGTGATGGCCGCCCTTCTGCCGGTGCTGCCGGGGCAGGAGACGGACCAGGCCAGCGTTATGGCCTGGGGCTTCGACCCGGAGGCTATGGCGGCGGACCCCTACCGGGGGACCTATAACGGTGTGGTCACCTCCCTTGCCAAGCTGGTGGCCGCCGGGGCAGACTATCGAAGGGCCTACCTCACCCTCCAGGAGTTCTTTGAAAAGCTCCGGGAGGACCCCGCACGCTGGGGCAAGCCCTTCGCCGCCCTGCTGGGGGCTCTGGACGCCCAGCTGGACTTCGGCGCGGCGGCCATCGGCGGCAAGGACTCCATGTCCGGCACCTTCAACGATCTGGACGTGCCCCCCACCCTCATCTCCTTTGCCATCGCCCCCATCCGGGCCGGGGAGGTGCTCTCCCCCGAGTTCAAGGAGGCGGGACATCCGGTGTACCTCTTTGCTCCCGCCAACGGCGGCGCCCAGAGCCAGAGGGAAGCCTGGGAGACCTTCCACCAGCTTTGCCGGGCGGGCAGGGTGTGCTCCGCCTGGGCGGTGGAGCACGGCATCGCCGAGGGGATTATGCAGATGTCCTTCGGTAACTCCATCGGCTTTCAGGCCGATGGGCGTGAGATCGCCTGGGACCTGCCATGCCCTGGCGCCATTATGGCGGAGCTGACGGAGGACACAGACCTCCTCTGCGCCGTCAGGCTGGGCACCACCACGGCGGAGCCGGTCCTCACCACCGGCGCTGACAGCGTCCCCATCGACGAGCTGCTCTCCCTGAACGAGTCCGTGCTGGAGGATGTATACCCCAGCCGAGTCCCTGCCGATCCTGCGCCGGTGCCGGTACTGGAGGCCCCGGCCTTCTCCCGCGCCGCTCCCCGGACAGGTACGGCAAAGCCAAAGGTGCTGATTCCTGTGTTTCCCGGCACCAACTGCGAGTACGACAGCGCCCGGGCGGCGCTACGGGCTGGCCTGGAGCCGCAGATCCTGGTGCTGAATAATCAGACGCCGGACCATGTGGCGGCATCCGCCGCCCGGTTTGCCCAGGCAGCCCGGAGCAGTCAGATCCTCTTCCTGCCCGGCGGCTTCTCCGGCGGCGACGAGCCAGACGGCTCCGGCAAGTTCATCACCGCCTTTCTCCGGTCCCCCCAGGCCGCAGACGCGGTGATGGACCTGCTGCAAAACCGGGATGGCCTCGTCCTGGGCATCTGCAACGGCTTCCAGGCCCTCATCAAGCTGGGGCTGGTGCCCTTCGGAGAAATCCGGGACACAGATGCCGCCTGCCCCACGCTGACTTACAATGTCATCGGCCGCCACCAGTCCCGGATCGTCCGGACCCGGGTGGCCTCCAACCGGTCCCCCTGGCTGACCAAGGTCCAGGTGGGGGACATCGTCAGCGTCCCCATCTCCCACGGGGAAGGGCGGTTCCTCTGCCCGCCGGATCTCTTGGCACAGTTGGCGGAAAACGGCCAGATCGCCACCCAATACGTGGACCTGGACGGCCATCCCACCATGGATATCGACGGCAACCCCAACGGCTCCGTCTGGTCGGTAGAGGGCATCACCTCACCCGACGGCCGGGTCTTCGGCAAGATGGGGCACGCCGAGCGGGTGGGGCCCTGCCTGTACCGAAATATCCCGGGGAATTACGATCTTGGCCTGTTCGATGCCGCAAAGGACTATTTTTCTCTCTAACGGTTGACAGACCGGCCGGAACCGGGTATCATATCTGAAACATCCGCCGGGAGGTTCTTGAATATGGATTCAACCGTTGTGATCGAACCGGCCTATAATGCCCTCTCAGACGTTCGGGCCCTGTTTGAGGCGTACACCGCCATGCTGGTGACGCACGACCCAGCTTTTCAAATCTATCTGGACATCCAGCACTATGCGGACGAGCTGCGCGCCCCCGCCGCCAAGTACGCCCCGCCGGACGGACGGCTGTACCTGGCCCGGGTGGACGGGCGGGCGGTGGGCTGTATCGCCCTGCGGCGGCTGGACGGCGAGCGATGCGAAATGAAGCGCCTGTACGTCCAGCCGCAGTACCGGGGCCGGGGGCTTGCCCGGCAGCTGATCCGCCGGATCATAGAGGACGCGCGGCAGATCGGCTACCGCTGTATGCTGCTGGACACCCTGCCGGTTCTGGAGGATGCCGTCCGCCTCTACCGGCAGCTGGGATTTTACGAGATCCCCTGCTACAACGACAGCCCTGTGGAGTCCACACTGTTTTTCCAGCTGGACCTGTAAATCCAGCTTCCACTTGAAATCTGATGAAATGAGGTGGCCCTATGGCTTATTTTTTCTCCGAGCCCTCCCGTACCTTCAGTGAGTACCTGCTGGTGCCCGGCTACTCCTCCGCGGAGTGCATTCCCGCAAACGTCTCCCTCAAGACCCCGGTGGTGAAGTACCGGCGGGGGGATGAGCCCGCTCTCACCATGAACGTGCCCATGGTCTCCGCTGTCATGCAGGCGGTATCCGGAGAGCAGATGGGCATCGCCCTGGCGAAGGAGGGCGGCATCGCCTTCATCTATGTCTCCCAGCCCATCGAGCAGCAGGCGGAGATGGTACGGAGGGTGAAGAACTACAAGGCGGGCTTTGTCATCAGCGACTCCAATCTCCGCCTGGGGGACACGCTGGCGGACGTGCTGGCCTTGAAGGAACGGACCGGCCACTCCACCATGGCGGTCACGGATGACGGCACCGGCACCGGAAAGCTGCTGGGCCTCGTCACCAGCCGGGACTACCGGGTGAGCCGCATGGACCCGGCCACCCCGGTCAGCGAATTCATGACCCCGGCGGAGAAAATCGTCTCCGCCCCGGAGGGCACCAGCCTGAAGGCCGCCAATGATATCATCTGGGACCACAAGCTCAACGCCCTTCCCATCGTCTCCGCCGGCGGGCATCTGGTGAGCTTCGTGTTCCGGAAGGACTACGACTCCCACAAGGGCAACCCCCTGGAGCTGCTGGACAGTCAGAAGCGGTATGTGGTGGGCGCCGGCATCAACTCCCGGGACTATGAGGAACGGGTGCCCGCCCTGGTGGAGGCCGGCGCGGACGTGCTGGTGATCGACTCCTCCGAGGGCTACTCCGAGTGGCAGAAGCGGACCCTGGCCTGGATCCGCTCCCGCTATGGCGACACCGTGAAGGTGGGCGCCGGCAACGTGGTGGATGGCGAGGGCTTCCGCTTCCTGGCGGATTGCGGCGCCGACTTCGTGAAGGTGGGCATCGGCGGCGGCTCCATCTGCATCACCCGGGAGACCAAGGGCATCGGCCGGGGCCAGGCCACGGCGGTCATCGATGTGGCGGCAGAGCGGGACCGGTATTTTGCCGAGACCGGCGTCTACGTGCCCATCTGTGCCGACGGCGGCATTGTCCAGGACTACCACATCACCCTGGCCCTGGCCATGGGCGCGGACTTCTGTATGCTGGGGCGGTATTTCTCCCGGTTCGACGAGTCCCCCACCAGCAAGGTGCTGATCGGCGGCAGCTATATGAAGGAGTACTGGGGCGAGGGCAGCGCCCGGGCCCGGAACTGGCAGCGGTACGACCTGGGCGGAGCGGCCAAGCTCTCCTTCGAGGAGGGCGTGGACTCCTACGTGCCCTATGCCGGCAAGCTGTCGGACGGCATGGCCACCACCCTTTCCAAGGTGCGGTCCACCATGTGCAACTGCGGCGCGCTGACCATCCCGGAGCTGCGGGAGAAGGCCAAGCTGACCCTGGTGTCCTCCGTCTCCATTGTGGAGGGCGGAGCCCATGACGTGCTGCTGAAGGACACCACCAATTCGGGGAATCAGCGGAGCTGAGAGATTTTTCCTGCCAGAAAATACGAGGCGGCTGGACGGAAGGCCAGCCGCTTTTTTATGGGTCCCACATGGGGGGATTCAGCCGCGATGACGGCTTGTCCCAATGCACATTCCAAAAGAACGCCTTTTGTCGCGCTCCGGCACGTGCATGCAAAGTTGCTGTATGGGGGCGGCATGAGAGGGTGCCTGCAGGTTTACGATGGCATCCCGGCGGGCGCGGCGGAGTGCCGCAGAGACTTGGCAGTTGATTCCCGCGGCGAAGTGCCGACCAAAATCAGGGTGTAAGGACGCCCTCGGTCTGCCTCTGTTTTTCTGTCTCGCGCTGCGGCGCTCTCAGTATTTGCGACACCAGTGTTCCGCTGGTTTCCCTCCTTCTGCGCGCTCCGATTGTCCGCATCGGGCACGCCGCAACCGTAAGGCGGCACAGCCGTCAACGGATGCGCAGTCGCTGCGCGCTCCCCTGGCGGTCGTAGGGGCCGCCCTTTTTGGGAGGGAAATAACGGGACGTTTCCGCATCAGCCCTTCCTGCGCCCTTACGGGGATAAGGTCTTTAATAGTTCTTCTCCTGTGACCCCCAGCTGCGCTTCATCACTTGCAAACGGGATCCGCAGCAGTGCTTCTCCGTCTACTTTATAAATATATATGTAAATGCCGGAACCGATGTCCTGGGTATCGCCCAAAAATGAAAGGACCTCTTCTCGCGTCATGGTCGGTGTCAATTCCCTGACCTGTTCTGATGTCACCTGTGTTGGCCTTTGTATCGGTTCTCCGCTATCTGGCAGCAGGTTCAGAATTTCTTCCGTCAGCAGGCTGCTTTCTCCCGCATCCATCGTTTTCACGGCCTCTTTGATTTCCGTGCGGGAGTAGTCGCTCAGATCTTCAACGGGGATCCCGAGGGAACGCAGATAATCCACTGCCGCATGATACTGAATGGTATCCATGGCGAATACGGTCAGCGGCGCCGCAAGCAGCAGGCATAAACAGGCCGCGATCACTTTCCACTTAAACCGCCTCCGCCTCTCGGCTTTGGGATTTGCTCCGGCCTCTTTCACATAGTTCTCATTGATGTCACCGAGGACTTCGCAAAATTCCTCTCTTTTCACAGGTCAAAGCCCCTTTCCTGAAGATAGTTGTGTAATTTCAGCCGGAGGCGATTCAGCGTTACGGATACATGGTTCTCCGTCATTCCAAACCGGGACGCGATCTTGGAAACCGGATCGAAATACCAGTACCGGCAGACAAAAATGCGCCTCTTATCCGCTGGAAGCCTCTCCAAAAAAGTGTCGATCGCCCTTACAAGTTCCCTGCGGTCCACTGCCCGCTCCACGTTGTCCGTGTCGGATACGAGCTCCGCAATTTCATCCAGCACAGCCGGGGCCTCTCCGCCGCCTCGTTTCTCCGCGGTATGATGCTTGTATCGGTTCAGGGACAAGTTTCTCGTGAGCTTCCCCAGGAATGCGGACAGAACCCTGGGCCTGTGGGGCGGCATAGAGGTCCATGCACACAGATAGGTATCATTGACGCATTCTTCGGCGTCTTCCCGATTGCCCAGGATGTTCCAGGCGATCGAGTTACAGTAGTTTCCATATTTGCCGGATGTGGCGGGGATGGCCCGCTCATCTCGATCCCAGTATAACTGGACGATTGTTGTGTCATCCATCGGCTTTCACCTCGCTTCTTATTTACCCCTTCACTGATATACACAAGGTTTGCGATCAAATCTTACAGCTTGTTTCGGTCCCTTTTATCATATCATACGACCGCCGCGGCTGATGGGAAAAGGGACGCTTTGTCTCCCGGCCTTGCCATCCCGCGCCCGCTGTGGTATGCTGATAGCGCAAAGATAAAAACACGTCCCGGTTGGTAGTCCGAGAGCGGCCCATGTGCCGTCAGTAACCTGCCTCCTTGGTTGTCCGTTCTTTGTGCGAGACCTTTAAAGGAGGACACACGCATGGGCACAAGCAGGCTCACCATCCTGTTCGACGATCCCTTCTGGATCGGCCTGTACGAGCGGGAGGACGGCACGGAGTACTCCGTCTGCCGGATCGTCTTCGGCGCGGAGCCCCGGGACCAGGCGGTCTACGCCTATCTTCTGGAACACTGGCGGACGCTGCGATTCAGCCCGCCCCGGCCAGGGACAGAGCATCTGCCCCCTCCCAAAAGCCCCAAGCGGCGCCAGCGGGAGGCCCGGCGGATGACCCAGGCCGCAGGGATCGGCACCAAGGCCCAGCAGGCCCTGAAGCTCCAACAGGAGCAGGGGAAGCAGGCCCGTCTCGCCCGCACCCGCCAACAGCGGGAGGCGGAGGAAGCGCGGAAGTTCCAGCTGCGGCAGGCGCGTCGAAAGGAAAAGCACAGAGGTCACTGACCTCTGTGCTTTTTTCGGGAACCGTTTTCATACGGGGGTTGCGAAGGCGGCAAACTCTGTTATAATAGCGGTGTTGAAAAATCGCCGCTCCGCTGGATACCGGGGCGAACTGGAAGGAGAACTGCGGGTATGAAGATCATCGACGCCCACCTGCACCTGTTTTCGGAAGATTCTGCCGAGGAGATGGCCCGGCAGGTGGGCCATCACAACAACGTGGACCATCTGCGGGAGGTCTATGGAGAACTGCACATTGCCCACGGCGTGGTGATGGGAAATCACAGTCTGGAGCTCCGGCGGCACGACTACCCCACAGACCTGTTCCACTACTGCGTGGGCCTGGACAGCAGCCTGCTGGAGGACGGGAGCCGGGTGATCCCGGACCTGGCGGACCGGGTGGAGGCGCACCTGCGGCGGGACAACTGCTGCGGCGTGAAGCTGTACCCCGGGTACAACAAGATCGCTCTGTCGGACCCCATGTACCAGCCCATCTACCGCCTGGCAGCCCGTTACGGTAAGCCGGTGGCCGTTCACATGGGGCTGACCGCCTTCTCCCGGGCCCATCTGAAATACTGCCACCCCCTGGCCCTGGATGAGGTGGCGGCAGACCATCCGGATACCCAGTTCGTCATGTGCCACTTCGGCAACCCCTTTCTGGAGGCCGCGGCGGCAGTGGTGGAGAAAAATCCCAATGTGGCCGCCGACCTGTCCGGCCTTCTGGAGGGGCGGGTGGACCTGGACGCCTATTTCCGAGAGCAGGCGGGCTACGTGTTCCTGCTGCGCACCTGGCTGACGGCCATCCAGTGCTGGGACAAGGTGATGTTCGGGACCGACTGGCCCATTGTCAACCTGGGAGAATATATCGGCTTTATCCGCCGGCTGGTGCCGGAGACACACTGGGAGCCGGTGTTCTTTGACAACGCCAACCGCATCTACGGCCTGGGGCTGTGAGACGGCAGCAAAAGAGGAGGCGCCCTTCGGCTCCTCCTCTTTTCTGATTTACGGATCGGATGCTCACTGATTCAGGATCTCCATGAACTCGTCACCGGTGATGGTCTCTTTTTCGTACAGATACCGGGCCAGCTCGTCCAGCTTCTCCCGGTTCTCCGAGAGGATTCGGTTGGCCTTTTCGTGCTGGCGCTTCACCAGCTCCACCACTTGCCGGTCGATCTCCGCCGCAGTCTCGGCGGAGCAGGCCAGGGAGGCGTCGCCCCCCAGGTACTGATTTTGCACTGTCTCCAGGGCCACCATGTCAAAGTCAGGGCTCATGCCGTACCGGGTAATCATGGCCCGGGCCAGCTTGGTGGCCTGCTCGATGTCATTGGAGGCGCCGGTGGAGGCGGAGTGGAAGACCAGCTCTTCCGCCGCCCGGCCGCCGGTAAGCGTGGCGATCTTGTTCTCCAGCTCCTCCTGGCTCATCAGGTAGTGGTTGCCCTCCTCCACCTGCATGGTGTAGCCCAGGGCGCCGGAGGTCCGGGGCACGATGGTGATCTTCTGTACAGGGGCGGAATTGGTCTGCTTGGCCGCGACCAAAGCGTGGCCGATCTCGTGGTAGGCCACCACCTTCTTCTCCTGGTCTGTCAGGATGGCGTTCTTCTTCTGGTAGCCTGCGATGACCACCTCGATGCTCTCTTCCAGATCTGCCTGGGCAGCAAAGCGGCGGCCGTCCCGGACAGCCCGCAGCGCCGCCTCGTTGACGATGTTGGCCAGCTCTGCGCCGCTGGCGCCGGATGCCATTCGGGCCACCTTGCCCCAATCCACGTCCTCCGCCACCTTGATCTTCTTGGCGTGGACCTTCAGAATATCCTCCCGGCCCTGTAGGTCCGGCAGCTCCACCGGCACCCGCCGGTCAAACCGGCCGGGCCGGGTCAGGGCGGGGTCCAGGGACTCCGGCCGGTTGGTGGCCGCCAGGATGATGACGCCGGTATTGCCCTCAAAGCCGTCCATCTCGGTCAGCAGCTGGTTCAGGGTCTGCTCCCGCTCGTCGTTTCCGCCATAGGCGCCGGAATTCCGCTTCTGGCCGATGGCGTCGATCTCGTCGATGAACACGATGCAGGGGGCCTTCTCCTTGGCCTGCTTGAACAGGTCCCGCACCTTGCTGGCGCCCATGCCCACGAACATTTCCACGAAGTCGGAGCCGGAGATGGAGAAGAAGGGCACGTTGGCCTCGCCTGCCACGGCCTTGGCCAGCATGGTCTTGCCGGTGCCGGGAGGGCCTACCAGTAGGATGCCCTTGGGCATGGTGGCGCCGATCTCCTGATACTTCTTTGGGTCGTGGAGGTACTCCACGATCTCCTTGAGATTGTCCTTGGCCTCGTCCTCTCCGGCCACGTCGGAGAATTTGATGCCCTCAGAGGACTTGACATACACCTTGGCGTTGGACTTGCCGAAGGCCATGGCGTTGGGGCCGCCCATGTTCTTCATCATGCGCCGGGAGAGATACTGCCCCAGGGCAACAAAGATGACGATGGGCAGGATCCAGGTCAGCAGAAAGCTGAGGATGGGATCCGTCTGCTGGATGACTTGGCCGGAGAACTCCGCGCCAGAGTCCTTCAGCATCTGTTTCAGGTCCGGATCCGGGATCATGCCGGTGGAGTAGACGGCGGTCTCATCCTTGTTGGTAAAGACGATCTGGTTCTCCTGCTCCTGGATCTCCACTTGGCCCAGATCCTGATTTTCCGCCATGTCCATGAAGGTGCCGTAATCCACCTCCTGGATCTGCTGGCGGGCCATCCAGGGCATGGCCAGGAAGTTGAACAGCAGCAGAATCAGCATGGCCACGCAGTAGTAAAAAATCAAGGGCCGTTTCGGGGGTCTGACTTCTTTCATACGGGATGTTCCTTTCCTTGTTGTTCCTCACAGTTCATCTGTTGGTCCATGGCGGCCAGGGCCGCCAGCAGGGCGCTGCGCACGCCCTGGGCCGCGAAGTCGATGGCGTACTCCGCGAAAAGGGCCGCTGCCTCCGCCCGCTCCTCCTGCGGGTCCTCTTCCCCGTGCATCAGGCGGGGCAGCCTGTCCCGCAGCAGCTCCTCCATCCGTTTGGAGTAGTCCCGCTGGACGCCCGCCAGCTCCGCCACTGCCGGGGAGCGGCAGCCCTCCGTGCTCTGCTCCAGCAGCAGGGCGTTTTCCCGATAGTCATCCAGCACGTCCGCCAGCAGGTGCCGGATCTTCTCGTGGTCCGCCCCCTGGCACAGCTCCAGGCGGCTTCTCAGCAGGCCGTACTGATGCTCCAGCTCGCAGAGCTTCACGGCAAACATTCCATCTCTCAATTCCATGCGCGCACTCCTTTCCGGTCACTGCGCTGTATCCGCTCTCTTGCTGTGGTTATATCACGTCCGCTCCGTACGCGCCACTGGCAGAGGAGGCTGTCTGTCCTGACAAAAATGCCCGCGTGTCAAGCTCTTTGACACGCGGGCACATCTGTCAGGTTTCCGGAGGGCGGACCATCTCGCCGGACAGCAGGCGGAACAGCTGATCCGCCAGCTCCTGCCGGTCCAGATCCCGCTGGCGGCAGTTCTCCAGCAGCAGTCCGGTCATCCCATAGGCATAGAAATCCAGGGCAATCTTCCAGTCCCCGGCCCGGAGGGCGGGCGTTCCCCGCCGCTCCCGCAGGCTGTCCGCCAGGTATGTACGGGTGGCGTCCACCATGATCCGCTCTATGGCCTCCCGCCGCTGGGAGTTCAGCAGCCGCTGAACCAGGGGCTGGGATTCTACGGCAAAATCCACGAAGACGCCCAGGGCCTCCTGGGGGGTGGCGGCGTTCAGGCTCTCGCGCACCAGTCGCTGGACTCCCTGCTGAGCCGCCCACTCCACCACATCCACAATGTCCTTGAAGTGGTAGTAAAACGTCTGACGGGAGATCCCACAGACCTCCACCAGGTCCTTCACGGTGATCTTGTCTGCATCCTTCCGGCGAATGAGCTCCAGCAGTGCATCCGCCACAGCGGCCTTCACATCCAGCGGCACGGTCTTTCCTCCCTTTCAGATCCTGTGTTTTATCATACCGGAAATTCGCCGCCTTTGGCAAGTCCTCTCGCCACAAAATTTCACCAGTAGACAGGAACGGGCTTCCTGTTCCCCCTACGGGGATTTTCCTCTTGATTTTTACGGTAGCATTCCATATACTAGGTTATATTGATATGGTGTGACGGAATGGGCACACCATATCATCCGATCCGGCGGACAGGTCTGCCGGCCCTGCATGAGAGAAAGGTTTGGAGATGTGACCATGACACCCCAAAAAATCGCCCTGCTCACGGATTCCTGTGCGGACCTCTCCCCTCAACTGGCGGCGGAAAACCAGGTCTTTGTCGTGCCCCTGCGGATCCTGTGCAAAGACGGAGAGTACCGGGACGGCGTGGACATCCACGCCGCCGACATCTATGCCCGGCTGCGGTCCGGAGAGCTGCCTCAGACCTCCCTGCCCGCCGCTCAGGACATTTCGGACGCCTTTGACGCCATCGCCGCGGCGGGGTATGACGGGGTCATCGCCCTGATGCTCTCCGGCGGCCTATCCGGCACCTACAACATGGTGCGGCTGCTGGCGGAGGAGCGGAGGGACCTGACCATTCGGGTGTATGACTCCGTCAGCGGGTCTCTGGGCACCGGTATGATGATCCTCCAGCTGGCAGAGGAGCTGCGGCAGGGGATGGACTGGCAGACGCTGACAGAGCGCCGGGTGCCCTGGTTGATCCAGAACACCTTCCCCTTTTTCTCCGTGGACACGCTGGAGTATCTGCAGAAAGGCGGCCGCATCGGCAAGGTGACGGCCATGGCGGGCACCATGCTCCAGATCAAGCCCCTCATCACCTTCGCCGCCGACGGGCAGCTCCAGTCCATTGCCAAGGTCCGGGGCCGGAACCTGGTGATCCGCAAGCTCATCGAGCTGGTGACGCAGTCCCACAACGGCGCGGCGCGGTACAATCTGGCGGTGGCCAACGGCGGCGCTCCGGCGGAGATGGAGGTTCTGCAGGGCAAGCTCACCACCGCCCTGCCAAACTACGACCACATCTGGAGCGGCGAGCTGGATGGTACGTTGAGCGTCTACATCGGCGACGGCGTGCTGGGAGCCGCGGTACAGAGACTGGAATAGAGCGTGAAGATAAAGGATCGGAAACAAAAGGACCTGGCGGCCCAATGGCCCCGGGTCTTCTCAAAATATATCATATCTCTTTTATAGTTCTATGCTCAAGAAAAGAGGCAGTCCTGCGGCAAAAGCCGCAGGACTGCTTTTTTAAGGCGTGGCACATCCCATTGTCCCGCCGGATTCGGTCGTGCAGAGCTTTCGGAGACAGTGCTCCGGCAGGACTGAGGCCAGGGCCCCCGCCACGGCGGCGGTCTCTTCCCGGTCCAGGTCCAGGCCCAGGGCCGGCAGCCGCCGCTCCAGGTCCCGGAGGCCCGCTTGCAGCTGATGGGCCAGGGCCGCCCCCGTCTCCGTCAGGGTGATCTTGCCGTAGCGTTCCTTGGTCACCAGGTCCTTTTCCGCCAGGACAGCCAGCATCCGGGTGACGGAGGGGCGGGACACCTGGAGGACCCGGGCCACCTGGGTGGAGCTGACCGCCGCCTTTCCCTGGGACAGCTCGCCAATGGCCAACAGATACCGCAGATGCGCTTGGCTCAGTTCCATGAAATGGAACGCCTCCTTCCGCCCGGTGGGGCCGGGCTTCCGCTCGTCAGGAATGACGGGTATTTCCGCAGTGGCATCCGCCGCAGGCCCCGCAGTCGCCGCCGCAGGAGCAGCCGCCCTTTCCGTGACGCCGGTTGTAGATGCCCTTGCCTACGATGGCCGCAAAGACCACCAGGACGATGAGGGCCGCGATGATAGTGGGTGCGTTCATTGGCTGCTTCCTTTCTTATTTCAGGGCGGCGCGGCGTCCGGCGGCATCCACCGAGCGGATGGTCAGCCGCTCGTCCTCGTACTTGTTCTTACGGAACAGCAGGTACACAATGCCCACAACCAGGACCACGGCCACCACAGTGCCGATGCCGAAGGAGACCTCGCCGGTGATGAGGCCGCCGATCTGATAGACAATCAGGGAGACCACATAGGCGAACACGCACATATAGCCGATGGCAAAGGCGGTCCACTTGGCGTTGTTCATCTCCCGCTTGATGGCGCCCATGGCCGCGAAACAGGGGGCGCACAGCAGGTTGAAGATCATAAAGGAGTAGGCGGAAATGGCGGTGTAGTCCTGTGCCACCAGAGCCCAAATCTCGTCGCCGTTCTCACTGAGCTCCCCAGCGAAGTTGTACAGCACGCCGAAGGTGGCCACTACGTTCTCCTTGGCGATCAGGCCCGTGACCACGGCCACAGTGGCCCGCCAGTTGCCGAAGCCAAGGGGCGCGAAAATGAAGGCCACGGCACTGCCGATAGCGGCCAAGACGGAGTTATTCATGTCCTCCACCAGGCCGAAGGCGCCGTTCTCCCAGCCGAAGCCCTGGAGGAACCACAGGATGATAGAGGAGGCCAGGATCACCGTGCCGGCCCGCTTGATGAAGGACCAGCCCCGCTCCCAGGTGGCCCGCAGTACGTTGCCCACGGAGGGGATGTGGTAAGCAGGCAGCTCCATGACGAAGGGCGCCGGGTCGCCGGCGAACATCTTGGTCTTTTTCAGGATGATACCGGAGATGACGATGGCCGCCACACCGATGAAGTAAGCGGATGCGGCCACCAGGCCGGAGCCACCGAACAGGGCGCCGGCGATCAGGCCGATGATGGGCATCTTAGCGCCGCAGGGGATGAAGCAGGTGGTCATGACCGTCATGCGGCGGTCCCGCTCGTTCTCAATGGTCCGAGAGGCCATGACGCCGGGGACACCGCAGCCGGTGCCCACCAGCATGGGGATGAAGCTCTTGCCGGAGAGGCCGAACTTCCGGAAGATCCGGTCCATGATGAAGGCGATTCGCGCCATGTAGCCGATGTCCTCCAGAATGGCCAGCATCAGGAACAGCACCAGCATCTGGGGCACGAAGCCCAGCACCGCGCCGACACCGGCCAGGGCGCCGTCGCAGATCAGGCCCACGACCACTTCGTTGACGCCCCAGCCCTCCAGGGCGGCACGGGGGATCTCCACCAGCCAGGCAGTGCCCAGCACATCGTTGGTCCAGTCCGTCAGGAAGGTGCCGAAGGGACCCATGGCGATCCAATACACCGCGAACATCACCACGGCGAAGATGGGCAGGGCCAGGATCCGGTTGGTGACGATCTGGTCGATCTTGTCGGAGGTGGAGAGGCGATGTTTCTCGCCCTTCTTCTTGACGGCCTTCGTCACCAGATCGTTGATGTACGCATACCGCTGGTTGGTGATGATGCTCTCCGCGTCGTCATCCAGCTCCTTCTCGCAGTCCACGATGTGGTCCTCCAGGTGGGCCCGGAGGTCTGTGCTCAGGTTCAGGTCCGCCAGGACCTTCTCATCCCGCTCAAAGACCTTCACCGCGTACCAGCGGAGATATCGGTCGTCCACCATACCCTGGATGGACTCCTCGATGTGGGCGATGGCGTGCTCCACGCTGCCCGTGAACACGTGGGGCAGTTCAGCGGCGCGCTTCTGCTGGGCCATCTTGGCAGCCAGCTCCGCAGCCTCCACGCCGCCCTCGCCCTTCAGGGCGCTGATCTCCACCACCTGGCAGCCCAGGGCGTCACTCAGCTTCCTGGCGTCGATCTGGTCGCCGTTTCTGCGGACCAGGTCCATCATGTTCACCGCCACTACCACGGGCAGGCCCAGTTCGATCAGCTGGGTGGTCAGGTACAGGTTCCGCTCGATATTGGTGCCGTCCACGATGTTCAAAATGGCGTCGGGCTTCTCCTTCACCAGATAGTTCCGGGCCACCACTTCCTCCAGTGTATAGGGGGACAGGGAGTAAATGCCGGGCAGGTCCTGGATGACGATATCCTTGCGTCCCTTCAGCCGGCCCTCCTTCTTTTCCACTGTGACGCCGGGCCAGTTGCCCACGTACTGGTTGGAGCCGGTCAAGTCGTTGAACAGCGTAGTCTTGCCGCAGTTCGGATTGCCGGCCAGTGCGATCTTCATGTCCATCGTTCTCTCCTTCCAAAGTGTTAGTTTAGGCTAACTTTCATCCTGAAAAACAGCGGCAACAGCCGCCATTGATATTTCCACCGTCCCCGCATCATCCGGGAAAGGGGGGCCAGAGGAAACCTCCGGCTTCCCCGGTTCTTTCGCCAGTGGCGAAAGAACAAAATGAAATCATTTTCGGCAGGGCGTGTACCTGCCGAAAATCCCCCGACCCGTGCGTCCCTGGGGCGCACACACCAGTGACCAACGTCACTGGTGTGGGGGAATAGTGGAGGCAGACCGCAGGTCTGCCGGAGCGTAAAGGGGGACGCAGTCCCCTCTTTAAGAGACCTCGATCTTCTCCGCGTCGGCCTTCCGCACACTGAGCTCATAGCCCCGCACATTCAGCTCCATCGGATCGCCCAGAGGCGCAACCTTGCGGACGTGGATCTCCACACCCTTGGTAATGCCCATATCCATGATCCGGCGCTTGGTAGCGCCCTCTCCGTGGAGTTTGACCACTGTGGCGGTCTCCCCCACCTTGACGTCTTTCAGGCTCTTCATATTCTTCCTCCTACTCTGCTCTCAAATCATGATCCGGTTCGCCATGGTCTTGTCCAATGCCACCCGGCTGTCCTTCACCTGCAGGATCAGATTGCCGGCCAGCTGGCTGACCACCGTGACATCACTGTTCACCACGAATCCCAGCTCCGCCAGATGCTGCCGGACCTCATCCCTGCCGGTGATCTTGCGGATCGTAACAGTCTCTCCCGGCCGGGCCATTGTCAGAGGCATCATAAAACCTCCCTCCTCTGCAAGACACTTCTTCCACTTGGATCTGTTCTGTGGTTAGCTTTTGCTAACCTTCTTTCGGTTTTGTAGTTTATCATGGCTAACCATGGCTGTCAAGCCCTTTTTCGGAAAAATTTGAAAGCCGTAAAAAAGGAGTCGGCCCCCGCGCGGCAGGCACACCGCGCGAGGGCCATGTTGAGGGGAAAAAAGGAGATAAGTATCAAAGAAAGATCTTTGATGAGCAAATGTTACCAGGCCGCCAGCTTGCGGCCCAACTCCCGGCAGGCCTCTCGGGCCTCTTCATTGGGAGAATCATTGGCGATCAGGCCCGCTTCGTCATACAGGTTGGCGCCCGCCGCCTCGCAGCGGCTGCACCACTCCCGCATCCATTGGCCGTCGCCCCAGCCGTAGGAGCCGAACAGGGCGATCTTCTTTCCGCCCAGAGAGCCCTCCAATCCGGCGAACATGGGTTCCACTTCGTCCTCCTCCAGCTGCTCGGCGCCCATGGCGGGGCAGCCGAAGGCCACGACACCAAATTCAGAAAACCGGGTGGCAGAGAACTCCCCAGGGGACAGCATGGCGACCTCCGCACCGGACTCCCTGGCGCCGTCTGCGATGCAGTTGGCCATGGTCTCCGTGTTGCCGGTACCGCTCCAGTATACGATGGCTAATTTGTTCATAGCATTGCTTCCTTTCCAGCTTGTGTTGGAGCTCACGCTGCGATCAGCTGCGTGATGGCCGTGCCCTTCCGGAACTGCTCACAGCAGGCGGCAGTGCAGCGGCGGTATTGATCGAAACGCTTTTGTGCCGCCTCCGGGTCGCCGTAGGCCTTCCAGTATCCGCAGCAGGTGTAGTTCCTGCCCTGGTTCCGGATGAAGCCCACCACATCTTCCAGGGGGTAGCCCAGAAAGACGCCGATCTCATGGGGGAATTCCCGCTCCAGGCACAGCCGCCTGGAAAGCTGCCTCAGCAGCTCCTGACAGCTCTGATCCGCCCCATACCCCTGCCCCGCCAGAAAGGCGCGGGTGGATGGCTCCGAGAGGATCGACCGAAGCCATCCGGCCCGGTACAGGTAGATCAGACAAGCACCCGTCTGCGGACAGTATTTCAGGACCCGGATGGTGATGCCGTAAGGGGCCAGCTCTTTGGCCCAGCGGGCCGCGGCCTCCCGGGGCTGCCGCTTGTCAGCGCCCTGATACCGGAACAGGCTGGCCGGCTTCACACCCGCCAGCGTGGTGGCACATTGTTCCACCAGCACCGCTTCAAAGCTCCGTTCCATGACTGCCCTCCGTTCCTGCCGCCGAAGTTAGTTTTAGCAAACCCCGGCGTTGAAAGTATGGGCCGCTCCCGGCCCGCGCCGTTAGTTAGTTTTAACTAACCACAGGTAGAATATACCATAGCCGCTCTACTCTGTCAAGCCCCTTTTTCAATTTTTTCCGCATCCGGGAAAGCGCGCCGGGGATCCACGCAAAAAATTTGCAAAATCTGCCACCGTCCTCTATACTGAACCAAAAGACCTCTCCGGAAAGGAAATGCCTATGAAGATTCTGGTACTCTCGGATTCCCATGGCGCCGTCAGTCCCATGGAGCAGGCCGTGGAGCAGACCTCCCCGGACCTGATTCTGCATCTGGGGGACTGCTGGCGGGACGGGGAACGGCTCCACGACAGGTTTCCCTCCATCCCCCTGGAACAGGTTCCGGGCAACTGTGACTTCCGTCCCACAGAGCCGGCGGAACGGCTGCTGGAGCTGCGGGGCAAGCGTATTCTCCTGTGCCACGGCCACACCTACGGCGTGAAGCAGTCCCTGGTGACCGCGGGGTTTGCCGCGGAGGAACAACAGCTGGACCTCTTCCTCTTCGGCCACACCCACAGACCCCTGGTGGACCGGCGGGGCCGGACACTGTTCCTGAATCCCGGCAGCATCGGCGCCCCCACCCGCCCCTCCTATGGCGTAGTGACCATCCAGGACGGACAGTTGGACGGCCGGACATGGTGGCTCGCGTGAACACCCCTTGTCAAACCGGCGGTTTTCCTGTATAATGATCGTACTCAGTTGGACATGGGAGGAGAACCCTGCATGGATATCGCCTCAATCGCCCTCCATTTTCTGTGCGCGGCTGTCGCCGGTTTTCTTATCATGAGCATCTTCGGCGTTCAGGCCCTGGTGGCACTTTGCTCCTCCATCTCCCTGGCCAGACGTCGGAAGCACCAGGTCCCGGCCTTTGATCTGGCGCTGGCACTCCGCCGGATCGCCTGGCGCACGGTGATCGGCTTTCTGGGCGTGGCCGTGATTTCCGCGCTGATGATCTGGCTCACCGCCGCCCCCGGCACCTTTGGATATCTCTTCGGTATGATTTTGTCCTTTCTGAAGAATCTGAATCGGATGACGCCCAACGACCGGAAGAATCAGCGCCGGTTTGAGAAGATGTTCGCGGACTGCTACCCGTACGAGGACGAGCTAGACGGGGACGATGATTTTTGATTGGGAGAAACAACGCCCCGGAGCATTGCTCCGGGGCGTTTTCTCAATGTCCGCAGGTATCACAATGTCCTTCGCAAGCCCGCAGTTCCTCTCCGTAGGGGATGCTGTTCCGGTCGTAGTAATCCCGGATAGCAGCCCGCACCGCCTCTTCCGCAAGGACAGAGCAGTGGAGCTTATGGGCCGGAAGGCCGTCCAGAGCCTCCACCACTGCCCGGTTGGTGAGCTGCAGGGCCTCGGAAACAGGCTTGCCCTTGATCATCTCCGTAGCCATAGAGCTGGTGGCGATGGCACTGCCGCAGCCGAAGGTGTTGAACTTTACATCGGTAATCACTTGGGTCTCCGGGTCCACCTGGATATACATCCGCATGATATCCCCGCACTTGGCGTTGCCCACCTCGCCCACGCCGTCGGCGTCGGGCAGCTTCCCCACGTTCCGGGGATGCTGGAAGTGGTCCATCACTTTATCACTATATAATGCCATAGTCATTGTCTCCTCGTATAATAGATTTACGGTTTGGATGCAATGGGAAACCGCATGAAACCCACTTGTTGTTCCACAAGCCATGTGGGATAATAAGGCCAGCAGACAGAGGGCGCAGGTTGTCTCCTTGAAGTATAGCTTCCGCAGAAAGAATTGCGCCTCTGTCTTTGCGGGTTGACGCGAATGAGCTGGATAGCGAAGATGCGCTGCATATCTAACGAGGTTGTGTCCCGCAAAGAAGCGTGAGGAAACTCTGTCTGAAATTTTGAAACAGGAGGTTTCGCCATGTTCTACTGTGGGATCGACATTGCCAAATACAAGCATGAGGCCACGGTCATCGATGAGGCTGGCACGGCCTTGCCGGACAGCATCTCCTTTGCCAACAGTAAGGAAGGCTGTGAAAAGCTGCTGGCGCTGTTCGAGCGGCTGGGTGTCTCCAATGATGGCCTGCTCATTGGCATGGAAGCTACCGGCCATTACTGGCTGAGTGTGTACGGGTATCTGTTGGAACAGGGTTTTGAAATCAAGGTCATCAACCCTATCCAGTCCGAGGCGTTTCGGAAGATGTATATCCGGCAGACGAAGAACGACCGAAAAGACAGCTTCATCATCGCCCAAATCATGCGCTTCGGGCAGTTCTCCACCACGAGCCTGTCGGAAGAGACGATTGTGGCGCTGCGGCAGCTGAGCCGGTACCGGCTGGCCCTGGTGGACACCTGTGGAGACTGCAAGCGCCGGGTCATTGCCTTGCTGGATCAGGTCTTCCCGGAGTATGACGCGCTGTTTTCAGATACCTTTGGCGTTACCTCGAAAGAAGTCCTCTCCCAATATCCTACACCTGAGGACCTGTTGACTGTCTCCACCAGGAAACTCTCCAATCTTTTGGAGAAAACCAGTCACGGCCGGTTAGGAAAAGAGAAAGCTGAACAGTTGAAAGCAGCGGCAGCCAATTCCTTCGGTGTGAGCTTTGCCAGAGATGCCTTTGCTTTCCAAATCAGACAGCTCGTTGAGCAGATGGAGTTTCTGGAAAGACAGGTCACGGAGTTGGAGGCTCAGATCTCCTCCCTGCTGAAACAGACCGGCAGCTACATCACCACGATTCCAGGCATTGGAGACACCCTGGGTGCCATCATTCTCAGTGAGATCGGGGATATTCACCGCTTCAACGCCCCCAATAAACTGGTCGCTTTCGCAGGACTGGATGTTAGAGTCACACAGTCTGGTGAGTTCACCGGCACCCGGCAGAAAATCTCCAAGCGCGGCTCACCGTATCTCCGGCGGGCCATCTGGCTGGCTGCCTCCCGGGCGGCCTTTTGCGACCCTATCCTCTCGGAGTACTATCAGTCCCTCCGGGCCCGTGGCAAGCATCATCTCACCGCTATCGGCGCCGTCTCCCGTAAGCTCTGCAACATTATTTTCGCTATCCTCAGTGAGGACCGCCCCTATGAGGCCATCCCACCAAAAGAGATTCGACACCATTCGGCAGATTTCACAATGTGAATGCCGCCTGCATAGAACTTTTGTAAAAGTTGGGATATTCTTCCACCAGCATATTTTGGAGGAGGAATTTTCCATGTTTATGAGACGGATTCCCACACAGGAGCAACGTTATATCCTCGCGGACTTGCTCCGTCACGGACGGGAGGCACAAGACCTAACTCAACAGCAGATTTCCGACCTTTTAGACTGCTCTCTCCATTGGGTCAATGATATGGAACAAGGTAAATGTGACCCGAGCTGGCGGGATGCTTTCCACTATGCGGCTATTATCAAGCTTGATCCCATCGTCTTTGCAGAGGAGGCCGGACTTCGTGTTTCAATACCTTCCTTTCGAAAATGAGGCATATTCTCCGTATATCGGCAAATATCGAACCTTTGGCCTGCGTGTTTTGCTGTCTCAGAATGGCCTTGAGAAAGAAGTTATGCTTTTGCCGGATATCTCCTCAGATTTTTCCTTTGTGCTGCACCTTGCCGGTCTTCTTACCAGAAAACAGCTCGATCCTATTCATCTTTTGGATGTGATCGAAGATTCTCTTTGAGTGATTCTTCTGCGCCTTTCCTTGGCTCACGGGAGCGTGAGCCTTTTGCTGTTGCCCTTTTCATCCCTCATCTTATCTCTGACTTTTTTCATTTTCCTCTTGACTTTTTATAGCTGGTCTTTCAGATCAGATGCGGCCGCAGGCCGGTCTCCAGCTCGTCCCACACAGGGGACATCCCCCGCAGATAGGACACGATCCCCGGCAGGACCTCCAGGATATAGTCGATCTCCTCCGGCCGGTTCTCATGGCTCAGGCTCAGCCGGAGGGAGCCGTGAGCCACCTCGTGGGGCCGCCCCAGGGCCAGCAGCACATGGCTGGGGTCCAGGGAGCCGGAGGTACAGGCGCTGCCGGAGGAGGCGGCGATGCCCTTTTCATCCAGCAGCAACAGCAGGGACTCCCCTTCGATCCCCTCGAAGCACACGTTCACATTCCCCGGCAGCCGCCGGGCCGAATCGCCGTTCAGCGCGGTGTGGGGGATGGCGGTAAGGCCGGCGATCAGCCTGTCCCGCAGAGGCGTGAGGTAGGCGGCGTTCTGTTCTATGGTGGCACAGGCCTCGTCAAAGGCGGCCGCAGCGCCGCAGATGCCGGGGATGTCCTCCGTGCCGCCCCGCTTCCCCCGCTCCTGGGCACCGCCATGGATCAGCGTAGCCAGAGGAATACTGCGCCGGGCGTACAGCACTCCCACGCCCTTGGGCCCATGGAACTTATGGGCGGAGAGGGACAGCAGGTCCACCTGCATCGCCTCCACATCGATGGGCAGGTGGCCTGCCGCCTGGACCGCGTCCGTGTGAAACAGGACCCCCGCCTGGCGGCAGACGGCGCCGATCTCGGCAATGGGCTGGATGGTGCCGATCTCGTTGTTGGCAAACATGACGCTCACCAGACAAGTGTCCGGCCGGATGGCATCCCGGACCTGCTCCGCCGTCACCACGCCGTCCGGCGGAATGTCCAGCAGGGTTACTTCAAAGCCCTCCCGCTCCAGGGCCTGGAGGGTATGGAGCACGGCATGGTGCTCGAATTTCGTTGAGACGATATGAAGTTTGCCCCGCTTCTCCCCTAAGGCCGCCGCGGTACGGAGGGCCTGGTTGTCCGCCTCGCTGCCGCCGGAGGTGAAGGTGATCTCCCGGGGATCCGCATGCAGGTTCCGTGCAAAGATCGCCCGGGCGGCCGCCAGCTTCTCCGCCGCCCGCTGTCCCGGCGTATGAAGGCTGGAAGGATTGCCGTAGATCTCCTGAAAGCAAGGCGTCATGGCCGCCAGCGCCGTGTCGCTCACCCGAGTGGTGGCCGCGTTGTCCGCGTAAATCTTCATCTGGTTCACTCCTTTTCCCAGTTAATTACTATGGTATAGTTATCTCACAAAAAATCCTATTTGTCAAGTAGGAATTCAGGGAAAATATACACGGCGGGTTTCCCCGCCGTGTATGTGGATGCAGTTTCAGATGGCCGCCGCCCCCTGCGGCGCGGTCTCCATAGAGCCGGATGCCGTGGCCGCCTGCCGGATTGTCTGCGCAGGCGCCAGCTCCGCCTCCGGCCCCTCCTGGCTCAGATACTCCTCCAGGCAGACGCCGGTGCGGTAGATGTCCGCTGCCGCCGCCTTGCCCACGTAACGGTAGTGCCAGGGCTCGTACCCGATGCCTGTGATGTCGCTCTTCTCCGAAGGATAACGGAGGATGAAGCCGTACTTCCAGCTGTTCTCCATCAGCCACTTCTGCTCCGCCGTGTCCTCCTGTTCCTCGTCCAGGATCTGATAGCCGGCGGCTACAATGTCCAGAGCCAGGCCGGTCTGGTGCTCGCTGGTGCCGGGCTTGGCCACCCACCGGGCGGCCTCCGCCTCCACCCGGTCTTCCGGCACACCGGAGGCCCGGACCCGCGCCACCTTGTTCCGGTACAGCCGGGTCTGGGTGGCCTCCGTCCGGTAAGCGGAGCAGACGATGGGGTTCAGGCCCGCCTCCCGGCAGTCGGAGAGCATGTCATCCAGATCATCATAGATCCGTTCGTCCACCTGGAGTCCATTGGATAACGTGGCCAGCTTGATCTCATATCCCTCCGGCACCGTGTGCCAAGGGTTCACCAGCAGCAGCTGCCAGTCCTCCTGCCCCCTCTGGTCTGCCGGAGCAAGCTGGGCCGCCGGGACAGTCTGGGGGATGTACGGTATCTCAGCCTCCGCCGCCAGGGCGGTTGGGGCCAGCACCAGAACCGCCGTCAGCAGGGCGCCGCAGCGAGTCAGGATTTTCTTTCGTATGTTCATATCGTTCCTTTCCGGCCGCGGACGGCCGTCTGATCTTCTTTGTTCTGTTTTTATGGTACAGCCTTCCGACCGCGAAAACAAGGGAGATTTTGTGAACGATTGGAAACAAAAAGAAACAAGCCCTCCAACAGAGGAAAACGTGAGGGGTGGAAATCAGAGATACGAAGAGGCAGCTTCTATCCAAACAGCAGCGCTCTTCGTTCTCAACTCTCGACCCTTCACGCTTCCCAGGGGATCCCCGCAAAAAGGCCGCCCTCCCGGGCGGCCTTTTTGCGCTTGATTTTGCAGATCACTTGTACATTTCCGGCTTTTCCATGGTCTCCACCTTCAGGAACTGAGAGGTTCCGCGGGAGGCGTTCAGAGCGTCGCCAGCCACGCAGGCCACGTAGCCGTCCCAGGAGGAGGGGCCGGTGAGCTTGCCGGCATGGACGGACTCCACCCACTTGCAGAACTCAATGTCATAAGCCTCGATGAAGCGCTCCTTCCAGTCGGTCATGATGGGCATGGACTCGGCGGGCTTCACGCTGTCCCAGCCGGCGGGACGGGAGCGGCACACCACGGCGTAGGGATCGGGCAGCTTGACGGTGCCGTTCTCGCAGACCACCTCGCACTGGATGTCATAGCCGTAGCCGTCGGCCACCTGGACCTCCACATCGATGAAGCAGCCCTTCTTGGTGCGCATCAGCATCACCTGGGGGTTATCATAGCCCTTGTCGGAGTTGGAGGACTGGCGGACCTTCACGCACTGCACGTCCTCATACTCGTCATCCAGCAGCCAGCGGCAGATGTCCAGCTCGTGAATGGCGACGTTGGTGACACCGTTCTCCGTCTTGAAGCCCGGGCCCTGGGAGACGTTGCGGTGGCAGGCCTTGATGATGAGGGGCTTGCCCAGCTCGCCGGAGGCGATGATCCGCTTCATCTCAGCGTAACCCCGATCATAGTGGCGCATGAAGCCCACCTGCACCAGCCGCTTGCCGATCTCCTGCTCCCGGCGGATGATCTCCTCGCAGTCCTTGGCGTTCTGGCTCAGGGGCTTCTCACAGAAGCACCACTTCTCCTCTGCCAGAGTCTTCATGACGTAGTCGTGATGGGTAGGATCGATGGAGGTGATGACCACGGCCTCCACCTCGGGGTCCTTGATCATGCCGTCGCAATCGTTGCCATAGGACTTGATGCCGTACTTGGCAGCAGTCTCGTCGGCGGCAGCAGCCACATAGTCGCTGACGGCCACGACCGTGGCGCCGGGGACCGTCTCGATAATGCGGCGGCAGTGATCCTTGCCGATGGCGCCGCAGCCGATGATGCCGATTTTCAGAACCTTATCCATGATTGTGTACCTTCCTTTATTTGAAAATGAGGATATGCAGTTGTAAGGCCGCCCGTTTCAGCGGGGAAAGGCAGCTATGATGATGTCTGGCAGATGCGCCCCCCATTTTCTTTTTGAGACATCAAAAAGAAAATGCGCCGCGCCCGGTGGAAAAGAAAACATGTTCGGCGGGTCGGTCTGCGCAGGCGCAGACCTCCTGCCGCCGGCGGGGGATGGTTGACGGTCCCTTGCGGCAGTCAGGGACGGAAACGCGCTACCCTTGGGGAAACCACCAGCCCGGGGAAGTCAGGGATACATCCTGCGCCGCTTTTCGCTGCCGCTCTCCTGGCAGTTCGGGAAAGCCCGGAGCTCTTCCTGTAGGGGCGGTTATCAACCGCCCGCCGCACCGTGGCCCGGACGGTCATAGACGTGCCGACCGGGGCGGCAGCTCAGTAATCAAGAATAATCTTCCGGCACTTGGTACAGCGGGAGGCTGGGATATAAGGTGGCGTAATAAGCGGGGTGTCCTGCCTGCTCAAATGCTCTGCATCCTTAGACAAGTCCGGTGGTCCGGCTTTCCGAGGCTTTGGCAGCCAATAGATTCCATAGTTGCTTTGCAAAGCGCCGCTCCCCATTTCCGCGCCGCAAAAAGGACAATTCAAACGAATCTCCTCCTCTTTCGATACCCGCAGGAAAGGGACTTGGGGAAACCAAGTGTTTTCCCAGTTCTTTCGCCAGCGGCGAAAGAAGATCTTTCAATCATTTTCGGCAGGACATGCGCCTGCCGAAAATTCCCCGCCCCAGGCGCCTGGGGCGCCGTTCACCAGTGACCGATGTCACTGGTGGTAGGGGAGGTCGAGGGGGAGCAAGCTCCCCCTTGAGAGGATCAATACTTCCGGGCGTCCCTCACGTGGTCCAGGTGATCCTGATAGGCCGCCAGGTTCTCCGGCCGCTCGGACACCTCCGTGTCGCCCACGCGCCACCAGGAGCCGTAGCCGTCGGTCATGGTCTTGGGCAGCACCTTGATGTCGAACAGCACCGGGCGGTCCTTCACCTTCTTGGCGTCCTCGAAGGCCGCCGCCAGCTCCTCCATGGTGCGGATGGAGTAGCTCTTGCAGCCGTAGCCCTCCGCTACCTTGGCGTAATCGATGTTCAGGAAGTCACCGAACAGGCCGTCCTTGCTGCGGTACCGCAGCTCCGTGCAGAGCGTCGCGTTGCCGTGGCCCACCTGCAGGTTGTTGATGCAGCCGAAGGAGGCGTTATCGAACAGGCAGATGTTGATCTTCTTGCGCTCCATAACAGCGGTGACCAGCTCGCCGTGGAGCATGTTGAAGCTGCCGTCGCCGCACATGGCGTAGACTTCCCGCTTGTCGCCAATGGCCAGCTTCACGCCCAGGGCGCCGGCGATCTCATAGCCCATGGTGGAGTAGCCGTACTCCATGTTATAGCAGTCGATGCCGGTGGGCCGCCACATCCGCTGCATGTCGCCGGGCAGGGAGCCGGCGGCGCCGATAGCCACGTCGCCCTCGCTCATCATGGCGTTGATGGCGCCCAGCACGGTGGTCTGGCACAGGCCTGCGTCCAGGTCCTTGGCGAACCGCTTGGCGGAGTCGGCGTTGGCGTCGTTGATGATGGGTTTCCAGCTCTTCTTGTCCTCAAAGGTGATATGGTCCAGGCGCTCCAGCTCCTTGGCCCACTTCTCGCGGGCGGCGGACACCTCAGTGGTGTAGGGAGCCTTGTAGCCGTCCAGCTTCGCCAGCAGGCGGGGCAGGGCATCCTTGGCGTCGGCCACCACGGGCACGGCGTCCATCTTCAGGGCCTGGAACTCGGACACATTGATGTTGACGAACTTGCAGGTGTCCTTGAACAGCCACTTGGAGGCGGTGGTGAAGTCGGTGTAGCGGGTGCCCACGCCGATGACCACGTCCGCCTTCTTGGCAATATCGTTGGCGGCGGAGCAGCCGGTGACGCCCAGGCCGCCCAGGTTCAGGGGGTGGGTCCACTCGATGGCGCTCTTGCCGGCCTGGGTTTCGCCGAAGGGGATGCCGGTGGCCTCTGCGAAGGCCCGGAACTCCTCGTGGGCCTCAGAGTAACGGACGCCGCCACCGCAGACCAGAATGGGCCGCTTGGCCTTCTTGATGACCTCCGCCGCGTCGGCCAGAGCGGCCTCGGTGGCGGGACGGCGCTCCAGACGCCAGACGCGCTTCTTGAAGAAGCTCTCGGGATAGTCATAGGCCTCGCCCTCCACGTCCTGAGGCATGGCGATACAGACGGCGCCGGTGTTGGCGGGGTCCGTCAGCACCCGGAAAGCGGAGATCATGGCGCTCATCAGCTGCTCCGGCCGGACGATGCGGTCCCAGTAGCGGCAGACGGCCTTGAAGGCGTCGTTGGTGGAGATGGAGAGGTTGTTGGTCTGCTCCACCTGCTGGAGCACGGGGTCCGGCTGGCGGCAGGCGTACACGTCGCCGGGCAGCACCAACAGGGGGATGTTGTTGGCGGTGGCGGTGCCGCAGGCGGTGACCATGTTGGCCGCGCCGGGGCCCACGGAGGAGGTGGCCACGCAAATCTGCTTGCGCTTCATCTGCTTGGCGAAGGCCACGGCTGCCTGGGCCATGCCCTGCTCATTCTGGCCGTGCCAGATCTCCAGGTGCTTGGCCTCCTGGCTCAGGGCCTGGCCCAGGCCCACCACGTTGCCGTGGCCGGGGATGATGAATACACCGCGGACGAAGCGGCTCTGTTCGCCGTCCACTTCGATATACTGGTTCTCAAGGAAACGGACCAAAGCCTGCGCCATGGTCAAACGAACGGTTTTCATGGGGTGATTACCTCCTGTCAGTGATTGGGATAGATGTGGTCGTTGGCATCGGCCTTCCACAGCCAGGCGTGCTCCGGATCGTCGATGCGGGTCTTGTCCCAGGGATCCCCCTCCAGGTGTCGGATGCCCCAGGCGTAGCACATGGCATAGCCCGGCGCGGCGGTCTGGGAGTGGAAGCCATGGTTGATGACGGCGCAGCCATTGTGCTGCGTCTTGAAGATCTCGCCGTTGGCAAAGCCCGCGCCGAAGCCGTCGGGATAGTCGAAGCGGTAGAAGTACACCTCCGGCTGGGGATGGTGGTGGGGCGGATAGGAGCTCCACTTGCCGGGCAGATTCAGCACCTCGCCCAGGACCATCTTGGAGAAGGGGGCGTTGTCCAGGTCGAAGAAGGTCTTGATCTCCCGGGACATGCAGCCCATCAGCTCGCCGCCAAAGCCCTTGTGCTCCACCTGGACCTTGTCCGGGGTGTACATGACGGCCTCATAGGGCGTCTCGTTGACAGTGGCCTGGATATACAGCTCACTGTGGGCCTTGGCGGTGATGGTGACCTTGGTGCCGCAGCCGGCCAGCAGGCAGTAGGCGTCGTGGTGGAAGCAGTCCGGCCGGTCGGCCTCCACCTTCTTGCCGTCCCACTCATAGGTGACAGAGCCGGAAAACAGGAGGATTGCCACCTCTTTTTTGGCATCCTCATAGACGTAGGTATCCCCCGCCTCCATCAGCAGCAGGCCCACGTCCATCTGGGTGCCCATGTCGTCCACAGAGGAGTCAATATAGGCATTGTACCCGTTCTTCAGCTCGGCGTTCTTGTTCATATAGGCCATTGGAGTCATCTCCTAAATAAAGATTGTTGCTCAAATTCCATTCGCGCCAGCGGCGCGATGCATTTCAACCATTTTCGGCAGGACATGCGCCTGCCGAAAATACATTGACTTAGCCGCCCTGGGCGGCGTCCCCAGTGACCGACGTCACTGGGGAGGGGGGCGGTCGAGGGGGGACGCAGTCCCCCTTCGAATTAGAGTCCCGTATGCTCCCGGATGTACTTCCGTGCCTTCATGGCATACTCCAGCGGATTGGCCTTGGCAGGATCCTGTTCCGCCTCCACCAGCAGCCAGCCCTGGTAGCCGGCATCCGCCAGCACCTTGAACACAGGATCGAAGTCCACGTCGCCGTCACCGGGGACGGTGAAGGCGCCATTGCGGACGGCCTGCAGGAAGGACCAGTCATTCTTCCGGGCCTCTTCCACCACGGGCAGCCGCATATCCTTCAGGTGGACGTGGCCCACCCGGTCCACGTACTTCTTCAGCATAGCCAGGGGGTCCTCGCCGGCGAAGGTGAAGTGGCCGGTGTCATAGCACAGGAACACATACCGGGGATCGGTGTTGGCCATCATGCGGTCCGTCTCCTCGCTGGTCTGGACCACGGTGCCCATGTGGTGGTGGAAGCACAGCTTGAAGCCCCGGTCCGCAGCGATCTTGCCCAGCTTGTTCAGGCCGTCGCACAGGAGCTTCCACTCGGCGTCGTCCATCACATGCTTGTGGCCGCCGGTGAGCACGGGTACGTCCATCTTGCCCTGGATGGAGTAGCTCTGCTCGCTGACGTTGATGCGGTTGGCGCCCACAGCAGCCAGGAAGTCCAGGTTGGCGATAAAGTCCTTCTCCTCCTCTTCAAAGGGGCGGGTCAGGAGGAAGGATGAGTACCAGCGGCTGGCGATGCGCATGCCGCGCAGGTCCAGGGCCTTCTTCAGCTCGGCAGGATCCTTGGGATACTTGTTGCCGATCTCGCAGCCGGTGAAGCCCGCCAGTGCCATCTCGCTGACGGTCTGCTGGAAGGTGTTCTCCCCGCCCAGCTCCGGCATATCGTCGTTGCACCAGCCGATAGGTGCAATGCCCAGGAATACGTGGTTGGAATCAAACATTGGAATTTCCCCCTTGTGAAGCCTCAGAATTTTTCCAGCGGTCCCGTGAGAGCGGGCCGCATGTTTTGCACACTTCTCTCCATTCTGTGTTCGTTCACAGAAATGTGGAAAGCAATCACACGCCTCTCTGCGTGCTCTCTTACAAACTATCATTTTTAGGGAGAAAAATCAACTTCTTTTCCAGGGCCTCCGCCATTTTTTCTATTTTAGCCAAACGGCTCCTCTCTTTTTCGTAGATATAACCGTACTGTCTCCAACCCCCGCAGCGGATGTGCCCGATTTCTCCCTCGTTTCGTCCACAAAAGACTCCGTCCGCCGGAAATCCGGCCCCACTCGCTTTTCCATTCGCTTTTAAAATTGTGTGGGAGATGGCAGCAAATTTTATCACGTCTCCATTCCATATTCAGCGTCAGATCCCTAATCTGATTCCACAACTTCCTTCATTAGGGTGTCTTTTGCCTTATTTAAGCCAAGGATCATCATTTATCGCAGAGAACAACATCCCTTAGGCACCGCTTACTTCAGTCCATATTTCAAAGCGCGCCTCACAATCATGCCCCATATTTTGAGTAGCACCTGTCCTGTAGAGAGTGATATTCGTATTGATTATTTCAAATGTTTTCCTACGATTAATTTAATTTCTTTACATCAAAGCCGTCAATGCATTCCTTCCCGTTTGCTGATCCTCTCCCCACAGTAAAGTGATGAAATGTTGACAACAGCCCTGATACACTTTATTGGTCAGAACGGCCTAAAAAGAGATACGGTTTGCATCCTCCTTTGGAATGGAATCACAATAAACCATTCCAAAAAAGAATGCAAACCATATTTCTTTACTTTTTTATTTCTAAATTCTATTTTACCTTATTTTATATAGATTATCGAGCAGTTATTTTTTCTTCCCCAGCAGGATCTCGGGCGTTTTTACGATCAATCTGCCTTATAAAAGGCGAAAATGCAAAGGATAGTACCTGCGGTCGAAATTCTACTGGTATTTTCTCATAAAGCGGCGCCCTGTCTTCACTCGAGATCACATGCCAGTCATCTGCTGAGTAGGAATCCGCACTTCACCGCCCTGTCTGCAGTTGACCTCCTCTGGTTCATGAAATGTCGGGACAACCCGATGTAACGCCTCTCGGATACAGGAAGGGTTGTCCTTTTCTAAAGCATTCTGGAGAATTACTAGCTTCTCTTTCAACTCACCAGGCGTAATTGCCGGTTGCCGCTCAATAAATATCTGGCTGTTCTCTGTCTGCTCAATATCCCGACTGGCAATTAGGAGTTCCTCATAAAGTTTCTCACCAGGCCGCAGTCCCGTCTCTATAATATCGATGTCCCGATAAGGCGCATACCCAGAGAGGCGAATCATATTCTCAGCCAAATCTAATATTTTAACCGGCTGTCCCATATTTAATACAAAAAGCTCATTTTTTCGGGCCATAGCCCCTGTCTGCAGAACGAGCTGTGCTGCCTCCTGTATTGTCATAAAGTAGCGAATAATTCTCTTATCTGTCACGGTTACAGGTCCCCCCGCCGCAATCTGCCGTTGAAAGAGCGGTACTACAGAACCGTTGGAACCCAGCACATTTCCAAATCGAACTGCAATGAAATCTGTGCCGCTGTGTCCCTTCATGGACTGAAGAATCATCTCGCAAAGCCGCTTGCTGGCTCCCATTACAGAAGTGGGGTTAACCGCCTTATCTGTGGAAATCAGAAGGAATTTTTTAACCTGAAACTCATCTGCAATCTGTACAAGGTTCAGTGTTCCAAACACATTGTTTCGAATGGCCTCCTGGGGACTATTCTCCATAAGAGGTACGTGTTTATGTGCAGCAGCATGGAATACAACATCTGGATGATATGCATCAAATATCTGTCGCATCCGTGCTTTATCCTGAACCGATGCGATTTCTACCTTTAAGTTAAGACGCCCTCCATATTGATAGAGCAGTTCTTGCTGGATATCATAGGCTCCGTTTTCATAAATATCCACAATCACCAGTTCTTTAGGATCATGTTTGACAATCTGCCGACACAATTCCGAACCAATCGATCCACCGCCTCCGGTAACCATTATGACTTCTCCGGTAATATACGCATCCACCGGAGTTGGATCCAGATAGACCGGTTCCCGGCCAAGAATATCCTCAATCCGGATCTCTCGTAGTTGAGTATGTATGGGCTTCCGATGAATCATGTCTAATGTGCTTGGTAAAACAGAAACCTTGATTCCCTCCAAGCCAGACATCTTTTGAAAGATCTCATGGCGCCGGTCTTCATCGGCCGATGGTATGGCTACAATAATCTCACGAATGTCTATTGTCCGAAGGGAATCTTGCACTTGGTCGATTCTCCCTTTCACCTCTACGCCATGGATGCGCTTCCTCAATTTCTCAGGATCATCATCGAAAAAGCACTGCACATTATATCGACTGTCAGGGTTGCTTTGGAGTTCCTCCAATAATTGTACGCCTGCTGCTCCAGCTCCGACAATAGCTACCGGAATCTGGTGCCGTCCTTTGTAAAAGAGCACTCGGCTCCGATAAACTCGATAGGCAAATCGCATCATCAGCATTCCCAAAACCCACATACTGGCTACGCAGGTCAAAAGCATGAATGAGATTACACTCTGCAGAAAAAGCCGACTCAATACCTCATAGAGAAAAACTCCACAGAAAGCGGCCATCAGCAAAGAGAGATATTCTTTGCTCTCTGCGTATCTCCACAAGCTATCATAGGTGCGAAAAATAAACTGGAAAAGGACTGTACACCCATACAACAGCAAAAAATTCTGCAACAGTTGGAAAGAGCGTCCAACTGCGTCAGATAAATTATATCTCAATGAAAACCATGAGAAAAAGGCAGAAACCGCAATTAGAATAATGCTGTCGCAAACAAACAGTATCTGCTTTCGAAAATGATTCATCGATTATATTCTCCTGCTGCTACATTTTCTATCTTTTCTGGCTATCGGGTTACGATCGTATAACAAATTATACAGTCTTTTTGCCAAAAAGGGAAGCGTAAAATGTTACTATTTCTTAGTCCCTGACTTCTGATTGATTTTCTAGAGAAAAAAGCTGGAGACGGAACTCCGCCTCCAGCTTTTCATTCTTTATCCCAGTGTATTACAGCAGATGTCTTCTCAATTCTCTCTTTTGTTTCCATTTTTGCGTATATAGAATTTTGTTTATTATTGTTTTTTCACTCCCGCAGGGGCCAGAAAATTTTGAATTGTGGAGTACAAAACGAAATTGAGGAATTATCAGAGAAATTTCAGAAGCGACGCAGGCAGAAGGAACCTTCTACAGTAGGACATGTCTGCGTTTTAAAGCCGTTCCCCATACATGGCAGGTTCATCCCGGGACTTCCTCTACACGAATCATAGAGAGTCAGCAAAATATAAGCTAAATAGTCTGGCACCCAAATGAAATGCAGACGCCTGCCGCTGACTACTTACGGGCGTTGTTTCTTTATTTCCGTTTTAGCATGCTATTTGTGTTTAATGTTATGAGTAGTGATCACATAAGGAACAAACCACATTGCTGATCACCGCCCTATTTTTACTCCATCTGTCTCGATCGGATTTCATATAGAGCTTCACACTGTATTTAATCGCTCCCTATACTCGTTGGCCTTGTCATGAAAGATTTGCTGCCACAATTCCAAGCAGAAGAAGCCCCACAGGCTACGAGAGAATGCACCCTCACCGTTGATTTTGGAAATGACTTTCGCATTATCCACATACTCTCGCTGGCGAGCCTTGGTAGTAGAAAGTGTATCGCAAATGAAATCTCGGCACTCGCCTTTTGCCCATACGGCAAAGGGCGTCGGGAAGCCCATCTTGTCCGTGCGGTTCATGACCTGCTCCGGCACATACCGGCTCATGGCCGAGCGCAGAATATACTTCATCGTTCCGTTTTTGAACTTGATGCTGGCGGGAATGGTGGCCGCGAATTCCACCAGTTCCCGGTCCAGGAACGGGACCCGGGATTCCAGGCCGTGGGCCATGCTCATGCGGTCCTCCACCTGAAGCAGGGCCGGCAGGAGCGTCTTGAAGTCAAAGTGCGTCATCCGGTCCAGATAGGACTGCTTATCCACATTCTCCGCCACGAACAGCCGTTCATAAGAGTCATAGGGATCATAGGCGGGCAGGGCGTCCCGGTGGACGCAGTCCTCCATGCCGGGGGCACGGTTGATGAGCTGGAAGTAGCGCTTGCTGGGCTCATCGAACAGCCCCTTGCTCCAGAAGCTGCGGAGCATGGGCTTGTAGTTGCGAAGAGCGGTGAGGTTGGGGATGATGGACTCGTAGGTGACCACGAAGGCGCCCTTTTGCGCCGTCCCCTCAATGGCGCCCTTGATGCACTGCTCGAAGTACGCCACCAGATACCGGGTATAGCCGCCGAAGATCTCGTCGCCGCCTTGTCCGCCCAGGACCACCTTGCGGTGCTGGGCCGCCAGCCGGGAGATCATATACTGGGAGAAGGAGCCGGGGCCGGCAACAGGGGCGTCCAGCGCATAGATCACGTTTCCAATGTTGTCGATGAAATCCTGGGCCGTGATGTCCAGCTCATAGAGCTTGAAGTCCTTTTCCCGGGCCACGGTGCGGGCATAGGCGCTTTCGTCATAATCCGGGCCGATGTTATATTTTCCGGTGAAGCCCACGAAGCTCTCACCCAACAGGTCCCGGGCCATGGCGGAAGTGATGGAGGAGTCCACGCCGCCGCTGACATATCCGCCCACCGGCACGTCGCTTCGGACATGGTATTTGATGGAGCGCTGGAACTGTGCTTCCAGCTCATCATGGAAATACTGCTCCGTATGGTATATGTCGGGGCGGTAGTAGACCTGCCAGTACCGGCGGCGCTTGATGGAGCCGTCGGCCGTGATCGTCATGCGGTGGGCCGGCTCCAATTCCTCGATCCCCTGAAACAGCGTCCGTCCCTCCATGCAGAACTGGAACACCAGGTAATCCTGGAAGCCCTTGGGATTGGTCTCAATGCTGGGCAGGAACGGCAGCAGCGCCTTCATTTCCGAGGCGAAATACAGCGTGTTGTCCACCACAGTGTAATAGAAAGGCTTGATGCCGAAGTGGTCCCGGGCGCAGAACAGTGCCTGCCGCTTTTCGTCCCACAGGGCGAAGGCGAACATGCCGGAAAAATGCTCTACGCATTCCTCGCCCCACACCTCATAGGCCCGGAGGATCACTTCCGTGTCGCTGGTGGTCTCATAGGTGCCGCCCAGCTGTTGTTTGAGTTCGATATAGTTGTAGATCTCCCCGTTGAAGCAGACCCAGTTGCCGTGGTGATCGGTCATGGGCTGCTGGCCGGAGGCGATGTCGATAATGCTGAGCCGGCGGTGCGCCATGCCGACGTTCTCAGCCTGGTGCATCCAAACGCCGTGGCCGTCCGGGCCGCGATGGGCCTGCAGATCGTTCATAACATTCAATTTGTGGGCAAGCCCGGGAATCCGGTTGCCGGATAATTCGATCATACCCGCGATCGAGCACATAGGGCGGTCCCTCCTTTGTGTGAATCAAAGTTTCCATCCGAGGGGTGACCGAACGGTGCGTCACAGCCACCGTGTCCTCGGAGCAGTCCTTTATTGGTATATGTCAAAAAGAGCAAGGTTGGGAAGCGTTTCCCGGCCGCTGATCTCCACCAGGATCTCTGATGTAGTCGCAGCGTCCTTGAGCTGATAGGACAGATCGTACACGTCCTGCACCAGATCTCCCTCCAGAGCGGTCTTGGTGCCGTCCTCGTCCACCGACCAGCATGTGACCTCCAGGGGGACTTGAAGCTCCTCCATAAAGCTCATGGTGATGCGGTAAAACTCCACGTCCTCTGTAAAGACGCAGGAGATGGAGTTGGGGGTGAGCGTCTCATCATAGACCACATCCTGACTGGAGGCCGGTTCCACAGGAATGCTGCTGGTGACAGAGGCGGGATACCAGCCCAACAGGTTCAGATCATTGAGAAGCAGAGAGTCCGGTTGCTCCAGGACCTGATATGCCTCTGTGAAAAAGCGGTTGGTGAGATAGTAAGAGTCCATGGAGGGCTCCCCGCAGGCGTATGACTGGGCATCGTCGCAGGTCAGCAGCGTCGCCATATCCGTGGTGTAATAGATGCCGTGGGTGGGGTCAAAGACATAGGGGCCTTCCGTGGTCTGAACTTCCACTACGGCATGGATAGAAGAATCCTCCCCGATATGCAAAGAGCTGATTCCATATAGGGTTGCCTGATAATACCCATGCCGGGACAGTTCCTTGATAAACAAGTAGCAGTATATCCCGCAATCGCCGGTCCCAAATTCCAGATAATCTTCCTCCGTGATAGGCTGCCCCTCGACCTGGGGACCCACGCCGTAGGAGATCAGCCCGTTGACATATTCATTGATCTCCTGGACCTCCTCCACCGTGGGGACCTTCAATTCTGTGACATAAGAGGGGGCCTCCTCCGGCAGCTCCTCTACCGTGGCGGATGTACCCGAAGTGGAGGAGCAGCCCGTCAGCAATACCAGTAACAAAAAAAGTGCAAAGCAGTTTACCCGTGTTTTCTCCATCCTTAGGTTTTTCGTCCTTTCACACACGCTCGATGAGGCCATGTTCCCCAAGGACCGTCTCCAACGCGGCCCGCTGGCTCTCAAAGCTGAACTTGTTCCGACAGCCCTCGTACTGCTTTTTCATGGCGGAGAGCTGTTCCTCATCATGAAGCAGCCGGTTGAGGGTCTGCCCAAACTTGACAGGGTCGGAGAGGTCTTCTCCCACGCCCACGCCGTGTTCGCCGGCTACCATGGACACTTCTTTCATGGAGACGTCATAGAGCATGGGCAATGTAGCCTCAAAATATTCCATCAGCTTATTGGGAACCGCGTAGGAGTAGTATTCATCCACCGCGGAGTACGGCAGCACGCCAAGATCTGCGTTGACGGTAAAGCGCAGAAGCTCGCTCTGGTTGACCCAGCCCACCATGACCACCCGCTCGGGGTTTCCTTCCTTTTCCAGCGTGTGGAGGAACTTCTCCTGATAGTCGCCTCCGCCCACGACCACAAGGCGGCAGTCATCCTCCAGATACCGCGTGGCCCGGGCCAGGTTGTCCAGATTGCGCAGGGCCGTCATGCTGCCCTGAAAAATGGCGATCCGGGTCCCATCCGGAATGCCGTAGGTATGCCAGAAGTCCGCTTCCGGCACAGTATCCTCCAAGCGCAGAGCAGCGCTCATACAGGAATAAATGACATCAAAATGCTTGTGGTAGCATGCGCTCATGTCCTGAGCCAAATACTTCCCCACAGTGATGCACACATCACACTTGGGATAGAGCTCCGCCTCGCTCTTTTCCGCCAGGGCGATCTTCTCGGCCCAAGTGCTTTCCCACAGGCGGGTCTGCTTGTACCACCACTCATGGCAATCCACCATCAGCGTGCAGCCCAGTACTTCCTTGAGCATCACGCCGATGGGCAGCGTGGGCAGATCCGCCACGTACACCAGGTCCGGCGTCTCCTCCGGCAGGGCCCGCCGTACCTGTTCCAAAATGGGGGAATACTCGAACAGGATCTTCCGGAAATCCTGGAAATCAAATTGCTTTTCCCCCAGCGTGTCCGGCCCCACAGGACTGAGGGGGATGGGGGTGCCCCGATAGAGCTCCGGCGGGTCGTTGTTGAACAGCCAGACACCGTTGTCCGCCGTCTTGCAGTGGGCCGCCAGCGCCCTGCCACGGGGCCCTTTCGTATAGGAGAGCGCCACATCGCCCACGGTCGTGTAGCCCTGTGTGTCGATCTCCTTCAGGTTCGCTCCCACAATGGCCCGCTCATACTCGCCTGCCTGCGCGCCTGTCCGCTTGTCCGAGATAACAGTGGTGTGGCCGGTATGACTGTCATAGACCAGAACGCGGTTCCCTCTCTGGATGGAGATGAAATAGCCGCTGCGCTCTCCCACCGTTTGCAGCGTGTAGCCCCGGCGGGTCTTTTCCATGCCGGCCAGCAGCTCCAGTGCGCACGCGTAGGTGCCGTTTTCCCGGTGATAGGCCTCCTGTGCGTCGATCACATGGGTGATAAGCCCACGCTCCTCTTCCATCAGCGCATCCAGAGACAGGGCGTAGAGTTTCACTACATTCCAGTCCAGAGGACGGACCACATAGTCCGGATCGGAGTCATTGGTGAAGTCTGTATATGCGGACGGAAACAATTTCACCGAATACCCGTTCTCCATCAGGACATCGGCAAAAAACAAGATCCGACGGTCAATATACGCATCATGCGTGACCAGCCACGCGATCTTTTTCTCTTTCATCTTGCTGCTCTCCTTTTAAGCACGATATACAGCCGCTTCACGCCCAGACCTGTCAGTGTCTGGTACATGCGGGGATGCCGGTGGAGCCATCCCTGCAATCTGCCCTCCACTTTTTTGGCGGCGATCTTGAACCGGATCTTCATAAGAGACGGTTTCTTCTGTGCGGGCACTTCGTATACAGATAATACATACTCAGCGAACAATGCGCTGGACACTTCGCAGCGCCGGTCTTGGAGCTCCTGGTGCCGGGGCTCCGCCCCCTCCGACGAAGTCCCGCCTGCGGCTACCATGCTCTCTGCAAACAGGGAGGCCGCCACCGTGCGCTGGAGAGATCCGCCATCTGATGCAAGTTCTGCCGCGCCGGATGCCAAGGAAGCTTCCCCGGAAAATTTGCTCTCTGTAAGGAGCGCTGCCGTCAGGATCGTCTGCAGATCCGGCTCCATGTTCTGGCTGTCGTCTTTATACGGATCCTCCTCCGGACTTGATGCTTCCGGCAGGAAGGAGCCTGTCACACAATGTTGCCCGTCCTGGGGCGGCGCGCTGTCATTGGATTCCGCGCCCACCGGGGCAGCTTCCTGCAGGCTCTGGACGAAGCGCTTGAGAAGCGCGCCCCTGCGCCGGATGGTCTGGTTGCTTTCCAGCAGCCACTGCCGGGGCGAATGCGGGAGAGAAATCCCTGTTTCGTCCGGATAAGGCAGCTGATAGCGGATACCGTCCAGAGAAAAAGCAAACAGCGCCCGGCCCTCCCGGGGATAAAACCGGTAGGGCACATCCTGCCCGCCGGACAATCCGGCGCTGTACAGATCCAGCTGCAGGGCGCTGAAATAGAGCTTGATATACACCGGAGAGCAGGTGATCTCCTGATTCAGGCAATCCGTGGCCTCCGCTGTGCTCCACTGCCAGTCCATCAGATACTGCTCCTGCCCCCGCTGATCCGCTCTCGCCACGGAAACGGTGCCCTCCCCGTCTGGCAAAGAGCCCCGGATCTCCACCCCGGTATAGGTGCCCGGCAAGGGGGGGAACGATATGGCCACCCAGGCGGTCTCCGCCGTTTCGCAGCGGCGGAAATGATAGCCGTGTTCGTCTGCTGTCATCTCGCAGCCTGCGGTATACAACTCGGGCAGCAGCTCCGCCTTCGTATATACATGCAGGGCCTGCCGGCGCTCCATGGGACGCAGCTCGTTGCGCAGCCGCTGCTCCGGCTTTTGCTCCGGATACCATGTATCCGGGAGCTGTGCTTCCTCATCGGCCCGGCAGAACAGGATTCCGATTTCCGAGTATGTGGGGAAGGGAAACTCCGCGTCAAAGCCCGCCATGCGGTGCAGGAGCTCCAGTTCATCGGTGCCCCGCAGGATGCTCTTCCCTCCGCACTTGGGACAGACCATCCCCTCTACGCTGTGGATATCAAAGCCGAAAAAGTCCGCGAATTCTGTCTCATGGACCCCTGTGCGCAGCGTGGTGATATCCCCTGTATAGTTGACGCAGACCGGCTTCCAGCTCTCCGGCAGCAGCGCGGTGAGCTCCTGCTGGGTATAGCGCCGTTTGTGATGGTTGATATGCCACACATGCCCACAGCGGGAGCACAATGCCATAGCCATCAGGGAGGGCTCCTGGAAGGGGACTTGCAGATAGATATATTTTCGGCTGACGCGCATCAGCTCGGCGATCCCCTTTTTCAGCACGGGGTCCGGGAGGTGTTCCAGCACGTCGCAGGCCATGACCAGATCCACCGACCCGTCTGCCATGGGGATGTCCATGATATCTCCCACGCAGGTCTGGCGTACATTTCCCCGGAGGATCTCCTCTTCTATATCCATGGCCAGAACGGCATAGTCCGCCGGGATCTGCCGGTTCCCGTAGCCGGGGCCGGAGCCGATATCCAAGATTCGCTCCACATCCGCCGGAAGAGAGGAGACCAGGGATCGGGCCGCCCGGTCGATGGAAGGCTCTCCCTGGGCAGTCTGGTTATGGGCCTGGAGATAATCCCCCGCTTCTTGTTGATTGACCTCGTTGATGGTGCTTTTTCCCCGGATCTCAAAGGTCTGCGGCAGCGGATAATACCGGCGCCATTGCTCCCAAAAGGCCATGAAAGGCTCCTGGGGATTCCCACAGGTGGAAAACACGCTCTGGCGGCGTACTTCCTCTAAAAGCAGCGGAAAAGACGGCCCGAAAGACTTCTGCCCGGGGCCGTCATCCAGCCACTGGCGCAGATCGTCAAGCGCGGCGGAGACCGCCGGAGGAACGGGCTCGTGGAGAGCCAGTCCTTCCAGCGCAGACAGCAGCTGGGCCCCGCGGGGATATGGTTCGCCCGTGGAAAGAGCGATCCCCGCCCTGCCGCTGAAGGAAAACTGCACCGGGATGGCCTCCACCAGCGCCGCTGCCCGCAGTATATTTTTGGCAAGGGGACGAAGCACAGTTTTCCCCGGAGAGACCGCAAGGTAATGATTCATGGTACCTCCTCACTTTTCAGCGCCGTACCGTCAAAGACATGATGGACCGCACCACACGACCAATCACACGGATGCAGCAGATCTCCCAGTCCCTTCTTTACGCCGAAGGGCTGTTCCACCTTGAAGAACAAAGCACGGTCAGATACGCAGTAGGAAGGCTCCTCTGCGGCCTTGGACATCGTGCATTGCTTGAAAATGCCGATGCTGACCATATACTCTCCTTCGCCGATGCGCAGCGGCGACAGCTCTGCCCCGATGGTGACATGGCCATTTTCGGGGATGGAGGTGATGCCCAGGTCCTCACTGGTGCAAAACAGCTGTGTCACGGTCTTTCCGCTGCGGGTCATGATGCAGACTACCGCAACAAAGTGGCGGACCGCTTTGTGCGCTGCCAGCTGGATCTGAAACCGCAGGGTGTCGCCGGTGGTGAAGCAGCGGACGCTCTTCCCCGTCCCGTCCAGGATGTCCTGGGCTTCGATGCGCAGCTCCTGGGAGCCGTAGACCGAGTTGGTCTGCTGCATCTGCTGGAAGTCCGTGGCATCCCGGTCCCCAGCCAAGGGCTCCTCTTTTTCCTGGACCGGTTCCGCGCTCCGGGCGTCGGGAGCGGAGATGGGCTCTGTCTCCAGCGCTTGGGGCTGCTCCGCCTCCGCGGCAGGCGCGGACGCAGACTCGATGGGCTGGTCTTCCTCTGCGGCCAGACGGAAAGAGAAGCTGGTATTTCCGTTTTCCACCTGGCCCAGCCGCCGGTATGCATGGCCGTCAAAGTACTCCAGGTAGATCTTTTCCCGGCTGTCCGGCCGGGCATGGATGCACACGGAGAGCGCTTTTCCGCTCAGATGCAGGGGGATCTCCATCTGGAAAGGCGCGTGGCAGTTGGAACCGTCCTGGTCACAGTAGGCCCGGTAAAAATTCCCCCGGTCCTTTTTGGCGTCGCTCCAGTCCATACCGCCCTTGTCTGCGATGACGCGGGTGAACTGGGCAGGGTCATCATCCATGGGTGCGCCGAAGTGCAGCTGGGAAACGGGCTCTCCATCAGCCGACAGCTCACACCCATAGATCAGGTGCTTGTAATGCGGGTGCGGCGTGTCACATACCAAACGCATGACCAGGACCTGTGTGGCTTCGTCCGCCTGGGCGATGTTCAGCATGCTCTTTCGGCTGATGCGGAATTCCTTGGCCCGGGCCCGCAGCTCCTCTTCATAGCGGATCTTTTTGTTATAGATCTTGGAGACCTCCAGCGCAGTGCCTTGGTGGGTGATCTCTCCCCGCTCCAGAAGGATGGCGCGGTTGCAGATCTCCAGCACGCTCTCCATACTGTGGGATACGAACAGCACCGTGGCCCCGGTATCCTGTGTGAGATGCTTCATGCGTTCGGCGCACTTGGAGGTAAACGCAGCGTCTCCCGCGCCCAGCACCTCGTCGATGATCAGGATGTCCGGCTCCAAAGAGGTGGACACCGCAAAGGCCAGGCGGGAATACATGCCCGCGGAATAGTATTTGACCGGCTGGTGGATATAGTCTTCCAGTTCGCTGAACTCGATGATCTCATCCATACACGATTTGATCTTCTTGGAGTCCATCCCGGCATAGGCCAGGGCTGTACGGATGTTCTCGATGCCTGTAAATTCGGGATGGAAGCCGGTGCCGATCTGCAGAAGCGCCTGGATCTTTCCATTTACATGGATGGACCCTTCCGTGGGCCTGAGGTTCCCCACGATCAGCTTGAGCAATGTGCTCTTGCCGGCGCCGTTGCGTCCGATGATGCCGATCCGCTCTCCCTTGGGGACCGTCAAATTGATGTTGCGCAGCGCCCAGAACTCACGGTACCGCGGCTCCCGGTCCCAGAAGCGAAGCTTGTCCAGCCCAAAAATATCCTGAATACGGTCGGACTGCTTATCAAACAGCCGGTACATTTTCCCAAGATTTACGATCTCAACGGCATTTTCCATGGTACATTCTCTTCCTTTAAATGTTGTCGTCAAAGAGCTGCTTCATCTTCTCAAAGACCCAGAATCCCACCAGGAACGTGCCCAGGGAGATCAGTACCACCGCCACCAGGATGTCTCGCGGAGGCATCTCACCATAAATGAAACAGTGCTGATACGCGGTGATAAAATAGTAGAGGGGGTTCAGGCGGAGAAATGGCCGCAGGCCTGCCGGGATCATATCCGGCGTGTAGGCGATGGGGCTGATCATCATCAGCATCAGACTGATGATGTTGATGAGGCTCTGCATATCCCGCAGCACTACGTTGATGGAAGAGATCAGCCAGCCCACGCCGATGCCGAAGATTACCTGAAAGATCCACAGCGGCAGAGCCAGCAGCAGCCACGGGGACAAAAGGCCCGTCACCGCTACCGCAATCGTCAGCAAGATCAGGCCCACTACTTCCGTACACTGGCTGAAGAGGACTGCTTTTACCGGGATGAGCTCGATGGGATAGAGCGTGTTTTTCACCAGGGAGGCATTGGATGTAACGGAGATCACAGAGTTCCCCAACCCCTCGCTGAAGCCCAGAAACGGGATCAAGCCGGAAAAGATCAGCATCACATACTGCGGCGTGGTGATCTGTTCCAACCGGACCTGGAAGATGAATACATAGACGACGGAATAGGCCGTCAGCATCAGGATGGGATAGATCACCAGCCAGAACATCCCCAATACGGATCCGGCGTATCGGGAACGAATGTCCGCCAGTGTCGTGGCCCACAGCATCTTCCTGTGGTCCCAGAGGACCTTGAATGAATGAAACATGGAACGTTAACCTCCAACCAGACGCTCCTGCACGAGCCCAAAGGCAGGAGCAAGAAAATCTCTAAGCCATTTATTATACTATCATCACGCCCCGGTTTGCAATGCCGTGTCGAAAAAATGCGGGTGATCCCCCCATTCACACGGACACATCGAACTGGCGGGCGAATGATTCCATCGTCAAAAATTCAAAAACAGCAGGGTGCGCAGGCGATCTTAACACCAGAGCCTCCAACGCGTCCTGCCGGAAATACGGCGCGGTCCTGGCATTTCGGATATGGGAGAGAAGATACTCCGGCGAGACTTGTCTGGCCCACGCATCCACCGGTGCGCCGAAGCCCAGCTTGTTGGTGCGCCAGGTGACTTCCCGGGGCATCCGGGCATCGAAAACACACCGCATCAGGTATTTCGTGTATCCCTCCCGGATCTTGTATTCCGGCGGGATGCGGCATGCCAGCTCCACGAACTGGTAATCCATGAACGGGATGCGGCTCTCCAGAGAAGCGGACATGAACAGCCGGTCATCCATCCGCACGATGTTGGGCAGCTGCGTGGCCGTCAGCTCCAGATATTGAAGCTGCTCCAGGGAACGCGGATAGAGCAGCTCGTGCAGCTGCGCTTTTTTCCGCATCTCCAGGAGGTCCCGCTTCACGAACCGCTCCGCGCGGTGCAGCTGGCGGGTATCCCGTACCATGGGGAGATCGAAATAAAGCACATAGGCGGCCAAGCTGTGCAGATGCAGCCGGGAGTGACGGCCCGCCTGGGGGAATTCCCGCAGGAGCCGCCGGATCCGCCCGGTCTTCAGCAGCCAGGAGAAATAAAAGGCGTAATACCGCTCATACCCCAGCATCAGCTCGTCGCCGCATTGTCCGTTGAGTACCACCTTATAGCCCTGGGAGCGCACCTGCTCCAAAAGTGCCTTGACTCCCAGCAGCGACAATCCGCACAGGCCCTCCGTATGCCAGACCACGTTTTCAAACTGGCCCTCGATGTCCGTGGGGGCCGGCAGGATCTGGTTGCCCGTGCAGCCGCAGGCCCGGTTCACCAGATCTGCAAAGTACCATTCATCACAGGAGGCATCTCCCGGATAGCTGGTGGTAAAGGTGTGCAGCTGGGCCGGGTCGGACATCTGCCCGCACAGTTCCGTGACCATACAGGAGGAATCCAACCCGCCGGAGAGCAGGGCGGCCACCGGCGCATCGCTGCGCAGCCGCCAGCGGCATGCCCGGGAGAACTCCTCGGCCACCTGCTCCTCCCACTGGGCCTGGATATAGCTGTCATCGTAGCGGACATGCAGCGTCCAGTAAGGGGTGACCGTCACGGAGACGATGCGGTCCCCTTCCGGGGCCACCTGCACCACCAGCTTGTGCCCCGGGGGGAGCGCCCGCATTCCCTCGATGAGCGTTTCATCGTCGTAGTCGCCCAGGCGGTACATCAGATTCGCCGCCAGGTACGGCCTGTTGAAGGTCCGCCGGATGGCGGGGTCCTGACAGAGCTGTTTTAATTCGGAGCCCAGCAGCAGCTTGTTGGCGCTGTGGTAGTAGTGAAGGGGCTTGGCTCCCAGCCGGTCCCGGGCGCAAAACAGCTTGTTCTCTTTGCCGTCCCAGAGGGCAAAGCCCCACATGCCATTGAAATGGTCCAGGCAGTCCTCGCCCCACTGGCAGTAGGCATGGAGCAGGACCTCGGTATCGCAGTTCGTCCGAAAGCGATGCCCCAACGCCTCCAGCTGCGCCCGCAGCTCCAGATAGTTATAGAGCTCCCCATTGTAGGTGAGCGCGAGATCCCGCTCCGGCAGGGCCATGGGCTGGTGGCCGGCGGCACTGAGATCCAAAATGCTCAGCCGCCGGTGCCCCAGTCCCAGAAAGGTTCCGCTGCCTCCCTGCTCCAGAGGGGGCAGAGAGAGCTGGGGCAGCGTGTCCTCTCCCCGGTAAAAGGCCGCGCCCCCTTTTCCGATCAGCGCATAGCCTTCATCATCCGGGCCCCGATGGCGGATCACATCCGTCATGCGGCGCAGCGTGTCCGTATCCACGCCCCGGTCCAGATCCAGATAACCACTGATCCCACACATACACGATCTCCTCTCTTTCAGCGGAAGAGCGCGCCTACGCCGGAACAGGAGCCTCTATTCCCTGTGGGACGTTGAGACCTGTCAGCGGGAGAAGCGCCCGGTAAAGTCCGTGGAGGCCACATCCTTCAGCGGCAGCTTCACCGGCAGTCCCGTGGCCGCGGACTGATACATGGCCAAGATCATCTCCAGGGCTCGGCGGCCGGCCTTTGCATCGATATAAGGCGGCCGGTCCTGGGCGATGGCGTCCATCATGTCCGCGTAGACCAGGGTGTGGCCATTGCCGTAGACATTGCTGGTGGCTTCCTGCAGCCCCTTGAGGTCCGCGTCCTCCGGGCGCTGGTCGGCAAAGTCCCACACGTCGATGTTGTTGGTGGACGTGCCGCCGATCTTCACCGTGCCTGTCTCTCCGAACAGATAGAGCGTTTCCTCCAGATTCTTGGGGTAAACATTGGTGGTGCCCTCAATGGTGCCGATGGCCCCGTTTTTGAACTTCACCACGGCCATGCCCACATCCTCGCACTCCAGATAGTGGTGGAACTGCTGGGCGGTCTGCGCATAGACCTCCTCCACCTCGTCTCCCATCATCCAGCGCAGCAGATCCACACCGTGGATGCACTGGTTCATCATGCACCCGCCGTCCTGGGCCCAGGTGCCGCGCCAGGGAGCCTGGTCGTAATAGCCCTTGTTCCGGTTCCAGCGCACATGGATAGACCCGTGGGAGAGCTTGCCGAAGCGGCCCTCCTCCAGTGCCTTCCGGGTAGCCTGCACTGCCGGGTTGAAGCGGTTTTGATGGCAGGCGCACACCTTGACATGGTTCCGCTGCGCGGCTTCCACGATGGCGTCGGCGTCAGCCATGGACATGGCCATGGGCTTTTCGATGATGACGTTGACGCCGTGGGCGATGC
>ERZ827037.329-NODE-329-length-63816-cov-13.101284_pt1 | contig 63816 bp, 58 predicted proteins | sample MGYA00519924_ERZ827037 | MGnify/ENA primary metagenome ERZ827037 (study PRJEB31778, sample SAMEA3449250) | human gut metagenome | biome: human gut; feature: human-associated habitat; material: faeces | place: United Kingdom | collected 2010/2012 ... | reverse complement strand
GGGCGGGGACAAGCCCCGCCCCTACAGAATATCCGGCCGGGCGGAAAACGGGAGTTCCCATTTGCCGGAAAATGCGCTATAATAGGACGCAGAGAAAACGCCGATGGGGGCGGTTAAATGTATCAGACCAGGATAACGGCGGCGGAGCTCCCGGTGGAGCGCCTGCTGGGGGAATACTGCTTCCCGGAGCGATTCCGGGAGGCCTGCCGGGCCTGCCCGGACTACGGAAACGATTGGTCCTGCCCGCCGGGGGTACCGTCGGCGGCGGAGGCCCTGCGGCCTTTTCGGACGGCCCATGTGCTGGGCATGCAGGTATTTTATGATGCACAGACGCGCCGGGAGGTGTCCACGGCGGAGGGGGCTGAGGCGGTGCGCCGGGCGTCCTATGGACCAGCCAAGCGGGTACTGCTGGAAACCCTTCTGGCGCTGGAGCAGACCCGGAGCGGGGCGTGGACCATCGCGGCGGGGCGGTGCGAGCTATGCACCCGCTGCGCCCGGCGGGACGGGCTGCCCTGCCGGAATCCGGGGCGGATGCGCTACTCCTTTTCCGCGTTCGGCTTTGATCTGGCGGCGCTGGCCCGGCAGGAGCTGGGCATCGAGCTGTTGTGGGCGGCCAATGGGCTGCCGGAGTACGATGTGGCGCTGGCCGCCTTTCTGGAGCGGTGAGGGACAAAAACAGGCCGGGGCGGCTTCTGCCGCCCCGGCCTTGCTGTGCTTGCACGGACAGGATCAGAAATAGGTGAAGTTCACGGGCTTCCTGCTCCAGCCGATGGCGCGCTGCACGTCGGCAGCGTAGCCGTGGTCGGAGAGGGTCAGGCGGCCCAGGCGAAGGGCCTCGTCCAGAGAGAAAGCGCCCATCACCAGGGAAGAGAGGGTGGAGATATCGGCGGAAAGGGTGACGTCGGGCTGAGCATGCTCAACCACCTCCACCGTGCTTCCGGATATATTCAGCAGGAAGGTGCCGTTGTTGCCCTCGATAAAGTTGTCATCCACCTGGAGGGCCAGCACAAAGGGACGGCTGACCGGGGACTCACAGCGGCTCTGCATGCGGAAGTAGGCCGGCACATCGAAGATACGGGCCATGTAGCCCATTGTGCGGCGGGCCACCTCATGGATGCAGCCGTCGTGCGCGCGGTTCTCGCCTGTGTCCGGGTTGTGGAACAGCATGGTCAGGCTGGGGTCGGGGGAGAGGATACGCACCCGCTCGATCTGATCCACCTGGGAGGCGAAAAAGGTCATGAACTGCCGCAGCGTATCCAGATCCTCATACACCATCTCGGGGACGAGCAGATCGTGGTACATGTCGGTGTAGTGGTCCACCGCCACGAAATCGAAGGTGAAGTAGCCGGTGAGCCGGCCGTCCCGGCGGCAGACCACCACGTAGGGCATGTCGAAGATCCGGTGAGGGTCCATATAGTGGTGGACCGTTGCACCGTGGGTACGCGCCGCATAGGCGCGGTAGAAGTCCAAAATCTCCTGCCGGTCCTCCGGCCGGGCATAGGACAGCCCGGACTTGTCGCCGTAGGAGCGGATCGCGGAGGGCTTGGGCTGGTAGAGATAGTTCTCGTTGCAGTAACCGTATCCCATGTTGGCATAGAACGCGGGATTGAAGGGGTGGAGACAGCCGATCGGCGTCCCCTGTTTGGCGTAATACCGCATCAACACCTTCAGGAGCGTGCAGGCCACCCGCTCTTTCTTGTGGAGAAAGTTTGCGGAGACATAGGCTGCGGCCCCCATAGGCATCATCACACCTCTGACGTTGAGGGTGAAATCCATCATCAGGATGGAGCCCAGCAGGGTTCCATCGTCGTCAAAACAGCCGAGGTAACGGCCCTCGTCCGGACGGTGCAGTTCGCCTTCCATGTTCTGGAGCAGGGCGGCCGGCGTCTTGGAGGGGAATGAGGTCACCACATTCCGGGCCAGCTGCTCCACCTCAGAAGGGAGAACGAATCTGATATCCATCAAAACCGATTCCTTTCTGTGAAACAGAGAGTCTATTTACTTGCCGCGCCGGGGGCGCCGGCACAGGGGGCGGGGCTGGCTGGACAGCGCCCGCAAGGGCACGGGGGAGCCCGTGCCAGGTGGAACCAGACGGCTCCATGCGCACCTGCTTTGACGAGCCCCATTATGTCAGCATTTGCCGCGAAAGTCAACCCGCAGTTTGCCGATCGAAAAAAATTGAGCCCTGGCGGAAGAAAAGGCTTGACAGAGGGCTGCGCCATGGGGTAAAGTGAGACTGGCCATGCTGCGAGGAAGCGGCAGGGCTTTTGGAAGCGATGCAGCGTCCTGAACAGCGGTTCAGGACGCTTTTTGTATTTCTACCGGCAGAAAGGAGCAGCATATGGACGCCTTCAGTGTTCGTACAAAAATTATGATCGGAGGTGGCATGGACGCGCTGGCCCAGCGGCTGCACCGGGTCTTTCTGGTGACGGACAAGTTCATGGCCGAGAGCGGCAAAACGAATTATGTCACCGACCGGCTGCTGCGCAACGGCGGCGAGTTCAAGATCTTCTCCGACGTGCAGGCCGACCCGGACATCGCCACCGTCACCAGAGGCGTGGAGCAGATTCTGGAGTTCCAACCCGATGCGGTGGTGGCCTTCGGCGGCGGCTCCGCCATCGACGCGGCCAAGGCAATCGTGTTCTTCGCCGCCCGGGAGCGGGACATGCGGGACTGCAAGTTCATCGCCATCCCCACCACCAGCGGCACCGGCTCGGAGGTGAGCCGCTTTGCGGTGATCACCGACCAGGAGAAGGGGGTCAAATATCCCTTGGTGGAGGACAGCCTGCTGCCCGACATCGCCATTTTGGACGCGGAGCTGACCACCAGCGTGCCCCCTACCGTGACGGCGGACACCGGCATCGACGTGTTCACCCATGCGGTGGAGGCCTTTGTGTCCACCGAGGCCTCCGACTTCTCCGACGCGGCGGCGGAAAAGGCCATCAAGCTGGTCAAGCGCCACCTGCTGCCCGCCTATCAGAACCCCGAGGACCGCAAGGCCCGGCAGGGGATGCACAATGCCTCCTGCCTGGCGGGCATCGCCTTCTCCAACTCCGGCCTGGGCCTCAACCACGGCATGGCCCACGCCCTGGGCGCCCGGTTCCACATCCCCCATGGCCGGGCCAACGGCATCCTGTTGCCCTATGTGATGAGCTTCAACGCCGGCTGCGCCGAGCAGCTCACCTCCACCGCCAAGCGCTATGCCCGTATTTCCCGCCTGCTGGAGCTGGAGAGCAGCAGTGTCCGCCAGAGCGCCCTCAACCTCATTCGCACCGCCCGGCGGTACATCGAAAAGCTGAACATGCCCTCCACCCTCCAGGCCGCGGGCGTGAACGCGGCGGAGTTCGAGGAGGCGGTGCACGACATGGCGGAGGCGGCCCTGGCCGACCGCTGCACCGCCACGAACCCCAGAAGCTGCACGGCGGAGGAAATTGAACAGATCTTCCGCAAGGCCTACAGCGGGAAATTGCCCTGACAGAGCTCCTCCGCCGCGCAATTGCGCGGCGGAGGAATTTGGCGTAAAATGATATTTCGGATTGACAACTCCGCAAATTTCTGTTAAAATGAGCCAGAAAAAATGATAGAGATGCGTATAGTGGAAGGGCGGATTCGTGCGGCGTTAGTACGGCTCGCCTGGTAAACGATCAAGAGCGATGTAGCTCCCAAGAATTTTGACTTGAAATTCTGGGGGCTTTTTTTGTTTTTTCGCCCCGTACGCCTGTGAACCCCCTGCCGGTGTTGCGGAAAACACCGCAGCGCGTTTACGCAGGATAGGCTGCCCGGCCCTGTGGCATGATAGGGGGGGACAGCCCGCTGTTTCCAGCGGTTTTTAGGAGGAGCGTGCCGATTTGATTGAGCTTGATGAGAAAAAGCGGATTATACAGGAATTTGTACCCGGCAAGCAGGTCACCCTGGCCCATGTGATCGCCAACCCCACCGAGGATCTGTACCTGAAGCTGGGACTGATCGACGCCTCCGGCGCCATTGGGATCTTTACCATCACCCCCAGTGAGGCGGCCATGATCGCCGCCGATGTGGCCACCAAGTCGGCCAACGTGTCCATCGGCTTTGTGGACCGCTTCAACGGCTCGTTGGTCATCACCGGCGATGTGGCGGCGGTACAGTCGGCGCTGACGGAGGTTATGAATACCCTGTGCGGTATGATGGGCTTTGCATCGGCCCCCATCACCAAGACGTGATGCAATGGAGAGAAAAAGACGCATTATCCTGATCGGCCGCTCCACGGCCGGCAAAACAACGCTTTGCCAGCGGATCAACCACGAGGAACTGCAGTACCACAAGACCCAGACCGTACAGATTGTCAACCAGAGTATGATTGACACACCGGGCGAGTATCTGGAGCGGCGCTATTTTCGCGGGGCCCTCATGGTGACGGCCGCCGACGCGGACACGATTGTGCTGGTCCAGGACGCCACCGAGAAGGGGAGCATGTTCCCGCCCGCCTACAGCAGCATGTTTGCAAAGCCCTGCGTGGGGGTTGTGACAAAGTCGGATCTGGCGTCTGAGCATGAGATTTCAAATGCGAGGCAGTATTTGAAGGCAGCCGGCGCGGGTGAGATCTTTGTCGTCAGCAGCGTGACGGGCGAGGGCGTGGAAGCCTTGGTAAGGCATCTGGATTTCCTTTGAAGTCAGGAGGAGCCGCATGGAAAAGGATGCGATCCGTGTCGTCATTGCAGACGATGAGCCGATCAGCAGAATGGATTTGAAAGAACTGCTTACGGAAGGCGGGTATACGGTTGTTGCAGAGGTCTCCGACGGGTTTGATGCCGTGGAGAACTGCAAGCTCTACCATCCGGATCTCGTTCTGCTCGACATCAAGATGCCGTTTCTGGACGGACTGGCCGCGGCCAAGATCATCTATGAGGAGGAGCTGGCGGACACGATCATTATGCTCACGGCGTATAGTGAGCGGGAGTTCGTGGAGCAGGCCAAGGATTACGGCGTCAGCGGCTATCTGGTCAAGCCCATCGACGAGAAGTCGCTGATTCCCAACATCGAGCTGGTTGTGGCCCAGAGCAAGGAGATGAAACGGCTGCGCAAGGACATGGCCAAGGTTTCCGAGCGGCTGGCCAACGGCAGCATCATTGAAAAAGCCAAGGGACAGGTGATGCAGGAGCAGAACCTGTCGGAGCAGGAGGCGTACCACTATATACGCAAGCTCAGTCAGCTCAAGGGCCTTTCCATGCGCCGGGTGGCAGAGATGATCCTCGTGAAAGGCGGGGGTTGACAGGTGAATGTGATTTGGTCCCTCTGCAGAAAGTATACCGATCTGTCCGATGAAGAGATCCGCATCATTGAGCACATGTCAGAGACGCTGCAGCCTCTGGCCAATCTGGAGGGTGCGGACATCTTCATCGACTGCCCCGGACGGGACGGGAACGCCATCGTGGTGGCGGAGGCCAAACCGGAATGCGTACCGTCGTCCTACAAGAACACGGTTGTGGGACTGCTGGCCAAGCCGGAGAACGAGCCGGCGGTGGCCCGCACCTTCCGCCTGGGGGTAGGAACCAAGCAGATGAAGGCCGTGACCCAGGAGAATGGGAGCACGATCCAGTCGGTAGAGCCCATCCGCAACGGCTCCCATATCATCGGCGTGCTGATCCTGGAGAAGCGGGTGGACGAGCAGAGGCAGGTCAGTGAGCGGATTCATTTCTCGCAGCAGAGCTTTGAGACCATCGCCCACGCCCTGGCTCAGATGGTGCCGGAGAACAACTGGCTCACCGAGTGTATCGACGAGGCACTCCTCATGGTGGACCGCAGCGGCATCGTGACCTTCCGCAACTCCCTGGCCCAGGATCTGTACCGGAGGCTGGGCTACATTGAGGACATCCTGGGACAGCCCTATGAGAACGTCCGCCTGGTGGAACAGGACGGCAACAGCGAGGAGTGCAGCGGCTACTCCTATGTGGAGACTACGGTGAGCAACCTGGTGCTGGACATCAAGCACATCCAGCTCAACTCGGCGGGGGCGGCCTTCGCCGTGATCATTCAGGATGTGACCTGGCGGCGGGAGCAGGAGCAGGCGCTGATTCTCAAGTCTGTGGCCATCAAGGAGATCCACCACCGGGTGAAGAACAACCTCCAGACCATTGCCAGCCTCCTGCGCCTGCAGACGCGCCGCACCGACAGCGAGGAGACGCGGCAGGTGCTGGGGGAGAGCATGAACCGGATCCTCTCCATTGCCAGCACCCACGAGCTGCTGGCCCAGAGCGGTGTGGACGAGGTCATGCTGGGGGAGGTCATCCTGAACATAAAGAACAATACCATGCGGTATTTTTCCAACCCCAAATGCTATGTCACCATTACCATGGAGGGCGGGGACTTTCAGGTGGACTCCGACATCGCCACGTCGGTGGCCATCATCATCAACGAACTGCTTCAGAACTCCCTGAAGTACGCCTTCCAGGACCGCTCTTCCGGAGAGATTCGGATCGTCGTGGAGCAGGGGAAGCTGTACTCCAGCATCCAGGTCAGCGACAACGGAGGCGGATTCGATGTGGCCAACACGGAGGGCAACCGCCTGGGGCTGTCCATCGTGCAGACGTTGGTGAAGGACAAGCTGCGGGGCAACCTGGAGATCGAGTCGGGCCCCGAGGGAACCTGCGCCAGATTCGACTTTAAAAATCAGATCATCGGAACGGCCGACGTGACGTAACGACGGCTGGAACAGACGAGCGACGGAGCTCGGATACAGAGGGATTCTCTGTACCCGGGCTCCGTTTTGCATTGAACTCTCAGGAAGCGGGTGAAGCAAGTTGCATGAAGTGATCCTCAGCGTGGGCATCGATATCGGCACCTCGACGACCCAGCTCATTTTCAGCCGGCTGACCATCGAAAACCGGGCCAGCAGCTACACCGTGCCGCGCATCGACATTGTGGATAAAGAGGTGATCTACCGCAGCAAGATCTACTTTACGCCCCTGCGTTCGGCCACGGAGATCGACGCGGAGGCGGTCAAACGGATTGTGCGGGAGGAGTACCAGGCGGCCGGCATGACGCCGGAGATGCTCCGCACGGGTGCGGTGATCATCACCGGCGAAACCGCCCGGAAGGAGAACGCCAACGAGGTGCTGGAGGCTCTGTCCGACCTGGCCGGAGACTTCGTGGTGGCCACCGCCGGACCGGATCTGGAGTCGGTACTCTCCGCCCGGGGGGCGGGCACCGACGCCCTGTCCAAGGAAAAGCGCACGGCCATCGCCAATGTGGACATCGGCGGCGGGACCAGCAACATCGCCGTCTATGAGAAGGGCGTGCTGCGGGGGACCTGCTGCCTCGACATCGGCGGGCGGCTCATCAAGGTGGAAAACGGCCGCATCAGCTACATTTTCCCCAAGATCCAGGCCCTGGCCGCCGCCAACGGAATCTCGCTGGCGGTGGGCGACCGGGCCTATCCCGAGCAGCTCTACGGCGTGTGCCGCCTCATGGCGGCCCAACTGGCCCAGGCCCTCCGCCTGGCGGGGGCGGACAGCCACCACGCCGGCCTTTATACCAACAACGGCAAGCCTCTGCCGGAGCAGCCGGCCATCCGCGCGGTGACCTACTCCGGCGGCGTGGCGGACTGCATCTATCAGGAGATGGAGGGCGACGTGTTTCGCTTCGGCGACATCGGCGTCCTCCTGGGAAAGGCCATTCGGGCCGACCCGGATCTGAGCCGGGTGGAGCGCTTTACCTCCATCGAGACCATCCGGGCCACCGTGGTAGGGGCGGGAACCCATACCACCGAGGTCAGCGGGAGCACCATCCACTATGAGCAGGGCACGCTCCCCCTGAAAAATGTCCCCATTCTTAAGGTGTCCGAGGAAGACGAGGCGTCGCTGGAAACGCTGAAGGCTTCCATTTTGAATCAGATGCCGCTGTATATGCCTGAGGGAAAAGCGGAGCAGCTTGCGATCGCTTTTACCGGAGAAAAGCGCACCAGCTTTGCGGACATTCAGGCATTGGCGGCAGCTATCATTGAGAGCACGAAGGAGGTGATCAGCAGCAGGTATCCCTTGGTCGTGGTGGTGGAGAACGATATCGGAAAGGTGCTCGGAAACGCGCTGAACGTACTGCTCAAGCGGGAGAAGGACGTCATCTGCATTGACGGTATCCGCACCCTGAGCGGCGACTACATCGATATCGGCGAGCCCATTGCAGGCGGGCAGGTGCTGCCCGTAGTGATCAAGACCTTGATTTTCAATTCTTAATGTTAGGACTTATGAGAGGTGAACTAGCATGATCCTGAAGACAAAGCTGTTCGGCCATGTGTACGAGTTCAAATCGATTCGGGAAGTCATGGCGAAGGCAAACGAGGAAAAATCCGGCGACAAGCTGGCAGGCATTGCCGCCGAAACCGCAGAGGAGAGAGTGGCCGCCAAGGTGGTGCTCTCCAATCTGACCCTGAACGATCTGCGCAACTGCCCCGCCGTCCCCTATGAGGAGGACGAGGTGACCCGGATCATCCAGGATTCTGTCAACGAGACCATCTTTAACGAGTATAAGAATATGACGGTGGCCGAGTTCCGCGAGTGGCTGCTGGATACCCAGACCACCCCCGACATGATCCGCCGGGCCTCCCGCGGCCTGACCTCTGAGATCGTTGCCGGCGTGTGTAAGCTGATGAGCAACCTGGACCTCATCTACGCCGCCAAGAAGATGCGCGTGACCGCCCACTGCAACACCACCATCGGTCTGCCCGGCACCTTCTCCTCCCGTCTGCAGCCCAACCACACCACCGATGATCCCAATGGCATCATCGCGTCCGTGATGGAGGGCCTGTCCCTGGGCTGCGGCGACGCCGTCATCGGCCTGAACCCCGTGGACGACTCCGTGGAGAGCGTGGCCCGCATCCTGAAGATGTTCGACGAGTTCAAGCGCAAGTGGGAGGTTCCCACCCAGATCTGTGTGCTGGCCCACGTGACCACCCAGACCGAGGCCGCCAACAAGTTCGGAGCTCCCCTCGACCTGATGTTCCAGTCCATCGCCGGCTCTCAGAAGGGCAACGAGGCCTTCGGCCTGAACGCCGCCATGCTGGACGAGGGCCGCGCCACCATGCTGTCCCGCGGCACCTGCACCGGACCCAACGTCATGTACTTTGAGACCGGCCAGGGCTCTGAGCTTTCCTCCGAGGCCCACAACGGCTGGGACCAGGTCACCATGGAGGCCCGCTGCTATGGCTTTGCCAAGCGCTACAACCCCTTCCTGGTCAACACCGTCGTCGGCTTCATCGGGCCCGAGTACCTGTACGATTCCAAGCAGGTCACCCGCGCCGGCCTGGAGGATCACTTCATGGGCAAGCTGACCGGCATCCCCATGGGCTGCGACGCCTGCTACACCAACCACATGAAGGCCGACCAGAACGACATCGAGAACCTGGCGACCCTGCTGGTGGCCGCCGGCTGCAACTACATCATGGGCGTGCCCGAGGGCGACGACTGCATGTTGATGTACCAGTGCACCGGCTACCATGAGGCTGCTGCCCTGCGCGAGGTCTTTGGCCTGCGCCCCATCCACGAGTTCGACATGTGGCTGGAGAAGATGGGCTTCTCTGAGAATGGCAAGCTGACGCCCAAGGCCGGCGACGCTTCCGTGTTCCTGAAGAAGTAAGGAGGAGCGAAGAATGGACGAAAAAGATCTGAGAAGCATCATTGAGCAGGTGCTGACGGAAATGAATGTGTCCGGCGCCAAGCCCGCCGAGAAGGCCGCTGCCGCTTGTGCGTGTGAGTCTGCGCCGGAGGTTGAGGACGGCTGCATCCCCGACATCACGGAGATCGACATCCGCAAGCAGTATCTGGTAAAGAACCCTGAGAACGGCGAGGAGTATGCCGAGCTGAAGATGAACGCTCCCTGCCGTCTGGGCATCGGCAAGGCCGGCGCCCGCTACAACACCCTGCCCCAGCTGGAGTTCCGCGCCGCCCACTCCGCCGCCCAGGACGCCGTGTTTAACGACGTGGACGCCGAGTTCGTGGAGAAGATGGGCCTGTGGACGGTGCAGACCCAGTGCGACAGCAAGGACACCTATCTGACCCGCCCCGATCTGGGCCGCAAGCTCAGCCCCGAGGCCGTGGAGACCATCAAGGCCAAGTGCAAGAAGAACCCCACCGTTCAGATCTATGTGGCGGACGGCCTGTCCTCCGCCGCCGTGGCCGCCAACATCGGCGATCTGCTGCCCGCCATCCTGCAGGGCCTGGAGAGCTACAAGATCGACGTGGGCACCCCCTTCTTCGTGAAGTATGGCCGCGTGGGCGTCATGGATGAGATCTCCGAGCTGACTGGCGCCACCGTCACCTGCACCCTGATCGGCGAGCGTCCCGGCCTGATCACCGCCGAGTCCATGTCCGCTTACATCGCCTACAAGGCCACCGTGGGCATGCCCGAGGCCCGCCGCACCGTGGTATCCAACATCCACCGGGCCGGCACCATCCCCGCCGAGGCCGGCGCCCACATCGCGGAAATCATCAAGATCATGCTGGACAAGAAGGCCAGCGGTACCGATCTGAAACTGTAAGAGCAGGGAGGAAAATCAATATGAAACGCGATCCGTTGCCCGCACATGTACTGGCGACTCGCATTATCCCCAACGTAGCTCCCGACATGGCGAAGGAGCTGGGCCTGACCCCTGACCAGAAGTCCCTGGCCATCGTTACTGCCGACAGCGACGATGTGACCTACACCGCCCTGGACGAGGCCACCAAGAAGGCCGACTGCAAGGTTGTCTACGCCAAGAGCTTCTACGCCGGCGCCGCCAACGCCAACACCAAGCTGGCCGGCGAGATCATCGGCATCCTGGCCGCTCCCAACCCCGCTGAGGCCAAGGCCGGCCTGGAGGCCTGCGTGGACATGATCGAGAATGTGTGCCACTTTGTCTCCGCCAATGACGACGACAGCATCTGCTACTATGCCCACTGCATCTCCCGCACCGGCTCCTACCTGTCCGAGGGCTGCGGCATTGCCGAGGGCGAGGCCATTGCCTACCTGATTGCGCCTCCCCTGGAGGCCATGTACGGCGTGGATGCCGCGCTGAAGGCCGCCGATGTGCGGATGTGCGTGCTGTACGCCCCCCCGTCTGAGACCAACTTTGGCGGCGCCCTGCTGACCGGCAGCCAGTCTGCCTGCAAGTCCGCCTGTGACGCCTTCGCCGCCGCCGTCGAGTCCGTCGCCGACCAGCCCAAGGTCTGACCGGCAGAGCGACCGGGTCCGCACGGGCCCATGAACGGAGGTACATATGAAGGCATTGGGTATGATTGAAACCCGCGGCCTGGTCGCCTCCATTGAGGCGGCCGATGCCATGGTCAAGGCTGCCAACGTCACCCTCCAGTGCAAGGAGCATGTGGGCGGCGGCCTGGTGACTATCATGGTCCGAGGGGATGTGGGCGCCGTCAAGGCGGCCACAGACGCCGGTGCCGCAGCGGCGGAACGGGTGGGAGCCCTGATTTCCGTCCACGTGATCCCCAGACCCCATGAGGAGCTGGAAGAAATCCTGGGACACATCCCCGCCGAACCAGACCAGCCGGTTCCCCCCACGCCTCCCGCCCCGGCCCCTGAGCCGGAGCCGGAGGAGGGTGAGCCGCTGGAACCGGAGGAGCAGGAGAGCGATGGCGCGGTGATGGAGCCCGCCAGCCTGACCACGGAGGAGCTGGAGCATATGGCGGTGGTAAAACTGCGGGCCGTGGCCAGACAGATCGGCCTGACCAGCATGACGCGCAAGGAGATCCGGTTTGCCAAGAAGGAAGAGCTTCTCGCGGCAATCACGGCGTTCCTGGCGGAGCAAAACAACTGAGCATGCTTCGCGGTTTGAGACTGCCCCCGGCATGAGTTCAGCGAAAGGAATGGAACTGTATGCAGCTAATCGATAAAGATCTCCTGTCCATGCAGGAGGTTCGGGAGCTGGTAGAGGCGGCCAAGGAGGCCCAGCAGGAGCTGGCCCGGATGGACCAGGCCCAGGTGGACCGCATTGTGCGTGCCATTGCCGACGCGGGCGTGCGCAACGCCCGCCGGCTGGCCCAGATGGCCAACGAGGATACCGGCTTCGGCATCGTGGACGACAAGGTGATCAAGAACATCTTTGCCAGCCGCGGTGTCTACGAGCACATCAAGGATATGAAAACCATCGGAGAGATCAGCCGGGACGACGCCAAGCGCCTGCGCACCATCGCGGTGCCCGTGGGCGTGATCGCCGGCCTGATCCCCTCCACCAACCCCACTTCCACCGCACTTTACAAGGCGGAGATCGCCATCAAGGCGGGCAACGCCATCGTGTTCTCCCCCCACCCCACGGCCCTGCGCTGCATCCTGGAGACCGTCAAGGTCATCCGGCAGGCGGTGGCCGAGGCGGGCGGCAATGAGAACCTGGTCTCCTGCATCACCATCCCCACCATGGAGGCCACCGACAACCTCATGCGCCACCGCGACGTGGCCATGATCCTGGCCACCGGCGGCTCCGCCATGGTGCGGGCGGCCTACTCCTCCGGTACCCCCGCCATCGGCGTGGGCCCCGGCAACGGCCCCGCCTACCTGGAGAAGACCTGCGACCTGCCCCTGGCAGTGAAGCGCATCCTGGACTCCAAGACCTTTGACAACGGCACCATCTGCGCCAGCGAGCAGTCCATCATCTGCGACGATGACATGGTGCCCGCCGTCAAGGCCGAGATGGAGCGCCAGGGGGCTTACTTCCTGGACGACGAGGAGCGGGAGAAGCTGGGCCGCTTCATTCTGCGGGCCAATGGCACCATGAACCCCGAGATCGTGGGCCGCAGCGTGAAGACCATCGCCAATCTGGCCGGCCTGGAGAAGGTTCCCGCCACCGCCCGCGTGCTGGTGGCCAAGGAGACCGGCGTGGGCCGCGGCCATCCCTATTCCAACGAGAAGCTGGGACCCATCCTGGCCTTCTACACCGCCGAGAACTACGAGAAGGTGTGCGAGAAGGTCTGTGAGATCCTCCACTACGAAGGCGCGGGCCACACCTTCTCTATGCACACCAACGACGATAAGATGGTGGACTACTTCGCCCGCCGGGTGCCCGCCTCCCGCGTGATGGTGAACACCCCCAGCGCCCTGGGCGGCATCGGCGGCACCACCGCCCTCCAGCCCGCCCTGACCCTGGGCTGCGGCGCCGTGGGCGGCTCCGCCACCTCGGAGAACGTGGGCCCCATGCACCTGCTCAACCTGCGGTATGTGGCCTACGGCCTCAAGGAGCTGGACGAGATCCGCGCCTCCGTGCCGGACTGCTCCGACGGCGTCTGCCGCACGGCTCCCTCTCTGGAGAACATCGATGTGGACGACATCGTCCGCCAGATCATCGGTAAGCTCCAGAAGCTGTAACCCAATCTCATCCGCGTACAGCGCGGTTTACCTGTGAAAGGAAGGATCACAAATGGCGAATATGATGCAAGCTCTGGGTATGATCGAGACCAAGGGTCTCGTGGCCTCCATCGAGGCGGCCGATGCCATGGTCAAGGCGGCCAACGTCACCCTGATCGGCAAGGAGCACGTGGGCGGCGGCCTGGTGACCGTGATGGTCCGCGGCGACGTGGGCGCGGTCAAGGCGGCCACCGACGCGGGCGCGGCGGCGGCCGAGCGCGTGGGCGAGCTGATCTCCGTGCACGTCATTCCCCGCCCCCACAACGAGGTGGAGTCCATCCTGCCCTCCCTGGAGAAGTAAGATACGGGCGTAGCCCGTGTCCCATCAACCATAGGAAGGGGTGGAGCGCGTGAAGGCAATTACAGAAGATTTCCTCCGGGTGGAGCTGCGGAACACCCAGCCCGAGGTCTACTACATCCCGGAGGGGAAAATACTGACGCCCGCGGCGCGGGAATATCTTCAGCAGCGCAAAATCAAAGTGGCCGCAGGGGGGCAGCCGGCGGAGCCGGCCCCCGCGGCCGCCCCGGCCGCCCAGCCGGTCGTCCCGACCGTGATGTGCGCCCCGGAGCCGCCCAAGCCCAAGTACGTGGACTATGAGACCGGCGCCTACTACATGGAAAAGCCGGAGCATATGACCCAGCTGTTCGGCAACGTGCTGGTGGCCAAGGATCACCCCCGCATCCATTTCCGCGGCAAGCTGGACAGCCTCCAGGCCCTGGTGGTGCTGGATCAGGTTCAGATCGCCGAGGGCGGCTGCCAGAAGCTGGTGGACGACCTGGGGAACATCCTGGGCGTTCTCCGGGAGATGATGCGCTGCGACGTGCTGGACGAGGCGTTCAAGAACGAGACCATCATTGGTCTCACCCACGCCGAGCTGCGGGAGCGTTCCCACAATCCGCAGAAGTTCTTCGGCGTGCAGTACATGCAGCTGCCCGATTACACCATGGGCAGGGATTATGCGCTGCTCAACCAGCTCCGCGCCGCCGTCCGTGAGACGGAGGTAGCGGCGACCGAGGCCTTCCGGGTGGGCAACAAATACACCCGGAAAGATATCATCGAGGAACTCAACCGCCTGTCCAGCGCCATTCATATCATGATGTGCATGTACCTGGCGGGCCAGTACCGCTGAGGAGGAACAGGCATATGGAACAAATCGTATCCGCAGTGATGGATGCGGTCCACCGGGCGGGACTGGTCGAGGTGGAGGTCTCCGCGCGGCATGTGCATCTGTCACAGGCCGATGTGGAGGTGCTGTTTGGGCCCGGCGCCAGGCTGGAGCCCAAGCGGCCGCTCTCTCAGCCGGGCCAGTTCCTGTCTGAGCAGCGGGTCACACTGGTGGGCCCCAAGGGCCGGAAGGAGCGCGTGGCGGTCCTTGGCCCGGCCCGCAAGGCCACCCAGGTGGAGCTGTCCAAGAGCGACTGCATGGAGCTGGGGGTCAAGGCCCCCGTCCGGGAGTCCGGCGACGTGGCCGGCTCCGGGGCCATCACCATTGAGGGCCCCTGCGGCACGTTGGAGCTGAAGGAGGGCGTGATCATCGCCCACAACCACATCCACGTCACCGCGCCGGACTCCAAGCTGCTGGATCTGAAAGACAAGCAGCGGGTGTCCGTGGCCGTGATGAGCGAGCGGCCCGTGATTTTCCAGGATGTCATCATCCGGGTGAGCACGGAGTTCAGCTGTAAGATGCACATTGACGTGGACGAGGCCAACGCGGCTCTGGTGAGCGGCTTTACCCTCGGCAAGATCATCCGATAATCAACAGAAGGAGCGCCAGCGACATGATGGACTTGGACCGCGTAAACAACTACCTCGCCCGTGTGGAGGAATCCGAAAAAACCACCTTCAAGCCGGTGGGAAGCCGGCTGAAGGTGGGGGTGGATCTGGGCACCGCCTACATTGTGCTGGTGGTGCTGGACGAGGAAAACAACCCCGTGGCCTGCGAGAAGCAGGCGGCCCAGGTTCTGCGGGACGGCGTGGTGGTGGACTACACCGGCGCGCTGCGCATTGTACGGTCGCTCAAGGAAAGGCTGGAGGCCCGCCTGGGCACGGAGCTGGTCAACTGCGCCATCGCCATGCCCGCGGGCACCGAATCCAGTGTCAAGACCCACCAGTATGTGGCGGAGGGCGCCGGCCTGGAGGTGACCAACATCCTGGACGAGCCCAGCGCCGCCAACGCCATCTATCAGATTGAGGACGGCGTGGTGGTGGACATCGGCGGCGGCACCACCGGCCTTGCTATATTAAAGGAGGGCAAGGTGGTGCAGATCGAGGACGAGCCCACCGGCGGCACCCATCTGACCCTGGTTCTGTCGGGCAACTATCACGTCTCCTTCGAGGAGGCGGAGGCCATCAAGCAGGACTACAAGCGCCACCGGGAGATCCTCCCCGTGGTGCGCCCCGTGGTGGAGAAGATGGCCACGATCGTGAGCCGCTATGTGGACAAGGCCCACACGGACACCATTTACCTCTGCGGCGGCACCTGCTGCCTGACGGGCATCGAGGACATCTTCCAGAAGGTGACGGGAATCCGGACGATTAAGCCGGCCAACCCCTTTCTCGTGACCCCCACAGGCATCGCCATGAACTGTACCCTGGAATAAACCCCTTAAATTCATGAACAGAAAGGAGGGGAAGCCATGGAACAAACGCTGCTCAATGAAATCGTAGCCCGCGTGGCCGCCAAGCTGGCGGAGGTGGAAGGGGGCGAGGCCGCCCCGGCCGCCGCAGACCGGGATGACCGGGAGGGCCTGCTGCTGCTCAGCCAGGAGATGAACGACACCTGCCGGGCCATGCTGAAGTGCGAGAAGCTGAAGGCGCGGTTCCGTGTGGACTGCGCTTCCCTCCAGAGTGAGCCGGCCGAGTTGGATTCCTATGGCGTGGTTGTGCTCACCGGGCTCACCAACGAGGCCCTTGCCAAGCTGGCCCTGGGCCTGTGCGACACCCCCTATACCCGCCTGGCCGCCCAGGCCATCCTGACGGGCAAGCGGGTCTACGTACCCACCGAGGAGGTGGAGCTCTACCGCTACGCCTCCACCGCCCCGGCGGCCTACTACGCCATGATGAAGGAGCGCCTGGATCTGCTCCTGACCTCCGGCGTGGTGGTCTGCTCCAAACACAACCTGGAGGGACTCCTGCTGGGCGGCGCGGCCTGTGAGGCGGCTCCGGCGGAGGCGCCCGCGGCCGCGGAACCCTCCGCCCCTGCCCCCATGCCCGCGGCTCGTGAGGAGAAGCTGGTCCATGTGACCAAGCGGGTGCTCACGGAGCGGGACATCCGGGACGCCGCGGCGGAAAAGGTCACCTGCATCCATGTCCCCGCCAAGTGCATCCTGACGGCTCTGGCCAAGGACTGCGCCAAGGAGCACGGGATCCGGCTGGTTCAGGAGTGACCCCGGGCCCTGAGCCCCATTACCCGAAAAAGGATGGATCAAGGCTATGAAGGTAGCAAAGGTGATCGGCAACATCTGGGCCACCCGTAAGGAAGAAAAACTGGCGGGCCTGAAGCTGCTGCTGGTTCAGCCGCTGGATGTGCTGACGGGAAAAGCGGAACGGCCCCCCATCGTGGCCGCCGATATCATCGGCGCCGGCGTGGGGGAGACCGTGCTCGTGGTCGGAGGCAGCTCGGCCCGCAGCGCCGCCGGCGATATGAGCATCCCGGTGGACGCCACCGTGGTCGGCATTGTGGACGACCAGGAGATCGACCGCAGCGTGCTCCCCTGACGGGGAGGCGCCGCGGCGGCCCGGCGGAAACTTCCGCGAAAGGAATGGTCATACGTCATGAATCTGACCGAAGCGGTCAAGGCTGCGGGTGTAGTCGGCGCCGGAGGCGCCGGGTTCCCCACCCATGTAAAGCTCTCAGCCAAGGCGGAGTGCTTTCTGGTCAACGCGGCCGAGTGTGAACCGCTGATCGAAACCGACAAATATCTCTGCCGTACCTTCCCCGACCGGGTGGTGGCCGCCGCGGTGGCGGTGGCCGGGCACCTGGGCGCGAAGCGCACGGTGATCGCCCTGAAGGGCAAGTACCACGCGGAGATCACGGCCCTGGAGGGGGCTATCAGCCGGAGCGGCGCCCAGGTGGAGCTGTTCCGGATGAAGACCTTCTATCCGGCCGGCGACGAGCAGACCATGGTGCAGCAGGTGACCGGCCGCTCCGTCCCGGAGCGGGGGCTGCCCCTGGACGTGGGCTGCGTCGTGGACAACGTAGGCACCCTGCTCAACATCCAGGATGCCCTGGAGGGAACTCCGGTAACGGAGAAATACCTCTCCGTGGTGGGCGAGGTCAAGGAGCCCATTCTCCTAAAGGTCCCGGTGGGCACGGCCCTCACGGCCTGCGTGGCGGAGGCCCGGCCCAACTTAGCGGACTACGCCCTCATCGTGGGCGGACCCATGATGGGCAAGCCCCTCACCGACCGGGCCGCCATTGAGGCGGCCGTGGTCACCAAGACCACCGGAAACCTGATCGTCCTGCCCAAGGAGCACTACCTGTTCCGGCGGGCCCAGCTCCCGATGGAGACCATCCGCCATCAGACCAAGAGCGCCTGCATCCAGTGCCGCATGTGTACCGATCTCTGCCCCCGCTATCTCATCGGGCACCAGATCCGCCCCAACCTGGTCATGCGCAACCTGTGGCGGGAGGGGAGCATCGAGGACAACGAGGAGTATCTGCGCTCCTTCGGCGACGCGGCCAACTGCTGCGACTGCGGCGTGTGCGAGATGTTCGCCTGCCCCATGGGCCTGTCTCCCCGCAAGGTGAACGGCTACATCAAGGGCGAGCTGCGCAAGCGCGGCATTCAGGTGCCCCGGAACATGGAGCCCCACGCCCGGGAGTTTGTGGACGAGCGCAAGACGCCCACCGACCGGCTGGTGGCCCGGCTGGGCCTATCGGCCTACTATGGTCTGCACGCCCACACCTGCATCCCCCTGGAGCCGGAGACGGTATTCATCCCGTTCCAGCAGCACATCGGCAAGCCTGCCGTGCCTGTCAAGGCCGTGGGCGACCCGGTGGCAAAGGGAGAGCTTCTGGCTCAGGCCGCCCCGGACGGCCTGAGCGCCAACATCCACGCCAGCATCGACGGCGTGGTGACAGAAATCACTCCGGCGGGCGCCAGGCTCTGCCGGAAGGAGGTATGAACGGTATGGCAAACGCCATCGGCATGGTCGAGCTGACCAGTATTGCCCGGGGCATTGAGACCAGTGATTTTATGGTAAAGGCAGCCCAGGTGGAGCTCATCCGTTCCTCTACCGTGTGTCCCGGCAAGTACATTATCATCATCGCAGGGGATACCGGCGACGTCAAGGCCTCTATGGCCGAGGGCATCCGCCAGGGCGGCGAGAGCGTGGTGAACACGCTGCTGCTCCCCAACGCGCATCCCCAACTGATTCCGGCTATCAGCATGACCACCCAGCCCCCCGCAGGCGGCGCGGTGGGCGTGCTGGAGTTCTATTCCATCGCCTCGGCCATTACGGCCGCCGATGTGGCCGCCAAGGCAGCCAACGTGACCCTGATCGAGGTGCGCATTGGATACGCCATCGGCGGCAAGGGCTTTGTCACCCTGACCGGGGATGTGGGGGCGGTGCGTGAAGCCGTGGCCGCTGCGTCCCGTGACGCGGAGCTGCTGGTGGGCACCTCCGTCATCCCGCGCCCCGCGCAGCAGGTATTCCAGTCCCTGCTGTAAGCGCAAAGAGAAGAGAGACCTTCAACCCCCAAACTGTTTTGAGAGTTAGAGAAGGAGTGTAAGTAATGGATTTTAGCGAACTGATCGCAGCTGCTGACCCCAGTATTTTTACTGAGAGTATCAAAGCCTGGGTTTCCGGACTGAACATCAACTCCGTCATCATGCTGATCATGATGATCTTCATGATTGTGGGCGCCATTGACCGTATCCGCGGCAATAAGCTGGGCTACGGCGAGAAGTTTGAGGACGGCTTCAACGCCATCGGCGGCCTGGCCATCGCCATGGCCGGCGTGTATGCGGCGGCCCCCGTGCTGTCCATGGTGCTGGGCCCCATCATCTCCCCCATCTACACCGCCATCGGCGCCGATGCCTCTATGTTCGCCACCACCATTCTGGCCTGCGACATGGGCGGCTACCCTCTGGCTATGGAGCTGGCCAGCGACCCCTCCATCGGTAACTTCGCCGGCCTGATCCTGGGCACCATGATGGGCCCCACCATCGTGTTTACCATCCCTGTGGCCCTGGGCATCATCAAGAAGGAAGACCGCCCCTACCTGGGCGCCGGCGTCCTGGCCGGTATGATCACCATCCCCATCGGCTGCATCGTGGGCGGCCTGGTCATGAACATGACCCCCTATAAGATGGACATCGGCCGCATCCTGATTAATCTGGTGCCCGTCATCGTCATCGCCGCCCTGATCGTCATCGGCCTGTGGTTCGCCCCCGGTCCCATGATCAACGGCTTCAACAAGTTCGGCACCGGCGTCACCGTGGTCATCACCGTCCTGACTGCCATCGCCGTGTTCCAGCAGATCACCGGCATCATGTTCCCCGTGTTCGATGTGATGTCCACGGTGGATCCCGACCTGGGCATGACTCCGCTGAACAACGGCCTGCTGGTCTGCGGCCAGATCGGCATTGTTCTGATCGGCGCCTTCCCCATGGTGGAGTGGATCACCCGTACCTTCGGCGGCGCCCTGTCCAAGCTGGGCGGCGCCCTGGGCATGAATGACAAGGGCTCCGCCGGTCTGGTGGCTACCCTGGCCAACAACATCGCCATGTTCAACATCATGGGCGAGATGAACCCCAAGGGCAAGATCCTGAACGTGGCCTTCGCCGTATCCGCCGCCTTCGTGTTCGGCGACCACCTGGGCTTTGCCGCCGGCAACGATGCCCAGATGATCTTCCCCATGATCGCTGGTAAGCTGGTGGCCGGTGTCACCGCCCTGATTGTGGCCAACCTCCTGGCCCCCAAGCTGCTCTCCAAGATCCAGACCATTTCCAAGTAATCGAGTAAGGCCAATACCGGAAAGGCAAGGAATCTATCATGAATGTAAGCGAAGCGCTCATCCGCGAGATTGTCACCAAGGTTTTGGAGGAGTCCGCGGGCAAGGGCAGCAAGCCCGAGTTTGAAAAGCACATCGATCCCAGCGGGATCATCGGCATCAAGACCAGCACCGTCAAGTGCGAGCCCTTCCAGCAGGACGGCGTCAAGCTCAAGGACGTGGTGACGCTGGAGGAGGCCCCCCGCATGGGCTGCGGCATCATGGAGCTGGATCACACCAGCTTCGAGTGGACCCTCACCTATGATGAGTACGACCTGGTTCTGGACGGCACGCTGGAGATCGAGATCGACGGCCGTGTGGTGTCCGGAGGCCCCGGCGACATCATCTACATCCCCAAGGGAAGCCACATTCACTTCCAGACCCCCAACCGGACCCGCTACGCCTACTTTGTCTACCCTGCCGACTGGCAGTAAGGGCATGGCGGTGTCAGGCCGTCCCTCCTTTGCCCGCACCAGCGGGCAAAGGAGGGAAATGGCTTGACATGGGAAGAAAGAGGGACTATAATCTACCTATACAATGGAATACTGAATGGTATACAGGTGCGCCTCCTCCCGGAGACGCTGAAAAGGGAAGCGGGTGTGAATCCCGCACAATGCCGTTGCTGTATTGGTGGAGCGGTTCTTATAGGTCACTGGGGCTATGCCCTGGGAAGGCGAGAACCGCGCTGGATGCCTGAGTCAGAATACCTGCCTGTATATGACGCACAGGAAGCCTCCCCGGTCCAGGGAGGGTGCAGTTGCTTATGATTGAGACAGGTATCATAAGGTTTGTTTGCTGTACCCGTGGAGGTACAGCTTTTTTGTTTTGTGGATCCAGAGACCACCTCTCTTTGTGATTTGGCGCAGGCATGGGCTGTGTCTGCCAGCACAGCCCATGCCGCACCGGCACGGCGAATGATAGGCGCTTTTCTCCATGCAGATGCTATGCAGTGGAAAAAAGTCGTTCTGACTTGATATATGGATAGGGCTCACCCCGCGGGAGCGGCTCCGAGGCAGGGGCCGCTCCCAAACTTTGTATGGAGGCAGACGGACAGGCAAGCCTGTGGCAGTGTGGGGCAGGGGAAAACCGGCCGGAGCTGCCAACCGCCGTATAAACACAGACATAGAACCATAAAAGGGGCCATCACTCCGGTGATGGCCCCTTTTTTGAGCTCTGGCCGTAAGCCTCACAGCAGGAGGGCGGCCAGATAGAGCGGCAGATTGACGGCGAGAACCGCCAGAGATACGCCGCCCACAAGAACAGCGCCGCTCAGGGCAAGCACCGCCGTGCCGGTCACAATGGGGTGGGTCTTCAGCCCCCAGGCGAGGCAGCCACTGGCGGCCGATTTCCAACTGGCTCGGGCTGCGGTGCGGGGGGCGGGGACAGACGAGTGGACTGGATAGGCATACATCAGAAGGACTCCTCTCTGCAGCGGTGTGTCACAGTGCGCTGAATACTCTCTTTACAGAATCAGTATAGCGCGAAAGGGATTAGGAAGGTGCAAGAGGAGAGTGGAGGGCGTTAAGAATCCATAAGAATCCCACAAAGCTAAAAATACAAATATTACCACAACAAAAAGAAAGGATAAGGGAACATGCGGATGTGTTAAGGCTGAATTAAGATTGTGAAAAAGCTCTTGATTTCTTTCCGGAACGTGGTAAAACTCATACGTGCAATCGCTGGAGGCAGAGGCGGGGTTCTGCGGCCCGGCGGTTGGGAATCAGCGCGTCAGGTCCGGACCGCGGGAGACGACCGGCACCGCTCCGGCGGTGGAGAGCACGCGGAGACGGACACAAGGAGGGAAACAAGATGGAAGTAATGGATCTCGCTATGATAGCCACTCTGGTCGTGAGCTTTGTCCTGGTGAAACTGTTGGCCGACTGGTGCGACCGCCAGATGGACAAATAAGACTGTTTTGCTAGAAAAGAGGAATTGCTAGTTATGATTGCTTTGGGTATCGTCATTATTGCGCTGGCGTGCTATCTGGTGTACGCCCTGGCCAACCCGGAAAAGTTCTGAGGCACAGAGGAGGAATTTTGCAATGCTGCAAATCATTCTGACCCTGGTGATTTTCGTGCTGCTGATCATCCCGATCGGCCGCTATATGTTCCACATCGCCACTGGTCAACATACGTTTTGCGACCCCGTGTTCAACCGCATCGACAATGGAATCTACCGCATCTGCGGTATCAATCAGAATGAGGGCATGGGCTGGAAAAAATACGCCCTGGCTCTGGTACTTACCAACGCCGTCATGGTGTTTATCGGCTACCTGATCCTGCGCATCCAGTTCCTGCCGGTCTTCAACCCCAACGGCATCGGCGCCATGGAGCCCACCCTCTCCTTCAACACCATTATCTCCTTCATGACCAACACCAACCTGCAGCACTACTCCGGTGAGAGTGGGCTGAGCTACCTCTCCCAGATGCTGGTCATCATCTTCATGATGTTCGTCTCCGCCTCCACCGGCTACGCCGCCTGCGTGGCTTTCTGCCGCGGCCTGACGGGCACCAGCAAGAACAACCTGGGCAACTTCTATGTGGATCTGGTGCGCATCACCACCCGCATCCTGATCCCCTTCTCCATTATCGTGACACTGATCCTGGTGTGGCAGGGCGCTCCCCAGAATTTCATGGCCAACCAGACGGTGACCACCATCGAGGGCACCCAGCAGGACATCGCCATGGGCCCCATCGCCTCCTTGGTCTCCATCAAGCACCTGGGCACCAACGGCGGCGGCTTCCTGGGCGCCAACTCCACCACCCCGCTGGAGAACCCCACCATCATCTCCGACATTACCGAGCTGCTGAGCATGATGATCCTGCCCGGCGCCTGCGTGATCATGTTCGGCCTGATGTACCACAACCGCAAGAAGCTGACTGATGAGGCGCACCCCGTCGTGGGCCGCCGCCTGACCGACCGCCAGCCCATCTTCGGCGGCGAGGGCCGCACCGTGTTCGTGGCCATGGGCATCATTTTCGTGGTGGGCCTGTGCCTGTGCTACTTCTCTGAGCTGGCGGGCAACCCCAAGCTGGCGGAGATTGGCCTGAGCCAGTCCATGGGCAGCATGGAGGGCAAGGAGGTCCGCTTCGGCATCGCCCAGTCCGCCCTGTTCACCACCGTCACTACATCCTTCACCACCGGCACCGTCAACAACATGCACGACACCCTGACACCCCTGGGCGGCATGGTGCCCCTGCTGCACATGATGCTCAACTGCGTGTTCGGCGGCAAGGGCGTGGGCCTGATGAACATGATCATGTACGTCATGCTGGCCGTGTTCCTGTGCGGCCTGATGATCGGCCGTACCCCCGAGTACCTGGGCAAGAAGGTGGAGGGCCGCGAGATGAAGATGGCCGTGCTGGTCCTCATCATCCACCCCCTGCTGATCCTGGGCTTCTCCGCCCTGGCCGTCGGCACCGAGGCCGGCCGCGCCGGTATCACCAACCCCGGCTTCCACGGCCTGAGCCAGGTGCTGTACGAGTACTCTTCTTCCGCCGCCAACAACGGCTCTGGCTTTGAGGGCCTGGCCGACAACACCTACTTCTGGAACATCACCGCCGGTCTGGCCATGTTCTTCGGCCGCTACCTGGCCATCGTGCTCCAGCTGGCCATCGCCTGGTCTCTGCTGTGCAAGAAGCGCATGAACGAGTCCATCGGCACCCTGAAGACCAACAACATCGGCTTCGGCGTCATCGTGGCCTTCGTGGTCTACATCTTTGCGGCGCTGACGTTCTTCCCGGCCCTGGCTCTCGGCCCCATCGCTGAGCATCTGTCCATCTGGCTGCCGGTTTAAAGGAGGATTACGGATTCCCTATGAAAGATAAGCATCGGACCAAATTCGTAACAAAGGACATCTTCAAGTCCTCTGTTATCGGGGCGTTCACCAAGCTGAACCCCAAATATATGATGCACAATCCGGTCATGTTTGTGGTTGAGATCGGCTTTGTCATCGCTCTGCTGCTCTCCATCTTCCCCGAGCTCTTCGGGCCCACCGACGGCATCAATAATGTCCGCCTGTACAACATCTTTGTCTGCGTCATCCTCTTTGTCACCGTCCTCTTCGCCAACTTCGCCGAGGCGGTGGCCGAGGGCCGCGGCAAGGCCCAGGCCGAGAGCCTGAAGAAGACCCAGAAGGACACCAAGGCCCGTCTGCTCAAGGCCGACGGCACCGAGACCGTCGTCTCCTCCAGCGAGCTGAAGAAGGGCGACGTGGTCATGGTCAGCGCCGGTGAGATCATCCCCAACGACGGCGAGGTCATCGAGGGCACCGCCAGCGTGGATGAGTCCGCCATCACCGGCGAGTCCGCCCCCGTGCTCCGCGAGTCCGGCGGCGACTTCGCCTCCGTCACCGGCGGCACCACTGTGGTGTCCGACTGGCTGAAGATCCGCATCACCTCTAACCCCGGCGAGTCCTTCCTGGACAAGATGATCGCCCTGGTGGAGGGCGCCTCCCGCAAGAAGACCCCCAACGAGATCGCCCTGCAGATCCTGCTGGTGGCCCTGACCATCATCTTCATGATCGTCATCGTCACCCTGTACCCCATCGGCCGCTACAGCGGCGTCACCCTGCCCGTGTCCACCCTGATCGCCCTGGCGGTGTGCCTGATCCCCACCACCATCGGAGCTCTGCTCTCCGCCATCGGCATCGCCGGCATGGACCGCGTCACCCGCTTCAACGTCATCGCCATGAGCGGTAAGGCCGTCGAGGCCTGCGGCGACGTGGACACCATGATCCTCGACAAGACCGGCACCATTACTTACGGCAACCGCATGGCCGCCGACTTCATCCCCGTCAGCGGCGTCAGCGTGGAGGAGCTCACCAAGTATGCGGCCCTCTCCTCCCTGAGCGACGCCACCCCCGAGGGCAAGAGCGTGGTTGCCCTGGCCAAGGAGCGGGGCGTCGTGGTGGACGAGAGCAGCCTGAAGGGTGCCGAGTTCATCGAGTTCACCGCCAAGACCCGCATGAGCGGCGTGGATCTGCCTGACGGCACCTCCATCCGCAAGGGCGCCAGCGACGCCATTGTGGAGTACGTCAAGGGCCTGGGCGGCGCCGTGCCCGCCGATCTGCAGGGCCACACCGACCAGGTGTCCAAGCAGGGCGGCACCCCCCTCACCGTCTGCGTGGGCAAGCGTGTGCTGGGTGTCATCTACCTGAAGGATATCGTGAAGGACGGCCTGGTGGAGCGCTTCGCCCGCCTGCGCGCCATCGGTATCAAGACCATCATGTGCACCGGCGACAACCCGCTGACCGCGGCGACCATCGCCCAGGAGGCCGGCGTGGACGGCTTCATCGCCGAGTGCCGCCCCGAGGATAAGATCAAGGTCATCAAGGAGGAGCAGGCTCAGGGCAAGATCGTCGCCATGACCGGCGACGGCACCAACGACGCCCCCGCCCTGGCCCAGGCTGACGTGGGCCTGGCCATGAACTCCGGCACCACCGCCGCCAAGGAGGCGGCCAACATGGTGGATCTGGACTCCGACCCCACCAAGATCCTCGAGGTCGTGGAGATCGGCAAGCAGCTGCTCATCACCCGCGGCTCCCTGACCACCTTCTCCATCGCCAACGACATCGCCAAGTACTTCGCCATCATCCCCGCCATGTTTATGATGGTGATTCCCCAGATGCAGGTGCTGAACATCATGAAGCTGGCCTCTCCCACCAGCGCCATTCTGTCCGCTCTGATCTTCAACGCCATCATCATCCCCTGCCTGATCCCGCTGGCCATGCGCGGCGTCAAGTACAAGCCCATGAGCGCCAGCAAGATGCTGACCCGCAACATGCTCATCTACGGCCTGGGCGGCGTCATCGTCCCCTTCATCGGCATCAAAGTGATCGACCTGATCATCGCGCCCCTGCTGACGATGCTCGGCCTCGGCATGGCAATGTAACAGGAGGAAACCGAACATGAAAGTGATCAAATCTCTCAGGGCGCCGGTTCTGGTGACCCTGGTACTGCTGCTGATCTGCGGCCTGATCTACCCGGTTGTCATGACGCTTATGAGCCAGGCGCTCTTCCCCAGCCAGGCCAACGGCAGCATCATCTATGTGGACGGCCAGGCTGTGGGCGCCAAGAACGTGGGCCAGGATTTCACTGACCCCCGCTTCATGCGCTGCCGCCCCTCCGCCTACCAGTACAACACCTATACGGTGGATGAGGAGGGCAACAAGTTCTACAACGACGGCAGCGAGTACGCCGGCGTGGCCTCCGGCTCCAACAACTACGGCGCGTCCAACCCCGCTCTGGCGGAGCGCGTGCAGGGCGACATCGACGAATTCCTGGCGGAGCATCCCGACCTGACGGTGGAGGACATCCCCACCGACCTGGTGACGGCCTCCGGTTCCGGCCTGGATCCCCACATCAGCCCTGCCTCTGCGGCTGTGCAGATTCCGCAGCTGGCGGAGAACACGGGCCTGACCGAGGAGCAGCTGGAGCAGTTCGTGGCGGACAACACCACCGGCAAGGTGCTGGGCATCTTCGGTGAGGAGACGGTGAACGTTCTGGGCGTCAACCTGGATATCGCCGAGGCCCTCGGCCTGATCGGCGGCGTAGACTAATCGCTCAAAAGCCCCCCTGAACCTTGACCCGGATTGGTTCAGGGGGGCTTTCTGCGGCGCAGAGAGAGGGTGAACATCATCAGAATTGCCTTGATCGCACCACAGGAGAAGGACCGGCAGCAGCTCCGGGAGCAGATGTTTTCCTATGCGGTGCGCTGGAAGGTCGCCGTGGTGACCGACTGCTTCGACTGCCTGGAGGAGTTCGCCATGGCGGCGCAGAGCGGTGGATATCAATTAGTCTGCCTCCGCGGCGGCGAGCGCCAGTGGAGGGCGGCGGAGGAGCTGCGGCGCATCCGCGGAGAGGGGGAGACCCTCTGGGCCTATCTGGAGGAGGGACAGGCCCTGCGGGCCAAGGTGCTGACCGCGGCCGACACCTTCGGCGCCGTGGAGTGGCGGCGGGTGAGCGGCATGAACACCGTCATGACGGACTATTTCGCGCTGGCTCCCCGCCACGCGCGGGATGCCATTCTGCCCATTAAGCACCCGCTCCGTACCGATGATATCCACTACATTCAGGCGCAGAAGCAGACCCTGCTGCTCTACACCGCCTACGACCGCGTCCGGGCCCGGCTGGGCTTTCAGGCCATGGCCCTGCTGCTGGACGGCGAGCCCCAGTTTCTGATCTGCCCGGGCGGCCTGATTTTGAACACCGACAAGGTCTCCCGGGTGGAGGGCCGGGTGGTGGCCCTGGAAAATGGGAAACGGCTGATGCTGGAGGAGCCGGCGGTCCGGGAGCTCCAGGCCCGCCGGGCGGTCCGCCTTTCCCATATGCAGGCGCAAACGGTCTGAGTCGGATGACTCAGACCGTTTTTTGTGCTATAATAGGGCAAATACCACAGAGAGAAGGGGACGCTTTCATGAAGTATGAGGACATCCGGCGGCAGGTGCTCACCGCCATCCGGCAGGCCAGCGCTCAGGGGCTGATCCACGGGACATCAGGCAATATCTCCGTGCGGGACCGGGAGGCGGGGGTGGCCGCCATCACCCCCAGCGGGCGGCCCTATGACACTATGGAGCCGGGAGACATCGCCATTGTCACCCTGGACGGGGAGTGGGTGGATGGGCCCTACGCGCCCTCCTCTGAGACCCCCATGCACACGGCGGTTTACCGCGCCCGCCCCGACGTGGGGGCGGTGGTGCATAACCACGCCCTGTTCTGCACCGTGATGGCCATGGCGGTGGATGAGCTGCCCCCCTCCACGCCGCCCCAGGCGGAGTTCGCCCCCATCCGGGTGGTGCCCTTCGCGGTGCCCGGCTCCCGGGCGCTGGCCGCCTCAGTGGCCGCCGCCTTGGGGACGGACGGGCTGGCCGTGCTGCTGCGCAATCACGGCAGCCTCTGCTGCGGCCGGGACCTGCCCGCGGCCATGACCGCCGCCGCCTATGTGGAGGAGGCGGCCCAGGTGGCCTACTACGCCTCCGCCCTGGGCCGCTTCACCCCACTGGGCGAGGCGGACATTCGGGCCTGTAAGGAGATGCTGGCCGCCGGGCGGGCGGTCTAGCCGGCGAAAGGGAACGAAACAGCCCCGGCCGCAATGCGGCCGGGGCTGTCTGTTTACGGATTGACCACCTCGCCGGTGAGGACGCTCTTGCTTTCCACCGTCAGCTCGCCATCCCGGCAGTCCACGGTGAGGGTGTCGCCGCCCTGTACCTCGTCGGCGATGATCTTCCGGCTGATGAGGGTCTCCACACTGTGCTGCACGAAGCGGCGCAGGGGACGGGCGCCGAAGGCCGGGTCGTAGGCGCTGTCGATGATGTGCTGCTTGGCCGCCGGGGTGAGAACCACCTTGAGCTGTTTATCCTCCAGGCGGCGGTTGAGCTCAGCCACCAGCAGATCGATGATGTGGGTGATGTTGTCCTTGGTGAGGGGCTTGTAGAACACAATCTCGTCCAGCCGGTTGAGGAACTCGGGCCGGAAGGAGTGGTGCAGCAGATCGTTGACGGCATTTTTCGCCTCGGCGGTGATGTCGCCCTTCTCATCGATGCCGTCCAGCAGATACTGGGACCCCAGGTTGGAGGTGAGGATGATAATGGTGTTCTTGAAGTCCACGGTTCGGCCTTGACTGTCGGTAATCCGGCCGTCGTCCAATACCTGGAGTAATATGTTGAACACGTCGGGGTGGGCCTTCTCCACCTCGTCGAAGAGCACCACGGAGTAGGGGTGGCGGCGGACGGCCTCGGTGAGCTGGCCGCCCTCCTCATAGCCCACGTATCCGGGAGGCGCGCCGATGAGGCGGGAGACGGAGAACTTCTCCATATACTCGCTCATATCGATGCGCACCAGATTCTTCTCGCTGTCGAACAGGGCCTCGGCCAGGGCCTTGGCCAGCTCGGTCTTGCCCACGCCGGTGGGGCCCAGGAACAGGAAGGAGCCGATGGGACGGTCGGGATCGGCGATGCCCGCCCGGGAGCGGAGAATGGCCTCGCTCACCAGGCGCACAGCCTCGTCCTGGCCCACCACCCGCTGGTGGAGGATGTCCTCCAGGTGGAGCAGCTTTTCCCGCTCCCCCTCCATCAGCTTGGCCACGGGGATGCCCGTCCAGCGCTCGATGATGCGGGCGATCTCCTCCTCGGTGACCTTGTCCCGCAGCAGGGAACGGGCCCTGCCCTCGTTGGCGATGGCCTCCTCGGCCTCCAGCTGTTTCCGCAGCTCGGGGATGCGGCCGTACTGGAGCTCGGCGGCGCGGTTCAGATCGTACTGCCGCTGGGCGGCCTCCAGCTCGGCGTTGGCGCTCTCCAGCTCCTCCCGGAGCTTCTGCACCTTGCCGATGGCGTTCTTCTCGTTTTCCCACTGGGCCTTCTTGGCGTTGAACTCGTCCCGCATCTCGGCCAGCTCCTTCTGGATCTCGGCCAGATGCTCCCTGGACAGGGCGTCGTCCTCCTTCTTGAGGGCGGCCTCCTCAATCTCGTGCTGGATGATCTTCCGCTGGATGACGTCCAGCTCGGTGGGCATGGAGTCGATCTCGGTGCGGATCATGGCGCAGGCCTCGTCGATGAGGTCGATGGCCTTGTCGGGGAGGAAGCGGTCGGTGATATAGCGGTTGGACAGGGTGGCGGCGGCGATGATGGCGCCGTCCTGGATCTTGACGCCGTGGTACACCTCGTACCGCTCCTTCAGGCCGCGGAGGATGGCGATGGTGTCCTCCACCGTGGGCTCGGAGACCATGACGGGCTGGAAGCGCCGCTCCAGGGCGGCGTCCTTCTCGATATACTGGCGGTACTCGTTGAGGGTGGTGGCGCCGATGCAGTGCAGCTCGCCCCGGGCCAGCAGGGGCTTGAGCAGGTTGCCCGCGTCCATGGCGCCCTCGGTCTTGCCCGCGCCCACGATGGTGTGCAGCTCGTCGATAAAGAGGATGATGCGGCCCTCGGACTTTTTGACCTCGTTGAGGACGGCCTTCAGCCGCTCCTCAAACTCGCCGCGGTACTTGGCCCCGGCGATCAGGGAACCCATATCCAGGGCGAAAATGGTCTTGTCCTTCAGGGAGGCGGGGACGTCCCCCTTGACGATGCGCTGGGCCAGCCCCTCGGCGATGGCGGTCTTGCCCACGCCGGGCTCGCCGATGAGCACCGGGTTGTTCTTGCTCTTGCGGCTCAGGATACGGATGACGTTGCGGATTTCGTCGTCCCGGCCGATGACCGGGTCCAGCTTGTTGGCCCTGGCCCGCTCCACCAGGTCGGAGCCGTACTTCTTCAGGGCGTTGTAGGTCTCCTCCGGGTTGTCGGAGGTCACACGCTGGTTGCCCCGCACGTTGGTCAGGGCCTGGAGCACGCCCTCCTTCTGTACGTTGTAGGTGCGGAACAGCTCCTTCAGCTCCCGGTTGGCCGTGTCCAGCAGGGCCAGCAGCAGGTGCTCCACCGACACATACTCGTCCTTCATGGACGCGGCGATGCTCTCGGCGGTGTTGAGGCACTTGTCCACGTCCTGGGCCACATAGATCTTGCCCTGCTCCCGGCCGGAGCCGGACACCCGGGGCAGCTTTTCCACCTCCGCCTTGGCGGCGGCGGTGAAGGAGGGGACGGTGAGGCCCATGTTCCCCAGCAGCTGGGGAATCAGCCCACCCTCGTCCAGCAGCAGGGCCAGCAGCAGGTGGGGCTGCTCAATCTGCTGGTTGCCGTACTCGGTGGCGATGGACTGGGCGTTCTGCACCGCCTCCAGGGATTTCTGGGTATATTTCTGCGCGTTCATATTGCGTCACGCTCCTTTTATAAGGAGAATCAGGATTTCTCCCGACCCAACAGGTAATCTGTGGAGACTTTATAATAGTCAGCTAATGTTACCAGATGGGGCAGGGGTATATCCCGTTTCCCGGTTTCATAAATACTGTAAACTCTTTGGTCGATTCCAAGAATCGCAGCGATCTGCGCCTGGGTCATATCGTGATCCTCGCGCAAATCGCGCAGCCGGGGAAGATACATGTTATTCACCTCGGCGCTATTGTATCTTACTACCGGATAATAGTATTGACTATACTATCGAATGATAGTAATATAACAATATGAGGTGATTTTATGTCATTGCCCCGGAAGTACATGGTGGAAAAGCGGGTCTGCGGGACCTGCGTTCATTACCGCCAGCACTATGTCCGCAGCCGGGAGGGATATTACATTCCCTTGTGGTACGGCCATTGCATCCACCCCTGGCGGCGGCACCCGGAGCCGGACTTCGGCTGCGAGCGCTGGGAGGGAACAGAAAACGGGAAGGAGCCGGTCAGCCAAGGCTGACCGGCTCCCGGATATCCAGGTCAATCAATGGCAATCCGGCGGCTCTCAGGAACCACGGGGACGGCCTTGGGCAGGTTCAGCTCCAGAATGCCGTTGTTGTAAGCGGCGGTAATGGAGCCTTCATCGATGCCGGTGATATCAAAGGAACGGCTGAAGGAGCCGTACCGGCGCTCCCGGCGGATGTAGGCACCCTTGGCGTCCTTCTGCTCCTGGTTCTCGCTGTGCTCGGCGGTAATAGTGAGGATACCGTCCTTCACATCCAGCTTGATGTCGCCCTTGTCGAACCCGGGCAGCTCGGCTTCTAAGACAAACTTGTCTCCGGCGTCCCGAATGTCGGTGCGGAAGGCGGGCAGGCTGGCGTTGCTGCCGCGGAAGAAGTTGCGGGTAAAGTTATCAAAGGTATCAAACAGGTTGTCGTCGCTGCGCTCAAAGGGAAGCATGCCAAACATAAAAATCGCTCCTTTTCTCGGAAATGTGATTTAGCAGTAGGAACATTGATATGCTAAAACTTCCTTAGTTCCATCCAAATCATCCTCTTTCCGGGGGCCTTTCCGGCCCCTTAACTCGTTTTCTGAGACAAAGTATAGGCCGAGTTTATGAACAAATATACATGTAAATATGTCTAAATTGTAAATGTTAGCACTCTTCGTTCGAGAGTGCTAAAAAACTAAAGGGACTTTACGGGGGACGGAAAAAGAGGTATAATGCCCCAGTGTGTTTCAAAAAGGGAGGAAAAACCGTGAGAAAGACCAACGATCTGGGGCGCGATCCGGTCTTCCGGCTGGTGTGCCGGCTGGCCATCCCTACGATGCTGGCTCAGCTGGTCAGCGTCCTATACAGCATTGTAGACCGCATCTACATCGGCAATATCCAGGGCATCGGCGATCTGGCCCTGGCGGGGGTGGGGGTGTGCGGCCCCATCGTCACCCTGCTGTCCTCCTTCGCCTCCCTGGTGGGCCTGGGCGGCTCCCCCATCATGGCCATGCGCATGGGGGAGGGGAGGGACAGGGAGGCCGGGCGGGTGCTGTCCAACAGCTTCCTGATGCTGCTGATACTGTCCGGCGTGCTGACCACTCTGTTCCTCCTGCTGAAGGAGCATCTGCTCATGTGGTTCGGCGCCAGCGACGCCACCTTCGGCTACGCCAACACCTATCTGACCATCTACACCGCGGGTACCTTCTTTGCCCTCATGGCCACCGGCATGAACAGCTTTTTGATCGCCCAGGGCTTCTCCGGCCTGGGGATGGCCACGGTGATGCTGGGGGCGGTGCTCAACATCATCCTGGATCCCATTTTCATCTTCGGCCTCCATCTGGACGTGGCCGGGGCCGCCCTGGCCACCGTGCTCTCCCAGATGGCCTCCTGCGCCTTTGTGCTCCTCTCCCTGCGGCGGAAGCGGATGCCGGTGCGCCTGCGGTGGGGTCGCATGGAACTGCACATTGTGCGGCGGGTGCTGGCCTTCGGCCTGTCCCCCTTCCTCATCATCGCCACGGACAGCATCCTGCTGATCGTGCTGAACACTGTGCTCCAGCGCTACGGCGGGCCGGAGCTGGGGGATACCCTGGTGACCTGCGCCACCATCGTGCAGAGCTATCTGCTCCTCATCACCATGCCCATGGGCGGCCTTACCCTGGGCAGCCAGCCGGTGGTCAGCTTCAACTACGGCGCGGCCAACCTGGAGCGCATCAAGAGGGCCATCCAGTCCATCGTGGCCCTGTGCGTGACCTTCTGTGTGCTCATGACGGTGGTGACCCACACCCTGTCCCCGGTGTTTGTGGGCCTGTTTACCCAGAACCCGGAGGTGGCGGCGCGGTCGGTACGCTACATTAAGGTATTCACCGCCATGATCATCCCCCTGGCCATCCAGTATCCCCTGGTGGACGAGACCACTGCCCTGGGCCACGTGCGGCTGGCCCTGTTCTGCTCCATCTTCCGCAAGTGCGTGTTCCTGGCGGGTCTGCTCCTGCTGCCCGCCCTGGTCTCCCCGGAGGCCACCTTCCTCTCCGAGCCTATCGCCGACGCGGTGGCCGCCACAGTGACCACCTGCCTGTTCCTCCACTTCTTCCCCAAAATCCTGGCCCAGCGGGCCGCGCGGGAGCGGGAGGAGCGGGAAGAGCGGGAAGAGCAACCAAAAGTTGCGCCATAATTGGTGGAGGCAACCGCCCAAACAGGCTAAAATGGGGCCATCTGGAAAGGAGTGTTTGATATGAGTTTCGCGACGACAATCCCACTTTTACTGGGGCTGGTGATCTGGGCGGGCATCCTGGCCCTGGTGATTTATCTGGCGGTTCTGCTCATTAAGGCCCTGCGGAAGTACCTGAAATCCGGTCCCGTCCGGCAGGAGAAGGCGGAGATGGCCAGGAGCCTGGGGGAGGCCATCCGGTATCACCGCACCCGCTGCAAGATGACCCAGGAGTTCGTGGCGGAGTCCCTGGGCGTGAGCCGTCAGGCGGTGAGCAAGTGGGAGAGCGGCACCGCCGATCCCAGCACCTCCAACCTGCTGGCCCTGGCCAAGCTCTTCGGAGTTTCGGCGGAGGAGCTGCTGAAAAGCGTGGAATGACCCCAAAAACTGTGATCGCCTGCCCCGGCCGGGGCAGGCGATCTTTTTTATTGGACTCATCAAGAGGCGGAGCGGGCGTTCTGTCCCTGCTGCCAGTCCTTGTTGAAGCGGTGTTCATCCACTAGCAGTACAATGAGCGCGGAGACTACGGATACGCCGGCAAAAATGAGATAGGTGTAGCGCAGGTTGCCGCCGGTGATGTTGGAGACTACGCCGTTGACCACGAAGGAGAGGGCGGACACCGCGCCTTGGATGGGGAAAACGACGGAATTTACCTTGCTGAATCCCTGACGGCCAAACACGGAGGTGGTAAGGGAGGTGGTGAAGTTGGCGGAGCCACCAATGGACATGCCGATCATAAAGATGGAGACATAGACCAGAACGGTGTTCTCGGTGGCGTTGGCCAGCAGGGAGAGGGCGTACCAGATGCCGAAGAACAGCATGGACTTTTTGGTGCCAAGGCGCTCATCCATATAGCCCACAAAAAAGGAGCCGACCAGGCCGATGAGAGCTACCAGGCTGAGGATAAAGGTGGCCTGCTCCCGGGAGAAGCCCAGCTCCATGTTGCGCAGCACCATTTGAGATACCACGCCCAGGGAGCAGATTTGGAACATGCCGGTGGTGACGGCCACCAGCCAGGTTTCCTTGCACCACAGCAGTCTGCCGGTGGTCCAGCCGCCAGTGGGATCCTCATGGCCGTGGAAGTACTCGGTTCGGTAGACCTCATCGGACACATTGTCCGGGTTGAGGCCGCGCTCCTGCGGAGTATTGCGGACGAGAAGCAGACCAAGAATGCCAAGCACGATGGCGCAAACGGAGATGGGAATTACACCGTTGCCAATGCCCAGCCGACCTACCAGAAGTGTGATAAGGGGGACAAAGGCGACGGAGGCCAGATTGTGGCCCATGGTGGTGTAGCCCATGACGATGCCTTTTTTCTTGGGGAACCACTGGGTGACCAGATCCCCGCCGGAGATGTAGCCCGCAGACATGACGCCGCCCACCACAATACACATGCAGACGGTATACATGGCAAGATTGACGGCATTGCCTACGCCGAGATAGGCCAGGCCGGCGACAATTAGGCACACGCCGGAGGTGATGCGGGCGCCGATCACCCGGTTGATCTGGCCAACGACAATAAAGAAGATGACGCCCACCACGCCGGCCACGGTGTTCATATTCAGTACGGTACCGGGAAGGATGCCGAACTTCTCTGCGATGGCCGGGGCGGTTACATTGGAACCGCTGTTCACCATGCCGGCATAAAGCCAGAACATCAGCAGACAGTACAGGATGGTGACCCAGCCCTGCACACCGAAGTTTACGACCGAGGACTTGTTGCCGTCATGTTTCCTGTTCCTCATGGATGACACCTCCAAATCAATTAAGAAAGGGAAATTCCCAGTAATGCTTCTGCGTTTTGATAGTAGAGCCTGGCGTAGTCCGCCTCATTCAGCGGAATCCCGCGCAAAAAGGCCATCATGTCCTCCACGGACTCATAGGGGTAGTCGCTTGCAAAGAGAATGTGGTCCATACCCAGCACATCCTGGGTACAGCGGAAAGCCTCCGGCGACATATTGCCGCTGGTAGTAACCCAGATGTTGTGCTGAAAGTAGTAGCGCAGCGGGCGGCGGCAGCGAATGGCCGGATTGGGCAGAAATTTGATCCGGTTTTCAATACGGTCCAGCAAAAAGGGAAGCCCCTCGCCCAGGTGTCCCAGTACCAGCCGGAGAGAGGGAATCTCGTCGAACAGGCCGGATACCACCATGCGCAGCAGCGTGGTGACCGTATCCACCGTAAAGCCAAGACCGGGACCGGCAAAGGTAAAGCCGTAGCCTGCGTAGCGGCTGCCCTCGGGGAGCTGAGGGTGGAGATAGACGTAGACGCCAAGTTCGGCGGCCTTGCGGAAGAGGGGGAGATAGCGGGGATCGTCCGGTGCGGTGTTTCCGTAATTAGAGTGGGTGTGCCATGACACGAAGCCATATTCCTTCACACAGCGCTCCAGCTCCCGCTCCGCAGCGGCCACGTCCTTTACGGGGAGAATGGCGCTGCCGAACAGACGGCCGGGATGGGCCCGCGTCAGCTCATACAGCGCGGCATTGGTGGCCTGGCAAACGGCTATGCTCTTGGCGGGCTCAAGCTGCTCGGCGCCGGGGGAACAGCTCAGCACCGCATGGGTAATCCCCTGCTGCTCCAGTAGGGACAGGCGATGCTCGCCTACTTCCAGAAGCCGCTGAAGCAGCTCCCCCTGGGGCATACAGACATCCTCGGTCCAGTGAATCTGGTCAGTGGCGCGGTCATAAAACGGCGGCTGACTGCGCTGCGCCAGCGCGTCAATGAGACATGGAGCGTAAAAGTGATTTTCCAGATCAATGCGGATCAAAGAAAGACCTCCCTTTGAGGAATAATATAATTGAAATAGTCGGTAATAATTATTACACGATGCAAGAGTAGCATAATAATATACTGTCAAGTGTTATTATATTATCGCTGCAGAGAAAAAACAAAATAGATGTTTTGGACAAAAAGTTGGCGGGAAACTTGTGCGGAATACAGAATTGGAGGCACAGTGATGCTTGACAGGATATTTAGGTCAGTTTACAAGGAACTACACGCAGACCACGAAACGGGGGCTGCTGACAACAAATAAAGGCTGAATATCAAGCACCGGAGGAAGTGCGAGATATTCAGCCTGTTTTGTTGTCTGGGGTTTCCAAAGTGGCTTGCCCCTTGGCACACGACTTTGCTTTTATTTATTATAATATTTCACCCTAATAATATCTCGTCTTCGAATTCTGTATTCAATATTTCTATCCAAATCACTGCAAGCAATCCATTTCCCTTTGGTTAATATAGTAGTTACCTCTATGTTTTGTAATTTTTCACCATTTGTAAGAAAAATTATTGCATATTGATGTTTATATTCTTTTTTACCACTTACCTTAACCATAACACCACCGAATACAATGAAACCTAACAAACATATCATATTTATTACAGCACAATCTAATATCATCCCAAAGAGAAGCGCAGCTACAAATATTATTATGTCTATGTATGCAATTATTGACATTATTTTATCTTCAAAGAGGAAGTTTTTTTAATATTTCTGTACTCGATTATCATGCAAATACCCAAGCCAACTATAACACCTATTATATTCCAGACAAAAATCATAGTTTGTTGAATATCATCTACATACTTCAACTTTTTCATTAGATGCACATTAGTATATGCCAAACACAAAAAAGTAAATTGCATTATCGTTGTAATTGTTAGTGTTTGCAAAAAAAGATGAAAAAATTTTTCTCTATCAGATAAGCCTAGGCTCTCCTTCTATCCTTGTTTTCCATTATATTTTAAAATCATTAATACAATAGTAGAAGCAGCGCCTATCACACCGTATTCTTGTAAATTAGTTAGTATATCCATTTAATATCCTTTCTGTTTATAGTTTGTTTTGTCATGTTATTTTACAGATTACCATAATTTTTCTTTTACTTATTTCATGCTCAGGATATCCCTCATACGTTTTAAAATTAGTAGTACCTGACCAGCAGCAAATCTTTGTTTAAAGGATCCACATGAAAAATGATCTTCTCTCAATACCATAGTCAACAATGCTGCACATAAATCATAATCAGCATTAAATACCCTCTTTAATTCTTCAGAACAATTGATTGGTTCTGTAATCATATAATCTCTGTAATTGAGTTTCATATCGCCCATCGAAAGTAATAACTCTGCGTACAGACCTATGTATGGATCTTTTTTCTCAATTATTTCCTGAATCATTTCAATTTTCTCTTCTGTTTTCATTGACATCCACCACCTTGAAAATGTATCTTTATATATCGAATATATGTTCCTTTATTTTATCATATTGCGAACATACATTCTAGTATTAAAAATACGAATTTCCAATATCTCTCCTTAACGATTTTAACCGATCTTTAGAAATTTCTCTTTATACGAAAACAAAGCTATCTATTACTAGATAGCTTTGTTCTGTTCCTAGGCTCTGTTTTATTTTCTTTCCATCTTTTTCTCGATTACTCATGGAATATTCTGTACACACTTTGTATTTTTCCGTACACAATTTTTACTCAATTTTAATGAAATTTTATGAAAAAATACATCATTTTACGGTACTTTCAGTCCCTGAATTTGTACACACTTTTTCCTGTTTTTTTCTCGAAAAAGCCTATAAATAAAGGGTTTTTTCTATCGATTGTTGATAGCGGTGACTAAGGCATCGATAGATGCACGGATAATGTCGCTGTCGACACCTGCACCCCAGGAAAGGGATCCATCCGGTTTCTGGATACCCACGTATGCAATTGCCTTTGAACTTGTGCTCATTTCCAGTGCATGCTCGGTGTAGGAAACCAGTGTGTATTGCATGTCATATGCTTTTTTCAGTGCATTACTTACCGCATCCAGACGTCCGTTACCATCTGCCTCGGTAGTGATCACACGGCCTTCAAAGGAAGACGTAACCTGTGTGGTGATGTGTCCGTTCTGCTGGAAATGTACTTTCTGAATATCCAGCGGTTTCTTGACATTTTCGAAAGTTTCTTTGAACAATTCGAAAATTTCATCAGGATGAAGTTCTTTATGAGTATGATCTGATACTGCTTTCGCTGCGTAACCCATAGCTTCACGCATCTTTGGTGGCAGATTCAGACCGTATTTTGTTTCCAGAATATAGCCTACGCCACCTTTACCGGACTGGCTGTTGATACGAATAACATTGGCATCATAGCTTCTTCCCACATCTCTCGGGTCGATCGGCAGATACGGAACCGTCCAGTGATCCGGATCTTTTTCTTCGATCCAGTGCATTCCTTTTGCGATTGCATCCTGATGGGAACCGGAAAATGCGGCAAATACCAGAGATCCGCTGTACGGACTTCTCGGATCTACGTTCATGCCGGTGAATTTTTCGTATTTTTCACAGATGCCTGGCATATCAGAGAAATCAAGTTCCGGATCTACACCCTGCGCATACATATTCATCGCCAGTGTAATGATATCTACATTACCGGTACGCTCACCATTTCCGAACAAAGTTCCCTCGATACGGTCTGCACCTGCCAGAAGTCCCAGCTCAGAATCTGCAACACCACATCCCCTGTCGTTATGCGGGTGAAGAGATACAATAACATTTTCTCTGTAATTCAGGTTATCACACATATACTCAACCTGGCTTGCATATACGTGCGGCATGGAATGTTCTACTGTTACCGGCAAGTTAATGATTGCCTTCTGATCCGGTGTTGGTTTCCATACATCCAGAACTGCATTACACACCTCCAGTGCATATTCCGGCTCTGTTCCGGTAAAGCTTTCCGGGCTGTACTCAAACAGGAAGTTTCCGTCTGTCTCATCTGCCAGTTTCTTTAACAGGGCAGCTCCATCTACAGCGATCTTTCTAATCTCTTCTTTTGATTTACGGAACACCTGCTCTCTCTGGCTCAGGGATGTAGAATTATATACATGGATGATGGCTCTCGGTGCACCTTTTACCGCCTCAAAGGTCTTGCGGATAATATGTTCTCTTGCCTGTGTCAGTACCTGAATAGTTACATCTTCCGGAATCAGGTTCTGTTCGATCAAGGCTCTTAAGAATTCATATTCTGTTTCAGATGCTGCCGGGAAACCTACCTCGATTTCCTTGAATCCGATTTTTACCAAAAGTTTGAAGAACTCAATTTTCTGTTCCAGACTCATCGGGATCACAAGTGCCTGGTTACCGTCTCGCAGATCCACGCTGCACCAGATCGGGGCTTTCTCTACATACTCTTTTTCTGCCCATTTCATACATTTTACCGGTGGCATAAAATACTGTCTCACATACTTTTTGTAATTCATCATGTTTCTCATCCTCCTAAATTTGATTCCCTGCACATCTCTGGCATCTATCTTCTTTATGGATATGTAAAAATGCGTAAAAAAAACTCCGTCTCTCTTCTCAAGAGACGAAGGATTATCTCCTACGCGGTACCACTCTTTTTCATGAATAACTTCATGCACTCTGCCAGATACGGGTCTACACCTTATATCCTCCCCCATGATAACGGTGGGGTACTCCGTCTGTTCCTACTGGAAATATATTTCGTTCAGACAGCAGCTCCAAGGGCAGTTCCAAATTCTTCATTCACTGCTTCACACCATCCAGCAGTTCTCTGAAAGCCGAATCCTCTGTACTCTTCCTCTTCTACGCCATTTACAAGTTAGATTCTACCATAGAAGCCGACAGATTGTCAACGGGTTTCTATGATAAAGTTTTATCAGAATGAATTTTATCGATTTTTAAAGCAATTTTAAAAATCAAATAATTATTGACAAAAGCCATTATAATGCATATAATAATTTCTATCTTGTATAAATCAGTTTTGTCGGGGTATGGCGTAGCTTGGTAGCGCGCACGGCTGGGGGCCGTGAGGTCGCAGGTTCAAATCCTGTTGCCCCGATACTTTTCTTTTCCAGGCAGTTTCTGCCGTTTTTCCGGAACACGATAATTTATAACAGAATAATTTCGATTGCTATCTTTTTGCAAAAGCAAGATAAAATACGCTTTGTGATTTTTACTCGTTGCATTGCATATCAATAATCGTTCCAGTGGATCAATTTTGATTATCGCGACAGTCGCCAGCGTCTCATGTAAGCATGTACTTTGACTCGTTGTTTGTATAAATAATACAGGCAGTCCGAAACTCTGCGACTGCCTGTACTATTTCTATTTATTTTCTTTTATTTTGTCGTATTGGCGTTAATATAATTTACCAGACCCTCGGCTTTGATAATCTTCTGCATGAACTCCGGAAACGCCTGTCCCTTGAACTCAGTTCCTTTTGTTTTATTGTAGATCATACCACTGTCAAAGTCCACTTCCACATCATCACCTGCATCGATTCCTTTTGCCGCTTCCGGGCACTCGATAATCGGAAGACCAATATTGATAGAATTTCTGTAAAAGATACGTGCGAACGTTTCTGCGATCACACAACTCACGCCCGCTGCCTTGATTGCAATCGGTGCATGTTCTCTGGAAGAACCACATCCAAAGTTCTTATTGGCAACGATGATGTCACCTTTCTGTACTTTATTTACAAACTCTTTGTCAATATCTTCCATACAGTGAGTAGCCAGCTCTGCCGGATCTGAAGAGTTCAGATAACGTGCAGGGATGATTACGTCTGTATCTACATTGTCACCATATTTAAATACTTTTCCTTCTGCTTTCATCCTTCTCTTCCTCCTATAAACCTAATTCTTCCGGTGAAGAAATCTTACCGGTAACAGCACTTGCTGCAGCAACAGCCGGGCTTGCCAGATAGATTTCAGAATCCACATGTCCCATACGACCTACAAAGTTACGGTTGGTTGTGGACACACAGCGCTCATTTTCTGCCAGAATGCCCATATAACCACCCAGACACGGTCCACAGGTCGGTGTGCTTACTACAGCTCCTGCCTCGATAAAGATCTTTAACAGACCTTCTTCCATTGCCTGCAGATATATCTTCTGTGTTGCCGGGATCACGATACAGCGGATACCCTTTTTCACTTTGTTGTCTGCCAGGATCTCTGCCGCAATACGCAGGTCATCGATACGTCCGTTGGTACAGGAACCGATAACTACCTGATCGATCTTCACATTTTCTGTAATCTCATCGATGGTTTTTGTGTTTTCCGGCAGATGTGGGAACGCGATGGTCGGACGCAGTGTGCTAAGATCAATGGTGTATTCCTCATCGTAAACTGCATCCTTGTCAGCTTCAAATACTTTCCATTCCCGCTTGGAATGTTCTTTCATGTATGTCATAGCTACATCATCAACCGGGAAGATACCGTTCTTTCCACCGGCTTCAATTGCCATGTTGGCAATGGTAAAACGATCATCCATGGACAGATTTTTAATGCCTTCGCCTGTGAATTCCATAGATTTATACAGAGCACCATCCACACCGATCATGCCGATGATGTGCAGGATCACATCTTTACCGCTCACCCATTTGGCAGGTTTTCCGACAATATTAAATTTGATAGCAGATGGAACTTTAAACCATGCTTTACCGGTTGCCATACCGGCTGCCATATCCGTACTTCCCACACCGGTAGAGAATGCACCCAGGGCACCATATGTACAGGTATGAGAATCTGCTCCGATAATCACATCGCCTGCTACTGTCAGACCTTTTTCCGGGAGAAGTGCATGCTCGATACCCATTTCTCCGACATCAAAATAATTAGTGATATCATGTTTACAGGCAAATTCTCTTACACACTTGCAGTGCTGTGCAGACTTGATATCTTTGTTCGGGATAAAGTGATCCATGACCAGTGCCACTTTATCTTTATCAAATACCGTATCTACTGTCATCTTATCCATCTCATGAATTGCTACCGGTGAGGTGATATCATTTCCCAGTACCAGATCCAGTTCTGCTTCGATCAGCTGTCCTGCTTCTACCTTCTCAAGACCCGCTGCCGCTGCCAGAATTTTCTGTGTCATCGTCATTCCCATGTTTCTGTTCCTCCTGTGTATATAATGTTGAGGGCAAACCTGTTTTACCCCTGGTATCATGAAATTGAGATTTTTTTTCATTTACTGTTTGCTATTGTAACATATCTTGCGATATAATAACAATACATATAAAATATATTCTCTATAACTACAGGTTATATTATTTCATTTGTCACTGATATTCTATACACGGAGGTTTTACATGGAACAGAATCTTTCTCTTTATTATGTATTTCACACGGTCGCAAAAAAGGGCAGTATTTCTCACGCGGCCAAAGAACTATATATCAGCCAGCCCGCTATTAGCAAATCCATTCAAAAACTGGAAGACAATCTGAACACAACCTTGTTCAAACGAAGTTCCCGGGGTGTTACGCTTACCGCAGATGGGGAGATCCTTTTCCAGCATACCAGAGATGCTTTTGAGACTCTTGAAGAAGGAGAAGAGATTCTGGCACGCCATCATGCTCTTGGAGTAGACCAGCTTCGTATAGGTGTCAGCACTACTCTTTGCAAATATATCCTTCTGCCTCATCTGCAACGCTTTATAAAGGCGTACCCACATGTAAAAATATCCATCAGCTGTCAGTCCACTTACCAGACTCTGACATTACTGGAAGAAAATAAAATAGATATTGGTCTTGTCGGCGAACCGGCGATACAGAAAGGTTTTTATTTTCAGCCACTGCAAAAGATTCAGGATATTTTTGTAACAACAACCGCCTACCTGGAACATCTGGAACTGCGATCAGGTAACGGCGATCTTTTTCAGACCGCTACATTTATGATGCTCGATGAAAAAAATATTACCAGGCAATATATCAATCGTGTGTTTCTGGAACACGGTGTGGAGTTTTCCAATATTCTGGAAGTTTCAACAATGGATCTTCTGATCGAATTTGCAAAGATTGGAATGGGTGCCGCCTGTGTGATTCAGGAATTTGTTCAGGAAGAGCTGGATCGAGGGGATCTGATCACTCTTCCACTGGGACTTACATTTTCTCCAAGACAAATAGGATTCGCCTGCCGTAAACACGAACAGGCGAATCCCGTTATTCAACACTTTCTGGATTTACGAGGAAACATTCTCCCGTAAATTTCAAAGTACTATTTTATTTTTCTTCCTGCAGGATCAGTACATCCCATTTTTTCAGTACTGTTCCTGCCGGAATGACTGCTCCACTAATCAAATCTGTTTTTCCACCAAGGCTATCCGGAAGAACCTGATCCTCATCTTTGAAGTTCATGACATAATAATATCTGGTGTCGTCAGAAGTTCTGCAGGTAACTTCCAGCCCGGTTACTTCCGGAATCACAGCTCTTACATTCACTTCATTTACCGCCTGATCCAGAATCTTTGCGAGTCCTGCATCATCCATCTGCGTTCCTACATAATACGTTGCACCTTTGCCAAAGGTATTTCTTGTGACTGCAGGCATATCTGCATAAAAATCTTTCTGGTACGTTGCCAGTGCTTCTGCACCTTCCAGATGCAGCAGATCACATAACAGGTTGCAGGATGCTGTAGTTCCATCCGTAAATTTCACTTCATTGACCTGTTCCGGTGCCAGCGCATCAATTTCTTCCACCCATACACCCGCCATATCACGTAGCGGTCCCGGATAGCCTCCAAGATGCACATTGTCAGACTGGTCTACGATACCGCTCATATATGTGGTAATCAGAATACCGCCATTCTTTACAAAAGATTCCAAAGCCTCTTTCATTCCTTCTTTTACCATGTAAAGAACCGGTGCAACCACCATCTTGTACTGTGAGAAATCTGCATCTACCGGAATCATATCAACACTGATATTTCTTTCATAGAAATAATTATAATACTTATGAATCTGCTCTACATATTTCAGATCTTCGGAAGGTCCGCTGGTGTATTCCAGTGCCCAGTAATTTTCCCAGTCAAAAATCAGGCCGACATCTGAAAGATTTTCGCTTCCCAGTGTCTTTGTTCCAAAACTTTCCAGTTCTTTACCAAGCTGAGCCACCTCACGGAACACTCTGGTGTTTTCCGTTCCTGCATGAGCAATAACAGCTCCATGAAATTTTTCGCAGGCTCCCACACTTCTTCTCAGCTGGAAGAACTGAATCGTATCTGCACCATGAGCCATCGTCTGATAGCTCTGCGCACGCATCTGTCCCGGACGTTTCAGAGAGTTGTATTTCTGCCAGTTCTGCTGGCTCGGTGTCTGTTCCATCAACATAAACGGCTCGTTTTTCAATCCCCGCATCAGATCATGTTTCATGGCGATCATGCTCCACGGAGTATCATAAGCCGGATAGTTATCCCAGGATACCACATCCATTTCTTTCGCCCATTTGAAATAATCCAGATCTTTGAAAGTTCCCATCAGATTTGTAGTGATCACTACATCCGCATTATGGCTGCGGATCGCATCTCTTTCCATTTTATAGCACTCCAGCACGCTGTCGGAGTTAAATCTACGATAATCGATAGAAATTCCTGCAAATGCGGTCTTTTCTGTTCCAATTCCCTCACTTAATGCATTTGGAACCACCACATCATCCCAGTCGTATACGGTGTGTCCCCAGAATTCCATATTCCAGGCTTTGTTCAGTGCATCAATGGTTTTATATTTATCTTTTAACCAGACGCGGAACGCATTCTGACAGTTATCGCAAAAACAGGTGATCCCATACTCGTTGTTCACATGCCAGCAGGTGACATGCGGATTCGACGCATAACGTTCTGCCAGTTTGTCTGCCAGTGCTCTTGCATATTTCCGGTAAACCAGAGAATTCGGGCAGGCATTGTGGCGCTGTCCAAAACGGTGTTGTCTTCCTTCATAATCGGTGTACATCACCTCCGGATATTTTTTCACCATCCATCCCGGAAGTGCTGCGGTAGAGGTGGCAAATACGATATCATAATTTTCTTCGGACAGCATCTCTACGACTTTGTCCAGTTCCGAAAAATTGTATTCGTTCTCTGATGGCTGGATCTTTGCCCATGAAAATACATTGATGGTCGCGCTGTTGATTCTGGCATCTTTAAAGATTCTCATATCTTCTTTCCAGATCTCCTCCGGCCACTGATTTGGGTTGTAATCGCCTCCGTAGAGGATTCTTTTGAATTTTGGCTGCATAATTTGCTCCTTTCTGTCTGTGTCAGGACTTCGTAACTGTTCTGCCTTTTCGTGCAGTGTGTTTGCCTGCACCTGTTAAGCTTATATAATTATCCGAATCTTTTCTGTTAGTTTCTGATAACTTCTACTTATCTGCATTATACTGCTTTTCTTTCTTGATTTGTATAACAGGGTACACCTCTTTCTATAATATTTTGAAACTGATTGTAAATATCTTTTTCCTATGGTACCATATGCCCATACAATATACTTTTTTAATCACTTTAGAATGTACGTTATCATTTGCTACAACTTTTTTCGAATATATTTTAAGCTTGCACGGAGGAAAACCATATGCCTATTTATTTTAATTCTTCCCCGGTGAATTTTCCCTTTCAATTTGATTCCATCGGAAATAACTGGGATCAGGAGCCTACCTTGCGGCCGGATGGTTTCCCGCTCTATCACTATCTGCAAACCCAAGAAGGATGCGGTATTCTGACCATCGACGGACGGGATTATACTATAGAAGAAAACCAGGGCGTTCTGCTGGCTCCCGGAGTTTCTCATGCCTATCGTTCCGCATCCGGGAAATGGATCACTTTATTTGCTACGTTCAGTGGTTCTATGAGCCCTTATTTTTCCACGCTATTCGGCTCCTCCCATCTGCTGTTTTTTGAAGCTGAAAAAGCTGCCATCCTCCGGAAACTGATCGACCAGGCTGTGCTTCACCACCAGGAAACCCCAGTCAATCCACAGCTGCTGTCCCTGGAGTGCTACCAGGTACTTTTGCAGTTCACCGGTGGTCTTCAAACCAACCCTTCCCGGCAGCCGGCCTGGGAAAAATATATCCGGCCGGTTCTTGCTATTATACATACCAGGTATATGGAGGATCTCACTGCCGAAGCGCTCAGCCAGGAAGTTTTTATCACACCGCAGTACCTGTCACGACTTTTTTCCAGATATTTGGGATGTTCTGTCTATGAATATCTGACCAAGTTCCGACTCAGCAAAGCCAAGGAGCTCCTGGTCAGCAACCGTGGAAGGCGGATACAGGATATCGCCCAGGATGTAGGATACACAGATGCCAGTCATTTTGTAGTGATGTTCCGTAAAATTACCGGCATGGCGCCATCGGAATTTCGGAGGATTAATTAGCAGATCAATTAAAAACGTTTCGAGAACACTTGTTCTTTTTCGCTTTCTGTGTTATTCTTGAACAAAACATGTCCGCGTGCGTTTGAAAAATCATTCAGGCAAAATAAAATCTCTTACCAACTATAACGTGTGCAGATTGTAGAAATGATTTTTCACGCACGCTCTAAGATTAAAAAATATAATTCTTTACTATATATAACGGGAGAACATAACACATGGATGGCTATCAGTTCGAATATCAATGTGCTGAGATTTTAAAAAGAAATGGATTTTCCAGAGTTCAGGTTACCCAAAGTTCCGGCGACCAGGGGGTAGATATTATTGCCCATAAACATCGAAAAAAATACGGTATCCAATGCAAATACTATTCCTATCCGGTCGGAAATAAAGCGGTTCAGGAAGCCTACGCAGGTGCCAACTTTTATGACTGTGACAAAGCTATGGTAATGACCAATCTTACCTTTACCCGATCCGCAACGGAACTTGCCCAAAAACTTGAGGTGGAACTATGGGATCACTGTCCTACCACACGGTATTATAGTCTGCTCTTTAAATTGATGAGTCTGATGAATATTGTTTTTTTCTTATATGGAATCCTGCTTTTATTTCTTCTGCAAAACAAAAGTACCGTTCCTTTTTCCCTTCCCGGTGATTTTCTCACTGGCACACTTCTGGTAGCCGCGTCTGTCTTTGGATTTTTGGGATGGCGCTTCGTTCTTTGTAATCTGGCTGCCGGCGGAATCTATCTGTATCTTTCATTACATACAGTTTTACTCCCGGCGATCAACAATGCCGCTTACTCAGATCTTCAGCTTCTGGTTCTGCTTCCAACTGTTGTCTATCTGCTACATGCCTGTTGGCTTGCAGGTCACAAACGCCACTGAATCTGATCATATCCAGAGCATGTTTGGCGCATTTAACGGCAACCAACAAGGTTTCACGCAAGCGTGGACTTTGTCTCGTTGTTTGCGTGAATCAAAATATGCAATATAGTAAAAACAGTTGTTATCTGAAAATCCTTTTTCTATCAGAATAATCTTCCAGATAACAACTGTTATTTCTTATTTATCTACCTGTCTTTTAAACATCAAACATTTTTTATTCCTTAACCTCTCTTTCAGACAAAGCTCTGCATGCTCATAATCCACATCAATCACAATCCACTGAGATATCTCCGGAATTCGTTTCAATGGTTAAGCTTCCTGTGGCCTTTTCGACTTTTTGTTCAAACGTCTGCAAATTATCTGTTTCATTTTCCATTACTTTTCCGTTCAGGCGCTCAGATACATCAATATCTCCCATATCGGTAGTTACCTGTATAGCAAGTTTGGTAAGCACTTCAGGCGTCCCTTCAATATCTACCGCTCCCATATCACTGATGATTTCCGTATTTTCTTTCCATGTAATACCGGTAAAATCAAAATCTCCGGAGCCGGAAGAAAAACTGCAGGTATCCAGATTACTTCTCTCAATTTCAACATCTCCCATATCTGTTTTCAGACCGAAATGCCGGATATCGCAATCATCTATAACCACATCTCCGCTATAAGTTTGCAGCGAACCGGATGTCACAGTCATAGAAGAAAGCCGGATATCACTCATATCACCGTCAATCTTCACATGATTGATCTTTGTACGCTCCGGAACGTAAAGGGTAATGAGATTTTTTTGCTGCCGTTCTTCTTTCCGATTTAATAAATCCGCAAGAAAATCAACATCAATATTTACATAATGGCCCTTGGTTTCTCTTTCGTTTACTGTCAGTGTATCATTTTCCACAGAGTATGTAACCGCAGGTTTTCCATTTTTGCTCTGCGCCTCATAACTGATATAAAAATGATCATCCTCTGAACGAACTACGTTCAGATCTAACATATCCAAATGAATATCCAGATTTCGATAATCATCTACCTGCGTTTTGGGTAATATAGAGGAAGCTGTTTGTTCAGACGCTCCGGAAGTACCAAAATGATTCAAATCAGCAGTTCGCACATAAGTTTTTCCACCGAAAACATAACCGGCTCCATAAAGAACCGCTCCGACGATCATACAGCTGAGACCGGTAACCATACACGCTTTCATCCATTTTTTCATACTCGTTTCTCCCTCTTTCTGTTAGAAATCCAATGTGCCAGTCTTACGAACCCAAAGCCACACCATTTGCAAAGATAAATCGTAAATATCACAAGTAAAATACCCACTCCGAACACAAATAAGCCACATCCACTGACCATTGCAAATCCGGATACAGATGTCGTGATCGCAAACAGTCCACGAATCCAAAGCTTACCGCCTACAAGCAGCAGACAGATTGCAAAAATGAGTACACATACAAGAGCAATTGCCACACAGACCAAAACGCAGGCCAACACTGCAAGTATGGCAAGCAACAGCGGTGCGCCAACAGGTAACGCCAGAATCGCCAGACAGGCAACCCAGAAAGTTCCTCCTTTTGAAGATTTTTTTCCGGAAGTTTCCATCCTGTCATTATTTTCATCACATATATAAGCTTCATCCATCTTCTTATCCAGAAGATTCGCGATCAATTCACGGGCAGCTTCTTTCGGAGTTCCCATCTCCTCAATCAATTTTTGCGCTCCGGCCTCATCCGTTTCCTGAAAATACTCTTCAAAATAATCCATGGCGTCGTCATAATCTTGTTTCGGAAGCTTTCGCAAATATTTGTGTAATTGATTCAAATATTCTTCTTTACTCAACTTCGGATCCTCCCCTCTATAATCCCATCAATAGTATCTCTGTAAGACAACCATTCTTTATTGAGATATTGCATCTGTTCTTTTCCACTTTCCGTAATGGAATAATATTTCCGCTTACGTCCCTGATACTCCTGCGTATATGTTGTGACGAAACCTGCTTTCTCCAGTTTCTTCAAAATCGGATACAGCGTGGATTCTTTAATATCAGCCACCATTTTGATCGTCTGGCTGATTTCATATCCATAGGAATCCTGGGTATCAACAATGGTTAATATCAGGTATTCGATAAGCAACGCTGATATGGGAAAATACATGGCCTTCACTCCTTTCTGATATATAAAATATTTATATATTGGATTTTTATATATGTACTATAACATTGAGAAGTTCGGGTGTCAATAGATATATAAAAATTTTATATATCTATTGTTTTTATCATTGTCCCAAATGATGATTATCTTGGATACAATGAATAAATGCACTGTATTATGGACTTTATTAATCTCGAAATATTAATTGAACATTCTTATGAATTTTCGAGATTTTCCCGGATTTCTCTTCTATTTTTTATAATACTGTGTTTATTTTTCGAGATTTCAATGTTATGATCGAACCAGAAAAACGAGGTAGATTAAACATAGGAATGAACTAGAAGCGAATGTAAAAACTCTCATCATAGATAGATATGGAAGCATGAAGAAGTTCTCCGAAAAAATCGAAATGCCTTGGACTACATTGGACAGCATTCTAAAAAGAGGAATTGCGAATTCCAATATTACAAATGTATTAAAAATCACACGTGAATAGGTCTTAATTCCGAAGAACTTGTTGATGGAAAAATTGTATTTGCATCCAATAAACCATCCACTTTCGCCGCCCATTTCGATTGTGATAATTATACCGATGATGAACTGGATGAGATAAAACAGTTCGCAGAATTCGTAAAAGGAAAACGTGCGAAATAAACGGCAGATTTGCCAGATGTGGTCTTTGAAAATATAATATATTTACTCAGGGAACCGTTGGGGTGTTATGTCAGCCGCCGGACATGCTTATGGAAGGAGGCTGGTGCTGATGGTTACATATAGTGATTTATTTGCTTTTGTGATTATGCTTTGCGCAGTAATAACTCTTGTTATTAATATTACGCACCAAAAATAGCGCCCCTGCTCTGGTAAAGTAAGGCGCTATTCCTAGAAAATTACTTTATCCGGCGGTCAGGTGTGCACTGGCCAACGGTTCTCTTGTTAAGTATACTATATGCCACGCTGAAATATTTGTCAATTTCTTTTGACTGGGGTGAGTCCTTGAATACTTACGAAAAACTACAGGATGAGGCATCCAGCGACGGCGTTGAGGTGATCTCATATCCTTTCCGGACCGATTAGATTTACACTCATGTCGCTGTTTCGGAGCTGCTGTTGGAAATTAATAAAATTCCATGACTACATTTGCAGTTTGTTACCAACGCGTTACCAATTGACTGTTTTTAAGCATGTTTTCGTCATATTGCACAAACGTAAAAAAGCCCCGGAAAATAAGGCTTTCCGGGGCTTTTCGTATATATCTCGCGCTTACATACACAACTAATTCTTAGTTGTTGATCAGTTTGTCATCTTCGTTGTTCCAGCTGTACAGCTTACGGATCTCTTTACCAACTTTCTCTGACGGATGTTCAGCAGCCAGCTTACGCATAGCTTTGAAGTGAACCTGGCGTCCTGCCGGAGACATATCTAACAAGAATTCTTTTGCGAAAGAACCATCCTGGATATCTGTAAGGATCTGTTTCATAGCTTTCTTTGTTTCTGCTGTAACAATCTTTGGTCCTGTGATGTAATCACCGTATTCTGCTGTATTGGAGATAGAATATCTCATTCCTTCGAAACCTGACTGGTAGATCAGATCTACGATCAGTTTCATCTCATGGATACATTCGAAGTATGCATTTCTTGGATCGTAACCTGCTTCACACAGAGTTTCGAAGCCTGCCTGCATCAGGGCACAAACGCCACCACACAGAACTGCCTGCTCACCGAACAGGTCTGTTTCTGTTTCTGTTCTGAAAGTTGTCTCCAGAAGACCAGCTCTTGCTCCACCGATTGCCAGACCATAAGCCAGTGCTCTTTCCAGAGCTTTTCCTGTAGCATCCTGTTCTACAGCTACCAGACAAGGAGTACCTTTACCAGCCTGATATTCACTTCTTACAGTATGTCCAGGTGCTTTTGGTGCGATCATGGTTACATCAACGTTCTTCGGAGGTTTGATGCATCCGAAATGAATGTTGAAACCATGTGCGAACATCAGCATGTTACCTTCTTCCAGGTTTGGCTCAATATCTTTTTTGTACATATCAGCCTGCAGTTCATCGTTGATCAGGATCATGATAATGTCAGCTCTTTTAGCTGCTTCTGCAGCTGTATATACTTCGAATCCCTGAGCTTCTGCTTTTGCCCAGGATTTGCTTCCTTCATACAGACCAATAATAACATTACATCCAGACTCTTTTGCGTTCAGAGCATGTGCATGTCCCTGGCTACCGTAACCGATAACGGCAATTGTCTGTCCTTCCAGCATAGATAAGTTACAATCTTCCTGGTAATAAATTTTGTTTGCCATTTTTTTGTTCCTCCTAAAATGGATATTTTTCTATTGTTAGGGGGTTGCCCCTCTAGCACACTATGTAATTGACAGCTTTTCGCTGTATCTTCTGACCGGGCTTTTCATCCGGTTTCACGTTTTTATAAAACTAATACGTAATCAGATCCACGTGACAGTCCGGATACTCCGGTTCTTGCCAATTCCAGAATCTCATTACCATCTGCCAGAAGCTGGAGAAATGCCTCCAGTTTTGATTTTGAACCAGTCAGTTCCAATACCATGGAATCGACGGACACATCTACAACCTTCGCACGGAAAATCTCTGCGATAGATGTGACATTCTGTCTGTTTGCCTGAGATACTCTCACTTTTACAAGAATCAACTCTCTGATAACACTGGCATCCGGTTCAAGAATCTTGATATCTCTAACATCCACCAGCTTGTTCAGCTGCTTTGTAATCTGCTCGAGGACATCATCATCTCCGCTGCAGACAACCGTCATACGGGAATATCTCGGGTCTGCGGTTACACCTACTGTAAGGCTGTCTATATTGTAGCCTCTCCGGCTGAACATACCGGCGATTCTTCCTAAAACACCGGCTGTGTTATCTACTAAAATAGATAAAATTCTCTGTTTCATATTCTTTCCCACTTTCTCTTGGTAATGTGTAAAACAGCTTTGTTTTTCATTCTACCAACTCTGCCTTTCTTTGTCAATGCATAATTAACTAAAAAACAACACCCTTTTTGTATTTTTTTATGCTATAATTATGGAATAGTGTCGTAGTCAGAAAATATTGATCCGCACTTCATACTTTCCCAATCCCGGTACCATTGAGACGTCCGAAGTATGTATGCATTTGCGCTTTTAATGAAAGGAGGCGTACTGTTATGTTTTGCTCAAATTGTGGTGCTGAGCTAAAAGAAAGTGATGTCACCTGCCCCTACTGCGGTATGCTTCAGCCTGCCGCTGCTGAATCTGAATACATGCAAAAACTCGAACATCTGAAACAGGATGTACAAAATCTCAAAGCTGTTCCCACAAAGGAATACACCAGAGAACTGCGCCACCAGGGGATTTTTACTGCTAAGATTGTTCTTATTATTTTCTGTATCTTTCTTCTGCTCTTCGTAATAGGGGTATCTGTCTTTTACGGAAGCAGCTATCTGGAAAAGAAAGAACTCCGAAAAGAAAATGCATTTGCAAAAGAGTATTTTCCAAAATTAAATGAGTTATATGCTTCCGGGAATGATGAAGAAGTGTATACATATATTAACAGTTTGTATAACCTGGATGGAAGCACTGCTTTATATCGTTGGAAACATATGGATTACTACAATTATTACACTTTATATATGGATGTAAAGTTTTTAAACGATGCCATCGCTGACAACAGTTACAATGAATACGATATCAGTACAGGATTCTATTCTGCCATGGTTCTTACCAGAGAAGAATTTTCTTCGTATCACAAAAACAAACTGACGGATGCAGAACTTGTCAAATTGGACACATTTATTCAGGAGTCAGACTCTCTGTTGCTGGAACATTTTCATCTGACTTCTGATGAGGCTGATCAGGTGTATCAGAACTGTCTGGATGACGGGTATCTGAGTTATAAAAAATGTATGGATTATACAGCCAGCCATAAAAATCAATTTTCATAAGGAGGAATAACAGATGAAATGCCCTCATTGCGGCGCACAGATCGGTCTGGAGGAGAAATATTGTCCTTTCTGTGGCCTTCCAAACGAATTTGCCAGAAAACATCAGGAAGATATGGATCGATACGAGCAGGAATTTCAGCAGACTCAGTCTGAAGTTTATCAGAAGACCAGACATTTTACCAGTCTGACTGTGCCTTTGACTGTCATTTTCGTTCTGATTTTATTAAATATTGTTTCTTTTGTTTTTGTAGCCAAAAGCTGGGATATCGGCTCCGGTCTTCAAAAGCAACAGATTCACAGCCATCTCAGCAAGCACCAGGAAAATATAGATACTTATATCCAAAATGGTGATTTCTGTGGACTTTCTTATTATTACAGCCAGAATTCTCTGTATTATGAAGATGCATTTGACAAATACAACGCCCTGATCAGTGCATCTGATTCCTATCGTAATATTTATCGAATTCTTGTGGATACCAGCAGTTCCTGTAATAATTACTATTTCGATTCAGATGAGATTTCTCATACCATCACAACACTTGCGCGTGATGTCCATGATATTTATAATCTCGAAGATAATTACTCTTATAACGCAGAAGAATATTTTACAGACGAAACCAATGCTGCTCTGACAGATCTGCGTACCCAGACAAAGGCTATTCTGGTGGCTTATGCCGGTCTTACTCCTGAAGAAGCGGAAGCACTTCCGGATCTCTCATCCAGAAAGCAAAAAGAATACCTGGAAAGGGGGCTTGAAAAACGATGAAACGATTTTCACCTGGAAAACTGATCTGTGGTATTATCACTATTATCCTGACCCTCTCCTGTCTTCTGATGATTACCATCGGAATCTCAGAGATCAGAGATTCCGCTTCTGTTCCTTCTTATTATCTTGATGAAGAAGATTATATTTCCACCCTGCAACAGGAAGATTACATGAATCTATATGATATGACCTGCAGGGACTGCATCCCTGATAAGAAATTGAGTTCCAATATCAAAGCCTGTCAGGCAGTAGCCAGATATTACCAGGCAGCTACTCTGTATAAAGCTTACGTACTGATAGGTGACAATCTTGCTATCACCCGTCAGGTACAGCAGATGGAACAATATGCGGCACAAACCGGTAATTACAGTGACTACGTCGAGAAGATCAATCAGTTACTGGAACTGGATTCTCTTCACCCGGAAGAAACTCCCACCAATTAATCGGATGTAAGAAATCATGATAAAAATATTATTTGTGTGTCACGGAAATATCTGCCGAAGCCCGATTTCCGAATTTGTTCTTAAAGACAAAGTAGCCCGTCTCGGTCTTTCTGATCAGTTCTATATCGCTTCTGCCGCCACACGCACAGAAGAAATCTGAAACGGCATTGGCAATCCGGTCTATCCGCCTGCAAGGAAAGAACTGGAAAAACACGGAATCTCCTGCGAGAGGAAACGGGCGGTACAGTTAAAGAAATCGGATTATAATGATTATGATTTCCTGATTGGCATGGATGAGCAAAATATCCGAAATATGGAACGTATCACCGGGCATAGCCGGAGGGAAGGGAAAATTTTTCTTCTGCTGGAATTCGCCGGAAGTTCCGCGTCTATTCGGGATCCCTGGTATACGGGAAGGTTTGATGAGACGTATGCGGATGTTGAGCGGGGATGTGACGGGCTGCTGAACTATCTGCTGCATGAGGATGCGTAGGTTTGGCTTGTTCTTGCAGGAACAGACGTTCATGTGTCAGATTGGTCTTTCTATATGCCTATAGCAAAAAACATCGATTACGCCTTCTTTCGTAAAAGCGTAATCGATGTTTTTTTTGCTATTGCACCACATGAATGAAATTTTATTTCACAAGCAGTTTTCCCTGTCAGGCAGCCGCATTTGCATTGATCTATCTATTACTTTTCGGATTCCCATCCATATTCATCTGGGAATGGATAAATATCCTGGCAATTCATTTAATACTACTACTATTTTTTCTTCCATGCTGGTACTCCTGTCTTTCGTACCAGCATCCTACAACCATTTTACTTAAAGCATTTTATTTTCTCTGTATGATTCGAACAGATATGAGGGATTCTCATAGTATACGCTACTGTTATAATCGTCGATTTTAGCGGCAAGAAACGAATTATAAACTTTCATTAAGGCATCAACAATGCTTATATTTTCGTACTCTGCTACCTGTTTTATCAGACGTTTATATACTTTTCCGATATCCCAATGGGAAGGAATGGCATATTTACATTCTGCTACATTATCAAAAGTCCCGTTTTTAATCTGCGCTTCTTCTATGAAGTCATCGCTTACCTGATCAATATTTTCGCAATGGTACACATCTGCCAGATCATAGATCTTCTCTATCCGTTTTTTACCAAGCTGATTGACAACATCCGCCCGCACATTTTTTGTCTTTCTGGCAATGTAATCGATCAAACCACAGGTAAAGAAAAGGTCATTATCTTTCCTTGATTCTCTTCCACTTCCTACCATCATAACACCTCACAATTTCTGTATTCCAGGCATTTCAGAGCTGCATCCGTGCAGAATACGATCTGGTGTATCGGATATTTGAATCTTGCAAGCACCCAGAACTGTTCTCTTGTAAGCACACCATCGATGTAATCCGATATATAGTTATAAATCTGATCATCTGCCATCGCCCCAATCACAATATCGTAATCATGGTTCTGTCCACTCCGACATGCAACGATGAAATCGAGCCATTCTTCGGTCATTTCTTTGAATTCTTTTATATTCAGATCCGAATTCAGGCGCACATCATAGATGGAAACTACTTTTGTGTCATAACGTTTCGCCCATCTCTGTGCCTGTTCTTTGATAACAGTACAGTAAAAACCCGTTCCAAAATCTTTTGTGTTACGACCTTTTCTTATCTCCGGCTTTTCTACCACCTGATAACCTCCATGATATACTGTCATCATCGCCATTTCTATAACACCTCACCCAAAATACTGCTTCATCAGACTGTTAAATAGTTTCTGTGTTTCATCAAGAGTTTTCTGCATTTTAACTTTTGATTTGTCTACTTGATTGGATTAATTGCTGGACTTCCAATAATCTTTTCCATTTTTCCGGATATCCAAATTGTCTCATATATTATCTCTATACATTAACAGTATAATCGAATTATATTCTGTATCTTTATCATTTGTCAATTTAACTATATCATTTTTCCCGAAATGATATAGTTAAATGTGTACAGTCTGATATTATAGAGAAAGAAAAAACATCGATTACACCTCATTTAATATAAGCAACCGATGCTTTTTCTTTCTTATCCTACCACACTGGCCCCAAACGGCATCAGAGACAGGCGTGCCATTTCCCATCCAAAGAAAAAATTTCATATCAGATTAATCAAAAATGAAAACTTACCATCTCTAAAAGTCGTACCGAACCACTGCACAGTTTTTCACACCCCATGCAGCATATTCTTCATTTGTCATATCAGTAAAATAGGACTGCACTACTCTGGCGATTCCGTTATGGGCAACCAGAATATACGTTTTTTCCTCCGACTCTTTCTTTACATCATCCAGAAGGTTATAGATTCTTTGTGCCAGACGAAGCGTCGATTCTCCTCCTTCATGGCTGCAGGCAAAGAACTCTTTCGCTTTCTTAAAGTCCTCTCCATCCCGGGGCGTGGATTCCCATTTGCCGAAGTTTTGCTCGATCAGTCTCGGCTCTACCCGGCATGGGATTCCTGTCATTTCGGAAATCAGCTGTGCCGTGTCTTTTGCACGACTGAGCGGAGAACAAAGAATTTCATCTGCCTGGATCCCTTCCGCTAGAATCTTTCTTCCGGTTTCTCTCGCCTGTTCCCGTCCGTATTCGGTAAGTGGGCTGTCGGTACAGCCACAGATCTTATTCTCCACATTCCACACGGTCTGTCCGTGACGGACGAAGTAAAAGTGTCCCATTTATTTTTCCTCCATATGTTTTTATTCCATTATACAAAATATCAGCCAGATATTCAGTAATCAGCGTAAGTATTTTATGTTATTTTCCTTTGGTCTCTTGCTACTTAGCCCACATCATTTATGTTTATTTTATCTTCTGTTTTTATAATCCCGATAATGTTCTCATTACCAAATCCACATCTTTATTTTCCAGTTCCTGAATAATATGCAAATATGTTTTCTGTGTAGTTGTCATACTGGCATGTCCTAATCTTCGCGCTACACTTGCAATAGATACCCCTGCAAACAGCAATAATGATGCATGCGTATGTCTGAGTCCATGAATCGATATCGTCGATATTCCACATTCTTTGCAGTGTCTGGTCAACACATCATTTACTGTTGAGTTATAAATTTTCGACTCGCCAACAAAAATCGGCTGATCTTCCGGCAAACCTTTCGTTAATTCTGAAAATTTAACTACGATTTGCCAGTCGATCTGTATTTTCCTTACTGAAGATTTGTTTTTTGTCGGTAAGAATCCACCATTTCCTTTATAATCCCACGTTTTACTTATAGATAATGTCTGTCTTGCAAAATCAAAATCTCCAGGTGTAATCGCAAGTGCTTCCGAGAAACGCATTCCTGTTTTTGCAACCAGCAAAATAAACCAGTCCCAGTTTACCTTTTCTTTTATATCCAGATGTGCAATCAGTGTATGCAGTTCAAACTGATTCAGATATTTTATTTTCTTTACTCTCGGTGACTTTCCTTTAATAATAGCTTTTCTGGTTGGATCACGCTCAATAAGTCCTTCATCCACAGCATCAAGAATGGATCCTTTTAACTGATGATGAAAATCCAATGTTGTCTGTCGTTCATGCTCTTTCGCATAATCATTCAGTAATTTCTGATAAGCTGTACGTGTAAGCTCTGATACTCTTAATTCCGGTGCTAGCTTTTTTACCCATTTCTGCGTCATCAGATATTTCGCCATTGTAGCTTCTCTGATGGCTCCCCGTTTATATACCTCTATCCACTGCTGATAATATTCATGAAAAAGTTCCATTTTGTTTACATCATTTTGCATAAGTTTTCTCCTTTTTATACCTACGCTGATATAAACATTAATGCTCTACTTTACTGATTATGCAACATCTAATAAAGGTTTAATTTCTTCCTCCAGAGTCTTTTTTAATTCTGCTATACAACGCGCATAATACTTAAATTTCGGCAGTGCTTTTTCCTGTGTGTTCTTATAAGTCGAATAATCGATCGTCGCTTTTATTACACTTTCATTTGGTATTTCTCCATTTCTGTAATGTAATGCCGCATACATTACATCTTCTTTCGATGCATACCAGTTCTCACAGAATTCAGAAATCACTTTATCAATACAGTCGTGTTTCATATTTTCAACAATATGGAATATAGATTGTCCTTTATACTTATTTTCATCCAGTTCGATTTCACAGATCAGATTGGACATAATCTCTGCTACTTTCGGATTGTCTTTTTTCATTTCTTCAACATACTGTTTGACTTCATCTATCTGCTTTTTCCGTTCTTCCGGTGTAACAGCTTCCGAATCTTCCTGAGGAGTGACAATATTCTGAATCAGATTAATAATGTATTCATAATCTATTTTTGTCGTACTGTATGCCATCAGTTCATAATCCGGATCTACACCTGTATCGTCCTCTTCTGGCGACGGATCATCCCCATTTCCCTCCTCTATTTTAATTTCCTCCATTGCATTCTGATAATGTCCGGCATAATCTTCATACTCGCTTTCACTGATTCCATATTCTTCCAGCATACCGTCCTCATATCTGGTAAATGATTTCAGTTGTGCAAATAAGCGGTCAAATGTCTGGAACATTTTGACAAATACTTTCTTTTCTTTTAAAGACATATTTGTCACTTCAGACGGTGTCTCCGCTGACGCACGCAAAGCTGCCAGTGCTTTTTTAAATGCCGGTTCTACTTCTTCCCACTCAGCCAGGAATGCTACTTCTGTGCTTCCTGCCGAGTACAAACGTACAGCATTATCCACACTTTCTTTAAATAATTTCGGTGCCTGGAAAGTTACAATCTGCCCGTATGTCTTATTTTTATCATAAATACGATTCGTTCTGGAAAATGCCTGAATCAGATCATGTGGTCCCATTGGCTGTCTGTCAATAAAAATTGTAGACATACATGGCGCATCGAATCCTGTCAGCAACCGATCTACAACGATCACCAGATCCAATTGCTCACTTCGGCTCTTAAATTTCGGATCTTTTCTTGCCAGACGTTTATTCAAATTTCCATTATAAGCCTGAATCTGAGAAAGGTCATATTTCGTGCCAAACATACTATTATAATCATTCAAGGACTGCTGCATTTTCTGCTGATTGACATGAGAGCCTTCTTCATTTTCCGTCACAGAATATGTAATTGCAAATTTCGGAAAATCCGGAAGTACCCGTTTTATCTTCTCATCAATTTTCAGAGATGTTTCTCTGTTTTTCACTTTTGTAAGCAGCTCATAATATGTTTGTGCCAGCGTAATCGAACTGGTAGTAAGTAACCCCTCATATGTTTGTCCTTTACCATTCTGAAATCCAAGTTTATGGTAAGATTTATTCAGGATAATGTCCAAGACCTTTAACATATGTGTTTCGTTATTATACGCATTAGCTACCGTTTCATCCTCAATGTTTTTCGGTCCATTATGTTCCACCTGAAAGCCTAATACTGCATTATCATGAATCGCATTCTGTATCGTATATTTGTGAAGTCGCTCTCCATACAATTCTTCTGTTGTACGTGGAAGATCTCCCATCTGCGGATATGGATTTTCTGCAAACCGTGGTGTTCCGGTAAAACCATACCATAAAGATCTTCCGAAAAACCGTTCCAGTTCTCTCTTGGTCTTTGGTGTTACTGCTCTGTGGCACTCATCTACCACAAAGGCAATTTTAAGATTTTTGATTTTCGTGTATTCCGTTGTACCTTCCTGTAATCTTTTACTGATCAGAATCTGTAATTTCTGAATTGTTGTAACGATAACCTGGCGATCATCGGATTTCAACTTTTTCTTCAGATCATTTACATTATCCGTTTCATCCACATCCACCAGATCATTGTTTGCATATGCCTGAAATGCCATCGTTGTCTGCGTATCCAGATCTTTTCGATCAATCAGAAAAATAGCCTTATCAATCGCCGGAATGTCCATCAGAAGATTTCTTGTAGCTTTATAGGACGTTAATGTCTTTCCGGAACCTGTTGTATGCCATACATAACCGGATCTTCCTGTTCGGGATGCTTCACGGATCGATTCAATAGCATGGATTTGATATGGTCTCAACAGAATCAGACGCTTTGCATCTTCATCCAAAACGGTATACCTTGCAATCATTTCATGAGCTTCCGGAATGCGAAGTACACTTTTGGCAAAATCAATATAATCACTTACCGGATTATTCTCTTTATCTACCCATCCGCTCATAAACTTCGGATTTAACTCGGTATCACTCGCAGCTGCAAAATATCTGGTATCCACACCGTTACTCACAACAAACATCTGAACCGCTGAAAAGATTCCTGTAAATTTTCCTTCACTGATGTATTTTTTTATCTGCCAAAAACCATCCATATAGGAATATTGTTTGTTTTTCAATTCTATATGAATCATTGGCAAGCCGTTGATCATCAGAGTCACATCAAATCTTCTGTCACGTGCAGAAGCCGTGTTATCTTCCTCTGTTTTCAAAGCACTGTATTGATTGATCACCTCATAAACACTGCTGCCACCTGCAATATGCTCATGATTCATAACTACCAGATGCAAGCGTTCCGTTCCACGCTGCACATGTACCTGTACCTTCCCATTTTCACCAACTAACCATTCACCGGCTTTATAGAAAGAAGAAAACTGTAACTGGTTTTTTACCTGCTCGAATTCTGTATCCGATAAATTTTCTCCATTTAAACGATCTTTATTGTTCTGCTCCAGAATATACTTAAAATTCTTCCAGAGATCTTCTTCTGTCTTCAGATCTTTCCGATAAGTCCATTGCGACTCACCATAGACCAGTTGGTTGATCAGTTTTTCTTCTATTATTTTCTCTAATTCCGGCATTTTTTGTTCCTCCTTTGTAGTTAGTAGTGTAAAACCTGTGTGTTTTATGGCATTTTTGATATAGATGTACTTATGCTGGTGAAGAGTAATGAGGTGGTCGATGGAATCCAAATATTCAACAATTCTCTTTTGTTCAGCCAATTTAGAAATCGGAAAAACTAATTTCTTTACTACCGATGAACTTAGACCACTCATAATACTTCCGACTGATAATCTGTCGATTTGTTTTCTAATCAAAACGGAATCTCGTAGAAGATACATAATATATTCCGGAATAACTTCATTATTGAATTGAAGTCTTAACAAATGTGAATTCATAATGCCTTTTTCCGCATTTTTAGGGAATATTGCGCATGCTCCAATAGTTCCCATCATGCTTATCACAAGGTCTCCAGGATACAACTCACAGCTTTTCAACTCCTTATATTTATCTTCCGTGATATAGTAATCACCCATTGAGAAGTCGCCTGTAAATGCATTCTCTTGAGCATAAACTTTAATCCCTTCTTCTACAAAATATTCCTTTTTCAGAGCACTACCAAAGGGACCTATTTTCATTGCCGATGAACTGTTTTTTAGTAATTCTGTAACCTTACGCAGTTCCCAAGCGAATAAATCTATTCTTTGATCTCCATTATACTTACACTGGTGAAGAGTGATGAGATGGTCGAGGGCTTCAAAAAACTCTGCTATTTTTGCTTGTTCAATCTGCGAAACCGGCATAACAATCTCACTTCGCAATATATTATTATTATATAAATGCTTGACTGTAGACCCTTCTATCAGCCACTTTATTACTTGATAAGATATCTTGAGAAACTTTTTATTAATGCTTCCATCCGTCTTAAGCCATACAACATTTGAATCCTGAAAATACTCATCTTTCCCTGCATATTCAGCAGTTCTTCCAATGCTTCCAACTACTGAAATCAGGGTATCTCCTACTTCTGGATACGGATATAATCTACGAAATTCTTCATACACTTCTCTTGAAATATATGAATCAGGTTCTAAGCCAATAGTTCCATTCTTAAAAAAAGGAATGTCCCCCTGTTCAGATGTTTGTTCTTTAAAAATTCGTTTGCACGTCTGGACTGTTCCAAGTTCCCCCAACTTACGCTGTTCCCAATCGTCAGTAAAGCTCTTAAATCTAATTTTCGGAACTTTTTCATCATTTTGCGGAAACATTTTTTGGAGCATATATTTTTTCAAAATTTTAGCCTGATCGCACTTACACTGGTGAAGAGTGATGAGGCAATTAAGCTTATCAAAATACTGTGAAATTGTCTTTTGCTCTTCTATACTAGGAAAAATTACAGGTCCTTTCAAAGCATTCTCATCTGATACCTTCATATCGTTTTTAGCACCTTTATTTACTAATGGATGCATATATGAATTCATACGAGAATCCAATTCAAAATATATCTGAACAAACTCAGAATCAACGTTATTTTTAGGTTTATACACTGCATACAATGTTGATACAATTCCCGATTTTCCTTTGTTTGTCTTAATAATACCGTACGGATTCGATTTCAATGGTGACTTTGTATAAACAACATCTTCAACCTCTACTACACCATAATTTGCTACTGATACTCCAGCAAATGATCTACCTTGAAATTCTATCTGATTTACTATTCCAAACTCACCCGAAACAGATAAAACATCCTCTTTTCCAAATAACGCATCTCTGTTCTTTTCTTTTGATACCTCAAGGTAGTCCCCCAGCTTACGCTGTTCCCAATCGTCAGTAAAGCTCTTAAATCTAATTTTCGGAACTTTT
>ERZ827037.328-NODE-328-length-63852-cov-18.412778_pt1 | contig 63852 bp, 52 predicted proteins | sample MGYA00519924_ERZ827037 | MGnify/ENA primary metagenome ERZ827037 (study PRJEB31778, sample SAMEA3449250) | human gut metagenome | biome: human gut; feature: human-associated habitat; material: faeces | place: United Kingdom | collected 2010/2012 ... | reverse complement strand
TTTACCCTGGATGTTTATTTGTTGCCTATATACCTCTAAAGCGACAGTACTATGACAAAGACTGCTTAGAGGACATACGGGTGCTGTTCCCCGCGGCACGGCAACCCCTGGTGGACAGCGCCACCAACGTGCGCGTCCGGGACGTGAACGTCATCACGGTGTACATCGATCTACAGCCCATCCCGTTTAACAAGGGCTTTTACTCGGTGGACATGACCTTTTTCTTTGACGTAGCCCTGGACCTGTTTGGCGGCACGGCCTCTTGCCCGGTGCCCATCAACGGCGTAGCCATCTTCAACAAGAAGGTGGTCCTCTACGGCAGCGAGGGCAACGTGAAGCTGTTTACCTCTGGTTGTGACATGGATGCCCTGCAGGCGGAAGACGCCCGGGTGTTGCCCAAAGCCACAGTCCAGGTGGCCCAGCCCGTGGCCCTGTCCGCCCGGCTGTGCGACCACCCCTGCGGATGCGAGCCCTATTGCCGCATCCCCGAGAGCATCTGCCAGCGCTACGGCGGCGATTTTGAATCTTGCCCCCAGAAGAACACGGTCTATGTCACCATCGGGCTGTTCATCATCGTTCAGATCGTGCGCAATGTGCAAATGCTGATCCCCGCCTACGATTTCTGCATCCCGGAGAAGGAGTGCGTGGCTTCCAGCGACAACCCCTGCGAGCTGTTCCGGCGCATCGACTTCCCCACCAGCGAGTTCTTCCCGCCCAAAGCCACCGACCTGGGCAGCGACTGCAAGTAACACCTCCAAGGATTCCCTACCCGGCCCCTGCCAAACGGCGGGGGCCTTCTTGGTTCCCCCATTGACAAACCGGGGAAATCGAGCTATACTGTTCGTATCCTAACAATTCAGGAGCGTGAACCACTGTGGAATATCAAGAGGACCTGGGCTTTCAAATCCGCACACTTTCGCACCTGGTGAAACGCATGGTAGACCAAACTGCTTTCTCCGGGACAGACACCCATCCCACCGGTGTCCAAGGATGGATACTGGGCTATCTATATACCAACCAAGACAAAGAGGTGTTCCAGCGGGACATCCAACAACAGTTTTCCATCCGTAGGTCTACGGTAACGGGTATCTTACAGCTGATGGAGAAAAATGGGCTGATCACCCGCAGCTCGGTGGACCGGGACGCCCGCTTAAAAAAACTGGAGCTGACCCCCTATGCCATCGAGCTCCATGAACGGGTAGGCCGCAGCATCCGGCAGGTGGAAACCAGCCTTGCCGAAAGCCTAAGCCCGGAGGAAAAAAAGGAGTTCATCCGCCTGTGTGAAAAAATCCGCGCCAGTTTGCTCAGCAGTGATACCACTGCCCCCACAAATAAACGGGCGTGAAAAAAAACTGGCTTTTTCGAAAACTTTTAGCCACACTTTCCACTAATTCACAGTTTATTCACTTTTTCACCATATTCTTGTAAAACTAGGTCGGTATAGTAATTGTTAGCAAACTAACAAGAGGGTGTTCTCCCCCTTTGTTTGCTCCCAAAATACAGGAGGTCAACCATACAATGAGCAAGCTGGACAAAGTGACAAAAGCAATTGAAAAAGGCAAGGAAGCCGCCCTGATCAAGCTAGCTGGCGACAAGGATGAGGAAGTGAAGCTGGCAGCTATCGCCGGCATGGGAAAAATCGGCAAGGACGATTCTTTCAACATAATTGTCCCTGATCTGCTGACAGACGAAAACCCCAAAGTGCGCGCCGCCTCTGCGGAAGCTCTGGGTGAGATGAACAACGAACACGCTAGTGCCCACCTGCGCTACTATCTGGAGCGTGAAAAAGACGCCACTGTGGTTGCTGCTATCAAGAAGGCCATCGCTGCCTTGAACAAAGGAGAATAAACCGGTTCCTGAAAAAAGCACCCAAAGCTTTTGCGGCTTTGGACGGTTCTTTTTGTTTATGCCTGTTCAAAAGGGCTCCCTTCAGGGAGCCCTTTTTTTCACGCTTTTACTTTGTTTCTGTGGAGAACAGGGTCCTGCGCCCGGAAACGAGGATTCCCTCGCCAATGAGGAACAAAATGGCCAAACTGATAACGCCAATGGAATCCCGGCCGGTAAACTGGGTGAACAGCCCCACCAGCAGCGGCCCAATCACCGCGGCAAACTTGCCGAAGATATCGAAGAATCCAAAGTATTCGTTGGAGCGGTCCGGGGGGATCAGCTTGCCAAAATACGAGCGGGACAGCGCCTGGATACCGCCCTGGACTGTTCCCACCAGGAAAGCCATGCACCAGAACAGCGCTTGGGAAAGGGCCAACGCGCTGGGGCTTTCGGGGTTTTGCTCAATGTTAAATCCCATAAAAAAGCCCACCAGCGTGATACAGAAGTAAACGCCCACCGCGCCGCACAGCAGGTTGATGGACCCCACCTTTCCCGCCAGCTTACCGAAGAGAATGGAGAAAGGCATGGCCACGATCTGGGTTGCCAGCAGTGCCAAAATCATACTCACGGTGTCCAGGCCTAGCTTAGTGCCATAGGAAGTGGACACGGATATAATGGTATTAACACCATCGATGTAGAAAAAGTAGGCAATGATGAACAGGAACACCCGTTTATGGGTGAAGATATCCTTGGCAGTGCGCCAAAGATTTTGAAATGTAGAACGGAACAAATGCCCCCTTTTCGCCTCCACATAGTGGATTTGATGGACGTTTTTCAAGAAGGGGATGCTGAACACCAGCCACCACACACTGGTGAGGACGATGACTAGCTTAAAGGCCGTGGGGTTCTCCATGCCCATGACAAAGAGGATGACAATGGACAGGATAAAGGGGATGGTGCTCCCGCCGATATACCCCATGGCGTACCCCCAGGAGGAAACACGGTCCATCCGTTCCCGGGTGGTGACGTCGGTAAGGAAGGCATCGTAAAACAGGCAGGAACCGGAGAAGCCAATGTGGCTCACCACATACCCTACCAGCAGCAGGCGATAGTCATCGGACAAGGCGCTGATCAAGGTGAATGCAACACCCAAAATCAGGCAGGCCACAAACAGCCGCTTTTTATGGCCCTTGTGGTCCGCCAAGGAACCCAGCACCGGCGCGCAAACCGCCACCAGGAACGTGGCCACTGAAGTGCCGTAAGACCACAGTACCAAGTTGTCCGCTCCGGCCGCAGCGCACACATTGCCAAAGTAGATGGGGAACAGCACTGCCATGATGTTGGTGGCGTAAACGGAGTTGGCCCAGTCGTAAAGGATCCAGCTTTTTTCCGCTTTTGTAAATTCCTTGGACGATGTTCGAGAATCCGTTGCCATGGGAGATCCACCCTTCCAATTGTTTTCTTGGTTTCATCATCCCATATTTACGTTAAATTTGCAAGAGATTTTTGTAAATTTCTTCTAGAAACCTCTATTTTTTCACTGCTTGTCCCATCAAACTTCTCCGCAAACCGTTCCTCTATGCGAAATCCTTGGCATAGAGCCGGACTTTAGCCTGCCCCCTCAACTCCGGGCCAATCTTCCTACGCAGCTCTCCCCCTGGACCTCTAGAAGCTCCACCGGCAACAGCTGCCCAGATAGGTCCTTCCCGCTGGGGGCCAGCACATGGGTGTAATTGCGGGTATACCCCTCCCAGACACCCTGTTCCCGCTGCTGCTCGAAGAGCACCTCTTCCACCTTGCCCACCTGGGCTTGGAGGAACGCTTGCTGGGTGGTTTTGGTCACCTGGATCATCTGGCGGCTGCGCTCTTCTTTAACTTTGTTGGGCACCTGACCAGGGGCGTCATAGGCACGAGTCCCAGGCCGCCGGGAGTAGGCGAAAACGTGGACTTTGGCAAAAGCGATCTCCCGGGCAAACTGAAGGGACTGTTCAAACTCCTCCTGGGTTTCCCCGGCAAACCCCACCATGATGTCCGTGGTGATCGCACAGCCGGGGAACGCCGCCCGCAAGTTTCCTACGATCTGGCGGTACTCGGCCGTGGTGTAATGGCGGTTCATCCGCCGGAGGGTGGCATCGCAGCCGCTCTGCAGGGACAGGTGGAACTGCGGGCAGAGTTTCTCCTCTTTGGCCATGCGGGCAATCACATCCGGGGTGAGCTGCTCCGGCTCCAAAGAGCCCAGCCGCACCCGGGAGATCCCCGGGGCCTGGCAGGCAGCCTCCACGGCGTCGCACAGGTGCAGGCCCAGCTCCCGGCCATAAGCCGGCAGGTTGATACCGGTGAGCACCACCTCTTGGAACCCCTGCTCCCCCAATCGCCGCACCTCTTCCTGGATATCCTCCAAGGGTTTGGAGCGCACCCTGCCCCGGGCATAGGGGATAATGCAATAAGAGCAGAACCGGTCGCAGCCGTCTTCAATTTTCAAAAAGGCCCGGGTCCTGCCGTGGAAGGTGGAAACAGCCATGCGTTCAAACTTCTCCCCCTTCTCGTGAGGGGCGATGTCCACAATGCGCTGCTTGGAGGACAGGTACTCCATCACCCGGGGGAGCAGGTCTGCCCGGCGGGCATTGCCCAGCACCACGTCGGCTTCCAGCAGGGCGGCAGCCTCCTCCGGGAACGCCTGGGGCATACAGCCGGTGAGCACTGTCACGGCGCCTGGGTTTTCCTTCCGGGCACGGCGCAGGGTCTGGCGCACCTTCTGGTCGCTGGTAGCCGTCACGGTGCAGGAATTCACCACCACCACGTCTGCCTCCTCCCCGGAAGCAGCCTCCTGAAAGCCCCCGGCAAGCAGCGCTTCCAACATGGCTTCCGACTCATATTGGTTCACCTTGCATCCCAAGGTGATGATTTTTGCTTTCATATGGGATGTTCTCCTTTCAGCGTTCCTGGCTGGCGGCCTGTTCCAGTTCCTCCAGCTCTTCTGAAAGCTGGGTCCACTCCAGCAGCAGGGACTCGCCCTTCTCGTGAAGGCCGGCAATCTCTTGGGAGGTGGTGGTAACCGCCTCGTAATCCGCGGCAACCTCCGGGTCCTGCAGCTTTTCCTCCAGGGCCTGGATGCGCCCTTCGTTTTCTTCAATGGCCTCTTCCAGCCGTGAAAGGGCAGTGCGGCGTTTCCGCAGGTCCGCTTCCCGCTCCTTGCGCAGCTTGTACAGGTTCACTTTCACCGGCTGGGGATTCTGCTCCTGGGCGGCAGCCTGTTCTTTCTCCCGCTGCTCCAGGTAGCTGTCGTAGTTGCCCAGGTACAGCTTTGCACCCTCTTTCCCCAGGACGTACACCTTGTCCGCCAGCTTGTTGATGAGGTACCGGTCGTGGGACACCACAAACAGGGTGCCGTCGTATCCGGAAAGGGCATTCTCCAAAGCCTCGCAGGAACCGATGTCCAGGTGGTTGGTGGGCTCGTCCAGCAGCAGGAAGTTGGCCTTACTGAGCATCAGCTTTAACAAAAGCACCCGGGCACGCTCCCCGCCGGAAAGGGTCCCCACCAGCTTGAACACGTCCTCCCCTTTAAAGAGGAACACCGCCAGGGCAGAACGCACCTGGGTTTGGGTCATCTGGGGATGGATGTCCCAGATCTCATCCATCACGGTCTTCTCATCGTGGAGGCTCAGCTGGGACTGCTCATAATACCCCACATCGATGGCGGAACCTAGCCGCACCACGCCAGTGTCCGGCGTGTACTGCCCCAGGAGGATCTTAAAGAGGGAGGTTTTTCCACAGCCGTTGGGGCCGATGAGGAACACCTTCTCCCCGTGTTTGATCTCCAAGCCCACGTTTTCGAAAAGCTTGGGGCCTCCAAAGGACAGGGAAAGGTCTTGGGCGGTGAGCACATCGTTGCCGCCCCGCCGGCTGGCCTTGAACTGGAACCGGATGGACTCCGGGTCCTCTTCCGGGCGCTCCAGGGTGGCCTCCAGGCGGTCAATCTGCTTTTGCTTGCTGGCAATGGTCACATAGTTGCGCTCCTGGTTCCACCGGCGCTGCTGCTCAATGATCCCTTCGATGCGCTGGATCTCCTTCTGGGTGTTTTCATACACCCGCTGCATGGCAAGCCTGCGCTCCTCCCGCAATTCCAAATGGCGGCTGTAATTGCCCTTATAGGACACGATGGTCTTGTTCTCCATCTCCAAGGTGCGCTCTGTGACTTTGTCCAAAAAGTACCGGTCGTGGGAGATGACAATGTAGGCGCCGCTGTAGCTCTTTAAGAAATCCTCCAGCCACTCCACCGCCTGGATATCCAGGTGGTTGGTGGGCTCGTCCAACAACAGCAGGTTGGCCCCACCCAGCAGCATTTTCGCCAGCTGGAGTTTTGCCTTCTGCCCGCCGGACAGCACCCCCACCCGGTTTTCCAGCTGCTCTTCGGTAAAGCCCAGGCCCAGCAGGGCGCTGCGGGCCCGGGAACGGCAAGTCAGCCCCCCGGCGTCCACAAAGCGGTCGTTCAGCTCTGACTGCCGGAAAATCAGCCGCTCCATCTCCTCTTCCCCCGGATGGGAGGACAGCAGGTTGGCAAGGTCCTCCAGCTCCCGCTCCATCCGCAGCAAAGGGGCAAAGACTGTCATCACCTCTTCAAAGGCGGTTTTGTGGAAGTCCCGGCAGACGTGCTGTTCCATGTAGCCCAACACCGTATCTTTTCCAAAGACCACAGTGCCGGCATCCGGGGTGTACTCCCCCGTGAGGACTTTAAACAGGGTGGTTTTCCCGCTGCCGTTGACCCCTACCAAGCCCACGCGCTCGCTTTTCTGCATCTCAAAAGAGATATCCTGAAGGATCACTTCCTCCCCAAAACTCTGCTGTATGTGATTTACCGTTAAGATCGCCATAATGGTACACCTGTCATTTTCAAAGGATTTTGCTCATAATCTTTTTTATTATACAGGAAAATGCGGAAAAGGGCAACCATCTTTCCGGTGGCCTCTCTTTTCCCTGGCGCATATAATGTACCAACGGCATTTATGGAAGGGGTCTTTTTTTATGTGTGGTTTCGCGGGATTTAGCGACTATCAGCAGGGCTTTCAGGGGCCGCCCCAACGGTGGCTGGATCTGGCCCGCCGCATGGCAGGGCGTATTTCCCACCGGGGGCCGGACGCCCAAGGGGCGTACTTTTCCCCGCAATGTGTGCTGGCCCATGCCCGTCTGGCTGTGATCGATCCGGAACACGGGCACCAGCCTATGAGCCTCCCCTGGCAGGGGGCAACGGCGACCATCGCCTACAACGGCGAGATCTACAACGCCCCCGAGCTCCGCCAGGATCTGGAAAGCAAGGGGTTTGCCTTCTCCACCAGCTGCGACACAGAAGTGGTGCTGACAGCTTATCTGGCCTACGGGCCTGACTGCGCAGAAAAACTCAACGGCATTTTTGCCTTTGCCATCGACGACCCCATCCACCGGCGGACCTTCCTCTGCCGGGACCGGTTTGGGGTCAAACCCCTGTTTTACACCGTGCAGGAGGGACGGCTGGCCTTCGGGTCAGAGATCAAAGCACTGCTGGAATTCCCCGGTGTCCGGCCGGTGGTGGGAAAAGAGGGGCTCCAGGAGATCTTCGGCCTGGGGCCGGCCCGCACCCCTGGCTGCGGCGTGTTCCAAGGCATCCACGAGGTAAAGCCAGGCCATGTGGCGATGTTTGACCAGTTGGGGTTCCGGGAGATGCCCTACTTCGACTTGGAAGCCCGCCCCCACGAGGAAACATACCCGGAAACGGTGGCCCATTTGCGGGAACTTTTGCTGGACACCGTAGACCGGCAGCTGATCTCGGACGTTCCCCTGTGCACTTTCCTGTCCGGCGGGCTGGACTCCAGCGTGGTGACCGCCATTGCCGCCCACCGGCTGAAAGAGCGGGAACAGCAGCTTTCCACCTACTCCTTTGAATACGAGGGCAACGAGGACTTCTTCACTCCCTCCTCGTTCCAGCCGGACCGGGACCAGGCCTGGGCGGAACGGGTCAGCGGGAATTTGGGCACAGACCACACCACGCTGCTCTGCGGCAACCAGGCCCTGGCAGACTCCCTGGCCGAGGCAGTGATCGCCAAGGACCTGCCCGGTATGGCCGATGTGGACGGCTCGTTGCTGTACTTTTGCAAACTGGTGAAACAGCGTCACACTGTGGCCCTGTGCGGCGAGTGTGCCGACGAGATCTTTGGCGGGTACCCCTGGTTCCACCGGCGGGAAATGTACAACGGCACCCGGTTCCCCTGGTCTGGCAACCTGGACTTGCGGGCCAGCCTGCTGAAGCCGCAACTGCGGGAAGAACTCCACCTGGAGGAGTATGTCACCCGGCGCCTGGAAGAGAGCTTGGCCTCTGTTTCCAGCCTGCCAGGAGAGGACGCGGAAACCCTGCGGATGCGGCAGCTGAGCTATTTGAATATGCACTGGTTCATGGCCACACTGCTGGACCGGAAAGACCGTTGCAGTATGTGGAGCGGGTTGGAAGTGCGGGTGCCCTACGCCGACCACCGCATCGCCCAATATGTGTTCAACACCCCCTGGGAGTTCAAATGCCCTCACGGGGAATCCAAGGGGCTGCTGCGGGACGCCGCCCAAGGGCTCTTGCCGGATGAGGTGCTCCACCGGAAAAAGAGCCCCTACCCCAAGACCCACAACCCCGGGTATGAAGCTATCTTGAAGCGTCGGCTGGGGAAAGTTCTACAGGACAGCGCCCAGCCCATTCACAAGCTGCTGTCTGAAGAAACAGTCCGTGGGCTCCTGGATCAATCCTTCGATTACGGCAAGCCCTGGTTTGGCCAGCTGATGGCCGGGCCGCAACTGCTGGCCTACTTGCTTCAGATCAACGCTTGGCTTCTCCGCTACAACATCTACCTGGATCTCTGACAAAAACGGGCCGCCTTTTTGGGCAGCCCGTTTTTTAACGCAGTCCCCCTTGCTCCATGCGCAGCACCGTGGCCTTTACCTCCACCGGGTACTGGCACTGGGGCAAACCCCCCTCCCAGTTGTCCCGGATAGACTCCCACTGCTTTGGGGACTGCTGATAGAGCAGCGTGCCAAACCCAAAGATGTCGCAGCGATCCTGAAAAATGGACTGTTCCAGGGCAGCTGCCATCTCCTCCTCAAGGGTTTCCTCCACGGCCTGTTCCACCCAGCCAATGAAGGATTCCTCCAACCTGGCACGCTCCCCCGACAGAGAGCTGACGTCCGCCGTAACCTGGCAAACCGTCTTAAAAACAGGCAGCCCCTCTTGGAACGTGACCTCCCGTTTTGTGTGGCAGCTGGAAATGGTCAAAGTCACTGTCCCAAATTTTTCCCCTTCCACCACCAGCTCCCCCTGGTGCAGACCACCTTTCAAAGCCAAGTAACCTCTGGTTTCCTCCAAGGTGAGGATGTCCGCCAATTGATAGTCCTTGAAAATCGCTGTCCCCTGCAACACCGGCCGACCCTCGTCCAACCCAATCACCGGGAGCACTGGCGAAGATCCCTCCCGCTTGGCAGCGTTGACAAACTCCAAAATGTCCACAGAAGCAGCCTTTCCTGTATATTCTCCCCCCTGGTTCAGCCGCCGCAGCGTCTCCATGGAGGGAGGGTTCTCATCCGGATCCAGGATCTCTTCCGCTTCCCCTGCCGCAAGGTACACCTGCACGGAAGGCCGGGTGGTGTAGTACCGGACAAAAAAATCCATGGCGCTGTCCAGGCCCGCCTCCCCGCAGGAACGGCCAAACACAACCAAGTAGTTGTGGGCGTAAAAGGGTTCCCGGCCTGTGGAAAGGGAAAGGCTGCTCAACGCTTCCAGCACAGACATCCCCTGGCAGGTAAACACTTCGTCACCCTCTTCCCCAGGGTCCGCAGCCCGGACAGTCACCTGGTACCCTTCCCGGGTCTGGTCCACACCAATGGCCTGGATGAGGATACGTTCTTGCAGCTCCCGATAGCCGCAGCCGCTGAAACACAGGCATAAAAACAGGACACTTAACAACATCCGCATCCACCGCATCAGCCTTTCCCCCTTTCCCTGCGAATCTTGCGTGCCACCAGGATCCCCAAAGGCACCCCCGCCCCCAGGATACCCGTCAGCACCAGCCAAAGCCTCGTGTCCATCAAAACGGACTGGAACAGATAGGAGGACCCAATGGCAAAACCCAGCCCCACCATGGCCCCACCGGAAACGGTCAGCAAAAGCAGCGAATATTTCCCTTTGGTCAGCGTGGCAGCGCACACCTTGCAGGCGGTCAAGGCGCAGGCGCTTTGGACGATCAGCCCCATGAGCCAAACGCCGGTAAACACACCGTCCAGCCGCTGCATGGAGGACACCTCTGTAATGGACATCAGGGCATAGACTGGGAAATTCTGGGTGTAGGCGTACTGCCCCAGGCAACCGGCAATCAACAGGATAAGCACCCCTACATAGAGGCTGGTGCTCTCCATCCACACCGCAAAACCCAATCCTTTCCTTCCCCGGACGTAGGGCAGCAATACCGCCATCTCCGCAAACAGGGAGGTGCGTGAAAGGAACAGCGCCCCTCCGCGCAGCAGCTGGGCGGGTCCTCCCGCTAACAGAGGCTCCAGGTTCTCTGTGTCAAACCGCCGGGCCACCAGGGAAAACACCAGCACCGTCCCCAAAAGCAACAGCACCAGCACACAGGCAGAGGTCCTGGCAATGGTTTCCAACCCCCGCCACGCCCCGTAAACCGCCACCGCAACCAGCACCAGCAGGATCAGCACCGCTGGAAAATCGGGGTTCACGTTGTCCAGCAAAAACAGCTGGAACAGCGCCAGGGACACCCCATTCATCACCAGGAAGTACAGGATGTAACCCAGAGGAACCAACTTCCCCAGTGATCCCCAAAAACGGACAGCTGCTTCTCCGATGGAAAGCCGGGGCTCCTGCCGGTGCAGAACCCAAACAGGTAGCGCCAGCAACACCCCCACCGCCATGGCCAGCAGATAGGAGAGGATGCCGTCTAGCAAGCTTTCCCCAGCGGCATACTGGGCATTGAGGGCGATGGTGATGGTGATACGGGAAACAAATTCCATCCCGAAAAATTGAGCCGCGCTGATGGTGTGTTGACGCTCCACAAAACCCCTCCTTTCACCAGGGATGACTGCCGGGCATATCCTGAACCTTGGCATCCTCCCGAGAGAGCCGCTTCCAGCCCGCCCTGAAAAACACATCCCGCAACACCAGCTTCCCCTGGAAGGGGGATACCGGCGACAGCAAGGGAACACCAAAACTTTCACTGCCGCACAGATCCATCAGCAGGAAAACTAGGCCGGCCATCACGCCCCAAATCCCCAAAAAATTACCCGCCAGTAAAAAAGCCAGCCGCAACAGGGACAGTGGTTCGTACAGCCGGGGAACTGCATATCCGGCGATGGCGGTGAGGGCCACCACCAGCAAGGAGGGCGCGCTGACAAGCCCGGCCGCCACAGCGGTGTCCCCCAGCACCAAACCGCCTACAATGCTCACCGTGGCAGACAGGGACCGGGGCGCCCGCAGCCCCGCCTCCCGCAGGACTTCATAGAGGAAGTACAGAGCCAAGGTTTCCATCATCACTGGGAAAGGCGTCTGGGCCTGGGAACGGGCGATCTCCAACAACAAAGGCTGGGGAAGCAGCTCCGGATGATGGACCACCACCGCCACATACAGCCCCGGCAGGAAGGCGCTGAGAAAAAATGCCAGGTACTTCAGCCACCGGATGAAGGTGCCGTAAAAAGGTCGGGTCAGGTAGTCATCCAAAGTCTGGAAATTCTCCACAAACAGGAAAGGCAGCACAATCACGCTGGGGGTGCCCTCTACCAGCAGGGCGATCCGCCCCTCCTCCAGCTTGCCGCACACCACGTCAGGCCGCTCGGTCAACCCCACACCGGAAAACAGGCTTCCCCTGTCCAGAAAACCCGTCAGGTAACCGGCACCCAACACGGTTTTCAAGGGACACACTGCCAGGGTTTCCCGCACCCGCTGGAGGATTTTCTCCGAGGCAATGCCCTCCATGTAACAGAGGATGATAGGCGTATGGCTTTGGCTTCCCGCTTCCAAAGGCTGGAATTTCAGCGCTGTGCTCTTCATCCGGCGGCGGATCATAGCCATATTCAGCTGGTTAGACTCGGTGAAACCGTCCTTGGCCCCCCGCTGCATCACCTCGTTTTGAGGCTCCTGGGGGCCGCGGTAGGCAAACCCCTGGACGCCGGAAACCAGCCCTTCCTCGCAGCCGTCCACGCACAACAGGACAAAACCGCTCATCAGCAAGGTGAGCAGCTTCGGCAGCTGGTTTTCCCGTTTGAGTTCCGCCGCGCTGAGCACTTCCCTTTCGATCTTCTCCAACATTCCTTGGGCCGGCCGCGGATAGCCCGTGGTTTTCAGCAGGGGTTCCAGCACCGTCAGGGCAATGACCTCTTTGTTTACAAGGCCGTCCACAGCAAACAATGCCACAGCCCGCCCCTCTATCTCCACCTGCCGCACGATCAGGTCCATGGCGTTGGCAAACTTGCTTTGAAAATACGCCTTATTTTTCTCCAAGCTTGTGGACAGGACATTCCTCTCTCCCTTCACAGCTAGTTTCCCCCCTTTTTTCATGGTACACTGCTAGGTTCTCCATCCTTCCGGGAGTTTATACGCGCATAATCGAAGCGAAACAGGGCAGTGTAACAGGAAAAGGGGGATCGCGATGCTGGCTTCTTTGGGAAAGACCCTATTGATGTATGGGGCAATTTTAACGGCGGTTCGGTTGATGGGGAAACGGCAAATCAGCCAGCTGCAAACTTCCGAACTGGTGGTAACACTGTTGATTTCCGAGCTGGCGGCTCTGCCCATCCAGGGACAGGGGCAACCCCTGTGGACAGGGCTGCTGCCCATGGGCGTATTGGTAATCTGCGAACTTGCCATGTCCCTGCTGATGCTGAAAAACGGGCCATTCCGCAAGCTGGTGTGCGGCAGCCCCACCGTGGTGATCCAACGGGGCCAAGTATTGCAGCAGCAGATGCGCCGTCTGCGCCTAACCACCGAAGACTTGTTTGAACAGCTGCGTCAAAACGGGGTATTCTACCTGGAGGACGTGGCCTGGGCCATTATCGAAACCAACGGGAATATGAGTGTGATCCGCTGGCCGGAAAAAGATGCCGTCACCCCCAAAGAATTGGGGCTCAAAGCAGAGGCCTCCTACCTGGAAGTGGTAATCATCAGCGACGGGGAACTCTCCCAAGACTCCCTGGAACTGTGCGGCAAAGATAAAACCTGGGTGCAGCGGCGCCTGAAAGAACAGGGCCTCCAGCAAAAGGATGTTTTTTTAATGACGGCGACCACCAACGGCAAATGGCGGGTCATCAAAAAGGAACCCAAAAAGCCCAAATAGGCCAGGTGGCAAAAAGGCCCCGCCGCGCAGTGCGGCAGGGCCTTGGGGCGGGCCCTTTTTTAACCCGCCTCTTCCTGCATATTCTGTTGAATATACCCTTCCACCTGGTCCAGGGGGATCCCCAGGGCAATGGACAACTCCCCGTGAAGCAGCCCTTCGGCTTTTTTCCGGTAACGCTGATCCACTTGGCCCATTTTCCGGCCCTTCCGCACCGTTTCCCGGTACTTGTGACGGATGCCTTTGATCAAGCTCACCAGCGTCCTGCATTGGTGAGACTGGAGGGAAGCCTCATAGTGGATCCGCAGATTGGTAGGGTTGCGTTCGGTGCACAGGTCCTCCTGGATGAAGGGGATCTGGCGGATTAAATCCCGGGCCTGCTCTTTTGTCATAGCGGGGCGCATAAACACGCCGCTGTCTACAGGGGTATAGATCCTTTCCGCTTCAAACATGGGCTGCAAGGTGTAATACTCCCGGCTGGGGTCTGCCGATTTTCCCTCCAGCGTGCCCACTTGGATCACACGGCACACACCGCTGCTGCCGTACACCACTAAATCCCCTGGCTGAAACATTTCAGGTACCTCCTTGTCTTTTTCGCGGCGGCACTGCCTGCGGCCAGCCACGACCGGCAGGATGCCCGCCATTTTCACAACGGTTTCCTTTCATTTGTATTATACCACTTTTTTATAGTAAAGTGTAAGGGGATTTTCCCGGAAACCCTGCTTTTTTGAGAAAAAGCCGAGAATATACCTGTCTTCCCTATCCTTCTCTGGGGGAACCCCTTCCTCATTTCCACTGAGCCAGCGGCCGGCGGAACAATCCCAGCAGCACAGCCATCAGCAAGCTGATAGGAAACCCCAAGGAAGGCCCGCCCCATCCGGCGGAGTGATGGTGCCCCGTTCGATCATATCCAGGATTTTATATTTTTCTTGGTTCATTTCTCTCCTCTTCAAAATTTTCTTGTCAATCAGTGTCCTGCTGAAATACCCTTGCACAGCCCCATGGAGCCGCTGACCGTTTCAAGGTGCAGCTGGGTGCCTCCAGCCCCATACACGGCGGAACCTTCCCGCTTTCCAAGTTTCCCGGTAAGGGGGAACTGGGAGGAAAAGCGCCCAGACAGACTGCTGTACTCCACTGTAAATCCTGGCTCCCCTTCCGGCAAGACCGCCTCTACTGGCCCGGAAACGGTTTCCAGCTTTACCTTCCGGGGATGCTGCCCTACCTGCACTGTCAAAGGTCCGGAAACCGTGCTCAACTTCAACTCTTCCCCATTGCCGATGGCGGTCAATGGGCCGGACACGGTTTCACCCTTGAAATACTGGGCCGCAAACTCCAAGATCCGCTGTTCCCCTGAGATCGTTTCCACCCGCAGTTCCCCCACAGAGGCACCTTCCATCTGTACCTCCCCGGAAGTGGTTTCCACCCGCATCTTCTCAGCCCGCAAACCATGGCAGTACACCATGCCGGAGGTGGTTTCCAGGTTGCCCTTTCCCAGGCTGATCCCCACCAAACACAGGCTCCCGGAAGTGTTCTCCGCCCGGATCTCTTCCAGGACAGCATCCGTGGGCAGTTCCACTACCAAGTGCTTTTTTAAACGCCAACTGCCAAAGCGTATCCCGTTCTCGTTCCACTGGATGTGGAGCTTGCCGTTTTTCTCCCGGATCCCCATACGCTCGCTGTCCTCCAGCGGCCGGGGAGAATACTCCGCCACCCGGATGGTATCCCCTTCCCAAGGGCGAATCTCCACCGGGCCATTCCACCATTCGATTTTTAACTGGGTGACAACGCCCCCCACTGGCTGCTGGTACTGGTTTTCTTCCAGGGGCAGGGCAAGGGCCGCGGTAGATTCCACAGGGGGAGCCTGCCATCCAGCCTGTTCCGCCTCCCAGGCGGCTTTCTCTTCCTTAGGCACTTCCAGGGCAGGTTCCACCGCCTGAGCCGCCTCCTCAAAGACGTCCTGTTCCGGCTTCTCCGACATGGGAGCAGGCTGGGAAAGATTTTCCCCCAGCGCCTCCAACAGCCGCTGGGCGTCCTTCTGGGAGATGGTTCCCGCCTCCAGCATTTCCAAGATCCTGCGCTTTTCTTCACTCATGTCATTTCCCTCCCTTGAGCTGATTGAGCGCCTCAATGGCAGTGTCCACGTCGATCTCCCCATCGGAAAGCCGCTGCAAAATCTCGGAACGCTCTTCCTTTTCCCGCAAGACACGCTGTTCGGGTTTCTCGTCTAATCCCAAAGCAGTCAACGCGGCATCCAGCATATTTTTCACCGTGGGGTAACTGACCCCCAAGGCCCGCTCCACTTCTTTGATGGACCCCCGGCACCGCAGGAAGGTTTCCACAAACCGCAAGTGCCGGTCTTCCAGGCGGCAAAAACGGCAGGGGGCAAATTCCCCGGAAAGCTCGGTGCCACAGTGGGAACAGCGCAGTTTGGTGACCACCATGTCTGCCCCGCACACCGGGCACTGGGCCGGCGCATGAAACCGTTCATTTTCCATAAACCCCATCCTTTCTCTGTTGAACTTCTGAGGACATTATATGCCAGTGTTTCATTAAAGTCAATGAATCAATTAAAAAATTTAATCTAATTCCTTAAATAAATTAATTTTCTGGATTGAATATCTTCATTGAAAATACTCCTCAAAAGTCCAAAAAGGGCGTGCTGCAAAAAGCAACACGCCCTTTCCCGCTCCCATCCTCATTTGGTTGAGCTGTCCTTTCGAATGGGGGCAGCTGCCGGAGAACCCTTCCCCCGGCCAAGAGAGAGAATGAAGTAATACACCTTTAGAGGACTCACTCTTGGGGAGTCCGAGTCACCGTCACGCCACAGGAGTGGCAGCCTCCCCCGCAGCCGCCACAACCGCCGCAGCTGCCGCAGCCTGACTTGTGGTGTTTGCGGTTGTAAATGCCCTTGCCCACAATGGCAAAGAACGCCGCTGCAATCACAATGGACAAAAGAATGGTTGGGATCACGCTCCCCACCGCCTTTCTATAAACAAATGGATTTCAAAAGTTTTCTCAGTTTCCAGAAGCCCGCACTGCACTGATGGAAGAGAGGTGCTCCTCATCATAGGGGTTCTTGCGGAAAAGCAGGTAAAGAATCGCCGCCACTGCCGCAAAGGCAAAACCAGTACCCAGGCCAAAGGTGCCGCCCACAAACAGGGAGCCGATCTGGAACACCACAAAGGACACCACATAGGCCAAGCCACACATATAGCCAATGGCTCCCAGGGTCCACTTCCAGTTGTTCATCTCCCGCTTGATGGCGCCCATGGCCGCAAAGCAGGGGGCGCACAGCAGGTTAAAGATCATGAAGCTGTATGCCGCCAGGGGGGTGTAATGGGAAGCCACCGCCGCCCACAGGCTGGGGTCGTCCTCTGCCACTTCCGCGCCTACCCCAAAGAGCACGCCGAAGGTATTCACCACGTTTTCCTTGGCGATCAGCCCGGTGAACACCGCAACAGCGGACTGCCAATCCCCAAAGCCCAGGGGTGCGAAGATCACGCAGATCGCACCGCCGATGGAGGCCAAAATCGAAGCGTTGTTGTCCTCCACCATGCCAAACCTGCCATCCACAAAGCCGAACCCTTGGAAGAACCACAGGATGATGGAAGAGGCCAGGATGACAGTGCCGGCCCGCTTGATGAAAGACCAGCCCCGCTCCCAAGTGGCCCGAAGCACATTGACGGCGGCGGGCACATGGTAGGCAGGCAGTTCCATGACGAAGGGAGCAGGGTCGCCAGCGAACATCTTGGTCTTTTTCAGGATAATGCCGGAAACGATGATGGCCGCGATGCCGATAAAGTAAGCGGAAACAGCCACCAGGCCCGAGCCGCCGAACAACGCACCGGCAAACAGGCCCACAATGGGCATCTTGGCGCCGCAGGGCACAAAGGTGGTAGTCATGATAGTCATGCGGCGGTCACGCTCGTTTTCAATGGTGCGGGAGGCCATCACCCCAGGGACACCACAGCCGGAACCGATCAGCATGGAGATGAAGCTCTTACCGGAGAGCCCAAACTTCCGGAAGATCCGGTCCATGATAAACGCCACCCGGGCCATGTAACCGATATCCTCCAGGATGGACAGCATCAGAAACAGCACCAGCATCTGGGGAACGAAACCCAGCACCGCGCCCACACCGGCCACAATGCCGTCAGCCACCAGGCCGGTAAGCCAGTCGGCTGTGCCCCAGCTCGTGAGCAGGGCGCGGGAGCCTTCCGTCAGCCAGGCGCTGCCCAGGACGTCGTTGGTCCAGTCGGTGAGGAAAGTGCCGAAGGGGCCCATGGCCACCCAGTACACCGCGAACATCACCAGGGCAAAGATGGGCAACGCCAGCACCCGGTTGGTGACCACCCGGTCGATCTTATCGGAAACAGACAGGCTGTGGAGGGGCGCTTTCTTTTTTACAGCCTTTTCCACCACCTGATTGATGTAGGCGTACCGCTGGTTGGTGATAATGCTCTCGGCGTCGTCATCCAATTCCTTCTCGCAGTCCCGGATGTGCTCTTCCAGGTGCTTTTTGAGGGAGGCGTCCAAGCTCAAACCGGCCATCACCTTCTCGTCCCGTTCGAACACTTTGATGGCGTACCAGCGCAGGGTGCGCGCCTCCACCTTGCCGGCAATAGACTCCTCCATGTGGGCGATGGCGTGCTCCACACTGCCGGTGAACACATGGGGCAATTCCTTCTCATGGGCCCTGGCGTTCCGGGCCGCTTGGATGCAGCGCCGGACCGCTTCCGCGCCGCCTTCATTCTTTAAGGCGCTCATCTCCACCACATCGCAGCCCAAAGCCTCGCCTAGGCGTTTCAAATCGATCTTGTCGCCGTTTTTGCGCACCAGGTCGATCATGTTCACCGCCACTACCACGGGGATCCCCAATTCGATGAGCTGGGTGGTGAGGTACAGGTTGCGCTCAATGTTGGTGCCGTCCACAATGTTCAAAATGGCATCGGGGTGTTCATTCACCAGATAGCTCCGAGCCACCACTTCCTCCAACGTATAGGGGGAAAGGGAATAGATGCCCGGCAGGTCTTGGATGACCACCTCCTGGTTTCCTTTCAATCGGCCTTCTTTTTTCTCCACTGTCACCCCGGGCCAGTTGCCCACGTATTGGTTGGAACCGGTCAGGGCATTGAACAGGGTGGTCTTCCCACAGTTCGGATTGCCCGCCAGCGCAATTTTGATTTCCATCGTCAGTTCCCCTTCCTTTGTTAGAAAAAGCTAACTGCCCTGCGAAAAAAAGCCCTGCTTTTCCCCGCTTTCAGGCAATCTCAATCATTTCGGCGTCGGCCTTGCGCACCGAAAGCTCATACCCCCGCACCGAAAGCTCCATGGGGTCACCCAAGGGGGCCACTTTCCGCACAAGGACCTGTACCCCTTTTGTAATACCCATGTCCATGATCCGGCGCTTGGTGGCGCCCTCTCCGTGGAGTTTCACCACCTGAACCGTGTCGCCCACCTTTGCGTCCCGCAGTGTCTTCATGTTCCCGCTCCTTTCCAGCTGTGTCAAATCAATATGCGATTGGCCATCTCCCTGTCCAGGGCAACCCGGCTGTCTTTCACCTGGAGGATCAGGCTGCCGCCCAATTCACTGACCACAGTGACCGCACCGTTTACCACAAAGCCAAGTTCCGCCAAATGCTGCCGTATCTCATCCTTCCCAGTGACCTTCACAATGGAAAATGTTTCACCGGGTTTTGCCATTGACAAAGGCATCATCCCATGTCCCTCCTTTACATATGGGTTAGATAATCCTAACCAATTGGGCAAATGAAAGGGGTTAGATCAATCTAACGCCCTTGGACATTCTTTAGTTTATTCCTGGAACCTTCATTTGTCAAGAGGGGGGAATGCAAAAAGGTCAAAAAAGTTAGATTTGACTAATTCGCCTTATCTTCCCTTCGTTCCCTTGGGTAAAATTCCCAACAAAAAGAGGGGCATTCGCCCCTCTGGTTCTGCTCAAGGCTTTTCTTTCCCGCCAGCCAAGGTTCGTTTGCACACCAGCACCGCCAGGATCAAAAGCATCGGGAATACCACTGCGGCCAGTAAACCCATCTTCAGCTCACCGCCAAAGATCCCGGAAACAAACCCCACCAAAGTTGGGCCCCCGGTACAGCCCAGGTCCCCAAACAGTGCCAGCAACGCAAACATCGCTGTGCCGCCTTTGGGCAGGTAACGGGCCGCCACACTAAAAGTCCCTGGCCACAAGATCCCCACGGAGAACCCGCACAGGCCGCACCCTAACAGTGCCAACACGGGAATTGGGGACAGCGCCGTCATCAAATAGGCCACCACGCACAGCAAGCCGCACATCCATTGGGCGTTGAGCAGGTTCAGCTTGTGGCCCACCTTGGCGTAGATCACCCGGGCGCAGCCCATGAGCACGGCAAAGAAGCAGGGGCCTGCCAAGTCCCCCACGGTTTTGGATACCCCCAGCCCGCTTTCCGCAAAGGCGGAAGCCCACTGGCTCATAGACAGCTCGCAAGCGCCGGCAGCCACCATCAACGCCGCAAAGATCCAAAACAGCTTTTGGGAAAACAGCTTGCTCAATGGCAAGGCCTCCCCCTCCTCGGTCAGCCGGGCAATGGGCACCCGCCAAAACCAAAAGGCGTTAAACAGCGGTAACAGCGCCCACAACAGGGCAAGTACGGTCCAGGCGCCCTTTCCAAAGGCCCCCAAAAACAGGGTGGAAAGCAAAATAACCCCCACACTGCCCCAGCAATAGAAAGAGTGGAGCAGGCTCATGACCGACGCCTTATTTTCCGTGGGGCAGGCCTCCACAATGGGGCTGATCAGCACCTCGATCAACCCACCGCCAATGGCATAAAGGAACACCGCCGCCAGCAGCCCCGCAAAGGGGTCCGGGAGCAGCCGCGGGAAAACGCCCAATCCCGCCAGCCCTGCCGCAGCGAAAAAGTGGGCTGCCACAATGCAGGGCCGGTAGCCGATCTTATCCACAAATCGGGTGGAGAGCATATCCACCGAAAGCTGGACGCAGAAATTCACCGTCACCAAAAGCGTAATCTGTTCCAGGGGGATACGGTACACCTCTTGGAAAATCAAAAACAACAGGGGGGCCAGGTTGTTCACAACGGCCTGGGTGATATATCCCAAATAACTGGCATACTGGGTATGACGCCACTGTTTGGGGGTGTATTCCCTTTGGGGGTTCATAGGCGATTCCTCCTCTTCCTGTTCAAGCACTGAACCCCATTATAGCAAACCACGGTGCCGGTTGCCAGACTTTTCCAAAGAAAAAACGCCCCTTCCGGAGCGCTTTTCTCAAGAACCCTGTGGATTTACAACAGTTTTTCCACCTGGGAAAGGGTCATGCCCTGTTCCCGGGCAATCTTGGCCAAGTCCTCGTATTCCGGCTTCTCCCGGCCGATGCCCCATCCCGAGGCGGATTTCACCCGCACAGGGCCATAAGGGGTTTCCTCCGTCCGCTGGGAACGAGACAGGGTGTACCGGTTACACAGGTTCTCCCGCACCCCCAGGGTGGTGGTGTGGGCAAACAGCAAGGAGAGCAGCTCCTCCCGGTCCTCTTCCCGGCACATACAGGTGAGCAGTACCCCGGGACGGTTTTTCTTCATACCCACCGCCGTGGTGTACACATCCAAAGCACCGGCCTCCCACAGCCTCTCTTGGGCAAATCCCAACGCTTCAGGGGTCATATCGTCCAGGTTGCAGCACAGCTCCACAATGGTTTCACGGCCCTCTTGGGTCTGGCCCAGCATGGCCCGCACGCAGTTGGCGGCTTCAAAATCTTTCTTCCCCATGCCGTAACCGATCTTTTCCACACGCATCACCGGGGAAGGCCCAAAGCTCTGGGCAAAGTGCTTCAACAGCGCCGCACCGGTGGGGGTGCAGAGTTCCCCCTGTACCGCGCCGCCATAGGTGGGGACTCCCTGCAAAATAAAGGCTGTGGCCGGGGCAGGCACCGGCAAGACGCCGTGGGCGCACCGCACTTGGCCGCATCCCACGTGCACCGGGGATGCCACGATCTTCTCCGGTGCCAGGTCATGGAGCAGCCAGCAAACAGCCACTACGTCGGTAACAGCGTCCAAAGTGCCCACTTCGTGGAAATGCACCTCCTCCACCGGACGCCCGTGGGCGTGGCTCTCCGCCTGGGCAATCAGCTGGTACACCGCCTCAGCGTCTATCCGGACACTCTCCGGGATATCCAAATGGGACAGAATATGGCGGATCTCCCCCATCCCCGCATGATGGTGGTGACCATGAGGATGCTCATGGTCGTGAGGGTGCTCATGGTCGTGAGGGTGCTCGTGGTCATGAGGGTGATCATGGTCATGAGGGTGCTCGTGGTTATGAGGATGCTCGTGGTTATGAGGGTGCTCGTGGTCATGGGGGACATCCACACTTTCTTCTTCCTCCCCATGGACTGTTACGGACACATGGGTACCTGTGATGCCGCACTTCACAGCCGGCTCCGCCTGGAACGCCACCCCAGGGATATGCAGGCCGTTCATCCGCTGAACAAACTCCTCCGGATGGGGATGCAGTTCCAACAAAGCGGCGGTGAGCATATCCCCTGCCGCACCCATATTGCATTCCAGATAGATTGTTTTCATGTTACAAAACCTCCTTCTGTTCTTTCTTGAAAGAAAGAACCAAAGAACTTTTTCTTCGCGTTTTCGTGGACTGTGCCCACTTTCCCTTTGAAAAAGGCCGGTGCACTGTCCGCGCGGAAAGCTTTTGGCCGCCCGGTTACAGGTGGTTGATCATGCTAGCCAGGTACCCAGCGCCAAAACCGTTGTCAATATTCACCACACTGACGCCGCTGGCACAGGAGTTGAGCATGGAAAGCAACGCCGCCAGGCCTCCAAAAGCGGCGCCATAGCCCACACTGGTGGGCACGGCGATCACCGGGCAATCTGCCAAGCCGCCGATCACGCTGGCCAGCGCCCCTTCCATTCCTGCAATGGCAATGATCACCCGGGCGCTCATAATGTCCTCCAAGTGGGACAAGGTGCGGTGCAGCCCAGCCACACCCACATCGTACAGGCGGGTGACCCGGTTGCCCAGCACCTCCGCTGTGAGGGCAGCCTCCTCCGCCACAGGCATATCGCTGGTGCCGCCAGTGGCGACCACAATGGATCCCTTCCCTGTAGGGGCAGGCATCTCGCCCACGATACCCACACGGCCAAGCTCATGATAGTACAGGGGCAAGGATTCCCCCACCACGTTGGCAGCCTCTTCCGACATCCTGGTGATGAGGATCGCCTTCTCCCCGGTTTCCCGCATGGAGGCAGCGATGTCCCGGATCTGCTGGGGGGTCTTCCCCGCCCCGTAGATCACCTCTGCTGCGCCCTGCCGCAGCCCCCGGTGGTTATCCACCTTGGCAAAGCCCAGCTCTTTAAATGGCTCCATTTTCAAGGCCAATACCGCTTCGTCCACCGAGCGCTTGCCCTGGGCCACTTGTTCCAAAATGGAACGGATCTCCTGTTGGTCCATTCTTCTCCCTCCTTATCGCGCCTTCAAGTCCAAGAGCACGGTTTCAAACCAGGGGGCCAGCGCCTCCCGGACCGCCTCCCGCTGTTCCACAGCCTTGGAAAGCTGCCCACCCGGCAGCTGCAACCGGGCCGCCCCGTGGAATACCCGCACCCGGAAATCGGAATACCCCATCCCGGAGAGGGCAGCTTCCGCCTGCTCCACCTGATGGAGCACCTCTGCCCGGATCTTCTCGCCTGTGGGGATCCGGGTGGCCAAGCAGGCATAGGCTGGCTTATCCCAGGTGAACAGCCCCGCCTCTTTGGAAAGTGCCCGCACCTGTGCTTTGGTAATCCCGCACTCCCGCAGGGGTGACCGGACGGAAAGCTCCCCCAACGCCCGCATACCAGGGCGGTCACCGGCGTCATCGGAAGCATTGGTGCCATCCATCCACACCCTGTAGCCATCTTGTTGGGCCTGTTCCTTCAACCGGCCAAACAGCGCCTTTTTGCAAAAATAACACCGGTCGGCTGGGTTCTCTGCCACCTGGGGGACATTCAAAATATCCAATTCCAACACGGACAGTTCCACCCCCAGCTGGGCACACAGCCGTCGGGCGTCCTCCAGCTCAAACTGGGGCTGAAAGGCTGTTTTTACAAAGTAAGGCTGTACCTGGGCGCCGTTTTCCACCGCAGCATACAGCAAATAGGCGGAATCCACCCCGCCGGAAAATCCCAGTGCGGCCTTGGGGCACTGCCGGAAAAACTGTGAAAGGTCCATATCTCCTCCTAAATGGCAAAAGGAAACAAACCCGGCACGCTCCGGCGCGCCCGATCTGCTTCCTGCATCTCTTTGGTGTCTGACTTTTTAGCGCAACTCCCTTCTGGGAGGACGTCCCCTTCCTGAGGCCGTTTGTTTCAGTTTACAGGAGAAATGCCCCGGCGTCAAGGGCCTGTCAAAAAATCAGCGCCCGCAGCACCTTGGACATCTCCTACAGCTACCTTTATTCCCAGGGGGAACCCCTATTCGAATCCTAAGGAGGAATCTTATGAAACAATTGGGTGTGGACATTTCCGAACACAACGGCAGTGTGGACTTTTCAATCCTGCAAAACGCCGGGGTACAATTTGTCATCCTCCGCTGCGGGTTTGGCTCGGACTACACCAACCAGGACGATGCCCGGTTCAAGGAAAACGTCCAAAAAGCAGAGGCAGCGGGAATGCCCTGGGGCGCTTACCTCTATTCCTACGCCGTAAACAGTTCTATGGCAAAAAGCGAGGCACAGCACGCCCTGCGCCTGTTCCAGGAGAAAAAACCCCTGTACGGCGTGTGGTACGATGTGGAAGACCCACAGATCGCCGGCGGGAATCTGACAGCCACCTGCCAGACATTTTGCGGCGCCCTGGAGGCAGCAGGGCTGTACACAGGCATTTACGCCTCGTTAAGCTGGTTGGACGGCCTGTTGAACAGCCCCCAGCTTGACCGGTACGACAAATGGGTGGCCCAGTGGAACAGCCACTGCACCTATGCAAAGCCATACGGCATTTGGCAGTACACGGACAGCCTCTCCATTGGAGGGAAGGCCTTTGATGGCAACTATGCCTACAAAGACTACCCCAGCCTCATTTCCGCCATGGACGGGGGAAACGGGACAGGAAAGGAGGAGGATGAAATGCCCACCTACCAACAGTGGAAAGACTACATGGAACAATATCTTGCCGAGCTGGCTGCCAAGCCAGTGGCTGATTGGGCCCAGGGCGCCGTGGCTTACGCCAAGGAGTCGGGCCTGATGAACGGGGACACCGACGGCAATTTCCGGCCGCAAAGCCCCATCACCCGCCAGGAGCTGGCAGCTGTACTTGCCAACCTGGGGAATCAATAACACGCCACATCTGTAAAGCTAAAGCGTTTGTCACAGAAAGCAAGCACACAAAAGGGCCCTGCCAAAAGGCAGGGCCCTCGTTGTTTTTAAAGAATTTCTTCCAGAGGCGGATTACTCCTGCACACGGCCCAGGTAACGGTCGTAAGCAGCCTGAGTGATCTCAATGGCACGCTCAATGCCGCTGGACTCCAGAGAAGCAATGTAAGCATCCCAGTTAGACTCGATATCCAGGGCGCCGCTGATGAACTGAGCAGTTTGCTCCTTCACGGTGGTGCTGATATCAGCGTACAGGGCAGCGCGCTCGGTAGATTCATCCTGGGTCAAAGACACAGAAGAGGGCAGACGCCAAGCGTCATCAGCCTGGCCCCACACATCGTAGCAAGCCTGGTCTTTTTCAGACACACCGGCCAGCTCACGGGTCCAGTCGGACCAGTTGGCAATGCCCGCGGAGGGGCACAAGTAGCTGGCCACAGTCTGGGTCATGGTCCAGCCATTCTCATTTTTCAGAATCTTGTCGGTGAAAACGGGATCGCCGTTCTCGTCAAACTCGAAGGTATCGCCCTCAACGCCATAGTTGGCCAGCAGAGCGCCTTCCTCGGTGTACAGGTAGTCCAGCCAACGCATCGCGACTTCCCAATTCTCGCAGTCAGCGGAAATGGCGGTGTTGCCGGAAGTATAAGAGTCGCGCAGGCGGATGTGGATCTCGTCGCCCTCGTTCATCACAGGAGGATTGACAGGAGCCAGATTCATATTGGGATCATCGGAAGAAGCCTCGTAAACAGAGGGCATGGTGTACAGGGCGGCAAACAGGCCGGAAGCACCGATCACAACCTTAGCCATATCGGCGGTACGCTCATCGGTAGCCATGAAGTCGGGGTCAATCAGGCCCTCTTCAAACCACTGATGCATAATGGTGACATACTCTTTCCAAGCGTCCATGTAAGGCCCAAAGTTGACCTTGCCGGTTTCATCCAGCTGCCAGCTGTTCAGGACGTTCAAGCCGCCGGACATGGTGCCGAACTCGCCGTCAGAACCAGAGAAGTTGAGGATCAGGGGAGCAGTAGCGCCCTTCTCTTCTTTAAAAGCGGTCAGAACTTCGTGGTAATCGTCAAAGGTGACCGGGGTATCCAGGCCCAGGTCGTCCAGCCAATCCTGACGGATCCACAGACCCAGCCAGGGGCCCTGCTTGGACTGACGCAGCTCGTACACAGCGCCCAAACGGCCGGAGTCGGTGGTGGACAGCAGCTCGTACTGGATATCGGAAGTACGGATAGCGTTGTAGTTGGGCATATACTCCTCAACCTTGTCCGTCAGATCCAGGAAGTAGCCGTCATCAATAGCGGCGTCCACGCCCTCAGCGTAGTAGGAAGCGCCCACATAGATCAAGTCGGCCAGCTTACCGGAAGCGATCATCAGGTTGAAGTTGGTCTGATAGTCAGCACTGGAAACAGTTTCAAACTCCAGATGGACACCGGTGCGGCGCTCCATCTCCTGATAGAACTCGTTGTCGTTCCAGTCATTGGTGATGATGGCAGCGTTGGTATCATCGGCGTTGAAGTAGGTCAGGGTGACAGGCTCGTCCACGATGGGCAGCTTGAATTCGCCGGGTTCAGCAGTGTTGCCCTCTTCAGCAGTGCTGCTGTCGCCGCTGTCAGACGTGGTGGAAGTCTGGCTGGAAGCGGAGCTGCCGTTGCTTGCGTTATTACCGCAGGCGCCCAAAGACAGAACCATGGCCAGAACCAGCAGCATAGCAACCAGCTTTTTGGCATTTTTCATGTTGGTTTTCCTCCTTAACATAGATGGTAAGTGTGTATGTGGGCAAAAGCACAGGCGCGCTGTTGCTTCGTAAAGGAAAATTGCTTTACCCCTTGATCGCACCGATCATAACGCCAGACTCGAAGTACTTCTGAATGAAGGGGTAGAAGATGAACATGGGCACCGTAGAAACCATAATCGTGCAGTATTTCGTCAGCTGTTTGTAGAGGACCGCGTCACCCGACTCGCCCGAAGCCAACACGCTCAAATCCACATTGGAGTTGGCGCTGTTGTTGGCATCCACCAAAAGCTCTTTCAAGACCAGCTGCAGGGGATACTTGTCAGAGGACCGCAGATAGATCATGGCGTTAAACCAGCTGTTCCAGTTGCCGATGACATAGTAGAGGATGATGGTGGCCAGGGTGGCCTTAATCAGGGGCAGCATAATCTGGAACAAAATGGTGAACCGGCCGGCACCATCCAGCATGGCAGACTCTTCCAGGCTTTCCGGGACGTTCTGCATAGCGGTGCGCACCAGGATCAGGTAGAAGGCACTCATGCAGTTGGGCAGGATCAGGGCCCAGCGGCTGTCGTACATTCCCAGGGTTTGGGTAACCAGAATGTACAAGGTGACGATACCACCGGAGAACAGCATCGTAAAGGAGATAATCAGCATCAGCGGGTTTGCCCAGATGAAATCCTTCCGGGACAGGGCGTAAGCTGCCATAACGGTGAGAAACATACCCAGCACTGTGGTACCGATCACATAAATAAAGGTGTTCAGGTAACCCGTCCAGATATTGTTGTTGGTAAACACCAATTTGTAGCCGTTGACATTAAATCCCTCAATGCGCCAGATCAAGCCTTGCTGGTTCATCACCCAGCTGGCGTTGGAGAAGGACGCGCAGAACACGTGCCAAACAGGCAGGATACATACAATCATGATCAGGGCGAAGAACAGGATGTTGCAGACATTGAAGATCTTGCTGCCTGTGGACTTGTTTTTGACCATTGCCATTTTTTCTCTCTCCTTCCCTTGGGTTTAGAACAAGCCAGTTTCCGTGTATTTCCGGCTGAAAGCGTTGGCCACGATCAGCAGGGTGAAGTTGATCACAGAGTTAAACAGCGAAACGGCTGTGGAATACCCGTAGTTCATTTCCTGAATACCCTTGCGGTAAATGAAGCTGGAGAGGATATCGGCAGTTTCGTACACCTGGGGGTTGTAAAGCAAAATGGTTTTCTCATAGCCCACAGAGAGCATCTGGCCAATGCGCAGGATAAGCATAATCATAATGGTGTCGATAATGCCGGGGATGGTCACCCGCAGGATCCGCTGGAAGCGGTTGGCGCCGTCGATCTCGGCAGCCTCATACAGGGTCTGGTCGATCCCGGATAGGGCAGCCACATAAATGATCGCGTTGAAGCCCAGGTCTTTCCATAAGTCGGACAGTACGTAGATAGGCCGCCAGTTGTTCATGTTGCTCAGCAGGTTTTCGCTGCTGCCGGTAAACAAACTCACCAGCTGGGTCAGAGGGCCGGTGGTAGAGCAGAAGTCTACGATGATGCCAGCCATAACCACCATGGAAACGAAATAAGGCATATAAGAAACGGTCTGCACCAATCTCTTATAACGTTTGCTGCGCAGTTCGTTCAAGAGCAGAGCGAAGATGATGGTGATGGGGAATTCGATACCGATCTGCAACAGGCTCAAAATCAAAGTGTTGCGGATGGTACGCCAAGCAAATACGGAGCTGAAGAAATCTGTAAAATTTTCCAGCCCAACAAAGGGGGAACCAAACAGGCCCAGCTTTGGTTTGAAATCCTCAAAAGCCATCAACAGGCCGCCCATGGGGACGTAGTGGAACAAGATGTAGAACGCCAGCGCCGGCAAAACCATAATCAGTAAAGGCCAGTTCCTCGCCGTGTTCCTTTTGATGTTGTACCAACTGTACTTCCGCCCTTTCCGGACTTGGCTGACAGAGCTTGCGGAAGCCGATGCGGACTTACTCATAACGCACTTCATTCCTCTCTTCCGTAGTATTCGTGCCTTGCATTTTTGGGGATTGCAACTTGCAAACCCTTCAAAAATGGCAGATACACAAAGAAACCGGCACCCCGTGTCGATTTTCACTAAAAATATGTTAATGAATTTTTAACAGACTGTAAATAGCCAAAATTTGCCCCGCTAATCCCGCAAAATTTGGCAGTTCAAAAAAGCAAGAAAAAGCCAGTGTTTTCGCGGGTTTAACGGGACAACCTTCAAATCTTGCGCAGTGCTTATTTTTTGTCCACAAACTGTCCTGGGGTGCTCCCCTCATAACGTTTAAACGCACGGATCAAAGCACGGGAATCTCCATATCCGGAAAGTTCTGCAGTTTCCCGCACTGTTTTGCCCTCTTTCAATAGCCGCTTGGCCGCTTCCAGGCGCACCCCGTGAAGATCCTCCAACAAGCCCCGGCCTGTCAGATCCTTGTACTGGTGGCTCAGGGTGGAAAGGTTCCTGCCCAGCTTGTCGGCAATAAGGGACACATTGAGCAAGGGATCCTGATAGTTTTCCTGGATACAGGCCCGCACTTGCGCTACCAACCGGCTGCCTTCCTCTTCGTTTTTCTCCGTTTGGCTCTCCAACCGCGCTTTCTGGAACAGCTCCCTCAGTCCTTGTTCCATCTCCCACAAAGTGGAAGCCCCCACCGTTTTCATAGCTTCTTTATGGTCGCTTTCCCGCAGGTGAGGGAGCAGCGCCTCTACCACACTGCCGCAGCGGTGGCGGATCACCTCAACCGGCAATTCTGGGTTTAGGATATCCTCCCGCAGCATCACGTCCAGCTGTTTTTGAACCTTATCCTGCCTCCCAGCCGCCAAAGCGGAAAACAGCTGCTTGCGGTGGGCAAGGAAATCCCCCGCATAACCAGGATACTCCAAAAGCTCCCTGGCCACCCAAACCCCCGCGTCACGGGGATGCTGCCAAAAGGTATCCTGATCGTAAGCACGGTTGATCCAGTTCCAAGCTTCCGGAGCCTCCGACAAACGCAGGCACACATCGCTGACGTAGCACACCAGCGTTTGCCCGCTTTCCCGCTGGACTTGCTCCACCTTATTCCGGATATCCTCCAATTCCACAAGGTTCTGTACCAAGAGCACCATCACGCTTCCCATGGTCTGGCACAGACCGTTTTCGCTGTCTAAAAATACGCGCTCTAAAACTTTATACAGCTTAGAAGATGCGGCATCCCCGCCGCTTTCAACAGGGTTCGTTTCCGGCACAGCCGGAAACAGAGCCAGCAGCCGGTAGGGCTGGCTCTCCTCCAAATACCGCGAAAGGCAGGAGGCGTCTTTTGTAAACCCCAGCAGGTAACGCCAGAGGGCCAAATCGTTCCCCCGTTCCTCCGACTGGGACAACTTTTCCAGAAGCTGCTCCTGCTCCTGGGCAAACACGGTGAGGGCCTTGGAAAACTCCGCCAGGGAACGATACTCTTCCCCGTGGTTCCCCTTGGACTTTTCCACCACCGGTATGATCTGCCGCATAGGCGTCCATGTCCGGCGGCTGAGAAGGATCGCCAGCGACACTCCCACCGCTGTTGCAAAGAGCAGCACCGCCAACTGCCACAGCAAGGGCCGCACCGAGCTGTAATACACACTGCGCAAAGTTAAAAAGCCATAGCGCAAATTGCTGAAATTCCCTCCCTCAGACAGGGAAAACAGCCAAGGCTCCCCGTCCATCCGGACTTCCCCCCGGGCGGACTGTGCCTGTTCAATGTGAGGGAGCGCCTTTCGGGAAATCTCACCGCCGCAAAACAGGCGGCCATTCTCTTCCAACACAAACATCTGGGAAGTATCCGTGTTTAAGAAAGACTCCTCTTTATCCAGTTCAATCAGAATCCCCAAGGATGCGTAGACTGTGCGGTATCTGCTGTCATAGCAGCTTTTGGATACCAGCAAGTACCCGTTCCCCCCATCCTCAGGATACAGCGTGCGGACGCTGGCATTGATCCCGCTGTCTTCCAAGCCTTCCAGCAACTGGGCGTAGTCCACATCGATATCCCAGGTGGAAAGCTGCGCCTGGTCCGGATGGTACGTGCTCCGGTTGGTCATCAAATAGCCGCTGCGAGGGAGATAAGCAAAGCAGCGAATATAGGAAGGCCGCTGCCGGACAACTGTTTCCATCATCTGCAAAATACTGCCCATATTGTAGACATCGCGGCTCTCGGGGAAATGGGCAAGCCCCCAATTTTTCAACTGCTCGTTCTCGGAAAGGACCTCCAAAGAATTGGAAGCCTCCACCAAACAGCTCTCCAAATCGGTTTGAGCCGTGTTCAAGGTTGTATCCTGCTCTTTTCTCACCGATTCTTCAATGCCCTGCCGCACATTGGCTACCATCACCAAGGAAAAGGCCAGCGGGAGCAAACATACACAGAGGTAGGAAGCTAAAAAGCGCCGATAAAGCTTCAACTATATCCCCCATTTCTTCCATCTGTATCGAAAAACGTTCTTACAACACGAAAATCGTTCCATCTTAAATTTCTTTCAAGTATACCATAAACCCCCGGTTAGGACAACATAGGCTGGAAATTTTCATTTACGGCAGCGTCAGCCCCCCAGGAAATCCGCAAAGAAGCAAGAATTGGCCGCAGCTATAAAGCTGCGGCCAATGGGCACTGCGAAGGATTCCATTTTCCTGTCCATAAACAACCTCCGGCGGGCCCTGGTGCCCTTTGCCATGCCCCCTCCCTCTGGTACGCCCGCACGTGGTTTTCAAAATATTTTTCACGGCAGGCCGCCATCCAGAGGCAGAACCGGTGTTTGGCGCCTATCGGACGGCTTCGCACCCGGGTTCGGAGATCCGATTCAAAAATAGAATCGTCTGCTCATAACAGAGGGACCCGGCGCCGCCATCCCCGATGCTGAATTGATATTCGTGCCCCACTTCCCCATACTCGCTTTTTTCAAAGAAAAGGGAGGCAACATCTACGCCCGCATCCAGCAGATGGCTTACCAGCTCCTTGCCCTGGGATTCAAAAGAGCCGCTGTTTCCATCGCTGATAAATACCGGGGGGAATTGGCCGGTTGCATAGTCCTTAATGGTCGTGGTCTTTATCATCTCTCCATCCTGCCAATCCTTTTCCCCCATCAAAGCCCAGCCGATCCGGGAAGCGAAAAAATCAATGGCCTGATTGCCGGTGTTCAGCATTTTTGAAACATCATACGGGCCGCAATACAGCACCGCTCCCGAAAGCTGCTCCGCCCTGATCGCGGAAGGGACCCCGATTTCCCGTTCATATTCCGGATTCGTTGCGAGCAGTACTGCCTGAGCCGCGATATGGGCCCCCGCGCTGTCGCCAAATAAAATGACGTTTCCCAAATCCAAATGATAGGCGCCTTTTACGCTTTCCAAAGCAGCCAGGCATTCTTCTACCTGGCGGACCTGTCCGGGATATTGGATTTCCGGCGCCCATTGGTAGTCCATACCAACAACCGCGTACCCCTCGTTTGCCAGCATGACGGCGTAATTCTCAATGCCGTCTTTTGTACCGGCAACAAACGCGCCCCCATGCACCCATACAACCGTCGGTAAATCTTTATCCACCCGTTTTGGAAGATAGATGTCGTATGTATTTCTTCCATCCTCAGATGGGTACACAAGGTCTTTATGGACCGTTACATTCTTTTTGATTTCATCGTAATTGCCCACATTCTGAATTTCAACCTCGTCGCCAAATTGATTTCTCAGCAACCAGACCGCTGGCTGCGGGCTGCAAGCGATATAGAGTGCCAGGCCGCCAAAAACAACAACCAAAACACACACAATTATTACGATTATTTTCAAAAAAATCTCCAGGCTTTTACCCATTCTCTATTTTGCCCTTTCCATTTAAATATTCCATCATTGCCGCGAGGCTTTTGACGGCGTCTTCCCGGCCCAGATCGTACATTTCCTGTATTTTGCCCATATCCTTTTCGAGCCGTTTGATTTTCACCAGCTTTGATGGCCTTATCACAAATATCTTTTTTGCCTCCGCCAACGCGTTCACTCGTTCCAATTGCTGGTTGTATGCCCGATACCGGTTGTTGATGGTGGAAACCAAGCTAGGGTACTTCCGATAATACAGTTTTGGAAGCAGCGTATTGGTTTTTTTCTTTCTGTAATCCTCCGGCCTGGTGAGGATCACAATGACCCGGTCATAGCCCATGCTCATGATTTTCCCGATGGGGATGCTGTCCGCGATCCCGCCGTCCAAGTACCTTTTCCCCCGGACGCAAACCGGCGTTGACAAAAAGGGCATGGAACCCGATGCGCGAAGATATTCCATTTGTTCTTCATCCCTCAAGTCATCCATTCCAATATATTCCGCCTTCCCGGTTTCGATATTAGTCACCACAGCGTAAAATTCCTCTTTACTGCGCTGAAAGGTATCAAAATCAACAGGATCCAGTTCGTGGACAATCTTGTTGAAGCAGAAGTCCTTGTTCATGACATTCCCAGTTGTGAGCAGCGAGTGAAGGCCCATATACTCCTTGCTGCCAGCAAAGTTTTTGTTATATCGGAACACTCTTCCAGGCTGCTTTGACTTATAATTCATGCCAAACAAAGCGCCCGCCGACACGCCGATGATCCCATCCACGGAAATATTGTTTTCCATAAATACGTCAAGCACTCCCGCGGTATATAATCCACGCATGGCCCCACCTTCTAGAACCAAACCTATTTTCATTGGCAGAATACCTCCCGCAGCCTGTTAAAGGAACCCTGAGAAACTCCCCGGTTTTTTATTTATAGTATAACACCGGGCGGGATGGATCTCAAATACAAATTAAATAAGCCTGCGCACCGCAAAGTGCGCAGGCTTATTTTAGGGCGCTTACTGAAAAGGAATGGGAAAGGGCTTACCGGGAGATCAATCCATGTTCCGTCAGGAATTGGCGGGCGGCCTCTTGGGCGGTTTTTCCTTCCACATCCACCTGATAGTTCATCTCCATCATTTCATCCGTGGTAATCGCGCCATCCAGCAATTTCAGAACTTCCTCCAGTTCCGGGTAACGCTCATACACGTCGCCGCGCACCACATTGACAGCCTGGTAAGGCGGGAAGAAAGAAATATCGTCTTCCAAGCGAACCAGATCTGTTTTCATAACCATGGCATCCGTTTCATAGGCATCGGTCACATCCACCTTACCGGCTGAAATTGCCTGATAACGGATGTTCCCTTCCAGGCCGGTGACTTCCCGGAACTGGACCTGATAGTCCTTTTCCAGTTTGGGCAGAAGATCTTCCCGCTGGGTAAAAGCTGTTGTACAGCCCAGGCGCAAATTGGGGGCTTGGCTGATCAGCTGCGACAATTTGGTCAAACCATATTTCTCAGACACATCCCGGCTTACGGCGAACACATAGGTGTTGCTGAAACCGATCGGTGCAGACACATCAAAATGATACTGTTCACGCAAGCCGCTCTTAACACTTTCGTACACCTGTTGCGGGTCAGTTTCCATGGGAAGCTTCAACACGTTGGGCGCTAAGACGCCCGTATAATCGGTGGCCATGTCGATATCCCCGGACTGCAATGCGGAAACCGTAATCATAGTGCCATTGAGGTTGAAGGTCTTTTCCACGGGAATATCGGTCTTCGCCTGGATCAGTTCACTGTAAATTTCGCCAAGGATCAGGGATTCCGTGAAGTTTTGCGCGCCGATGACTAAGCGGTCATCGTCATCGGTTAGGCTTTGTGCCACAGAGGCGGCCGAGGGCACAACCAGCAGCGCCGCGCAGAGCACCAACGCCAGGACCCGCCGCGCGTTCCGCTTGTTCCGGGGCATAGATACAATCTGGTCCGCTGGTTTCAACCCTTCCGGGGTGATTGCCTTTTCTACTTTACCCAGAATAAAGTCCACCACCAGCGCCAGCAGGCAGGCGGGGATCGCGCCCAGCAGAACCAAATTGGCATCGTTGGCGTTGAGTCCCAGGTTAATCATCCAACCCAGGCCGCCGGCGCCGGCGAAAGCCGCGATGGTAACCGTGCCCACAGCGGTAACAGCGGAGATCCGGATACCGGCCATAATGTAAGGCAGGGCCTGCGGCAGCTGGATTTTAAAAAGCTGTTGGGACTTCGACAAACCGATGCCCCTTGCCGCCTCCAGGAGTTTGGGGTCGATCCCCGTAACACCGGTGTATGTATTTTTGATGATCGGCAGCAGAGCATAAATGATCACCATAATGATGGCAGGTTTCTGACCAATGCCTACAAATGGCACCATAAATGCTAAAAGGCCAATACTAGGAATTGACTGCATCAAGTTGGCAATGCCAATGACCACAGCTGCAGCCTTCTTGTTCTTCGTTATAGCAACACCAATGACTACGCCGATAACCAGAGAAAACAGCACAGCCATGGAGGTCATCTCTATATGTTCAACGAACAGTTTCAGCAATTCATCCCATCGTTCCGAAAGCATTTCGAAGAATGTACGCATCGCTCAGACCTCCGCATCATTGGTGTCGGTATTTCGGTACCGCTTGCTCAATGTAACCAGCAAACTGCTCTTGGTAAGGTAGCCCTGCAACTCATGGCTGTGGTTCAGCACGGGAATGATCCCGCTGACATTGTAGTCAATGGTGTCGATGATTTCCTGAAGGCTGGTATCCTCATAAACGTAGACGTAGTCCGTGGATATAAAGTCATCCAAAGAAGAGGAATACTGCTGGAATTCCTGAAGGTTTTCCAGCCAAATGATCCCCTCCAGACGGTGGTTTTTGCCGCTGGTCACCAGCAGGGAATCTACCACATTGTGTTTCATAATCTGCAGTGCCTGCAGCACCGTGCGGTCTTTGGAAATATGAATTGCGCCTTTCTTCATGATATCCGCCGCTTTGATATAAGCCGGGTTACACCAAAGCCGGTTTTTGCCCACGAATTCCTCCACATAGCTGTTGGCCGGGTGCTTAAGGATCTCTTCCGGCGTATCGCATTGCGCGATCCTGCCGTTTTGGATAATGCAGATACGGTCTGCCAGCTTGATCGCCTCGTCCATATCATGGGTGACAAAAACAACCGTCTTCTGGGCCTTCGTCTGGAGGTCGTGAATCTCGTTCTGAAGGTCTGAACGGGTCATGGGATCCAGCGCGGAAAACGGCTCGTCCATCAAAACAATCGGCGGGTCCGCAGCAAACGCCCGCGCAATGCCGACCCGCTGCTGCTGCCCCCCGGAAAGCTGGCACGGATACTGGCCGCGGTAGGTTTCCGGGTCCAAGTTGACCATATGAAGCATTTTATCAACCCGGTCCTGAATCGCTTCTTTCGAAAAATGGACAATCTGCATGGTAAGGGCGACATTTTCCTCCACAGTCAGGTGCGGGAAAAGTCCTCCGGACTGCACGACATACCCCACCATCTTGGGAATCTCACGGGCCTTGATCTGATTGACAGGGATCCCGTTAATGGAAAGCTTCCCGCTTTTAAGCGGCAGCAATTTGTTGATACTTTTTAATAAGGTTGTCTTTCCACATCCGCTGGAACCGATAAGGACGAAAAACTCATGGTCCCGAATGGTAAGGGACACATCATCCAGCACCGCCTTGTCTTTATACGCAATGCGGGCATCTTCAAATTCTATCATTTTACGGCAATACCTCCACAAGGATAGGAACTAGCATCCACTGTTTGATTGTGCGAACCGGCTATTAGTATGTCATGCTCATCATTAAATGGGTGTTAGCGTTCCGCGTCCCGTATTAAGACGGCATATATTCCCCGAAAAAACAAACCATGAAGGCACACAAGAAATCCCGCTTTTATAAAGGTTCCGTCCTTATATCATCTTAATGTGACAAGCGGAATGCTTACGGACTCATAGCGCGTCCCATGGTATAATTTTAAAAATGTTATTCTGCTTATTAAGAGGCAATCTCGCCAATGCAAACGGGAGGCACAGAGCAAATGAGAGAGGAAGAAGTGAACTTGTCCCACGCCTATTCTCAATACGGTACAAACGACGGTTCCGGCCGGCTGAAAATCTTCTTCGGCTATGCCGCGGGAGTGGGCAAAACCTATGCCATGCTGGAGGCTGCCCACCAGGCAAAGCGTGAGGGCATCGATGTTGTAGTGGGGTATGTAGAACCCCACGCCAGGCCGGATACCCTGGCGCTGCTGAACGGGCTGGAACGCCTACCCGACATGGAAGTGGACTACCGGGGGATCAAGCTGCGAGAATTCAACCTAGACGGGGCTCTGGAGAGGCATCCGCAGCTGCTCCTGGTAGATGAACTGGCTCACAGCAACGCCCAGGGCTGCCGTCACGCCAAACGGTATCAAGATGTGGAAGAACTGCTTCAAGCCGGCATCAATGTTTACACCACGGTCAATGTCCAACATCTGGAGTCCTTGAACGACCTGGTTACGTCCATCACAGGCATCGCGGTGAATGAGCGAATCCCAGACCGTGTATTTGACCGGGCCAACCAGGTCGAGTTGGTAGATATCGAGCCTCCTGATTTGGAAAAGCGTCTGAAAGAGGGGAAAATCTACCGGACGCAGCAGGCCCAACGGGCTTTGCAAAACTTTTTCACCACAGAAAACCTGGCCGCCCTGCGTGAAATCGCCATGCGCCGGACGGCGGACCAGCTAAACCGTGTCGCTGTGAACGGTGGAAAGGAAAAAAGCGCCAAAGCAGGCGAGCACATTCTAATCTGCCTATCTTCTGCTCCTTCTAACGCTAAGGTAATCCGCGCCGCCGCCAGAATGGCAGAAGCGTTTCACAGCGGCTTTACAGCCTTGTTCGTCCAGACCCCGGAAACAAAAGAACTATCCGGCGAGCGCCTCAAACGCCTGCGGAACAATCTGCACTTAGCAGAACAGCTTGGCGCCCAAATCGCTACGGTCTATGGCACCGATTCAGCGGAACAGATTGCCGAGTACGCCCGGGTCAGCGGTGTGACCAAAATTGTCATGGGAAGGATAAACCACAGGCAAAACCCGTTATTTGGCAAAAAAAGCCTAGCTGACCGGCTGGTCGACCAGACCGACCTGGATATTTACATCATCCCGGACCGGCAACCGATCTACAAGCGGCCTATGCGGAAAATCCGGCTGCCCCATGAACAGTTTTCCTGGAAAGATGTGGGGGTCACGCTGGCTGCCCTTGTCCTGGCTACTGCAATCGGGTTTGGGTTTTACCAGGCGGGTTTCAGTGAATCCAACATCATCACCGTCTATATTCTTGGGACCCTGCTCACCGCGGTTTCTACCAACGGCCATCTGTACGGCGCAATCAATTCCCTAATCAGCGTGATCGCTTTCAACTTCTTTTTTACAGAGCCGCGATTTTCTTTCCAGGCGATCGACCCCAGCTACCCTGTAACATTTTTAATTATGCTTACGTCCAGCATCGTCGCCAGTTCCCTGGCAAGCCGCGTCAAGACACAGGCCGAAATGGCCGCGCGGAAAAGCTACTATACAGAACTGCTGTTGGAGAACAGCCAAAAGCTGCAAACTGTCCGGACGGAGTGGGAGTGCCTGCGTCTGACAGCCGAACAGCTCAGCAGGCTGTTCGACCGCCCCATCATCTACGCCCTGAATGGGCGGGAAAAGGAACTGAACTTCCGAATCGAGCCGGAGGACGAGCGGGCACTTCTGGCAAAGCTGGGCACGGAAGAGATTGGTGTGGCCAAATGGGTACAGCGGAACAATAAACACGCCGGCGCTACCACAAACACGCTGCCCCATTCAAAATGGCTGTTCCTCTCTGTGCGGGGCACGCATGGGGTGATGGGCGTCGTAGGAATTCCCATCAAGGGCTATCCGATACCGGACGCTTTTGAAAAAAACCTGATGATCGCGATCCTCAGCGAGTGCGGCCTTAGCCAAGAGCGCATCCGGCTGGAATCCGAGCAGCGCTGACCCGCCAGCCTTTCATGGGATTTGTCAGCCGGGGAAGCCCCCCCGGTTTCTTAATCTGTTCTTAACACGAACGGGGTTTCCTTAATCCACATTTTTTATGGTTTGCGTTATCCTATGGAAGCAATCAAGGGCTGCCCAACCGATTTTTGCCATCCCGAACAGAGAGGAAAACCTATGAAATATGTATTTCCCACAGGGCTCTGTGTTCGCGAAAGAAAGGAGTTTTCAAGATGATGGATCTTCTTATGGTTGCAACATTGGCTGTTAGTTTTGGCCTTATCTGGCTTTTGGTCCGCTGGTGCCAGAAACAGGTGGATCATCTGGAGTAAACCAGGATTCAGATAGGAGGTATTTATTATGTTATTGCTTGGCGTCATTGTCCTGCTCACCGGATGCTATCTGGTCTACGCGCTGGTACATCCCGAGCATTTCTGATAGGACCTTGAAAAGCGTGATATAAGAAGGAGGAAAACAGTATGCTTCAGCTGGCGCTGACAATCATCATTTTTTTGATCCTTGTCATTCCGGTTGGGCGGTATATGTATCATATCGCCACATGGAAACACACTTTGGCCGACCCGGTATTTGACCGTGTGGACGGCCTGATTTACAAAATCGGAGGCGTAGACCCTCACAAAGGCATGAACTGGAAACAGTATGCCCTGGCCCTCGTGGGCACGAATGCCATCATGGTGGCCATTGGCTACTTGATCCTGCGGATCCAAAGCCTTCCGGTTTTCAATCCGAACGGAATCGGAAATATGGAGCCCACCCTGGCATTTAACACGATCATCAGCTTCATGACCAACACCAATCTCCAGCACTACTCCGGTGAAAGCGGGCTGAGCTATCTTTCCCAGATGCTGGTCATCACCTTTATGATGTTTGTGTCCGCAGCCAGCGGCTATGCGGCTTGTGTCGCCTTTATCCGCGGCCTGGCGGGAAAAACAAAGGATAATGTGGGCAACTTCTTTGCCGACCTGGTCCGCATCACCACCCGGATTCTGCTCCCGTTCTCTATTGTGGGCGGTCTACTGCTGGTGTGGCAAGGCGTTCCTCAGAATTTTGAAGGGAATGTGATCGTGGAAACATTGGAAGGCACACTTCAAGTCATCGCCATGGGCCCCATTGCCGCGCTTGAGATCATCAAGCACCTGGGCACCAACGGCGGCGGCTTCCTGGGCGCCAACTCCTCCACCCCGCTGGAAAACCCCACGATCCTCTCCAACCTCATTGAGCTTTATTCTATGATGCTCCTGCCCGGCGCCTGTGTGATCACCTTTGGTAAGATGGTGCGGGATCGCAAGCGCGGAAATCACCCGGTTGAGTCCGGAAGTGAAGAAAGCACCCGTCTTAGTGCCGCAGGCAGTACCGAGTATGCGGCAGACACGGAAATCGTGGAAGCCGAGCCCCGCCTGAACCAGCGTAAGAGCCTGACCGCTGCTATCTATGGCCGCGAGGGTCGCAGCATCTTCCTGGCGATGGGGATCATCTTTCTCATCGGCCTTTCCGTATGTTTCTGGGCAGAGAGCCAGGGAAACCCGGCGCTTGCCGAGGTGGGACTGAACCAGTCTATGGGCAGTATGGAAGGCAAAGAGGTACGGTTCGGAATCGCCCAGTCGGCCATGTTTACGACGACAACTACCTCGTTTACCACCGGAACAGTGAACAATATGCACGATACCCTAACCCCGCTGGGCGGCATGATCCCACTGCTGCATATGATGCTCAATGTGGTCTTTGGGGGTAAAGGCGTGGGCCTGATGAACATGATCATGTACGCAATCCTGGCGGTGTTCATCTGCGGCCTGATGATTGGCCGCACCCCGGAATATCTGGGCAAAAAGGTCGAGGGCAAGGAGATGAAGCTCACTGCCTTATGTATCATCATCCACCCGTTCCTGATTTTGGCATTCTCTGCCCTGGCAGTTTCAACCACCGCAGGGTTGGAAGGTATTACAAACCCCGGATTCCACGGCCTGAGCCAAGTGCTGTATGAGTATGCTTCTTCCGCGGCCAATAACGGCTCCGGGTTCGAGGGGCTGGCTGATAATACATACTTCTGGAATATCACGACTGGGCTTGCGATGTTCTTTGGCCGGTATCTGTCTATCGTGATCCAACTGGCCATTGCCGGCTCGCTGATGCGCAAGCGCTTTGTCAACGAGTCTATCGGCACCCTACGCACGGATACCCTTTCCTTTGCGGTGATCCTGGTATTTGTGGTTTACATCTTCGCGGCGCTGACCTTCTTCCCCGCGCTGGCGCTCGGCCCCATCGCAGAACATCTGACCTTGTGGGCGTAAGGAGGCGTAATCGATATGAGCAAAAAACAAAACACTAAATTTATCACCCCGGAGATTCTCCGCGGGGCAGTCAAGGGAGCGTTTGTTAAGCTCAACCCCCGCTATATGATGAAAAATCCCGTCATGTTCGTCGTGGAGATTGGCTGCCTGATCACCCTGTTGCTCTCTTTTATCCCCTGGCTGTTCGGGGACGCGAATGCGGAGAGCCTGCGGCTTTACAATATCATTGTCTGCGTGATCCTGTTTATCACGGTTTTGTTTGCCAACTTTGCGGAAGCTGTAGCGGAAGGCCGCGGTAAAGCGCAGGCGGCAAGCTTGAAAAAAACCCAGAAGGAGACAGAAGCGCATCTGATTCGTGAAGACGGGGAGGAAGTTGTCGTTTCCTCCAGTGAATTGAAGAAGGGCGACGTTGTTATGGTGGCCGCCGGCGAGGTGATCCCAGGCGATGGCGAAGTCATTGAGGGTATCGCCTCTGTGGATGAATCCGCCATCACCGGCGAGTCCGCTCCCGTTGTCCGGGAAAGCGGCGGCGACTTCTGCTCCGTTACCGGCGGCACCACAGTGGTGTCTGACTGGCTGAAGATCCGCATCACCTCCGACCCTGGCAACAGCTTCCTGGATCGGATGATCGCCCTGGTGGAAGGCGCCTCCCGGAAAAAGACTCCCAATGAGATCGCGCTGAACACCCTGCTGGTTTCCTTGACCATCATCTTCCTGGTGGTCGTGGTTACCATGTATCCCTTCGCGGTATACAGCGGCGTACAAATTCCCATCTCCACCCTGATCGCCCTGCTGGTGTGCCTGATCCCCACCACCATCGGCGGCCTGCTCAGCGCCATCGGTATCGCTGGCATGGACCGGGTGACCCGTTTCAATGTCATCGCCATGTCCGGCAAAGCAGTTGAGGCGTGCGGCGATGTGGACACCATGATTCTGGACAAGACCGGTACCATCACCTTTGGCAACCGCCTGGCTGCCGATTTCTTCCCGGTGGAGGGTGCCAGCCGCAGTGAGCTGATCCGTTGCGCCGCGCTCACCAGCTTTCACGATGAAACCCCGGAAGGCAAGTCCACTTTGGAACTGGCCCGCCGTCTGGGCGATCAGAGCGAAGAACCTGCCGGCTCCAAATTCATTGAGTTTACCGCCCAAACCCGTATGAGCGGCGTTGACTTACCTGACGGCACCCGTGTCCGCAAGGGCGCCAGCGACGCCATCGAGCAGTACATCCGCGGGCAGGGCGGGAAGATCCCCTCGGATCTTCATACCCATGTGGAGAAGGTTTCCTCCCTGGGCGGAACGCCCCTGGTCGTGTGCGAGAACAGCAAGATCCTTGGCGTCATTTACCTGAAAGACACGGTAAAGCCGGGCATGGTGGAACGGTTCCAGCGCCTGCGCGCCATCGGTATTAAAACAATCATGTGCACAGGCGACAACCCGCTTACCGCCGCCACCATTGCCAAGGAGGCAGGTGTGGATGGATTTATCGCCGAGTGCAAGCCAGAGGACAAGATCGACGTCATCAAGAAGGAACAAGCCGAAGGAAAAATTGTCGCCATGACCGGCGACGGCACCAATGACGCCCCTGCCCTGGCACAGGCAAACGTGGGCCTGGCTATGAACTCCGGCACTACCGCCGCCAAAGAAGCAGCCAATATGGTAGACTTGGATTCCGACCCCACAAAAATCCTGGAAGTGGTGGAGATCGGCAAACAGCTGCTGATCACCCGCGGCAGCCTGACCACATTCTCCATCGCAAACGATGTGGCTAAATACTTCGCAATTATCCCGGCCATGTTTAAGCTGGCAATCCCCCAGCTAAATGTGCTGAATATCATGGGACTGTCTACCCCTTTCAGTGCCATCCTGTCTGCACTGATTTTCAACGCCATCATCATCCCCTGCCTGATCCCGCTGGCCATGAAGGGCGTAAAATACAAACCCATGTCTTCCGGGAAACTGCTGGGCAGGAACATGATGATTTACGGCTTGGGCGGTGTCATCGCACCTTTCGTGGGTATTAAGCTCATCGACCTGATTATTACGCCGCTGCTGAGCATGATTGGGCTTTAAGGAGGTCTGCGGACAATGAGTGAAAAGAGAAAAAACATACTTCATAATGTGCGTCAGGGCACTCTGGTGACACTGGTTCTCCTGCTACTGTGCGGCTTCCTCTTCCCGGCGGCGCTGTCCGGACTATCTGCCGTATTCTTCCCCAGCCAGTCCAAGGGCAGCCTGGTGACCGCGGATGGAATTGCCGTAGGCGCAACAAACGTAGGTCAGGAGTTCACGGAGGATTACTTCTTATGGGGCCGTCCTTCCGCATATCATTACAACACCTACTATGAAGAAGACACCGACGGCGACGGCCAGGTGGAACAATACTATAACGACGGCACTGAATTTGCCGGCCTGGGCTCCGGGTCGAACAACTACGCTCCGTCCAATCCGGCGCTGATCACCCGCGTGGAGAGCAGCATCATCAGCTACCTGACCCAGACCTTGGCAGTTACGGAGGATCTGCCGGAGAACGCCTTTGCGGCGCTTCCCGGGGCAAAGGACGCGGTTGAAGCCCAGATCGCCTGCATAGCGGAATCTGCTGGTATATCCTCCGAGGAATTGGAAACACGTGTTTTCAGCACTTATACCTTGCTGTCGGCTGCCGGCCTTGCGGCGGAAACTGTAGGCGATACCAGTGCGGAAGGCATCGCGGCCGCCGCAGGGATAACCGTTGATGAGCTGTATGAGAGTGCGGCTGCTTCTGTTTCCGTGGACGACATCTGCCAAGCCGCAAATATCAGCGAGGAACAAACCGCCTCGATCGAAGTACCCACCCTCTATGAACTTCAGAAGAGCTATGTGGCCGAGGCAGCCGGCCTCCCCCTGGAGGAAGTTGACAATATGGTTGAGGCGATTCCCACCGACCTGATGACCGCTTCCGGCTCCGGGCTGGATCCCCACATTTCCCCTGCTTCCGCGGAACTCCAGGTTTCCCGGATCGCGGAGGCGTCCGGGCTGAATGAGGAACAGGTACGCGCGATCATCGCTGAGAACACACAGGGCAAATGGTTGGGTGTATTTGGCGAGGAAACCGTCAATGTGTTAGGCGTCAACCTGGACATTGCCCAGGCTATGGGGTTGGTAAGTGAAACTGCCCACTCCTAAGCTCCCGGTGGAAAGGACGGACCAGTATGAAAATCCACTTTGAAAAAACGACTGAATGCCGCCTTGCGCCTGATACCTCGGTTCCAGACGTAAGCCCTGCCAGGCGGGCACTCTGTTTAGTCCAGTCTTTACGGAACTGGTTTGGTACCCCGAGCCGAAGGATGATGGACGGAACGCAGCTTCAGTATGGCTATGAGGTGCTCACGGTACCTGTTCAAGAGTTTTCCGAGATATTTGGCCCCTTGGTTCAAAAGATTCACCAGGCATGGCCAATCCAGATCTTTGGCCTAGGCGGCCAAACAGAACTGGTAGAGCTGTCCTTTCCCCGCGATGAGGCAGGGACAATGATTCGGCAGTACAGCATCTCTGGCCATTATTATGAGCAGCTGCGAGATTTATATCTGAGGATCCGCTTTCCAGATGAACAGGCTGCGGAATGTATGTCCAAACTCCTGGACGCGGCAGAAAAGGAAAGCGACGCAGCTGCGCTGGAGTGGAAATACGCTGATTTCCTGGATCAACAAAAGCTGGCGGAAATAGACCGCACCTTGTCTTTTTGTTACGTGTCTTTTGAGGAAGCTGAGAGCCGTCCCTCGGTTTATTTGTCGGCCTTAACCCCCCAGCAAAAATGCCAGTTGTGGCGTCTGTATTTGGAAAAGGGCCTTCTGCCGCCAGAGTTTGAATGGCTTCGCGACGCCCTGACCCAGGGGGATGTCCCTGATTGGCTCGAATGGCAATTGGCGCTTTACAGCGTACTGGAAAAGCTCGGTATCCGCTTCCTGTGCCAAAACGGGCAGTTTGAACTCCTGGACCAACAGGATAAACGGCTCTATTTCAGCGTAGACCACGGTGATGCAGCGGCACAGGCGCTGATGAAAGTACTTTTTCCTCTCAACCGCTGAACGGGCTTTCCGTTCTCGTTAATCCTATAGCCGGCGGCCAGACTGAGGATTCAGTCTGGCCGCTGGCGTCTTATTATATCTTAACGCCATAAGCTGTTTCTTTGTCCCGGGTTTAGTTCTTTAGGATTACAATAGAGGCTGTAAGGAGGAATCCATATGATGGCTACCATGAAAAAGCACTTGCATCAGTTTAATACCCGGTTTGATTCAGCGCTGGCACAATTTACGCAGATCCACAGATTTTTGGGATTCCTGATAATCTTTGTTGGAATGCCTCTTGCCACAGTGGCCGCTGTCTTTATCAGCGCGGCTTCTATTATCCTGCTGTTTGCCTGGTTCTTTGGACTGCTGTGATAAAAATCGGCGTTCTTAATGCGCTCTTAATGCTGCTGTAGCTATATTAACGCCTTACTAATGGAAAATGTGGATAATATTAAGAAGATATAAAGGCCTATTAAGATTGGTTCTTTATGCCATAGCGCTGGGCCCAACCCATAAAAATGTCCGGCAGCTTTGCAAATCTGGGAACAAGGGTGTGCTATAATAAGGTTACAGGAGGTGATTGCGTGGAGCGAATAGCAAAAGACGCGGAACATCAGCAAGGCGCGCTGACTATTTTCACCAGTTACTTTTCTGGCACGGGAAAAACATATCGGATGTTGGAAACCGCCCGCCGTATGCGGCAAGCAGGCTGCGATGTAGTCATCGGGCTGCTCGCCCGCAACCAATGGCCGCAGACTGCGGCGCTGGCGCAGGAATTTGAGGAGATACCGCGGCAACCAGGTTCGGCACCCGGCACCCTCTTTGATGAAATCGCCCTGGACGCCTGCTTGCAGCGGAAACCGCAGATCATCCTGGTTGATGATCTAGCTCATTTGAACGCGGAAGGCTCGCGTCACAGGAACCGCTACCGGGACATTGAGGAATTGCTCAAGGCAGGCATTGACGTTTATACGACGCTGAATATCCAGCATATAGAAAGCATTCAGGATGTTGTTTCTGACATTCTTGGAGCACCCGTAAAGGAGCGAATCCCGGACCGCGTGTTTGACCGGGCGGCTTCTGTGGAATTTGTGGATATAGAGCCGGAACGCCTGCAAGAACGCCTAAAGCAGCAAACCACGGCTGTTTTTCCTATGGCCGGCTCCCTGGCCAAGTTAAACGCTCTCAGGGAGTTGGGGATGCGCCGGAGCGCTGACCGGGCAGCCTTATACGCTGCCGCTCAACCCTCCCAGGACAAAGCAGCCTTTCATACGCAGGAGCATATTTTAGTGTGCCTTTCCCCCGCGCCGTCCAACGCGCGGATCATCCGGGCATCCGCACGGATGGCACGGGCGTTCCGGTGCGGGCTGACCGCTCTGTTTGTAGAAACCAGCCAATACCGTTGGATGGCTCAATCAGACCGTGACCGCCTAAGAGACAACCTCAATTTGGCACGAAAGCTGGGGGCGTCCATTGAAACGGTCTATGGAGACGACATCGCGTACCAAATCGCTGAATTCTCCAGGCTGTCCGGCATTACGAAAATCGTGCTCGGCCGAAGCTCGATACCGCGCCGGAGTTTCTTTCACAAGCATTCCCTGACGGAACGGCTGATTGAATTTGCACCGGATCTGGACATTTATATCATCCCGGACACCGGGAGGGCAAACCGGTATCCCGTTCGCTATCGGGAAGGCCTGTATACGCCGTCTGTCACGCTTCTGGACCTGGCAAAAAGCGCGCTTATTTTAATTCTGACAACCCTCGTCGGTTTCCTATTCCATTACTTAGGGTTAGACGAAAGAAACATCGTGACGGTCTATATCCTGGGGGTCATGCTGGCGTCGGTTATTACAAGAAGTTCCGTTTGCAGCCTAATCAACTCTGTCGTAGGGGTGTTGGCTTTCAACTTCTTCTTTACAAGGCCGCGGTTTTCGCTAGATGTGGACAGCAGCGAGTATATCATCACGTTTGTTGTGATGTTTGTTGTTTCCTTCCTGACCAGTTCACTGACTGCCCGCCTAAAATCCCTTGCCAAGCGCTCGGCACAGGTGGCATGGCGGACAAAGCTTCTTTTTGAAACCAGCCAGGAACTGCAAAAGGCGAAAAATCAGGAAGAAATCCTCTCTACGACCGCATACCAGTTGAGAAAAATCCTGCAGCGGGATATTATCATCTACCGCGTAAAAGAGAAAAAGCTCCAAGAGCCAAAAGTCATTGTAACAGAAGACGCGAGTCCTGAAACGCAGTATATCACAGAGCCGGAAAAGCGGGTGGCCCAATGGGTGCTGGATAACAACAAACGAGCCGGCGCAGGGACAGAAACCTTTTCCAACGCCCGGTGCACCTACTTTTCCATACGTGCGCAAGACCGTATATATGGCGTAGTTGGGATTGCGGGAACGGAGAAAGAACAGGATACCCTTGAGAACAACATTCTGCTTTCTGTGCTGGAAGAATGCGCCCTGGCAATGGAAAGCCAGCAGAACCGGCAGGAAAAGGAAGCGGCGGCAGTCTTGGCAAAAAACGAACAGCTTCGGGCAAACCTGCTGCGCTCAATTTCTCACGACCTGCGCACACCCCTGACCTCGATTTCCGGGAACGCCAGCAATCTCCTCTCAAATGGCGACTTGTTCGATGCCAAAACCCGGCAGCAAATGTACACCGATATCTACGACGATTCTATGTGGCTGATCAACCTGGTTGAAAACCTCCTTTCTGTCAGCCGCCTGGAAGAGGGCAGGATGAACCTGCATATTTCTACAGAACTGGTCAGTGAAGTGGTGTCAGAATCCCTCCGCCACATCAATCGCAGAAGTGTGGAATACCATTTGCGCACCGAAGCCGGGGACGAGTACCTTCTGGCCCAGATGGACGCCCGTCTAATTGTCCAAGTGCTGATCAACCTGGTAGATAATGCCATTAAATATACGCCGCCCGGCTCGGAGATTGTCATCAGCTGGAAGCGGCAGGGGGATTTTGTCCTGATTTCTGTAGCGGATAACGGTCCGGGAATCTCCGATGAGGCCAAACCGCACATTTTTGATATGTTTTACCGCGCTTCCAATAAGATTGCGGACAGCCGCCGCAGTATGGGGCTGGGGCTGGCACTGTGCAAATCGATCGTCAGTGCCCATGGTGGCGAGATCACTGTTGCGGATCATCCGCCCCATGGCGCTGTGTTTACTTTTTCTATACCAGCCGGGGAGGTAAATTTGCATGAATAAACCATTGATTTTAGTCGTTGAGGACGATGCAGCGGTCAGGAACCTGATCACCACTACCCTGCGCGCCCATCAATACCGTTTCCTAACCGCCACAAACGAGGAGTCTGCCGTTCTGGAGGCCAGCTCGCACAACCCAGAGATTGTGCTGCTGGACCTAGGTCTGCCGGATATAGACGGCGTGGAAGTAATCCGCCGCATTCGCTCCTGGTCCAACCTGCCAATTATCGTAATCAGCGCGCGGAGCGAAGACACGGATAAAATTGACGCTCTGGACGCTGGCGCCGACGATTATCTGACCAAGCCGTTCTCTGTTGAGGAACTGCTGGCCCGTCTGCGCGTGACGCAGCGGCGTCTAACGATTTTACAGGCTGGTGCACTGAACCAAGGCTCTGTCTTTGTGAACGGGAAATTGAAAGTTGATTACGCCGCGGGCTGCGCCTTTATGGGCGAAGAAGAGCTTCACCTGACCCCCAGCGAGTACAAGCTGCTGTGCCTGCTTTGCAAAAACGTAGGCAAGGTTTTAACACACAACTTCATCGCGCAGCAGCTCTGGGGCAGAAGTTGGGAAAACGATGTGGCATCCCTGCGGGTTTTTATGGCAACCCTGCGCAAAAAACTAGAGCAAGGGCCCGACTCGCCCCAATACATCCAAACACACATTGGTGTTGGGTACCGGATGCTGAAAGTGGAATAACCGTTGGCGTTTGCAGTTCGGATAGCCCCATCCTTATAGGGAAACTGAAACAAAAACAACAAAACGCTCAAACAGGCAAAGCCTCTTTTAGAACGCCGCCATAACGTATAAGCGCCGCTGGTTCGAGGCATACTACTCCCAGCAGAACAAAAGGAGTGATATGCTTGTTTAAACACGAAAAGCAATTGTTTCACCCTGTCAGCGTGGAACGGCCGAACCCGCAGTACGCGGCGCTGCTGCAAGAACAACTGGGCGGCGGCAATGGCGAACTGAAGTCCGCTATGCAATATATGTCCCAGAGCTTCCGTATTCAGGAACTAAAGATCAAGGACCTATTCCTGGATATTGCGGCAGAAGAATTGAGCCACATGGAAATGGTAGCTCAAACCATAAGCCTGCTCAATGGACACGATGTGGCGGCAGACAAGATCCAAGCGGGAGAAATCGAAACCCATGTTTTGCTGGGGCTGAACCCTGGGCTGATCAATGCCTCAGGTTATTCTTGGACCGCGGATTATGTTACGGTTACCGGCGACCTCTGTGCGGACTTGCTCAGCAATATCGCTTCGGAACAGCGGGCTAAGGTTGTGTATGAATACCTGTACCGTCAAATAGAAGACAAAAACGTGCGGGAAACCATCGATTTTCTCTTAAACCGAGAGGAGGCCCACAACCAGATGTTCCGGGACGCCTTTAATGAAGTGCAGGAAAGCGGGTCAAACCAGGACTTTGGCACAACGCGGGCGGCAAAAATGTATTTTTCCCTTTCAAATCCAGGGCCCAACACCTTTGCGGGCAACCCGGTTACCCCACCTAAATTCTCGGAGTAAAGAAAGCGCAAAAGCACCCGGCTGTTTTCCAGCGGTACTTGCAAGAGGCAGCTAAAACCATGTCCTTCCGAGGAAGCCGTCTTTTACCGGTAATGATCAACAAATACGCCGAGAGAAGCCTTTTCCCTACCAGGCTTCTCTCGGCGTATTTTCAAGCTATGGACATAGGGGGGCCGGTGAGAGGAAGCAAGATGGCGTAACAGCCCAAGCATATCCAGCATCCCGCTTTCTACCGCCTTTTCCCCCATTTGCTCCAAAGGATCTTTTCCCCTTCCACCACCAGCAAGGGGCACAGGGAAAGCACTCCCACCACCAGCCACTGGAAACCGGTCAGGGCCGTGGTCTGGAACAGGGCCGCCAAAGGCGGGAACAGTACCACACTGACCATCAAGAAGGCGCACACCCCACAGGCCAACACCAACTTCTTATTGGAGAACAGCCCTAACCTCAGCACCGAATGCTCGGAACGCATATTAAAGCTGTGGGTCAGCTGGGACAGGCTCAACACCGTGAAAGCCATGGTGCGGCCAATCACAGGCTGGGCAGGGTCCAGGTCGAAAAACACCCGGCCAACGGTATAGGCCAACAACGCCAAAGCACCCACCAGGCAGCCCTCCACTGCCACAGAGTAGCCCATCCCCCCGGAGAGGATCCCGTCCTCCTTCTTGTGGGGCGGGGCATCCATCACGTCCTTCTGGATGGGGTCGGCCCCCAGGGCCAAAGCCGGCAGGGAGTCGGTAACCAGGTTTACCCACAGCAGCTGAATGGCCAGCAAAGGCGTGGGTACACGCAGCAAGAACGCCACAAACACCACCAGGATCTCCCCCATGTTGCAGGAGAGCAGGAAGTGGATAGTCTTGCGGATGTTCTGGTAGATCCCACGCCCTTGGCGGACAGCCGCCACAATGGTGGAAAAGTTGTCATCCGTGAGGACCATATCCGCGGCCGAACGGGCCACCTCTGTGCCGTTTTTCCCCATGGCGCAGCCGATATCCGCGGTCTTCAGGGCCGGGGCGTCGTTGACCCCGTCGCCGGTCATGGCCACCACCATCCCCCGGCGCTGGAAGGCTTTGACGATCTTCACCTTGTGCTCCGGCGACACCCGGGCGAAGATGCGGTAATCGAAAATCTTTTGGCTCAAGTCCCCGTCGTCCAAGCAGTCCAGCTCCTTGCCGGTGATCACCTGGGAGGGGCTTTCCGCCATACCCAGCCGCTTGCCGATGGCCAGCGCTGTGGCCGCGTGATCCCCCGTGATCATCACTGGCAGAATGCCCGCCTTTTTGCACTGGGCAACCGCTTCCTTTACCCCGGGCCGGGGCGGGTCTTCCATAGCCAGCAGGCCGCAAAAGACCAGGTTGCTTTCTGTTTCATTGTCATCGGAGGAAAGGGATTCCACATCCTTATAGGCCACTGCCAACACCCGCAGCGCCCTGTCCCCCAAGGCAGCGTTATCCGAAAGGAGCTTTGCTTTCATGGCACCGGACAGGGCTAGGGCCCTCCCCCCTTGCAGGTATGCCGTACACCGGGCAAGGAGCACATCCGGGGCGCCTTTTACAATGACGCGGTAGCCGCCCTGGGGCCGCTTATGGGCAGTGGCCATCCGCTTCCTGGCGGAGGTGAAGGGGATCTCCCCCACCCGGGGGAACTCCTCTTCCAGCGCCCCTTTCTCCCGCCCACAGGCCCGCAGGAAAGCAATCTCTGTGGGGTCGCCGGTGAAGGTTCCCCCCACCCGCTGGGAATCATTGCACAGGCAAGAAAGCTCCAGGGCAAACCGGGCTGCCGAAGACTCCAACCGCTCTTCCCCGCCAGGCCCGGAATAGGCTACCACGGTCATCTTGTTTTGGGTCAGGGTGCCTGTCTTGTCGGAACAGATCACCTGGGTACTCCCCAAAGTTTCCACGGCGGGAAGGTGCCGGACGATGGCTTTCTTTTGGGCCATCCGCTTGATCCCCATGGCCAACACAATGGTCACCACGGCAGTGAGGCCCTCGGGAATGGCCGCTACCCCCAGGCTGATGGCAATCATGAACATCTCCAAAGGCGGCCGGCGCTGGAGTACCCCCAGCAGGAAGATGATCCCGCAGATCAGCACCACCCCTGCCCCCAGGACTTTCCCCGTCTGCTTCAATTTTTGCTGCAAGGGCGTTTGGGGGGCTTTCTCGCTTTCCAGCATTTTGGCGATCTGTCCCATGGCGGTATCCATCCCGGTGGCGGTGACCACCCCCACCCCTGCTCCGGAGGAAACGCCGGTGGAAGCGAAAGCCATGTTTTTCCGTTCCCCTAAAGGGGCGTTGGGCGGGCATTTGGCGCTGGCGTCCTTTTCCGCAGGGAGGGATTCCCCTGTGAGGGCAGATTCTTCAATTTTCAATTCCACCGACCGCAGAAGGCGCAGGTCCGCAGGGACAAGGTCCCCGGCCTGCAGGATCACAAGGTCCCCGGGGACCAGCTCCCAGCTTTCCACCCGCTGGCGTTTCCCGTCCCGAAGCACCTGGGCATGGGGGGAAGACAGCTTTTTCAGCGCTTCAATGGCACGGTCCGCCCGAAGCTCCTGGACCGTGCCGATGACGGCGTTTACCACCACGATGGCCAAGATGATCAAGGAGTCCACATACTCCCCGTTGTTTTGGGCCCAGGAAACCGCAAAAGACACTGCTGCCGCCGCCAACAGGATGATGACCATAAAATCCTGGAACTGGCTGAAAAACCGCCGCAATATCCCCGGCCCCTTGGCGGTTTGCAGTTCATTTCTGCCATACTGCCCCCGGCGGCGCTGGCACTCTTCCTTGGACAGGCCCCGGCTTGGGTCCGAAACTAGGGCCTGCAGCGCCTCCTCCTGGCTGACGTTATAATAGTCCATCCCGCATCCTCCTTGTGATTCCAGGGCTTGGGCCCGCTTTTTTATTAAGGCTTATGCGGTGAGAAAGGGATTTATGAAAACGGCAAAAGGGCCGCCGCTATCCTGCGGCCGCCCTTTCTATCCGGCACGAAAGGCGTTTCCCAACGCCCGGTATTCAGTTGCCCTCCTGGTACGAGGGGGCGTTCTTGGGGGTCTTCCCTTTGATGACATTGCGATAATAGGCATAGGTAAGGGACTCGTCTTCCGTGAGGGTTTCCATCTCCTCTGCCAAGCCCACAAAGAGGATGTGGGTACCCAGGTCCACCGTTTGCTCCACTTTGCAGCTGAAACGGGCACAGGCAGCCTCTAAGGGATAGGGCATCCCCGCCTTGTCTTCGGCAAAGGGGATCTCTGCAAACTTGTCCCCTTCCCAGCCAGTGCGGAAGCCAAACCGGCCCACAGTCATCAGGTCGGCACGCTGGTCCAAGGCCACAGCCGCGAACCGTCCCGCCTTTTGGATCAGGCCGCAGGTGAAGTTGTCTTTGTTCACCGCCACGGAAAGCCGGACTGGCTGGGCAGTCACCTGCTGCAAGGTGTTCACCACGCAGCCGCCCCGCTGGCCATCCGCTTGGGCCGAAACCACGTACAGGCCATAGGTCAGTTTATACAACGCTTTCTCATCCATGGAACAAACCTCCTTGTTAGGAATTCTGCTCCTATTATTCCACAGTTCCCTTTCATACGCAAGGGAATTTGTACCGGCTTCATAAAAACTCACTTTACCGAGGGAGTTTCATCCAAAAACTCTTCCCGAAGCGTGACACCGAAATCCCGGGCAATGGCCCGAAGCTCCCCGTCCTGGATGGTCTGGCGGATGTTCCCCTGGCCGGCGGAAAGGGCCAGAATGTAGATTTGGGCCGCCTTTTCAATGGTGTGCATCAGGCCGAAGGTGGTGTCAAAGTCCGGACCGGAGGCAAACAGCCCATGATGGGCCCACACGGCCGCATCGTACTCTTCCATCAGCTTGCTGGTTGCCAGGGCGATCTCCGCGCCGCCGGGAACCATCCAGGGCACCACGCCCACACCACCGGGAAACACCACCGGGCACTCGGTGGCGCTCTTCCACAGGGCACGGGTAAAGTCCCGGGCCGTCAGGGGCAGGATGTAGGTCAGGGCGATGAGGTTGGCCGGATGGGCATGGTAGATCACCCGGTTCTCCCCGGCTGTGGCTTTTTTGCGGACGCTGTGGTTCAAAAAGTGGCTGGGGAACTCGCTGGTGGGGCGGCCACCTTTCTCCAGGCCCCAGACGATCCGCCAGGAATCCCCCGCCTGGTTGATCTCCAAAATGCAGACATTGTCCTGGGGAGCTAAGGGCACGTTGCGGAAATATTTCCCGCTGCCGGTGGCAATGAAGTGCTCCCCTTTCAAGTTGTCCGCCTGAACCCCCATATTCACCCAGGGACCAGGTTCTGCTTGAAAGTAGGGGCGGCACTGCTCCACTTCCTCCGGGCGCATCCGGTAGGTCAGATTGCCGCCGTTGCGCTCGTGCCAGCCCTGGTCCCAGCCGTCGCCGCACATCCGGATGTAGTCTTGCATCACGGGTATCTCTGTAATTGCCATTTCCATTTCCTCCTTACACACGCTTGAGCAGCACGTCCTGCTCGTACCGTGCCACTGTATCGTACCACTCTTTGCCGCCAGGTACCCCCTGAGTCTGGCAATAGTGCTCCCAAATGTCTCCAAAGGGCAGGGTTTTCAGCTCCTCGTTCAGCACCATCAGCTGGGTAAACTGGCAGCTGTCTTGCAAATGCTTCAGCTGGTCCCAAGGCTGGAGCAGGGCAAACAACAGGGCTTTTTCCATGCTGCGGGTGCCCACCACCCAGGCGGCAATGCGGTTGATGGAAGCGTCGAAGAAGTCCAACCCGATAAGCACCCGGTCTGTGGCCTTGTTGCGGACGATCTCCTTGGCAATCTCCTTCAGCTCGTCCTCATAGAGTACCACGTGGTCGCTGTCCCAACGGACGCCCCGGGTCACGTGGAGGGGGACTTTGTCGAAAAAGGCCAGCAAGCTGGGGATCTTGTCACTGACCACCTCTGTGGGGTGGTAGTGGCCGTTGTCCAGCAGGTCGTACACGCCAGGATGGGAGGCGGCATAGCTGATGTAAAATTCGGAGGAACCTACGGTGAAGGCCTCCATGCCGATGCCGAACACCTTGCTCTCCACACAGTCAATGACCCCGGGGAGCTTCTCCGCAAAGATCTCATCCAGGCTCTGCTTTAACCGCAGGCGTGGCCCCAGGCGGTCGGCGGGAACGTCTTTATAGCCATCGGGGATCCACACATTGCACAACACGGGGCTGCCCAGCTGCTGTGCAATATAGGAGGAGATCCGCCGGCACTGGATGCCGTGACGCACCCAAAACTGCCGAACTTCCTCATCTGGGGAAGACAGGGTCAGGTTGTCCTTTACCAGGGGGTGGCTGAAAAACGTGGGGTTAAAGTCGATGCCCAGGCTGTTCTCCTTGGCAAACTGGATCCACGGCTCAAAGTGGCAGGGCCGCAGGGCGTCCCGGTCCGCCGGTTGGCCCTCCCCAAACACGGCGTAGCTGGCGTGGAGGTTGATCCGCTTTTTCCCCGGGACAAGGCTCATGGCTTTTAAAAAGTCGGCTTTCAGCTCTTCAAAATTCCGGGCCCGGCCGGGATAATTCCCGGTGGTCTGGATCCCGCCGGACAATGCCCGGCCCGTGCCTTCCAAGCCGATGACATCGTCCCCTTGCCAGCAATGGACGCTGATGGGGATGCCCTTTAAAAGGTCCAAGGCAGCCTCCACATCCACGCCGTACTCCTGGTAGCGCTGTTTCGCGGTTTCATATCGTTCGCTCACGTTCCAACATCCTCTCTTGTTTGTTTATTAAGACGCCTCATTGAGGCCGGTACTCCTGGATGGGGAAGCTTTGGCGCTCCGCTTTCCGGGCGGCTGCCAAGTCTGGAAAGTCCCCCGCCGCCAGCATCTGCACCATCAGGTTACCCAAGGCCGTGCCTTCCGTGGGCCCGGCGTACACCGGCAGCCCGGTGGCATTGGCGGTGAGCTGGTTCAAATAGCCGTCCCGGCTGCCGCCGCCCACGATATTCACTGCCGTGTACCTTTGGCCAGTGAGGGTGGAAAGCTCTTGGATGCTATGGGCATAGCTCTGGGCCAAGCTGTGATATACACAGCTTGCCAACTGTCCCAAGGTTTCCGGCACTGACTGGCCCGTTTCCCGGCACAGCGCCCGGACGGCCTCGCCCATGTTCTCCGGGGCCAAAAAACGGCTGGCATTCACATCCACCCGGGAAGGGAACGCCGCTTCCTGCCGGGCATCCTGCTCCAACTGGTTGAAGGAAGCGCCCTCCCCCGCCTCCCGGCGGATAGACTGGAGCATCCAAAGCCCCATGATGTTTTTTAAATACCGGAAACGGTACTGGTAACCGCCTTCGTTGGTGAAGTTCCTCTGACGGCTTTCCTCCGTGGTGACGGGAGCCGGCAGCTCTGTACCCAAAAGGCTCCAGGTGCCGCTGGACAGGTACACCCCGCCCTCTTTGGCGGGAACCGCCAGAAACGCCGACCCGGTATCGTGGGTGGCCGGAAACAGCACTTGGCAGTCGAACCCCACCCGGGCTTTGACCTCCGGGGTAAAGCGTCCCACGGTGCTCCCCGGCAGGCGAAGCTCCCCGAACAGCCGCCGGGGATAGCCCAGACAATCCAACAGTTCCCAATCCCAGGTTTTGGTCTGGGCGTTGACCAGCCCTGTGGTGGTGGCGTTGGTGTACTCGTTTTCCTCTTTGCCTGTCAGGCGGTAGGTCAGGTATTCCGGGACCATCAACAGGCGCTGGGCCTGTTCCAACAGTTCCGGCTCCTGGGTTTTCACCGCCATCAGCTGATAGATGGTGTTGAAGTCCTGTTTTTGGATGCCTGTGCGGGCATACAGTTCCTGGGCGGAAACCAGCCCCTCCACCAGCCGGTCCATTCCCTGGGTACGACTGTCACGGTAGGCTACCGTGTCCCCCAAAACGCCGCCTTCTTTGTCCAGAAGGACGTAGTCTACGGCCCATGTGTCGATGCCAACACTGTCCGGAATTTTTGAAAGTTCCCGGCAGCGTTCCAACCCGCGGAGCACCTCTTCCGCCAGGTGCTCTATGTCCCAGCACAAGCGGCCATTTTTTGTCACCAGCTTGTTCTCAAACCGGTAAATCTCCTCCAAGCGAAGGTTCCCGCCCTCGGTCCAGCCTAAAATGTGTCTGCCCGAAGAGGCTCCAATGTCCACAGCCAAATAGGTGCGCAAGGCAACTTCCCCCTTTCTTACTTTTCAGGATACCGCCAAAAGGGGAAAAAAAGAAGGACGTATTTTTGGAAAAACACGTCCTGACTTTTTGAATTTTAAAGTCACTCCGCTGGGGGCCGGAAATCCCCCCCGCAGTTTTTGCGGTAATCTTTGGGGGTGGCCCCATAACGGGCACGGAAGGCCCGATAGAAATAACTGGTATTCTCATAGCCCACCGCCAGGATGATATCCTGGGTGGTGAGACGGGTTTCCCGCAGCAGCTGGGCTGCTTTGGAGAGCCGCTTTTCCAGCAGCAAATCCTTAAAGGTGCGGCCCGTGGCCCGGCGCACCGCCGCGCTCAGATAGGGCAGCGACACGTGGAGCTCTTTGGCCAGGCGGGTCAAATCGGCAGTGGGGTAATTCTCCTCGATCTCCCGCAGGACGGCCAGCACTGCCCCATTCCCCGAGGCTTCTTCCAAATCCCCGGTATAATTTAAAAGCTGCAAAAGCAGCACGCCCATGGTAGCTTGGTTGATCCTCCGGGCATTGGCCTGGGGATGCACCAGCCCCCAGATCAAATTCTCCACCAAATTTTGAATGGTAGGCGCCTCCGCCACGTGAAAGTGCAAACAGCTCATCTCGCCATCGCTCTGCCGCAGCCCGCTTAACAGGAACCGCCCAAGCACGTTATCCGTGCCGATCAAGGTAAGGGCATAGTCAAAAAACTGGGGAAGTACAATGAAGTTGACCCCCACATCGTCCTCCCCCGCGCGGTCCACCTGGTGGGAAGCGTGCTGGTTCAAAAACAACAGCTCCCCGGCACGAAGGGTCACCGGCGGGCCACCCTCAATGTGATGGACGGTCTTTCCCGAACACATATACATGATCTCCACATAGTTGTGGGTATGCATGGGAAACGCCGCAAACCGGGTATGGGGCCGGACCGTGATCAACTTCCCTTTGGCCAGCAGCTTTTCGCTGTCGATCAAAAACGCGCTGCCTGAAGTATACAGGCTTTTATCCACCTGGCCGCCGGCAAGCAGCCGCTCCTCTTCCTCGGTCACCCGGCGAAGCTCCTGCATCAAGCCTTCCCGCATGATATCCCTTCTTCCCTTGTAAACTCCTTTTTACCCGCAAGATCGGGTGCCCGGCTTTACGCTGCCAAAATGTCGCCGGCCTCTGTAGCGGTAAGATACTCATATTTCACCATCAACCGCAGCACCTGGCGCTGGCGTTGAGAAGCCAAATCTGGGTTCACAGTGGGGTCGTACACAGACGGGGCATTGGGGATACCGGCCAGCAGGGTACACTGGTCCGGGGTCATCTGGGCAGGCTCCACGCCGAAATAAGAATGGCTGGCCGAAGCCACATCGTAGCAACCGCTTCCAAAATAGATAGAGTTTACATACAGCTCAAAAATCTCCTCTTTGGAGTAATTGGCCTCCATATGGAACGCCATGAACACCTCCGCCACCTTGCGCACCAGCTCTTTCTCCTGGGTGAAATAGAGGTTTTTCGCCAGCTGCTGGGTGATGGTGCTGCCGCCCTCCACATAGGACATGGCTTTGATATCGTTGACCAACGCCCGGCCAATGGCAATCACGTCCACACCGGGGTGTTGGTAAAACCGGTGGTCCTCCGCAGCGATGACAGCCTCTACGTAGGTGTCCGGCAATTCCTCAAAGGTTGTGTAGCTCTCTTGGGATTGCACTTGGCGGACTTTTTGGTCCAAGGGCATGGCTTCCAGCGCCTGGGTGTACATTTGCCACCCCAAAACGCACAGGGCCATCACGGCACAAAAACACACTGCCAACACCAGCAACACCACATTCCGGACAATTCGCAAGACTTTCATGGCTGTTCCTTCCTCCATTCCGGGAGCGCCTCCCGGGTTCCTTTTCCATGGTACTATCTTACCAGCCATTTCTTGCGAATTTCTGACAACTATCTGTATACTCCCTAAAGGTTCTTACCGCTTTTCAGTCCGTCCCGGCGGAACACATATCGTTCGTGAGTGGAAAGCTCGGGAGCAAAGGTATAACCCAGACACCCAAAACCCTGTAGGCCCTCTGGTGTTGAAACATGGTTTTCCGCCGCGAAACGGACCATTTCACCCCGGGCCATTTTTACATAGACGCCTTTTTCCACCAGCTTCCCCGGCTCCAGCCCTTCCGCGAACACACAGGTGACAAACCGCGCCTTCCCCTGCAATGTGGGACGCACCGCCTTGGCGTATTCCTCAGAAGCCAAGTTGACGAAGGTGTCGTCTTCTCCCAGAAGGTACTGCCCCAGGGAATCCCCCCAAAAGTCGTAGAGGTTTTTACAAAAGGAGGTTTTCACCTTCGCCTGCATTTCCAGACGATAGGGAGAAACCCCGTCAAAGGGGCGGAGCACCCCATAAAGCCCGGAGAGGATGCGCAAATGGGCTTTCACATAGTGGAACTGTTTCTCTGTGAACACCCCGGGCGCCATGTATTTATATTGGATCCCATCGTAGGCCAGCAGCGCGGGGGTGTCCCCTCGGCGCAAGTCCATAGTGTGAAACTGTTCATTTGCCTGGGAAGCCAGCCTGTCGTTGCAGGCCAGCAGCCGTTTCAGCTCTGGCAAAGACAAGCCCCGCAGGTAATCCAGCAGCTGGGCAGACTTCTCCAGCAGGCCGGGGACGGTTTCCGGCGGCAGGGAATCTCCCCCGTCACGCATCTTCTTGGCCGGGGAAATCAGCAGTTTCACTGGGCGCCCCCTTCATGAAGGGTTTCCCCCCCGGAGCATTGCCTGACGCTCCAGGGCCAATTCCCGCTGGAGCTGGTAGGCGTTCCAATGGCTGTTGGTGGCGGTGAGCACGGCTTTCAAGTCTACAGGAGGGATCTTTTTCCGGCGGAACCCTTGGAGAAAGCTGTCCATCTGGCGGGGGGAAAGTCCCGCCATTACCAGCAGTTCGTCAGAGAAAAGCTCCCCTCCTTCTGGGGAGTCCTTCCGGAGCGCAAGGCCCAATACACTCTCCAGGGGCTGGGAAAAATCCTCTTGGGCCACGGAACGGGCCCGCAGCCTTAAGGTGAGGCACAGGGTTTTGATCTGCCTTCCTTTTTCAGAATCCAGGTTGTAAAGAAGTACGGTGGGTATCATAGGATCTGGCCCCTTTCCATCAAGTTCTCCGTCACATAGAGTGTAACACGTTTGTGCTGGGATTGGCAAGGGTGGGAAAATTAAAAATGATTCTTGACTTTTTCCCCTTCTTCCTGTACAGTAGCCATACAATACTTGTTTCTTGCGAGGGATCTTATGGGATTTTCTATTGAAACCAGCGTACCGATCTTGACCGTGTTTCTCCAGGGGCTTTTGAGCTTTTTCTCCCCCTGTGTGCTGCCCTTGCTGCCTATGTATATCAGCTACCTGTCAGGCGGCGGACGCACGATGGACCAGGAGGGCAATGTCCATTACAAACGGGGCCGCGTATTGCTGAACACCGCCTTTTTTGTGGTGGGCATCAGCTTTGCCTTTTTCCTGCTGGGATTTGGCTTCACTGCGGCCGGGCAGTTTTTCCGGGAAAACCGGATGCTGCTGGGCCGTGTGGGCGGCGTGCTGGTGATCCTCTTTGGCCTGTACCAGCTGGGGGTGTTCGGCTCCTCCAAGCTGCTGAACCGGGAGGCACGGCTGCCTTTCCGCCTGGATAAAGTGGCCATGAACCCTCTGGTGGCCCTGGTGCTGGGCTTTACCTTCAGCTTTGCCTGGACCCCTTGCGTAGGCCCCACGTTAGCCAGTGTACTGCTGATGGCCACTTCTGCCAAGGCAGCCCAGGGGTTTGTGCTCATTGGGGTGTACACCCTGGGGTTTGTGCTGCCCTTTTTGGCAGTGGGCCTGTTTACCTCCACCCTTTTGGAAGTGTTCCGCAAATATAAAAACGTGGTGAAATACACGGTGAAGATCGGCGGCATCCTCATGGTGTTCATGGGCGTGATGATGTTTACCGGCTGGATGAACAACCTGACCAACTACCTCTCCAGCTTTGGCGGCACCGAAAGCTCCACCACCTCCGTCAGCTCTACGGTGGAGGAAAGCCAAGTTGTATCAGCCGTGGAAAGCTCCCAGGAAAGCGAAGTTTCGGAAAGCCCTTCCCAAGCCGTCGCCCAGGAAAGCTCTGCCCAGGAAAGTTCCACCCCAGAGGAAAACACCCCTGTCTCTGCTCCGGACTTTACCCTGACCGACCAATTTGGGAACACTCATACCCTATCGGACTACCAGGGCAAGACGGTATTTTTAAACTTCTGGGGCACCTGGTGCCCCCCCTGCCGGGCTGAGATGCCGGAAATCCAGGAGCTGTATGAGGAGTATGGGGAAAACACAGGGGACGTGGTCATTTTGGGCGTGGCCCTGCCTAACGTGGGCAAGGAAGGCTCCCAAGAGGAGATTGCAGCCTTTTTAGAAGAGAACGGCTACACCTATCCCACGGTAATGGATGAAGAAGGGAAAATCTCTGCATACAGCTATTATATCTCCGCGTTCCCCACCACCTTTATGATTGATGCCAACGGCAACGTGTACGGCTATGTCAGCGGCCAGTTGACCAAGGACATTATGAAGGACATCATCCAGCAGACCATTGACGGCAGCTCCGCACAATAAAACTTCTTCTCCTTGCATTCCCCGGGAAAAGACGGTATAATAGGAATAATGACCAAAAGGAGGGATGAAATTGGCAAAAATTCAGGAATCCGCGGAAAACTACTTGGAAACGATTTTGATTCTAAAAGAGCGCAACGGTTCGGTGCGTTCCGTGGATATTGCCGCAGAAATGGGGTTTAGCAAACCCAGTGTCAGCGTGGCCATGAAAAACCTTCGGGAACAGGAGTGCGTCACCATGGGCGCCGACGGGCTGATTGCCCTCACCGAAAAAGGTCAAAAAATTGCAGAAGGCGTTTACGAGCGCCACACCCTCTTCACCCAATGGCTGGTTTCTTTGGGGGTGGACGCCGCCACTGCCGCCCAGGACGCCTGCCGCATTGAGCACGTCCTGAGCAAAGAAGCGTTTGAAGCCATCAAGCGCCATGTGGAAAGCGAAGGCATTTCCCAACAAACGCCATAAAAAGCAAAATACCTTGCCCGCTGGAATCAGCCGGCGGGTTTTTTCCGCTGTTTTTCCCGGCGCCCAAACAAAAAAAGCCCTCCCCGCCGGGAAAGGCTTTCGCAGATTTGGTTGGTGGCGTCACCCGATGAGCATCCGGCCCTCGGGATAAATGGAATCACCCCTTGCCTTGTGGCGCATCAGGATAGACAGGCCGAAGGACAGCGGCCCCACCCGGCCTATAAACATGGTAAAGATCAAGATCAGTTTCGAGATGGGGTCCAACAACGGGGTGACACTGGCGGAAAGCCCCACAGTGCCAAACGCCGAAGTAGCTTCGTAGAGGCAGTCGATATAGAGGATCTCCGGGTTTAGGGAGCTGATGATACCGGCGTCAATAAAGACCAGCAAAAAGGCCACCATGCTCAACGAAAACGCTTTGTACACCGTAGAAGTGGAAAACCGGTGCCGAAGTACCACAGACTCGTTTTTGCCCCGGAAGGTGCAAATCACAGTCACAGCCAACACCATAAAAGTGGTGGTTTTAATGCCGCCACCGGTGGAACCAGGGCAGGCGCCGATGAACATCAGCAAAACGGAAAGCACTTTTGTAAACTCATACTGGCCAGCAATCTCCACCGAAGCAAACCCCGCCGTGCGGGTATTGGTAGACTGGAAAAACGCACAGTTGAGTTTTTCAAAAAAATTCAAACCCTCCATGGTATTGTCATATTCCAGTACAAAAAAGCCCAGGGTCCCGAAAAGAAGCAGGGCGACAGTCACCCGCAGGCAAATTTGGGAGTGGAAATTTAGCCGGATGGTATCTTTCCGCTGGAACAGGGGTTGGATCTTACACAGGTAGATATCCTGCACCACGATAAACCCCAACCCGCCAATGATAATCAAAAAGGAGATAGTAAGGCAAACCAAAGGGTCCCCGGCAAAGGCGGACACACTGCTGTTGCCCGGTACGAACCCCAGCACGTCAAAACCGGCGTTACAGTATGCGGAAACAGCACAGAAAACAGAGGGCCATATCCCTTTCAGCCCATAGGCCGGCACAAAACGGATCGCCAACAGGCAGGCTCCCACCGCTTCACAGAGAAAGGTAAAACCAATGGCCAGCTTCAGCAGCCCCACAATATTCAACGAATTCCCCCCAGAACTTTCGCTGGCCAGCTTCATCTCACGGATCCCCAGTTTCCGCCTGACAAACAGGGAGAAACCGATGGTAAGTGTGGACAAGCCCAAGCCACCCAGCTGGATGAGCGCCAGGATGACCCCCTGGCCAAAGGGCGACCACAGGGTATAGGTATCCCCCACCACCAAACCGGTCACGCAGGTTGCCGATGTGGCAGTGAACAGGGCATCAATGGGACGGAAACGACCTGTTCTGGAAGCAACCGGCAGCATTAGCAGCAACGTCCCAGCCAAGATCAAAAACAGAAAGCTGATAACAATAACCCGAACCGGGGGCATTGTCTTCACTTTTTCGTTGAACCGTTGCTGCAATCCACTGAAATCGGGCATAGCCATTCATCCCTACTCCTTCTTAATATTCAACCAACCTGGCCGTGTTAAGCGGTCAATTTATCCATTGCCTTCGTCCGCTGCAAAGCCAGGATCAAGGGAAGCCCCAGCGCATAGCAGACAACCAGCTCCCCAATACCCACAGAAAGGGCGGAAGCGCCAAACGCCGCCCAAGTGAAATTGCCAAGCCCAAAGGCACCCGCTTCCGAAAGGCAGGCAAGCTCAAATCCGACAATCACCACGTTAGCGATAACAGGAGGCAGGGGCGCCAAAACGGGGATCCCCTTTACCCGGAATTTCCCCACCATCCAGGTGCCAACAGCGGCAATCAAAGTGGCGCCAGTGCCGAACACCCAGTCAACCACACCCAGGGGGCTACCCAAGTTGGCAATCAAACAGCCAAGGGTGAGCCCGGGGATTGCGGCAGGAGTGAACACTGGCAGCACAGTCAACGCTTCGGAAAAGCGGAACTGCACCGCGCCGTAAGCCACATTCATAGCCGCAGCCACATACGTCAGGACAGCATAAAGCGCCGCGATCACAGCGCCCAGCGCCAGAAAGCGGACTTTTTTGGAAGTACTCATATTCAATTTCCTCCTAGTATTTTTTAAGGTCAGGATGTCGCGACTGACCGCAGGGTAAACCCGCATGAGATAGGATACACTCTTTTAAGCTAAAAAGCAAGCAAAACTTCTTCATTCCCCTCTTGCAGTTTTTATGGGAATGCCGTATAATAAAAATGATTTTCTGCGGGTATGGCGGAATTGGCAGACGCGCCAGATTTAGGTTCTGGTGGGTTTCCCGTGCAGGTTCAAGTCCTGTTGCCCGCACCAGATAATGATAATCCGAACCCGGTTCCAATCGGGGACGGCTTCGGATTTT
>ERZ827037.319-NODE-319-length-64375-cov-4.571533_pt1 | contig 64375 bp, 92 predicted proteins | sample MGYA00519924_ERZ827037 | MGnify/ENA primary metagenome ERZ827037 (study PRJEB31778, sample SAMEA3449250) | human gut metagenome | biome: human gut; feature: human-associated habitat; material: faeces | place: United Kingdom | collected 2010/2012 ... | reverse complement strand
GGTTCTGGCGGAAGCGGCCCTGCTTGCCCTTGAGCATGTCGGACAGGCTCTTGAGCGGGCGGTTGTTGGGGCCGGTCACCGGACGGCCGCGGCGGCCGTTGTCGATGAGGGCGTCCACCGCCTCCTGCAGCATACGCTTTTCGTTGCGCACAATGATATCCGGAGCGCCCAGCTCCAGCAAACGCTTCAGACGGTTGTTGCGGTTGATGACGCGGCGGTACAGGTCGTTCAGGTCGGACGTGGCAAAACGTCCGCCGTCCAGCTGGACCATCGGGCGGATATCGGGCGGAATGACCGGGATGACGTCCATGATCATCCACTCCGGACGGTTGCCGGAGATGCGGAACGCCTCCACGACTTCCAGCCGCTTGAGCAGGCGCACGCGCTTTTGGCCGCCTGCTTCCTCCAGTTCCTGATGCAGCTCTTCGCTGAGCTTTTCCAGGTCGATCTTCTCCAGCAGCTCCTTCACGGCCTCTGCGCCCATTGCCGCCTTGAACTCGTCCTCGTAGCGCTCACGCATGTCGCGGTACTCTTTTTCGCTGAGCAGCTGCTTTTCCTCCAGAGGTGTGAAGCCGGGATCGGTCACGATATATGCGGCAAAGTACAGCACCTTTTCCAGCAGGCGAGGGCTGATATCCAGCATCAGGCCGATGCGGGACGGGATCCCCTTGAAATACCAGATATGCGAAACGGGCGCGGCCAGCTCGATATGGCCCATACGCTCGCGGCGCACCTTGGCGCGCGTCACTTCAACGCCGCAGCGGTCGCAGATCTTACCCTTGTAGCGGATGCGCTTGTACTTGCCGCAGTGGCATTCCCAGTCCTTCGTCGGCCCAAAAATGCGCTCACAGAACAGGCCGTCGCGCTCCGGTTTCAGGGTGCGGTAGTTGATGGTCTCGGGCTTTTTCACCTCGCCGTAGCTCCAGGCACGGATCTGATCCGGGGAGGCAAGACCGATCTTGATTGAATCAAAAGCGTTAAACTCCATGAAACGAACCCTTTCTTTCTCAATTTTTGAAGCGTGCCCCGCCGCCCCGCGCGGTGCGCGGCGGGCGGCGGGCCGGATGCGGATCAGATATCCTCGGGCAGATCGGCAAACAGGTCATCCGATTCCAGATCTTCCGGATTGGGTTCCTCATCTTCTTCTTCAAATTCGGCGTCCGCGTCGGCGTCTTCGATGCTGTAGTCGCCGGCGAGCTCGCTCTCCACCATCACGTCGTCGCCGAGCGCGAGGTCGGAATTGTCAAAGCCCATATCGTCGTCATCGTAATTCTGCTTGATGTCCACCTCGTTGCCGTCGGCGTCCTGTACGCGCATATCGAGGCCGAGGCTCTGCAGCTCCTTCATCAGCACGCGGAACGCCTCGGGAATGCCGGGCTTCGGCACGGGCTGACCCTTGACGATGGCTTCGTAGGTTTTAACACGGCCCACCACGTCGTCGGACTTCACCGTCAGGATCTCCTGCAGGGTATAGGCGGCGCCGTAAGCTTCCAGCGCCCACACCTCCATTTCGCCAAAGCGCTGGCCGCCGAACTGGGCCTTGCCGCCCAGAGGCTGCTGCGTTACAAGGCTGTACGGGCCGGTGGAGCGGGCGTGGATCTTATCGTCCACCAGATGGTGCAGCTTGAGGTAATACATATAGCCCACGGTAACGGGGTTGTCAAAACGCTCGCCGGTGCGTCCGTCATAAACATAGCTCTTGCCGTCCTCGCGCTTACCGGTCTCACGGAACATCGCCCGGATGTCCTCCTCGTGGGCGCCGTCGAACACCGGCGTCATGACCTTCCAGCCCAGCGCCTTGGCGGCGTAGCCCAGATGGACCTCCAGCACCTGGCCGATGTTCATACGGGAGGGAACGCCCAGCGGGTTCAGCACGATGTCCAGCGGCGTGCCGTCCTCCAGGAACGGCATATCTTCCTGCGGCAGAATGCGGGATACAACGCCCTTGTTGCCGTGGCGGCCGGCCATCTTGTCGCCCACGCTGATCTTGCGCTTCTGGGCGATGTAGCAGCGCACCACCTGGCGCACGCCGGGCTGCAGCTCGTCGCAGTTCTCGGGTGTGAACACTTTCACATCCACGATGATTCCGTACTCACCGTGCGGCACACGCAGGGAAGTGTCGCGCACCTCGCGCGCTTTCTCTCCGAAAATGGCGCGCAGCAGGCGCTCCTCGGCCGTCAGCTCCGTCTCGCCCTTGGGCGTGACCTTGCCGACGAGGATATCACCCGCGCCTACCTCGGCGCCGATGCGGATGATGCCGCGCTCGTCCAGGTCCTTCAGCGCGTCCTCGCCCACGTTGGGGATGTCGCGCGTGATCTCCTCGGGCCCGAGCTTCGTCTCGCGGCTTTCGATCTCGTATTCCTCGATGTGGATGGAAGTGTACACGTCCTCGCGGACGATCTTCTCATTGATAAGGACGGCGTCCTCGTAGTTGTAGCCCTCCCAGGTCATGAAGCCGATCAAGGCGTTCTTGCCCAGGCTGATCTCGCCGTTCTTCGTGGCGGGGCCGTCGGCCAGAACCTGGCCCTTGATGATCTTATCGCCCTTGCTGACGATGGGGCGCTGGTTGATGCAGGTGCCCTGGTTCGAGCGCATGAATTTGATGAGCTCGTATTCGTCCGTCGTCGTCTTGGACGTGCGCACCGTGATCTTATCGGCAGTCACACGCTCCACAATGCCGTCGTTTTTCGCCAGCACGCACACGCCGGAGTCGCACGCGGCCTTGTACTCCATGCCGGTGGCGACGATGGGCTGCTCGGTGACGAGCAGCGGTACCGCCTGACGCTGCATGTTCGAGCCCATGAGGGCACGGTTTGCGTCGTCGTTCTCCAGGAACGGGATCATAGCCGTAGCTACGGACACAACCATCTTCGGGCTGACGTCCATGTAGTCCACGCGCTCTTTGTCGACCTCAAGGATCTCATCGCGCCAGCGGCTGGAAACACGGGGACGGACAAAACGTCCCTCGCTGTCCAACTGCTCGTTGGCCTGCGCTACAATGAACTCATCCTCCACATCGGCGGTCATATAGACCACTTCATCGGTAACAACGCCAGTGGCCTTGTCCACCTTGCGGTACGGCGCTTCAATAAAGCCGTACTCATTGATCTTGGCGAACGTGGCCAGATAGGAAATCAGGCCGATGTTCGGACCTTCCGGCGTCTCGATGGGGCACATGCGGCCGTAATGGGAATAGTGTACGTCGCGGACCTCGAAGCCTGCGCGGTCACGGGACAGGCCGCCGGGGCCGAGAGCCGACAGACGGCGTTTGTGCGTCAGCTCTGCCAGCGGGTTGTTCTGATCCATGAACTGGGACAGCGGCGAGGAGCCAAAGAACTCCTTGATGGATGCCACCACCGGACGGATGTTGATGAGCGCCTGCGGCGTCACCACTTCCATGTCCTGGGCCTGCAGCGTCATGCGCTCACGGATGACGCGCTCCATGCGGGAAAAGCCGATGCGGAACTGGTTCTGCAGCAGCTCGCCCACACTGCGGATCCGGCGGTTGCCCAGATGGTCGATGTCGTCCACCGTGCCCACGCCGTGGCCCAGGCCGTTCAAGTAGTTGATGGATGCGAAAATATCATCCACGGTGACTGTTTTGCTGATGAGACGGTCACGGTTTTTCTCCAGCAGCTCCCTCTGCTCGTCCACATCGCTGGTCTCGTCCAGGATGGCGCGCAGTTCGCTGAAATTGACGCGCTCGTTGATGCCGCATTCGGTTGCGTCAAAGGAGAGGAAATCGTTGGCGGCAACCGTGCCGTTGGAGATGACCTTGATCTCCTTGTCGTCCAGCGCCAGATACACCAGGCTCACGCCCGATTTTTCGGCGGCCATGGCAGTTTCCGCACTGATCTTTTCGCCGGCAGCGCACAGCAGCTCGCCCGTCAGGGGGGCCACGATATCACGGGCGGCCACAAAGCCCTGAATGCGGCGGCCGATGGCCAGCTTCTTGTTCATCTTATAGCGGCCGAAGCGGGAAAGGTCGTACCGGCGCGGGTCAAAAAACAAACCGTTGATGTGGCTGGACGCGCTCTCCACCGTGGGAGGCTCGCCCGGACGCAGCTTGCGGTACGTCTCCAGCAGGCCTTCTTCCTCGCTCTTGGTGGAATCTTTTGCGATGGTGGCCTCAATGCGCTCGTCCTCGCCGAAGAAATCACGGATCTTCGCGTCGTCACCCAGGCCCAGCGCACGGATGAACACCGTCACAGGGATCTTGCGGTTCTTATCGATGCGCACATAGAAAACGTCGTTGGCATCCGTTTCGTATTCCAGCCACGCGCCGCGGTTGGGGTTCAGCGTGGCGGTGAACAGTTCCTTGCCCGTCTTGTCGTAGCTCTTGCCGAAATACACGCCCGGGGAACGAACGAGCTGAGAGACGATAACACGCTCGGCGCCGTTGATGATGAAGGTGCCGGAATCCGTCATGAGCGGAAAATCGCCCATGAAGATCTCCTGCTCCTTCACTTCGCCGGTCTCCTTGTTCAGCAGACGCGCTTTCACGCGAAGCGGGGCCGCATAGGTGACGTCGCGCTCCTTGCACTCCTTGATGGAGTACTTGGGCTCGGAATCCAGCCGGTAGTCGATAAAGTCGAGCACCAGGTTGCCGGTGTAGTCTTCGATCGTCGAAATGTCCCGGAAGACCTCTTTCAGGCCCTCTTTGAGAAACCACTGGTATGAGTTCTTCTGCACCTCGATCAGGTTCGGCATGTCGATGACTTCGTCGATGCGCGAGAAGCTCATGCGTTCGGTTTTGCCAAGTTGTACGGGCTTGACTTTCACCATAAGTTGCGACCACTCCTTAATTCATCTATATTAAACCTTGCAAAAAATGACGCAAAACGGCTTTGGCACCCCTCCGATTTTCAGCAACTTGCACAAAAAAATTGTAACAGTTTTGCGCTCAGAGACATACCAAGCCATTATGATACATTTAAGCATTATAATACGGTTTTTACAAGCCGTCAAGGGGAACCCGGAAAAAAGAGGAAAAGAAAAAACCACACTTGGCACGCACGGCGCCGTGTGTGATTTTCGCTTCTTACTTGCCGGCCGGTTCCTCCAACAGCATCTGGAAGTTGACGGCAGCGAGCTGCTCGTTGATTCTTTTGCTGATATCGTGAAACACCTTTTGGAATGTACAGCAGCCGGACGCGCCGCGGTTGCACTCCCCCGCGCCGCCCTCGCCCACACAGCGGGAAAGCCTATACGGCCCTTCCACCGCGTCAATGACGTCCTTGAGTGTGATCTCGCTGGCGGGGCGTGCCAGCTCATAGCCGCCGCGGTTGCCCTTGTAGCTTTCCACAATGCCGCTGCTCACCAGCTTGCCCAATATCTTCAGGGAAAAGCGCAGCGTCACGCACATTTCTTCGCTGATGCCGCGCGCGTCGCGCCGCGTGCCGCACTTTGCAAGGCAGTAGACGATGCGCACCGCGTAATCGGATTCCTGTGTGATATGCATAAACCGCTCCTTGAACTATACCGTTTTACTGTATTTAAAGGATACCGCAACCGGGCGCTTTTGTCAAGCGCGTTTCCTGTGCCGCAGCGGCGGTGCAAAAACAGCGCGGCTCCGGTTTTGCCGGGCCGCGCTGTTCAAAGTCCACTCTATCCATTCTATATGTACGCCCGGTCCTGCCATTGAGACAGCGGCAAAGGCGGGGGCCGCATCAGTCCAGGAAATCGCGCAGCTTCTTGGAACGGCTGGGGTGGCGCAGCTTACGCAGCGCCTTGGCCTCGATCTGACGGATGCGTTCGCGCGTGACGTTGAACTCCTTGCCCACTTCCTCCAGCGTACGGGGACGGCCGTCCTCCAGGCCGAAGCGCAGGCGCAGCACCTTTTCCTCCCGGGGCGTAAGGCTTTTCAGCACGCCGGAGAGCTGCTCCTTCAAAAGCGTGTGGCTGGCCGCCTCGGCGGGGACGGGCGCATCCTCGTCGGGAATAAAATCACCCAAGTGGCTGTCCTCTTCCTCGCCGATGGGCGTCTCTAGGCTCACCGGCTCCTGCGCTACGCGCATGATCTCCCGCACCTTATCCACGGGCATGTCCAACTCCTCCGCGATCTCGTCTGCCGTCGGCTCATGGCCGTTGCGGTGCAGCAGCTGGCTGGACACCTTTTTCACCTTATTGATCGTCTCCACCATATGCACCGGGATGCGGATGGTGCGCGCCTGATCCGCAATGGCGCGTGTGATAGCCTGGCGGATCCACCATGTGGCGTATGTGGAAAATTTGAAGCCCTTGGTATGGTCAAACTTTTCCACGGCCTTGATAAGGCCCAGGTTGCCCTCCTGGATAAGGTCCAGAAACTGCATGCCGCGGCCCACATAGCGTTTGGCAATGGAGACCACAAGACGCAGGTTCGCCTCGGACAGGCGCTGCTTCGCCTTTTCGCCCTCAGGGCCGCCTGCCTGTATCTTCAGCGCCAGATTGATCTCCTCTTCCGGAGAGAGCAGCGGCACGCGTCCAATCTCCTTCAGGTACACCTTGACAGGATCGTCGATGTTGACTCCCTCGGCGGACAGCGCACTCTCCAGCACGTCCACAGTGTCCTCCGTCAGCGTGAATTCCTCCACGTCGGCGTCCGGTTCGTCCACGATCTCGATGTTGTTCGCATCCAATGCCTCATAGAGCTTATCCACAAGCTCCACTTCAAAGCCGATTTCCTCCAGCGCGTCGTTGATTTCCTTCGTCGTCACCTTCTGGTTGCGCTTGCCCAGCTCCACAAGGTTCATGATGATGTTCTTTTTTTCTCCCATGTTGTGTACTCCCTACTCTATTCCTGTGATTCGGCCGCGCGGCCGCGCATTGCGTGCGCCGCGCTATGTTTTTTTATCCTTTAAAGCCTGCAGGTAATCCGCAAGCTCGGCGGCTGTTCTTCCGCCCGCCGTACTGCTGACGGGCTGGCTGTGCTCGATACGGTCCAGATACAACTCTACGTCTTGAGCGCTCAGCCCGATGTCGTAGTTCTGCGCGAGAACGCGGCTGATGAGCGAGACCGTTTCCTCCGGCAATTCTTCGCTGAGGGCCGAGAGGTCCAGATATTCACCCTTTGCGCCTTTCTCGCATAAAAGCGTGTATGCCCGGCCCAGGCCCGCGTCCAGAAACGTGCCGCCGCTCACCCGCGGCGCGGCCAGCCGGATATAGTCCGGATTCTTGAGGATCGCCGCCACGAGCTGCTGCTCGGCAAACGCGACGCCCAGCGCCTTTTGGCCGCCCTGGCTGTACGGCACATTGATGCGCCCGCCCGCGCCTTCTTCCAAAAGGCGGCGCTCCCGTTCCTTTTCCGCCCGCCGCCCGCGCGCCCGGATGGCCGCGTCCAGCTGGTTGAGGATTGCGGGCTTCGCCACATCCGTTTCTTCTGCCAGCCGCCCGGCGTACACATCCCGTTCCGTGGGCGTGATGCGGCCGGCCAGCACGCCGATCGCGTCCTTGATATAATTCAGCCGGCCATCCGGTGTGGCGATGTCGTATTTCCCCTTTGCCTGCAAAAGCTCATACTCGATGGCGTTGTTGGAGCCGTTCAGAAGCATCTCAAACCGTTCCGCCCCAAATTTTTTGATGAATTCGTCCGGGTCTTTGGCGTCGGGGATATTAAGCACCGATATTTTGAGCGGCGAGGCCGACAGCAGGCTGATAGCTCGCCGTGTCGCCTTCTGCCCGGCTTCATCGGAATCGTAGCAGAGCACGACCTCATCCGCATATTCGGACAATATCTTCACCTGCTCCGCTGTCAGCGCCGTGCCGCAGCCTGCCACCGCTGTGGTAAAGCCCGCCTGATGCATGGAAATCGCATCCAGATTGCCCTCGCACAGGATATACCGCCGTGTCTGGGATTTTTTTGCAAAGTTGAGGGCAAACAGCGTGCGGCTCTTCTTGTACACCAGCGTCTCGGGGCTGTTCACATATTTGCCGCCGGGCTGCTCAGGGTCCAGCTTGCGGCCGCTGAAAGCAATAACGTTGCCCCGCAGGTCAAAAATAGGGATCATAACGCGGTGGCGGAAAAAATCGAAAGTGCCGCCCTTTTCACTGCGTTTGATGAGGCCCGCTGCCAAAAGCTCGTCCTCCGTATAGCCCAGGCTTTTCAGATGATCCCGCGTCTCTCGGAAGCTGTCCGGCGCGTATCCCAGGCCGAAGCGCTTGATGGTCGCGTCGGAAAGGCCGCGCCCGCGCCAGTACGCCCGTCCGACGCGCCCGGTGTCCGAATTCAAACGCGAAAAATAGAAGCGCGCCGCGTCCTTGTTGATGGAGATGATCCGGCTGCGCAGGCGGCCGGTCTGGTCATCCTCCTCCGGAAGCGCCATACCGGCGCGTCCCGCAAGGAATTTGACGGCCTCTATGTAATCAACATTGTTGATTTTTTTGATAAAGGTGATGACGTCGCCGCCCGCGCCGCAGCCAAAGCAGTAAAACGACTGCGTCTCGGGATATACGACAAAGGACGGCGTTTTTTCATTGTGAAACGGGCACAGCCCGGTATGGGTGCGGCCGCGGTGCCGCAGCTGTACATAGCTCTGCACCACGTCCACGATATCGCTGCGCTGCACCAGTTCTGTGATATAATCGCGCGGGATCATCCTGCCGCCCCCTTCCGTTATCTCCTGCGCCGCGCCGGCGCCATTGCATTAATATTTCACGTCTTCGCCGCCATGACCCGTGTACGATGAAACCACAGGCCTGCCGGACGCATCCAGCAGCGGCGTAAGCCCTGCGCCGTAGCCCTCGCCCATGAACAGGTACTCCACTCCTGTCTCCCTGTCCCGCAGGATACGGAAATAGGCGCCAAAGCCGCTGCCCTGCTTATAGATCACTTCAAACCGTTTTTCGTCCATAACGCTCCTTTCCCCGCATCACAGTATCTGCCACTTCTGCGGCACGAACAGCGATTCGAACGTGCTGGTGGCGTATTCGTCGCTCATACCGGAGATATAATCCGTCACGGCGCGGTCCACGCCCTCCTGCCACATGATATACAGGAAAGCCTGCGGCATATGCGTGGGCGTATCCTTAAAATATGCGTACAGCTCACGGATGAGCTTGTCCACTTTCTGCTCTTCCTTTTTCGCCACCTTGTCCACATACACGGTGCTGTACATAAAGTCGTGCAGCGCCTCGTAAGCGGCGGCCCGCTCGGCATCCATTCCGATATCTTCGGCCCCGTGCTCCACGATGGCCATAATCAGCGAGGTGATCCGTTCAGATTTCGTGCTCCCCAGCACGGAGGTGATCTCCGCCGGGATATCCTCGTTGCGCAGAACGCCCGCCGTCACCGCGTCCTCGATATCGTGGTTCATATAGGCGATATGATCCGCAAAGCGGACAACGCGTCCCTCCCTCGTAGCGGCCCACTCACCGCGTGTGTGAGTGACGATGCCGTTGAGCACCTCCCACGTCAGGTTGAGGCCGCTGCCATCCTTTTCCAGCTTCGTCACCACGCGCACACTCTGCTCATAGTGCTTGAAGCCGCCGGGGCAGAGCCGGTTCAGCGCGCGCTCACCCGCATGGCCGAAAGGCGTGTGGCCCAGATCATGCGCCAGTGCAATGGCTTCGGTGAGGTCCTCGTTCAGGCGCAGGGCCCGTGCAATGGTCCGCGCGATCTGGCTCACTTCCAGCGTGTGCGTCAAACGCGTGCGGTAATGGTCGCCCTCCGGCGAAAGGAACACCTGCGTCTTCTGCTTCAGCCTGCGGAATGCCTTGCAATGGATGATGCGGTCCCGGTCCCGCTGAAAGCAGGGCCGCAGCGGGCATGGTTTTTCGGGTACGGCCCGCCCCCGGCTGTTCTCGCTCAATGTTGCAAACGGAGACAGCGTTATCCGCTCAATCTCCTCCGTGCGCTCCCGTACCGTCATCAGCCAGCCCCCTTTTCCGCACAGCGTGCCCCACATGCTTTCGGCCGCCGCTGTCTTTCATGGTTCCAAAAATTCGGCGTCATATACACTATACGACAAAGGCTCCGGTTTCCCTTTAAAATTTTAAGAAAATTTTCAGAAAGGGGCAAAATAGGGTTTGGAAAACATAATATCCGCGCTGCCCCGGCAAAGCTCCTGCAATTTCGGCAAAAGCTGCGTTTCACCGCCTGCCAGCATCACAAAGGGCAGCGTTACCCTGTCGGCGAACTGCACCTCCTCCAGCCGGGCGCCCGCGTCGGCCAGCAGCCGCTGCGCCAGCTCATACAATGGATATTCCACCCGCAAAACGCCCCGCACGCACACCTGTACCGTCACCTGCTTTGCCGCCGCCAGAACGGCGTTTGCCGCCGCTGTATAGGCGCGCACCAGCCCGCCAGTGCCCAACAGCGTACCGCCGAAATAGCGCGTCGTCACAACGATGCAGTCCACAAGGCCCGCGTGGCGGATGGCCTCCAGCGTGGGCAGGCCGGAGGTCTTGGCCGGCTCCCCGTCGTCGGAATAACGCATGCGCGCGCCGTCCCGCAGAATGTATGCGTAAACATTGTGGTTGGCCGTACGGTGCTTTGCCCGTATCCCGTTCAAAAAAGCCAGCGCCTTTTCCTCTGTGTCCGCAAAGGCCGCGTGGGCGATAAATTCAGATTTTTTCTCCTCGATGCGCGCCTGCGCCGTGCCCTGTATCGTCTTATATGCTTCCATCATCCGCCCCCTCCAGCCGCCGCAGGAGCACTTGCGCGTCCCGCCGGTTTTTCAGTGTGACGCACCTCACCTCCGGGTGCGCAGCCAGCAGCGCCTTCACATGTGTGCCGTCCCGCTTCGGGAAGTCCCACACCCAGCGCAGAAAGCTCAGGTCGAACCGCTCCGGGCACCCCGCGCCCATATCCGGGCGCACGCGGCCGTGCGTTGTCCATACGCGCCGCAGCACGCCCGCCAGGCACACGGCCCGGGAATAGTCCAAATAAACCGCGGCCTGCGCGCGGGAGAGCCGCAGTTCCAGCGAGCTTCCGAAGTTCCCGTCGATGATCCACGCATCCTTCGCGATCTCGTTTTCCACCGTGCGCCGCCACGCCGCACGCTCCATGGCCACCCAGCCGGGCTGCCAGTACAAGCCGTCCAGATGCACCACCGGAAGGCCCGTGGCCGCCCCCAAACGGCGCGCCAGCGTGCTTTTGCCCGCGCCGCCGCAGCCCAGGATCAGGATTCGTTTCGCTTCGCCCAATTCCATTCTTTTTCTCCCAAACAGCAACAAAACAAAGGGCGGTTCGCTTGAAACCGCCCTTTGTAAGGAACCTATTATTCGCCCAGATTGAAACGCTTTTTAAAGCGGTCCACGCGTCCGCCGGTATCAACCAGCTTCTGCTTGCCGGTGTAGAACGGATGGCACTTGTTGCAAACCTCGACGTGGATCTCCTTCTTCGTGGAGCGGGTCGTGAACGTGTTGCCGCAGGCACAGGTGATCACCGCTTCCTCGTACTTCGGATGGATGCCCTCTTTCACTTGTATTCACCTCTTTCTGGTTTATGACATTGGGGGCCATGCTTAATACATGCGCCCATCACAACCTTCAATAGGAGGCTACCAGCGTGCGCCATCCTGTGCGCACGGAGCAGCCATCGGAACGATTGCCCTCATATTTTACCACGTTCCCGAGGGAAATGCAAGCGGTATTTGTCCGCTTATTTCAGAAGCGGCTCCACAGCGGCGGCCAGCGCTTTTTGCTGTGCCTCGGCCTCGGCAAGGTCTTTGCCCAGCGTGGTAAAGTAGGTCTTGATCTTCGGTTCGGTACCCGAGGGGCGCACCACTACACTGGCGCCGCCCGCCAGTGTGTAGATGAGCACGTTGGCCGCCGGCAGCTCGATGGGCTCCGTTTTGCCCGTGGCTACGTCCGTTTTGGTGCGTGCCTTGTAGTCTGCCACCGTTACGACCTTGTATCCCGCAAATTCCGCCGGCGGGTTCTCCCGCAGCTTTGTCATGATGCCCGCCATGGTCTCCATGCCGGACAGGCCCGGGAATTCATAGCTGTTCACTTTGTTCAGGTAACGGCCATACTCGGCGTAAATGCGCTCCAACTCCTCCTTGATGGACGAGCCGATGCTGCGGTAATAGGCCGCCATTTCGCAGATGAGCATGGAGCCTACGACGGCATCCTTGTCACGTACATAGCTGCCCGCCAGGTAGCCGTAGCTCTCCTCAAAGCCGAAGATAAAGCGCTCCACCTCGCCTGCGGCCTCCAGCCCGGCGATCTGGTCGCCGATCCATTTGAAGCCCGTAAGCACATTTCGGCATTCCACCCCGTAATGCGCGGCCACAACGTCCGCCAGCGGCGTGGAGACGATGGATTTAACGCACACCGGGGCTTTGGGCATGGTGCCGTTCTCGGTGCGGCCCTTGCAGATATAATCCAGCAACAGCACGCCCACCTCGTTGCCGGAAAGCAGCTGATAGCTGCCGTCCTTACAGCGCACGGCAATGCCCACGCGGTCGGCGTCCGGGTCGGTGGCAAGCATCAGATCCGCGCCGGATTTTTCCGCCAGCGCAAGGCCCAGGGCCAGCGCCTCACGAATCTCGGGGTTGGGATACGGGCAAGTGGGGAAATTACCGTCCGGATACTGCTGCTCGGGCACAATGGTGATATCCGTAATGCCGATATCCCCCAGCACGCGGGTGACAGGCACGAGGCCCGAACCGTTCAACGGCGAATACACCAGCTTCAGCCCCGCGGTTTTGCACAAACCCGGGCGAACGCTCTGGGCCTTGATGTTCTCATACAGCGCCTCGATGGTGTCCTGGCCGATGTACTCGATGCCGCCCTGCTCCAGCGCCGCGTCGAAATCCGCCAGTCTGATGCCCGCAAAAATATCGGTGGCCTGCATCTCGGCATAGACCGCGTCGGCGGCTTCGCTGGTCATCTGGCAGCCGTCCGGCCCGTAGGCCTTATAGCCGTTGTATTTGGCCGGGTTGTGGCTGGCCGTCACCATGATGCCGGCGTCGCAGTGCAGATGGCGCGTAGCAAAGCTGAGCGCCGGAACGGGCATCAGCTCCTTGTAAAGATACGCCTTGACGCCGTTGCCTGCCAGCACGCGCGCGGCCTCCCGCGCAAACACGTCGCTTTTGATGCGGCTGTCGTAGGAGATGGCAACGCTTTTTTTGCCGCCCTGCTTGTTCAGATAATTTGCCAAACCCTGCGTGGCCTTACGCACCATATAGATGTTCATGCGGTTCGTGCCCGCACCCAGCACGCCGCGCAGGCCCGCGGTGCCGAACTCCAGCTCCACCGCGAAACGGTCCTGTATCTCTGCGTCAATGCCCTGAATGCTGAGCAGCTCGGGCTTCAGGTCCTTATCCTCCAGTTCGGCGGCAAGCCACCGTTCATATTCCTGCTGATACATCAATATGCCCCCGCTTTCCGGGAAAGCTGCGCTTCCCCTTTTCAGTCTCAGGCGGCCGAAGCGCCGCGCGGCGTGCCGCCTTTTATACTTCTTATCATAAGCCATGGGCCTGGGCCTGTCAATTCGCACTTGTACAAAAATGACGCGCAAGTTATACTAAAAACACACCCATATGGGCGTACCGGCGCGAAGTGCGGCGGAAAACGGCGAAAGGCGGCGGAAGGATGTTTGCAAGGATCAACAGCCTGGGCGTATATGCGCTGAATGGCTTCAGTGTGAGCGTGGAGGCGGATATCAGCGGCGGACTGCCTCAATTCACCATCGTGGGCCTGCCGGACAGCGCTGTGCGCGAGGCCACGGACCGCGTGCGCAGCGCGCTGAAAAACCTGTCCTTCGTCTGGCCCGTCAGCCGGATCACCGTCAATCTCGCTCCCGGCGATATCCGCAAGACCGGCCCTGTGTACGACCTGCCTGTTCTTCTTGCCATTCTGGCTGCCTCCGGGCAGCTGCCCGTCCCCGGCCCGGAGGACGCCTTCATCGGCGAGCTTTCGCTGGACGGCGGCGTGCGCAGTGTGACGGGCGTGCTGCCCATGGCGCTGGCCGCGGTGCAGCAGGGCGTGCGCCACCTGTTCGTTCCCGCCGAAAACGCGGCCGAGGCCGCGGCAGCCGGCGCGCTTTGCGTTTACCCTGTCCATACGGCGCTGGACGCAGTGCGCCATTTGACGGGCGAAGCGCCCATAGAACCGGCACAGCCCGCGGCCTTTGCACCCGGCGGGCCCCGGGACGTACCGGACTTTGCAGATGTCCGGGGCCAGCTGGAGGCCCGGCGCGCCATGGAGATCGCCGCCGCCGGCGGCCACAATATTTTATTGATCGGCGCGCCGGGCACGGGAAAATCCATGCTGGCCAAACGTCTGCCGGGCATTCTGCCGCCGCTCTCCCGCACGGAGGCTGTGGAGACGACGAAGGTATATTCTGTGGCGGGCATTCTGCCCCGCGGCAGCGGGCTTGTGAGCCACCGCCCGTTCCGCGCGCCGCATCATTCGGTAAGTGCTGCGGGCCTTGTGGGCGGCGGCAGCACGCCGCGTCCCGGCGAGGTGAGCCTCGCACACAACGGCGTCCTGTTTTTGGATGAGCTGCCCGAATTTCACCGCGACGCTCTGGAGATCCTGCGCCAGCCGCTGGAGGACGGCACGGTCACCGTCAGCCGCGTGGCGGGCAGCGCGTCATTCCCCAGCAGCATCATGCTGGCCGCCGCCATGAATCCCTGCCCATGCGGCTATTTGGGGCACCCCACCCGCGCGTGCAGCTGCACGCCCTATGCCATTGAGCGCTATCTGCAGCGCGTTTCCGGTCCGCTGCTGGACGCTATCGGTCACGCACTGACATTCGTAAAATTTTCGGTGTTTTCTCCCCCTTTATTTCTGTGTTTTCTTTCAATTAATTCACGCATATATTCACTGCCGTCATACAGTGTTATTTTAATTTTGTCATCATATACAGTAACATCATAAACGAAGTTGCGGATAAACGAATCCGGCAATTTTTCTGGAGATTCAAATTTTGACGCTAAAACTTTTCGCAAATTTACTATTCTTTCATCTTGTTTTCGCGTTATTTCCTCGACGCCAAAAGCTCCTACCTGTTTACGTTCTAAGTCTGCAATCTGTGAATCGATCTCTTCTTTCTTTGTTTTATACTCATATTTATTCAGAACGCCATCGACATACAAATCAAGAATTTTTTCCGTTTTTTGCCTAAGGGACCGAACCCGTTGCTCAATATTTTCACTGAAAAGAGTTGGAGCATTTCTTTGTGTGACAAGTTTGATGTTTGCAATCACAGCTTCAATCGCATCTTTTTCATTGTTTAAAGCTTCAAAAATACATGTCTTAATAATTGGAATGATATCTTCCTCAAACACTGTTCTTGCATTACAGCCACGTTTTGTACTCTTTCCGTACATCTTGTATTTACGACAAATCCAAATTTCATGTTTAATCTTTGACTTCTGTGTAGTATACGATGTATGCCACATTATCTCTCCGCATACTCCGCATCTCATCTTACCACTAAGGCAATATGGACCGGAAAAATGTCCAATGTATACCTCTTTTGCCGCGCCTTTATCTGATTCTATTTTCTTCTTTCGCCTTTCGTTTAGAATATGGTTGGCTTGTTCCCATATTTCTTCCGATACGATCGCTGGTACACCGCCAGGGATCTCCACCCATTCGTCTTCATCTGTAAATGTAGTTTTCTTGGTATAAAAATCCTTATGAGTTTTTCCGCCAACCAATACGCCTTTATATTTCTCATTGCGAATCATACGTTTCAAAACAGAGATTGAAAAGATTGTTCCTGTACTTGATTTGATTCCCATGTCATCTAATTGAGTCACAATTTTGCGAAATCCATTACCAGAGACATAGGATGAAAACACAAATCGCACTATTTCGGCTTCTTTTTCATTGATAAACAATTTTCCGTCTTTTTGATCATATCCCCATAATCGGTTATTGCCATAAACAGTGCCGCCCTTTTGACTTCGTTTGGCTGCTGATAATATCTTCCTACTTAAATCCTTAGAATATTCTTCTGCCATCATTGCCTTGATTCCGGTTATGAGCGCATCATCAGGTGTATAAAATGCATGGTCCAAATAAAGATATAACTTCTTTTTAGTTCTATTTAGACGGTCAACAAACAAATACCAATCTAACACATTACGCATCAAGCGGCTTTGATCCTTAATGACGATGATATCGAATTTATTTTCGAGCATATCTTCAAATAGCCTATTGTATCCCTCTCGCCCATTGCGTGTAGTGCCAGACTTCCCCTCGTCATAATAGTGATCGACTAAAACCCAATCTTCATGCGAATTAATGAATGCTTCAAGTTCTTCTCTCTGTTTTTTTAATGCATTTATTTGTTTCTCTTCCTCGGTTGAAACTCTCGCATAATAAACTGCTTTTCTCGTAATACCACCTCCAAAAATTATGTATCTATATTATAAGATTATTATTTTATTGTTTGTGTATTACGGGACAATTTTTTTGGACTTAACTCTTCACGACAAAATCTATACTCATATTCTGATATCAATTTTTCATTTAGTAAAAAGTCAAGCAATGATAGCTCGGTTTTATACAAATTATCTTCTGATGTGTTGATTTCTCCTATAACCTTTCCTTTTTATTTGCCCCGTGTTATTTTACACGGGGCATTTTTTACAAGTTGCTTTCCTTGTATTTAATCTTATCACGCTCATTGTCTTAGAAGATCTGCAAGATATCGCTCATCTTTTTTATGATGCCCTTTCAAATGTTTATATCTTTTAATTGTCTCCACAAGAAAATCGATTCGTTTGCCATAATATGCGTGATAAAATGCTGTGCTGTTGTCATAGCGTATACCATTGCACACAATATTTTGCTTGCTAAACATTTTTGGTGTTACTTTGGATTTTACTTTTTCAAAATCTTTATCTAGCTTTTCGGAAATAATAAGCAGCATTTCTAGCTCTGGTTTGGTACAATATTTTTCAATGCCAACGATTTGCTCTTTATATTCTTTCGGAATCTTAAGTTCGTCACTTAATTTGTCTCCAATTCTTAGTATCCGTACGTCTCCATGGTATAAATTCAGCGCGGTTTTTACAGCACCATTATTGCCGATCTGCCTTGCATGGTACGGAACTAAGTTCAGTAAATCATCCTCGGTCAACACCAACTTATTGTTTTCCAACAGCATTTGTATGACTGCAAGCTCGTTTGGGCCTTCACACATAATCAAGGCCTTTATTTCAACAGCTCCTTTTTCAACGCCACAAGAGCATCATAGCTAACCGCAGTATCAAAGGCATTGCTATAGAACTGTCTACTTTTAAGAAGCTCCGGCCTAACATTGTAAGTTTCGTACATATTGTCCAAATGAATTTTTATGTCTGATTTTGCAACCCAAATATTGTCTTGCCGATTAAACAGGTCCAAGACCTCACAATAATGTGTAGTAAATACGAGAGTTGCTGCATTTTTGTTCACTCGTTTGTCCTTAAACAGACTTATCATATTTTCAACCAAGGCTTTATGGAAGTGGTTTTCCACCTCATCAATCAACAAATCGAATCCATTTTCCAGAGCAGCCACTACAAAAACATACAGCAACACACCTTTCGTGGTTCCACTGGATAACATATATACCAGTTTAGAGTCAGAAAGCTCTTTTACATAATCTTGATATACAAGTTTATAATGCTTTTCATCCAGCATCTCTAACGCTTGAATTTTGTCATCAAATATCCTAATGACTTTCTCTAAAGTACTTCTTGGAATCATATACGTCTTCAATGCTCTGAATAGTAATCGATATGTGTCAGCTCCCTTCCCGTCACAGTCAAAGTACACCGCACGTGTGGCTTTCTTTTTTAGGACAAAAAAAACAATAGATGTATCTTCAGGCAGCTCTCCAAGCCCTATAATTTCATCGAATCCAGCGTCTGCATAGATCTCCTTTAATTTAGTTTTATAATATTTCTTTTTATAAAGGTGTTGCTCTGTGAAGTTTGCTCGATTTCCCAAGCTAGAATCTGCTTTCAGAACAGTTGTATATTTGTAAATGTCACCATCGTGATAAAAAATCAGTTCCAGTGTTACATTTTCATAGCTGTAATGCTTGTTTTCTAGGCTAAATTCTCCAAGGATTGTGTATCCACATTCCAACAGTTCTATTGCAGTTGTCTTGCCTGACGCATTCCTTCCCACAAACGCCGCAGTATTGAACACGTACAACTCATCGGCGATCATTTGCAATTCGTATTCTTTATCCTCACTTGTTTTTTTCGACTTTGCTATAAGGTCAATTGTAAAATTGTCGCAACAATTTTTAAAATTCGACGCGCGAACTCTCAAAAGTTTCAATTGGACACACCCTTCCTTTTATTTACTTACATACAGTATAGCACGCAAATAGATTTTAAACAATATTTTTGTTTAAAATTCATCCAAAATTCAATGCATACGGTACTAAAAGCATAATCCATATATATAATCACTGTTCACATTGAATCCGCAAGCCATGCTTGCTGCCATCCTCGTACTGGTCTCAATATACGGCCATTGCGCCAAGAATGGTATAAGCATGAAGGTACTACTCAAGGCCATTGGTGTTGAGATTACAACCTCCAAACCGAAGTAATCCAGCAACGTAGATGCACCAATCACCTACGTATCCTTTTTTGAAGATTTAAACATCGCGCAAGCCAATCAAACAAGAACCGTTCACAGATTAAACAAATAGTTGAGATCAAACATGACGTTGCACTTTACACATAATTATGCTATAATAATGTACATGAAAGGTGGAATTTTGTTATGCCTCAAATTAGGCCCATTACGGATCTTAGAAATACAACTGAAATTTCAGAACTTTGCCATGCGAACCGAGAGCCTCTTTTCATCACCAAAAACGGTTATGGTGACTTAGTAGTTATGAGTATTGAAATGTACGAAGAAATGATTGAAACAGCACGTACGGATATGGCAATCAGCGAGGCTGAAAAGGAATTTTCTGCCGACGGAGTTCTTCTAAACGCACGAGAGACACTTTCATCTTTGCGGAGGAAACATTTTGGATGATTATAGTGTAAAGCTTTATGCTCGTGCATATCGTGATTTAGATGATATCTATACTCATATAGCCAAAAGCTTGATGGAGCCAAGCACTGCAGTTAGACTCATTGACGAACTCGAAACCGCTATTTTTAGTTTAGAGCAGTTGCCCGAACGTGGGCCGATTCGACGCATTGGAGCTTATGCCGACAGCGAATACCGTCACTTGTTTGTAAAAAAATATGTTATCATTTATCGTGTGCTAAAGCCACAAAAAGAAGTGCATATCATCACAATACGATACGCCCCAAGCAATATTTGAATCGAATGTTAACCACAATGCAAGGCAGTCCATAAAACGGACTGCCTTTTTTATTTATCCAAACGAGGAGGGTTCGTCTACTTTCCAGTGCTTCCGAACCCATCGGTACCACGCTCTGTTTTTTCCAATTCGTCAACTTCAACAAATTCTCCATCAAGTGTTTTGATAAAGGCAAGCTGTGCGATCCTATCACCTTTTATAATGTAGCGTGTTTCCCCACTGTCGTTGTATACAGGCACCAAATATTCACCAGTATAATCATTGTCACATATCCCCACACAGTTAGCTGGACGAAGCCCTTGCTTCGCAGCTAGGCCGCTTCGAGCGAAAATAAAACCAGCATGGTAAGGCGGCGGCTTGATCGCAATGCCGGTTCCAACTTTTACCGTCTCTCCGGGTTTGATCATTGCGTCTGTAACAGCATAAAGGTCATAAGCATTTGCCCCGTCTGACCCCTTCGTCGGGATTTTTGCATCCGGGCGCAACTTCTTACAGTAAAATGCGTATTTCATTTTGTTCCTCTTTTCGTTTGTTGTTTTTATTTCTTTATTGATGGCATTCTGTTATCAAGGAGCCTTTGTGCCTAATCGCCAGTGATTGATTTCATTCACAAACCCGCTTTGAAAAAACAGAAGCGGCGTCTGCGACGAAACAGCGAAATAGAACAAAGGAGGAAATGTGTGAATATCATATTCGCAACCTGCAACTTTGGAATATTGGGTTTAATCGTTTTGTTTGTCGTACTTTTGGCACGACATCTGGCGGTTAGCCAGGTACTCAAAGCTGATCGTGATGAAATCAGTTTTGAAGATAAGTTGTTTGGGTTCACCTTTACAGCCAAAGGTAGACCCAGGCGGCATAAGCCAAAGCGTTGAGGTCATCGACAGCACGGCAGTCTATTTTCTACTGCCGGAATTTTTTTGCTAAAGTGAGACTGCAGAATACAATACTCACACATTCCTCTCAAGGAGTAGGTTATTAATTCGGGTGAGTTTTTTTCACGAACCTATCGTTCATGAGGTCACATATCTCACCATTTGCAACTCTAAAAAATTTTTGGTTCGTCGTACTTGAATCAAGGCCACCAAGTGTTTTTATGTATGGCCCTATTTTAAGATAATCTAGCAAATGCAAGATCGTTTTAAAGATGCTGACATCTTCTGCACCAGAATAGACACATGTCTTCAGGCCCTGTGCCTTGACTTTTTCTAAAAGAAATTTCAAATCATCCATTGCCTGGTCCCCTCCCATGAAGCATACACAGGTGATGAGGCTGCTATGTTTGTCAAGGAGTTTATCGATATCGTCATCTACAAAATCTCCAAAATCATTTGCAAGATATGAAGAATGGCATTCGCTGCAATGATACGGACAATTTGTTATGTTAATTGCCAAACTAATTTCGCCTGGCACCTCTTGAAACACAATGTCGTATCCAGCATATTTAAGCTTTTGCATAATATCGCTTTTTTGCTTCTTTCTGACGCGCTTCAGAGAAATTTGAAACACGTTTCAAATATCCAATTACGCGCGTCGCGTAATCTATATTTTTACTTCCGCATTTTTCACAGTGGTCAAGATGATGTTTGCTGATGTGGCCACAGTCATTGCAAATTGTATTTGGCACGTTTACTGTCCAATAAGAACAACCGGTTTTAATTGCCACCTTCATCAGGTGTTTGTACTGCTCCTTAGAAAGGTGTTCGTCTAAATTAAGATGAAGCGCCGCGCCTCCATCCAAGTTTCCTGTCATCGTTTTACCATGCAGAATGAACTTGTCAATCGGAGTTGTGTCAACATCATCCACTAAATAGAAATAACTATTGTAACATTCTCTGGGAGAGAAATACCCACCCTCTTTGTCCCATTTAGAGTTTTTCACCCCAAGGTTTTCAGCCGGCACATATTCCGTGTTGAACATAACATCGGATGTACGCGCGGCTTTATTCTTCTGATAAATCACCGACAACAATTCGTTTACAAAATTACAGTACTCATTGTCGTCGGGGCTGATACTGTAACCAAGGTATTCAGCGCCCTCTACAAGTCCATTAATTCCGATTGTCAAGAACTGCTTTTCCAGAGATATATAGCCAGCGTCATATACCGGCAGTAATTTCGCATTAAACGAGTCCTGCAACAACGCATCGTATGCCAGCAAATACTTGTGGACATCATCAACCTGTCCAGAAAGAGCAACCTTGATATCCTTGTCGTTTCTTACTGCATTTTGAATAAGACGGTTCATATTGATTGTAATGACACATTTAGAGCCAGTTGATACACCGCCAGCGCCAAGAGTAAATGAAAATGTATTGTCCTGCAGTTCATTTCTTAGCCGACAGCATGATGCCAGCGAATCAACGCTACTGCTATGATAATTGAAGAAGCTGTGGCCTTCCGAAAGCATCTCGGCTGCAAAGTCAGCCCATTCTGTGTCGACATAGTTTTCTCCGTCGTCTAATAGATTTAGCGTCTCAACGGGGAATGTGAGTATCTGTTTGCACCTTTCTTTATTGAACCATTTCATGAATCGTTTTTGCAACCATGAAACGGAGTCCCACTTCATTGCACTTCCATCCGGAAATACAAAATTTTCAAAGAGGCCATTAAAATATGGCTTATCAAAATATGCAATATTCCAAAATATACTCTGAAAACTCCTCGCTGCCGCAGGCTGATTCAACGAATAAACAATCTGTTCAAACTTGTCGCAAATCACCTTGTCAATTGTCCTTCTGCGCGAAGAAAGATCCACTACCGTGTCTGCGTGCAGATAATAATCGTCGCCATATTCTTTGCGCACAAAATAATCCATATAGGACAAGAACTCTGGCGTAGAAACCGCACCTGCAAATTGCGACGCAATCGCAAAACACAAATTGATGAATGATCCAGCAAATGAATCAAGATTGTGCGGCGCGCCACTTCCGCCTCCCAGATTACGCAGCCCGTCGAACAGGAATGGATACATTGTAATGCTTACGCAATACGGAAGTAACGGATTTGTTTCATCATGCTTATAAATCTCGTGATTTTCCAGTTGATCAATGTACCGTTCCGCATATTCTTCACCAAACATTTCTGCCAGCTTCTGATACATCCGCAATCGATTAATGCCAATACCGTCTTTTTTATACAACTCACCAGTAAGTGTCGTAACATTTTTATTTTCAACATTTGCATTAGCATCCACTTTACTACCTGAAGCAGCATTCAAAGAACAACTGTATTCTTTGATATAGTCAAGATATGGTTGATATCGTCTTAATTCCTTTTTGTAGTTCATGCCTCTATTCCCTTTACCCATTGAAATGCACTCTTAAAGTCCATTATATTGCCATCAACTTCAAGACACGGTACAGACATAATCCCCTTGCTGTTCATTACATCTATGTCATTACACTCTTCGTATTCAATTTTCGCTCGAGTCATCATATTTTCAAGTATCCGACATTGGGGACAACACGTTGAGTAAAACACGATCTTCATTTTTCACCACCACCTTTCAGTCTATTGATCTCATAATCTATATAAAACCTAGCCTTTTCAAGATCCTCTACGGTTTTAGACGGATCTTTGCGGCCGGCGCGGGCTATGTATTTTATCGCATTACCGAGCTGAAAGTTCAGCCTCCAATCATTTATTACATCTATGACTTCGTACTTCCCAATATTGTAGTGAGACGGATGTTCTACTGTATTACTCAGTCCTGTACACTCCTTTCAGTGTAAGATGTCTGCCGCAGCTCTTATGTTCTGGACAGAACGGATAATCCACATGCGCTTCGCACTTTGGACGAAGCATTTCATCCGCCTGCGGCATAACATCAACAACAAGCTTGCGCATTTCTTTTGCTGCTTCTCTGATTTCCCACTGCGCACGATTGCAAAGGCGTTCACGCATGAAGTTGATCAAGCTTCTCAGATTCATTGTCACATAGATCGCAGTGACACAAGCATTGGGTAAAACATAACGTGCATCCTCCGCAGGCCTGCCCATGCTGTTTTTTAAATGCACATATTCATCCAGCGCATTTTCAATTGAGTCATGATACGATGACAGTTCGATCGAAGGAGGAGTCACATATCCAAATCCATCTTCGCCGCAATACCGCTGGCTGCGCTGAGAATAGCTCGCCATACGATGGCGCACAAGTTGGTGGCTACACGCACGCGATATACCGCTAATTTTAAAAGTAAAACTCGCATGTTCAAGCACGCTGTGATGCCCGCTGCGGTAACACTGCATTACAAGCTTACATTCTCTAGTAGGTATACTGTCATAACAAACACTAGCTGCCTGTTCAATAACCCATGCTGGGTCTGGTGTGTGTGCAACAAGCTCGACTTCCAATTACCATTTTCCCCTTTTCTGTTTTTCTTTTTCAGACGTATCGTTTCCAGCTTCAATTTTGCTTCCAGGCAGTTCACTTCCGGGATAATAGTCTTTCAAAATTTCCGGATCTACTTTGTATGTATGAACTTTGCCACATTCAGAATCATATCTTTGAACCATCCGATTGACTTCGGCTTTAGCTCGCTCTTTTCTATACAGTTCTCTACTTAAATTCAAACGACCTTATTTCTCCTCCTCCATTATCTGTAATCAAAAATTGGTGTTCTACCGGAATCCAGCTTGTCAAGCGAGGCATCACTATTTACACGATAAAAAATATACATCCCAGTAATTTTATTGTAGGTAATAACATGCGTGGGATTATTGTCAAAACCATTCATATAAGTGGTTTGAACAATCTCTTGATTTTTGGGTGTTTTAATTTTCATTGTCCTCATCGCCCAATTCTTCCTCTTCGGAGTCATATTCATAGTAGCCATCACAACCAAGTGTGAGCAAAATATCATCAACTATGTATTTGAAAATGCCCTTGAAATCAACATGTTTACCAGTAGTAGTATAAATTCGCTCTTTCTCATAATCCAAAATCTGATATGCCATCACACCAGCAATAAGCGCTAATAGTATTGCCAGCATACTATTGAAATTCATCAGTAACACCGGATTTTCATAACACAATCATCAAGCGCTTTAAACCATTCTTCAGAGCTGATTTCTTCAAGATTGTCAATCACACGGCCTTCACCATGAGCAACATCAAAACAAAACAATCCAAAGTCCTCTGTCCAAATCAGTTCGTCTCCGCAAAGTGTAGAATCTGGAGCATCAGCAAAAAATTTGAACGGTGTTTCAAAAGCAATCACATTTACTCTATATTCATTATTCATCACAACTCCAATGACCTTCATATAAGTAATGTGGTCCATTGCTCTCGTATCCTTATAGCACTTTCCAATGTATTTTCTATTGTTGTTTATTTTTGCGATTTTCTTTTTTTCGAAGTACGAATCGATCTTCAACGTAAGTTCGTTTCGCGTTTTAACCAATTGATCGATTTCTTCATCTGTCAAATCATCATTCGAATTTATATTCATATATTCCTCCCATCATAGTTCATATATTACAAAATCGTGGATACTGCTATCCTCCAGATACCAATCCATCTTTCGATTGATTTCCTTAATTTCATTTTCCATTTGACTGCACGCACTTTTGCTGTCTGTCTTTCGAATTTGCGCAAGAATCAAATCTTGGCGTTCTTTCAATGCGTCATACACCTGTGCAATCGGAATTTCTTTTAACACATTGATTTCAATTGGTTTGCCACAAAACGGGCAGAATTTGATCTTTTGATATTCCTCCCAATCAAACGTATCGCCCCACGAATAATCCACATGCCTGTTAATGAGCACCAAAGTGGGCGTTTCATCTTCAGGCTCAGCAAATTTGATGTCAACATTTTTTGCTTTAACAACTTCCCGGCAACAGGGACGAAATTCCTTAATCTTGATAGTGCGCTCCATCGGCATATCTCTTGGAATACACTCTTCATCTGTGTCTATGCTGTAGATCAATACATCAATTTTCAAACTGTAATTAACTCCTATCTTATTTTGTATCTTCTCATATAACTTTAAATGTGATATGCTTTTAAAAAAGGTATAAAAGGCAGTGATCCAATGGATAAGGTATGCAAAAAAATTTTAAACAAAATGATTTCAGCTGGAGAGGGTACTGAATACTGGTGTAGTTTTATAACTTCATCTGGTAATATTTTCATTGAGGATTTCGCGAAGGACATCGAAATGAACTCGGCCGATGTGCGTGCTGCAATGAGCTACTTAGTAAAAGAAGGCTACCTCACATATGAAATGGGCGTACCGAACCCAATAGGGGTACATCTGTCGTATACTGGATTAAAGTGGAGAGAGTCTTATTATAAATCCATACTAAAATACATCGCGGACAAGTGGACAGATATTATAGCTTCTATTATCTCTCTGATTTCTCTCATACTTTCGATAATAGCGTTAAACAAAAGGTAAAACAGTCACTGCGAAAATTACTATCGCTATAAGAATGACGATAAGTGCAACTCCAAATACTATAAGCGCGCAATAAACAAATCCCATTTCTTGGTCCCTTACTCTATCTAGCATTGTTGTAATGTTTTCAGTCTCAATATGCACACCATCAATTTCGACACATACCGGAATTTTGTCTTCAGTATCATTTATCCAATCTCGTTCATATACGACTTTGATGTTGTGCCGGCATGGACAAAACTGTTCTGTTCGAGCCTTCACTGATTCGTCTTTATATATTTTTTCACACATGCTTTTTATCACTTATTGCCTTCCTGAAGAATAAGAGTTTTCATAACAAACCTCATTCATCATATTTAATTAGAAACAGCGGATCTACAGCCTTGAAGCTTACTTTTCCATCTTGCGAACGAAAAACAATCCCTTCGCGCAATGTCGAGCCGAGCGCGCTCTTTCCATGCGCATATTCAAGCACTTTGTCTACTTTATCCGGAAGAATGTAGCTGGTGTCAATAATTGGAACAAACTTCAAACCATTCGCTTCGCAAATATTTTTGGCATTCAAAGAACTCATACGCCCTTCTGGAGTGATGATATTAAACACATATAAATCCGGAATCTTAACTTTGTACTTGTTGCCTTGTACATTGGGGGCAATGCATTCTCCCTGAATGGCAATCCAATCAAAATTCCCGATAAGCTTTCTAAGCACTTTTTCAATGTCGTATCGGTCTGACACGGACCAGTATGAAGAGTTGTCTTTGTTAAACAAACGCAGATTCCGAGAGCAAACCATATACTCAAACTTATCTTTAATGAGTGGTATCTTAGATTTGTGCCGTTCAAGGCAGAATGTTCCGCTTTGTCCATCAATTTTTTCCGTAGCAACAAATGGCTGCTTTTCTTTTAGAATAAAAGGAATGTTCTGAATGCGTGTTTCGTCTGTTTTGTGTACGAATGCCGGAAAAGCTTTCGATCCGCGCTTGTCGTAGCGACGCACGAGCTTCCTGAACCATTTGAACCTCATGAGCCATTTTGGATACTTTTTTGAATCAAGCTGCGTTTCACCAAGTGACTTCGGCTCTCTGTCCATGGTAGGTTCATATTGTTTAACACCCATGATGTCTGTAACATCGTCACCAACTTTGTACTCGCTTTCCGGCAGAATACTCAACGGAAAACAAATGCCCTGGCTGATAACGCCGCCCATTTTCATCGTCTTGATTCGGAAGTTCTTATTTCTTAAAAATTCAAACTCGGGCTTCTCAGGTAGTACCGAATCAATTTCACAATAAACACATTTGTCGCCAACCTGAAATTCGTTTTTCTTTACGATAACACTCCATCCATCAATGATCGCAAGCTCAATACGGTCTTTCCCTTCAATCGGATGCAGTGCTGCAATTTCCTTAATACTTGCCAGTGTACGCAAATCTTTAGTCCTCCAATTACATCAATTTAAGCCATGTCTGGCGCGAAATAGAATTATTATTATGAATGCACCTTAGAAACGCTTTCGGCTGCGCAAGCAATAAACAGCGTTCTTTTGAGCGCGTAAGCGCGGTATACAACAAGCAGCTATCCAACAAAATGTAATGTGTGGTATCAATTGCCACAATTACAGTTTTATATCCGCTGCCCTGAGCAAGATGAACTGTAAGAACATATGCGAGTTCCACTTGGCCCATTTCGCTTCTTTTGTATGTAATAAGCTTCTTATCTCCACCGGATGAATACTCAACCGTAAAACATTGAGTCCTTTCATCACCCTCACCATCTTCAAAAATGCTCGTGACATATCCTGTCTCACCATTGAAAACATTCTTATCATAGTTGTTTTCACGCTGAATGACCTTTGAACCAATGCGAAATGTTTTTGTGCCATAATCGATATGCTCTTTGTGCTCAGATGCCGGCAGCAACTCGTCCTGAATGATTTTGTTCATCACAGTCGTTGAGTTCGGACAATCTTTTTTTCTGGGCACTACGATCACCACATTATCCGCTCCTTCTCTTTCTGCCGTAGAGAGAAACGTTTTGATTGCTATGTTTTGAATGGCCTCATTGCTGTCACGAAACATGTAAATCATATCCTCACGTTTGCCGCTTACAATTTTCAGCTCCGGCTCTTTAATTGGATTTATACCCATACGAATTTTGTTAGCATCCATCAAAATTCCAGAGTCTAGCGCTTGGCGCATGACCTTTGTAAGCATAAGAATATTGAATACATTCGTTTTATCAAGCACATCACTGAACACATTGCCAACACCAATCGGAGGGAGCTGCCGATTGTCTCCACACACAATAAGCCTTCCTCCCGGCTTCACAGCTCTGATAAGGTCATAGAACAACTCGACATTTACCATTGACGCCTCATCGAGAATAACAACATCAGCCGCAAGCGGATTGTTGTTGTCATGGATAAATGACTTTCCGTTCCACCCAAGCAACCGATGGATCGTAGACGCTTTATGCCCAGTGGCTTCTACGATTCTTTGCGCGGCTTTAGCCGATAAAGCACAACACGACACCGTTTTATATTTGTACGCTTTTACAATCGCATTAAGCAATGTGGACTTACCTGTGCCTGCAAATCCGCAAATACACGAAAAGTTACGATTCAAGGCGCTCCTGACCGCCGCACGTTGTTCCTCAGTAAAAGTGAAGCCAAGGTCATGTTCTGCTTCGCCAACAGCGTCTTCTGCATCAAGATTCCAATCATCGCTGTATGAATCGATTTCCTTCAAAATGTCATAAATGCCTGTCTCCAACTCAAAATACCGCTTCAACCCAACTTTGGCACCATCAAAATGAAGGAGCATTTCACTCTGCCGTTCTTGAGATATTAACCTGCAATATGCATCCTTGCATTCCGGGATATTATCTTTTGCAGCTTGTTCGAGCACATCAACTGTGACCCAAGTATTACCATCTGTTTCAGCTGATTCATTCAGGAACCATTTAACGAACGCTATCGCACGCTTAGGCGAATCAATGATTTGTGGATTCAATTTGAGCGCAAGACCATCGACACGCTTAAAGCCAAGCCCTCTGATGCGTGTCATGATATACGGATTATCCAGCAATTGCGCTTTGAGAAGCGATGGATTAGGCTCTCCGGACAATAGCTTTTGAATCATCTTATAACTGACCCCAAGTGGCTGAAGAAGAGAAAGAATATCGGAAATCACATAATTGCTGAGCACCATATCCTTGATACGCTCATATGTTGCGTATCCTATTCCCTTGACGTTCTGCAAATCCACATTATCCGTTCCCTCTATAATTTCATTTACAATATTGGGATAAGCAGAGATAAGAGCATTTGCCTGACTATTAGTCAGTAATGCGTGTAAAAACTTTTCCTGTTCTTCCCTCGTAGATGGCCGCTTTGAAATCACCACGTACGGTTTATACTGATAAGATTTATATTTCTTATTGAATACCAATTCCGCTTCAACGTCATACTCCTGGCCGACTGTTAACTGCTGCATATTGCCAGCTAGAATTGACCATTTTGTTTTTTGGGTTGCTTCTTCATCGTCAAAAGGCGAAACCTCGCGCTCGTCAAATTTTGGAATATCATCAGTTGTTGAAAAAACATATACTCCAAAGTCATTGCCATAGTATCGCTGTATCTGAGGGACAATTGTAAATTTTAATCTTTCAGAAATACTTGCTACTCCTTTCCGACACTAAATGTCTGATATTTTTCTATCTTTTAACCACTGTGTATATGGCTTAATTGCTTTTACTGCCGTAAGCTTTTCATCGCTTCCTTTTTTGCACAGCATTGCCACTTGAGCACCTCTGTTGATAATATCTTCATTCTGTTTGAATTGTGTATGCCAGCAAACAACCTCCATTAAACCAAACACAGAGTACATATTCAAAAAAGCGAACTGTTTTCCTGTTCGGTCCTTCTTCTTTTGAACATTGGCAATGATACCTACGATTGTTACATTGGTATCAGGGGCAGCTTCATCATAATCCACATTGATGTACTGATATGCGTATTCGAATGGATTGACGCCAAGAAAAATGGACAACGCCTCAAATTCCCAAAACGCTTCGTTCTGCATATACTTTTCTTCAAACTCATGCATCTCTTTCATGCGTCTTTGTTCCTGATAGGTATAAAATTCAATGCGTTTTCTACTGTTAAGCAAAGCCAGGCGTTCTTCCTTGCCTTTAATCACCGAACAATCAATTCCATATTTATTGAGCATGACTTTATGCGTGTAAATGGTTTTTACCGGTGTGTATTCTTTCTGCTCAAAAAGTGATTGCGCATAACGCTCCAACAACTCACGTTTGTCTTTGCATGGTAACGCGCCGGCTTTTATGAGCGATACCACCACCGCAGTGGACGGAGAAACACGCGTGATAAAATCTTCAAGCCCCGTGAATGGCCCATTCGTTTTACGTTCTTCTAAAATTTGTGCTACAACCTTTTCCCCAACCCCTCGGATGGCCTCAAGACCAAACAGTATCTTAGAGTTATGCACCGTAAAATATCGTTCTGACCGATTGATATTGGGAGGCAATACACTAATGCCAAACGCCTTTGTGTCTATGATGTACTTATTTATTACGCCATAATCATTGCGGTTCTGGTTGAGTAACGCCTTAAAAAAGTATTCCGGGTAGTGCGCTTTCAAATACGCAGTCTTGAGCGTTAGAATGGAGTAAAGCGCAGAGTGCGATTTATTGAAAAGATATCCGCCTTTTTCTTTGAGATCATCGCTGATTTGTTTTGCAATCCCTTCAGGATATCCGTTTGCAATAATTTCTCCATACAACTTCTCAGACTCTTCTTTTACAAGTTCAATATTCTTTTTGCCGATAGCCTTTCTAAACTTGTCAGCCCCTCCGTAGCTACGGCCTCCAAATTTCCTGACAACATCCATGAGCTGTTCCTGATAAATCATACAACCATAAGTCTTTTTCAAAATCGGTTCCATGTCTGGATGGATGTAGGTTATTGCCTTTTCACCGTTTTTGCGATTGATATAGTCTTCAAGAGCACCCATGCTATCTGGACGATACAGTGCCAGCACGGCCGAAACATCTTCGAGGTTTGTCGGTTTCAACCTCAAAAGCAAATCGCGCATACCGCTGCTTTCAACCTGGAACACGCCATTTGTCCTTGCGCTTGCAAGCAATTCGTACATTGCCGTGTCATTCGCGAACTCAGGATTGTTTACGCTAAGATCCCATTCTGACAGTCCAATGTCTTTCATTGCCTCTTGAACAACCGCTAGGGTTGAAACACCAAGTACGTCGAACTTGATGATTCCGATTTCCTCAACCTTTTTCTTATCGACTTGAATGACATGTTCGCCTTTGCTTCCAAGTTTCATTGGCATATAATCTGTAATTTTTGCATCAACAATGCCAACTCCGCCAGCATGTATGCTCACGTTGCGCAACCGTCCGGAAATATGAGAAGCTATTCGGAAAAGCTCATCGTATTCACTATAATCATCGAGTAGTGATTTATTATTTTCAATACACTCTTCAAACGTCTTGTACGTGAATTTTTTACTTATTCGATCGCAGACGCTATACGGAATGCCAAGTACTTTTCCTACATCTTTGATTGCCACGATAGGGGTTATATACGAATAATTAATGATTTGGCATACGTGGTCTTCTCCGTATTTTTGCGTAAGATAATCAACAATAAACTCACGATTCGAGAAATCACAATCGACGTCTGGCATACTTACACGCTCCGGATTCAAGAAGCGTTCAAAAATCAAATCATTTTCAATAGGGTCAAGCTCTGATATTCCAAGCAAAAAATTCACAATAGAGCCGCCGCCAGAACCACGGCCGTCTCCTACCGCCTGTCCATTCTCTTTCGCATATTTAATGAAGTCCCACACAATAAGGAAGTATCCATCAAACCCCATTTGGTGAATAATTCCAAGTTCATATTCAAGCCGTTTCTCCCTTATTCTTTGTGCAGCGCCGCTGAGCTTATCGAAACCTCTTTGTTCCCATCCTTTCTCCGTAAGATGTTTGAGGTAGGAAAGATTGTCTTCAAATCCATCTGGCAACGGATATGTGGGAAGTTGCGGTGCCTGAAATGGCATATCCACATTTTCTATCATATCGGCAACCTTATTGGTGCTTGCAAGGCCAAGCTTTACGTTCTCCTCTCCAATTTGAGAGGACATAACCTCATAAATCTCAGCTTCTGACTGAATGTAGCAGCCATCGTACAGTTCTGTCAGGGTTTCATCGTCGTGAGCAATTTGAACATGACGTGCTTGATAGTACAAATCATCCTTCGTCGCAGCATGACTATCCGTAGTAATAACAAACTCTGTGTTTGTTGCCTCAGCCAGTTCTAACACTTTTTGATTGTATCGGCGCTGTTCATCTGTATTATGACTTTGCATTTCAAGAAAGAAATTAGGGAATGTGCTTTTGTACTCATTGATATACTTAACACACTGGCCATGGTCTGATTCTCTGGCGAGTTTTGATGCCAAACACGCAGACAAAATAATAAGATCATCCGCATATGGTCTTAAATGCGCTAGATCGATTCGCGGTTTAAAATAGAATCCTTCAAAGTTGCTTTGTGTGACAATTTCATTGAGAGCCACTCTACCGCGCTCATTTTTAGCAAGCGCCACAAGATGAAAGTATTTACTATTGCTGTCTTTCACTGACATATCAAAACATTCATACAGCTCAACACCATAAATCATCTTGATTTCAGGATAATTCTTTTTTAGTTCATCGAAATAAATCCAGCTATATGCATTGCCGTGTTCGGTTATTGCAAATGCATTAAGTCCTACTGACCTTGCTCGTTCGAGATATTCTTGCGGATGTCCGTATCCGTCAAGTACAGAAAATTCAGAATGATTGTGAAGAGAGCTGTACATCACAACACCTCATATTCTATAATGATAAACTGAGGAGTCGCCATGCTCTTATAAACGTTGATCGACGCGCGGCCAACGATATTAATATCAAAGCTTGCCGTTGAATCATATGGATCGTTGAGTGCCTGATAGATTGGATCTGTTTCATTGCACGAGAATTTGACAAACTCAACTCCGGTTTCCTCGTCTTTCCACTTCAGAGTATTGCTTTGCTTTCCTATAAGTGAAACCTGTTTTTTGTCAAGATGAACACCTTCAACCGCAATGTACGGCTCCTCAACCATTTGTCCCCAACATCTGGACATTCCATCAATTTTCTTGATAAAAGGGAAAGTAAGCTCCTGATTGCCAATGACAAAGTCACACTTATACGACTTCAAGATTGGGCTGTCTTTCAATCTCTCATTACACGATTGAATTGCTTTGGGAATGTTTTCTTTTTTGATTTCAACCCCAAAGGCATTTTCGTGTCCCATAATGCTCTCAAAGCATCCCGTTGATTCCAAAAACAATTTCAAATTATCGATTGAACCGTTGTTGATATTTCGCCCAGAGCCACCATACAAGTTCTCATCTTCATTCCGCTTACGAAGGAGCAGACATGGCCGCGTATACTCTTCAGCGATTCGTGTTGCCGTCAGACCAGTGTATACTTCGTCAAGAAGCCCGGTCACATTGACAAAAAGAATCTTATTTTCACGCTGGTTGTACCGCTCTATAAAATCACGGATGGCATCTTGGCCTTGCTTACACGCCTTGCTTTGGCGGTTTCTTATGTTAGTGGCAAGACGAACAACTCTTTCACAAATGCTTTCCTCCGTTGCTTCTTTTTCACCGCGTTTCTTATATTTAAAGGGTTCATACTCTCCGAGCAAAGCTCTGAACATAAGTTCCTTTTCTGCCAATTTTCCTGCCCGGATCACCGCGTTAATAGCCGGCACAATGTAGAATTGAATGTCATGTATTGTCGGATCCGCTTTGATTTTAAAACTATTTTGCTCACACAACTGCTTTATAAGAGGATTTGAAATCAATGCTATACCTTTGTCCGCGATATACTTTGTTTCATAGGAGCGCATATCCATCACATCAGCGACATTCCCAATGGCCGCAAGGTCAATATATTTATCTGCAAATGACGTCCACAATTCTTCATCAATCGCTTGCAAAAATTTGTATGTAATCCCCGCGCCGCTAAATTCTTTATTGGCGTATCCGCATGTCTGATTGTTTACAATAACTGCATATGGATTTTCAGTTTCAGCAATATGGTGATCAAGAATTATTACATCTATTCCTGCTTCATTTAATGCCTTACATGATTCAATATCGTTCGTGCCAGCATCAGGGACAATCACCAATCGGGCAGATTTTGGTATTTCAATATCACTTTGAAGACCATGTTGTTTTCCGCTATGCAGGTGATATGTAATATTTATATCTTTCTTCTGATCTTTTAAATATGAAATCAGCATCGCAGCAGATGTATAACCATCAACATCGCAATCTACGACAACATGAATTTCATCGTCCAAATGACCAAGCAGACAACTAACAGCCACGTCTATGTTTTCAAGATCTTGGTACGGAATCAGGCAGTCACTTTTCAAAGAAAGATACTCTTTTGGGTTTTCTATGCCTCTATTCTTTAATATTGTAAATTCGATATTCGTAACATCATTTCTGCTTCCAGGAATAAGCTCGTAATCCAGCTCTATGTCACCTACTTTATTCTTTTTATGCACTCTGAAATAAGCCTTTTAAATTTTTTCGGATCGTCGGTTGGACTTTCTTTTTCTTCCAAGATACCTACGGTGTCAATAACAGCATACACGTGCATCTCATCAATAAATCGCCCCGCCAATGTATCAAGCTCTTCTCGCGACACATCTTTATCAAAAAGGAACACGACATCTACACACAAACGTGTGAGCATATCAATTTGCTGTCGAGACACCTTTTTACCGCCAGTAGCGACTGCATTGCACATGCCCATGCTCCAAAGCTGCATGACGCTTTTTTCTGCTTCCCCTACATAAACTTTATGCGCCCTTTGAATTGCATCGTATGTATGATTGAGACCATATAACACTTTTGATCGATTGGTTGGCTCAATATATAAATACTTCAGTTCTCCATCCTTTTGAGCCTTCCCAAACATCCGGCCTTTCACGCCAACCAGTGTACCGATTTCATCCCGGATTGGGATTGTTATCCGGTTTGTCTGTTCATCATATCCAACCTCAAATTTAGCCTGCGTGCCATAATCAATATTGTCCTTGAAAAACAAATCATTTACATACGGCATGTAATACGAAAGAACATTCTCACTGATTGGACGCAATGGTTTACTGTCATAATCCTTTTCAATATCACCACTAAGTTCAATAATCTCCTGTGCAATTCGTATACTGGCAGGAAGATCGGCGTCAAAATCATGGTAATAATCGATTCCAATCCACTCGCATACCATTTTTATTGATTGAAAGAAGGATTCATTTTTAAAAAACTGTACAAGAGAAAATAAGTCTGAGCTGTTGCCCACCTTTGGTATATCTCTCGTGTAATCTACGACTGAGATAAATTCATTTTCGTATACCGTAATTGCTGATTTATTATCTCCATCTGGATTTCCGCAGGAATAGTACCCTCCTTTGTGCGTTATATGGTGGCACCCAAGCTCTTCTAAAACTGTTTCAATTTGATTATTCTCAAGAATATAATTCTTCAGGTCTTGAACTTCAATAAAAGCTCACCTTCACTTTCTTACAAGCTCTCCGACCTCGATCCATGTGTTCAAGTTTAAATCGACTTCAAACAAAAGATGTGGCTTTGTACCAAACCTGTTTTTATCAATATTAAAGACATAATACCTTTTATTAGGATTTAAATCATGTCTTGCCGGTTCTCCCCAATCCGTCTCAGAAGCAATATACCCATATTTCGAAAACTTATTTGGCGGTATCTCCTTACATAACAACAATGTATGCAGCACACGTTTCAATCCCTTGCAGTTCGCGATTTGATTGGAAACAAGTTCATCCGGTTCAATATAATTGGCATCGTCAGTAAGCTGAATGGACAAATAGCCAAACATATTCAGCTGCTTGCATATTTCCGTGATCTTAGTAACGCTTACCATCATTGCCGCCCAATCTCCAACTGTCGCGATATCGTTTTTCATGGTATCATAGAAAACGTACTCAATGCCTTGCGTCATACTTGCTTTTCGTATTTCAAATTCAAGAGTTTTATCATCATAAGCCATTGAAACATCCTTGGTAAAAATCAGCCCCTGTGTTTGGTCTTCAATCCATTCAGCGATATGCATGATATCGTTATATTCAGATGACAGCTTTGATACGCGCTCGATGTAATGCTCAATCGGCTCTGTGACATCACCCCAATCATCTTTTTCAGGATAAATGAATTCTCCGTTTTTGTCCTTGTAAAGACCTAAAGTGATTTCTCTTTCCTGTTTATTCAGATTGATACCATGCAACTGCTGAAATTCCGGATTGTTTATCACTGTTGTGATAAGTGCATATCGCATTTCTTCTACAGTCATCTCATTGAGCATGACCAGAACCTTTTCCTTACGCACAAGCGTGATATATGCAATGAGTTTTGCCATATATCTGCTTTTGCCCGCATTGCTGAGCATACCAACCGCCATAACTGACTTCTTTTTCAGGCCACGAAAAACATCATTCATAATTGGGAACGGAATTGGCAACCCCATATCGGGAGCTTCCATGCAATGATGCAGCGTATCCTTTATATTGCTGTTTAGTATTTCCGCACTGTCATTCGTCAAAATCACAGTATTAATCCGATCAGCTTTAGAGCGAATCATACGGTAAATATCGGACGCAGTAAACTTCTCGAACAACTTGTGCGACATGATCTTCTCGATATTAAAACCATTTCGCTGGTATTCTCGAAGCAAGGAATACTTTTTCAGTACTTCAAAATAATTTTTAAAATCATCTATAACAGCAAGCTGCATCCAGTCCGCGATTGTTTTCCAACCACGCAAAAGTTTATACTGCGCAAGACGCTCCTGATTTTCGCTCATGAATGTTACTACAACTGTTTTATTCAAAGCCTGAGAGCGTGTCTCGAATATTGTAACTGCGCACTCATAAAAGAAACGTGTGGCTTCATCGAAAAAATCATATTTGCTTTTGATATACTGACTATATTCAACGATAAGATCAGGGTTACGATAAATTGAACCAACAACCATAATTTCATTGGTAATATTCGATACCGTTTCTTCTATTTTCTCACCCCCCCCCGAAATTCAAATTTCGTCGAGTACATCAGCAATTGATACGTCGCCTTTGTGGCGATTGGGTTTGTTTGCACGTGGTATAATGTTTTCGTATATAACATTCGCGGACTCTTGCTGTTGTTCTCCCAGAAGGGATTGCTTTTCTTTCCATTCCAAGTAACCATCATATCTGCTCAATAGTATCGCCAAATCATAACTAATGCGTTGTATTGAATCCATACAATTGCCTTTTTGCTTGTTGTATTCATACACGCGATTAAGGTAAGCTTGCTTACGCTGCCACATATCGAGCAAATCTTCAGGAGGGCATGGTTTTTTTAATCCCTCATATTTTCCGCTGTACACACTGGCCAATTTTACATATATGTATTTAGGCATACATGACAAATCATACGTATACAACAAATAGTCTGTAAGCAATCTTTTGGGGTTATCTGAAGTATTTTTCTCCCTATTTCTGCTTCCTGTCGATCTTCGTTTTTGCGTTACACACTTTGCGATTGCTTCACGAGCATCAACGGACATCTTCTCAACAAGCGAATCCACCTCATCCGAAGGCATTCTGCCTCGTTTTCGGCTGAGAAGTCTTTCTTTTTCACATTTGGCATGTAAAAATCGTTTTGTTTTCTCATCGTAAACGAGGTCCAGAATGTCTAACACAAGATTTATTTCTTCCCCGCAGATTCCGCATTTACGCGTAATCTTCACGACAATCACCCAATATCCTGAACGACTTTAAGGATTTGATGAAGAACCTTTACATCAGAAACCGTACGCATTGCCGTGGGCAAACCTGCGTCAGCAACGGCTTTTTTGGCTTTTTGCTTCAGTACCGGGGACAACGAATTGATCATACCTGTAATTTTGTCTCTCAGCACCTCTGCTTCATTGGTGTTTTCCTCAGGCTCATTTTCATTTTCGCTCTGTTCTACACCAATTTCCTCTGCATATTTACGCTCCTCTGTTTTGATTGCCTCGTGAATAGTGTTCTTAATGACAAATTCTCTATTTCCAGAGGTTTTATCAATCAAATCCTGATAATCGAGCAAAGACGGATCTTCGATATCATCTCCAGCCTTATGAATGCCGGTACGATCTTTCACAACGAAAGCGCGAACCGTCGTATAATCATCTTCGTCACGATACATACGAATACAGGTTTTCGCATTGTAATCCATATTCTTAAAGCCATCAGGAATTTTACGTCCAGTAGCAACAGTGACTTCCTTACCATTGATTTCCTTTGTGATCTTTTCGTCCGTTTCTCGCGCAGTAACGATGTAGTGTTTGCCGGAACCCATCAAATCAAGAATCAATTCCTGTCCTTTAAAATTGACCGTCTGGTAATCCTTAAGTTCCATGCCCGCGCCTTCAATTTTGACGAATTTTTCGTCTCCAGTAAGGCCAGCAGCAGCAGCTTTTACCTTTGCTCTCTTTTTTGAAAACTCAACAATACTTGTTTTTGTGGTAAGATTCAAAACGCTTGCGCCGTCAACCACAATCATATCCGGTCGGAAGGGCTTCCCGTCACTGTCGAGATATACTTCGTCTGTTTCATTTCCATCATCGTCTGGAATGTAAAAATCCTCACCATTCTTGGCCCGTTCAATAAACTCCAAAACTTCTGTAATTGACTGCGTATATGCAATAAGGATATTCCGCATATCAACACCGTTCTCTGCAAGTGTAGGAAGATAATCATCTACGCTACCGCTCTCCGGGTCAAGGTACAGCACTTTGAACGGAGAGCCGTCCGGGTTCTTTAGGTATGCAGATTGCAGCGCCATTGTTGACTTTCCCGTGAACGGATTGCCAAATAGAATCATCTGAATCTTACTCTGAATTGCATTTCCACTTCTAAATCTTGCCAAATTAGTTCCTCCAATAAATTTTTGTGTTATAATATGGGATATAAGTAGCGCTAAGCAAAAGAAATAACCGCGAAGGACGTTTTGTTATGGACTTAAACAACATTAATACCATTCTCACTGGCGTGGAAAGTATTGCCGCAGTCGTTTCCGCTATTGTTGCAGTCATTTCTGCCGTTAGGGCGCACAAGTATGCAAGCATAGCCAAAAATCTAATTTACAATGAAACTTTACGTCTACATGATAATGCACATTTGCAACAAGGCCAAATTCAAAATAACTACATCACAAATGACGAGTCTAAAATACAAGAAATCGCAATAACCGAAGCGCAAAAAGTTACAGCTGGCGCAACATCAAAACTTGCATCCCATATTCCAAAAATGGAATTTGTGGGAGCGGATTTACATGTGTTAACTCCACAATATAAGTCTCATAATATTAGCAACAGCGAAAAAGACTGAACATCCTGCCGCAATTAACGAAACAGTAGCCCAAAAATCAGCTCTTTTCATATCCTCGTTTAGAAATTCAATCAAACTCTCACGGTCCAAATAATCACATTTTTTTGAACTTTTCTTCATATTGCACCTACCTTTTTAGATTACTTTATCTATCATTTATTGGCTCACCACGGCTCATCATCATCCAATTCATCGTTGCTTTCAAGACTCTTGCCCCAGTTGCCACCATTCGAATTAGAACTACCGTAATCGTCTTCAGCTTTTTTTGATGCTGCAATTTTAGCAATTGCCTTGTCAATTTTATCTTCCGAATATTCTTCAGTATCAATTGTCTGAGGATCCGCACCAGTAATCACAAACAAGCGTTGCGTAGGCGAATTTACGCGTTCCATTTTGTTTGCAGTGCCCCAAACACTGGCTTCCTCAACCTCTTCAATATCGCGTTCTACAATAATATCTCCCCAAACTTTGATGGACGAATAAGGCTTAATATTCTTGCGGAATGCAGTAGCCAATTTCGAATCATAGATGACAAACTCTGCATCTTCAATCGACTCATAATTGACAATCTTTGCAGATACCGTAAATTTCGTTTTATCTTCGTTTGGTTCGATCCCGGTAAAAACGATCACCTGAGTAAACTGTGCATTTGGAGTGTAGTCTTCTGCCTCCATGTCAATCGGTCTGCACAAACTTACCTGGGTGGGTACCAAACGAACATTATGCTTATCATTGTATGTACTAAACTCAAGATTTCCCTTTACAAAAACGCTTGCGTCATCTTTCAAGTTCGTGCCAATCTCTTCACATGCATCGAATTCGGTAAGAACTTTTTTGTCGTTGACTTCATTTCCCTTCTTATCAACAATTTTCTTGACACCAACGTTTACGCCAATCATTCGATAGCCTTCTTTATCGAAAGTATACCGATCTTTCCATGCCACTTCCTGTGTGTCCTTTGTAATCCCTTTTGCCTTGTCTTCCCGGCGAGAATAATACACGGACTTACGTTCCATACCATTAAGGTATGTATATACAGAGCTGCCATCTTTGTCGATTTTCACTCCAAAATTAACTGATCGGAATGGTTTCTTGGTGCTCTGTGTAAGCTTATCCTCATAGAAACTATCCTTGTCGGTCCCAGTCACAAGACCAGAAACACTAAACGAACCACGAGTCTGTACCAAATCAATCAAACGAGTTTTTTTCTTTTCTGCCAAGTTGAATCTCCTTTAATAAATTAATTATTTTATGTCAATCATAATCGGCATCGAAATTGATGCTGGTCATGTTCAACAGCTTATACCTATCACAAATTTCAGTTTGATGCATAAGACCTTCTTGTGTCGTCGGATAAAAGTAAAACGTTTTTCCGCCTCGATTCACAGGAACTTTAAACCCAATCAGCTTTCCACATTTTTCGCAAATCAAATTGTCTCCATTCCACTTAGCGTGCTTCCAGCAAACATTATTGAAAATATGTAGCAATATCCAAAACCACCTTGTCACTCTTCGTCCTCCTCTTGTTCCAAACAAATCGTAGTAATCCATTCGCTTTTGCATGAAGGACACAGATTCCAGACTTCATATGGCGGTGAATCGAGGCCGTGACCGTCTATAAATACGGCTGGGTCATCAAATTCGAATCCGCATTTCTCACATTTAAACACTATGCCATAATCTGTCGAAACACACGAAACGGATCATAGACATCGCTGGAATATACAAGTTGGCAATGATAATCCTCTTCAAACTTTTTTGCATCTTCATTAAGTTTCTTCAAACGAATCTCTTTTTCATTCTTCAACTTCTGTCGTGCCATGTCTTTCTCATAGCATACCTGAACATGTTCTTGGTACGCTGCATAGTCACCCTCAATTTTCTCATGGCAATACGGACACTCAAAAATCGGCTTCTTCATTTCAAATTTCATTAAACGATTCTCCTCTGTTATGTATTTTGATTTACTGTTAATATTACTTCTATGACATATAAAACTGCTAGACGGCATCACCTTCTGCAAGCGGAGGAATTGTACATTCTTCCATAAGATATGTAATTAGCTCATCGGTACATTCCGGACAAAGATCTACACTTAATTCATCGCCATCATGCACACTGCCATATCCCAACTGTTGGTGATAAGAAAAACTATATGTGTTTGCATCAATCTCCTTTCCACAACGATTACAAATTACTTTAATAGCCATCTTCTTCCCTCTGATCGTGTAAATTCTTGTTTATTTTTATAATTAACTGTGGTATACTGTTTTTAAAACAACCACAGATTTAAAAGGAGTGTAAATTATGCCTCGTGGAGTCAAAAAAGAAGTCACTTATACCGGAAAGGCTGCAAAGATCAATGAAAAAATCCTGAAGCTCGAAGCCGATTTAAAGGCAGCAAAAGAAGAGTTAAAAGCAGCCTATAAAGAACAGCTCAAGGAGGAAAAACGCGCCGCCAAAGAAGCTGAAAAGGAAAAAAGAGAGAACCTTATTAAAGCCCTCGAAGAAAGCGGAAAATCTACAGAGGAAATCTTGGAATTCCTCAAAGGCTAAAAACTAGTATTTTACGGTCGGCTTTGCCGGCCGTTTTTTTCTTTTGTCAAACAGCTATGCTTTCACCGATTTACATTCTTCTTGCCACACTTCACAAATTCGCAATGCCCGTCGAGCGGGCAGTTGTTGCAAATCAAAACTTCATCCGGGCACGGGCCTTCTACGCAATATTCCAGCAGCGGATAGCTTAAATCGCTGCGTAAGGAACACATGCCATTTTCTGCATCACGATATTTACGAATCATGTCTGCTCCTCCTCTGCTGGCTGCTGGAGCCATTGCAATATCAAATCCGGACATCCATAAAAATCATCATTAAGTTTCGTCGAAAGAAACTCCGTCAGCTCTTTATCGTCCATGGCCCGGATGCGGTCGGCGTTGGTGATAATCTCCGGGTCGGTTTCAACACCGTATGTACTTCTTAAAGCAGCACAACCCGAACCACGATACGTCACGGTGCATTTCGCAAACGCCGGGCAGTTCTTACAGCCTTTCACTCGTTTCCCTGTGCCCACTCGGCATTTTCGCGCAACCGCTCCACAAACTCTTTATCTGTCATGCTCTGCCTCCAAATCATTCAGCGCGGCCTCTTCTCCAATTTCCCACCGCAGTTTCATCTGCGCCGGGCACAAATCCACTTCCGGGCGTCTTTTGCCTGTCCAACGCAGCCCGCCAGCTTGTCCCACACATTTCCAGCCCGCCGCACGCAGGCTTGCAAGCTTCAAGTGCTCCACTGCCTCCGGCTTCAGCCCGGTCTCCTCGTAGGCGGCGAGGCGTTCAGTTTCTTTTCCAGAATACTCAGCGTCGCCAACACGCATACGCCATTTTCCACCGTCAAAGTATGTATATCTTTCCATATCAATCCTCCCGTATGTCTCCGGCCCACTGCTCTGCCATGGCACGGGCTATTCCCGGGAATGTCTTTGCCCGGTTTTTTGCTCTGTCTTCGCTCGGCGGCATTTTCCATATCCTCTGCTCCCGTCCTTCAACAATTTCTGTCGGTATGAGCGGCGGCAACCCTTTCAGCCAAAGGCACGTTTTCTTTGTTTCTCCATGCCCAAACTGCCACGGCTGAATAATCTGGTCTGGTTTTTTCCAAACCGTTGACATGATTCCAACCGGATTTTCAATCGCGATTCGGGGGCAGTCAGAGTTGGCGAATCGCATGAAAAAATCAATTGCATTCTGCTGCCGTCCGTCTTTGCGCTTTTGCTCAAAATACCTTGCACCACTCACAGCCAAATGGGTACAAGGAGGAAACGCAAGAATCATATCCCATTTCATTTTCAAAAGTTCCAGGGCGTCCACCTGCAAATGCCACTCAGGGTGCCCGCCGGAACAGGGTATAATGTCGCAGCTGTAAGCTTCATGACCTAGCCTCCGCAGTTCAATCGTCACCGCCTGCGATTCTTCGCAGGCTACTAAAATTTTCATCGTCATTCCCTCCGTCCATAAGTGCGCCACAGTTGGGACAGTAATTATCAACAATTCTCACATGGCGGCAATGAGAGCAAGTACCCACCTCATGCCCGTTTTCTTCATGGAGTTCTATCCACTCACCATGCACCGCCGGAGCGGCATCAACTGCGGGCATACCTGCCAAAATACTTTCTAAAATATATACATCTACTATTCCCTCTTGAAATTCCACATTGTGCTCTGCCGCTTCCAGCAGCGCCTTTCGGCTTATCAAATCGTCCATTATGCTTCCTTCTCCTCAAAACATTTTTGCCACTCAGATGAGGTGTTGATCCTCACATATCAATAGATGTAATCTGCTTTCAAATCAGCTCCACAGGCCGCTGTGGATAACCGAGCATGTTACCGTAGATTTAATTACGGCATAAAAATTGTGCAAGCGGTAGGATTTGAACCTACTACATACCTCCTGGTGCGGTGCTCTACCAACTGAGCTACGCTTGCATGAGCCTACTGTTCATGACCAGCAGGTTCAAATGTATGATTGGTCAGCAGAGGACGAAATACAAAGCCGACCTGCCACTATATGGCAAAATATAATTGCATAGATACTTTCGTTCTGCAAGTAGCGCAGTGATTTCACTATGCAAGGTTCGCTCAAGTGCCCTGTGTAAATAGGCATCCGATGTAAACACCAGAAGCTTGAACTTCCAGGCTGCAAGTTTGACCGAGGACATGCCTCTTGGGTACTTCCCCCATTTCAGATGCCACGTTCGCATCTTCTAGGACAATATCGGTGTGTCCGTACAGCAGATGTTCCAAATCCACCGCACCGCAAATGTAACCTTGTGCACCGCCACAAGGGGATGGTGCGCCCTACGAGAGTCGAACTCGTCACTCATGGCTTATGAGGCCAGCGCTCTAACCAATTGAGCTAAGGGCACATGAGGCGTTCAAGCATAAAGTTTGAACGCGTAAGTATTAACTGATAATTAGATTGTGTTGTAGAAAAGGCACTTTCGCGCCTTTTCCTAGCCTGTCATCTGTACATTTTCTTCCAAGCAAGATATTCGTGAGCGATATGCGTTCTTTTGGCTTTTACCATATACTGCGGGAACAAATTTGTAAGGAAACGTTCTTCCTTATCGGAGTCCTTACTTGACTCAATGTCAAATTTCTGTTCAAACAGCGATGATTTCTGCACAGTATCGAACGACATATTTTGTATCTTCATCTCCAAACCATCGTGTCCGACCGCCTTATCCAAAAGCAAATAAGACGCATTGCGTATCGAAAGGGTCGTTTGATGCTCCGCACCAGTATACTTAAGCGCAGGAAACAAATACTCGCGGTTTGCTATCTCAATGAATTCATTTCTGCCCACATCGAAGTTATTGATCTCTGAATATTTCTTTACGGCACTCATGATCTCATACCGTATATAGTGAACTCCAATTTTCTGGTGCTGGAAATCAATTTCTTCCATTCGAATGCCGGCAACTTTCTGATGCGGTATCCCACACCAGAGCAGTCCCCAGAACACATAGGAACGCAGCCCTATATGCGTCTTTAAATCAAATCTGTTTTTTAGTGCTTCGTTGAATTCGCCAAAAGATGAAAACAGGATTTTTACATATTGCTCAATTGCATATTCGATCGTCTCTTTCGGCGTGGGGAAATCAAATAGAACATCCGTTTGCGAGATGCCGCAGCGTGAACACTTCTTTTCCGTAATTTGCTTGATCTTGCTCAACCGCGTCGCTATGCTGGAGCGTGAGAAAATACGAGCGTTTACCAACTGGATATACTGCTCTTTTGTAAACCGCTCAAGCGGCACCTGGTTTCTTTTCTCCGCCTCACGGATGTCATTTAATATCGTCGCTATCGGCGATTTCGTCGTATCTCCTTCGTACTCGCCAAGGATCTCATCGTAAATATCCATACTGGCCTCCTCATCTCAATATGTACATTGTACGATTTTTGCATTGGCTTTTCAATAGTTTGCTACGGCGAGATACTCACTACTCTCTTCAATACCAGTTCCTATGGCCAGTGCAAGTAATGGTTCCTGCATTACCTTTGCTATCGCAACCTGCTGCAGCAAGCACGGTTCAAGCTCTCCGATATAGGATAACATCTGCTCTTTTGCCACGATCATCGGATTTTCCACAATGATCGTTGATTCCCGTGACAAACCATTTAAATCATTCGGTTCTACATTTACGTGGGATGGGGACCGCCTGTTTGTACGCTTTGTTGTAAGTGGATATACCTGATACTGCGATGAATACGCTGAGTATTTGTTATTTGATGTAACAAGCACCGGCCGTACTCCACAATATATTGTAGACCCTGTACAGGCATCTTCACTTCCAAGATCACAATACCAAAGCTCTCCCCAGCGAGGAGCGGCGTTTTTGCTTTGCATCAATTGCCTTCTTTCTTTTTAGTATGTAGCCGCTCGCCCCTATGACTATAGTATAATCGCAATCTATTGTTTTGTCAATACTTATTTGGGAGTTTTTTGCTATTTTCCTTTGTGGATATATATATCCTCCGAAGTGGTAACAATTCGAATCCAGTCGTCCTCAAGTTCTTCGATGCTCACAATGGATCTCTCATTGATGGAAACTGTACTTCGATTCGCCATTCTCTTACTCCCGCCGGGCGATAACAACAGAGTTCTATTCGGATTCTGTGTGAGCCGCGCATATTTGCACTTCAGTGTCGCTTCCCAAACATACTTCTTCGGATCACGGCCTGACCAAACAGAAAAATCCGTACCATCAAGCATATCAGCCAAAATATCTGAACTGATACAATTCGCCTTTTCCTGCCTGCACACAGCTGTTTCTTTCATCGACTATCCCCCCATACGAACCATACAAATATGAAACTCAAATGTCGTTGTCTTTACATGAATCCACTGGTCATCGACGGTGATGCATTTGATTTCACTTTCACGGATGGACACAGCGCTTTTGCTGCTCATGTCCACCCAATAGTAAAGCCGCTTAGGTGACAGCAACAGCAGCCTGTCCGGTTTTTGAGTGAGCATCGCGTATTTACATTCCAACTTGACCTCCCAGCCGCAATCTCCATCCGCAATACCTCCAGCTACAATGTTAAACTTCTTTCTATCCAGCATTGATACCAGCGTATCCACGTCTACATGTCTCAAGCAAATTTCACACCCTTCCAAATTGTCCTTGATATCGGACATATTATATTGTATAATTCCTTTTACAACCATAAGTTGTTATTTAAGCATTTAACAACTATTAGTTGTTTATTTGGTGTTTTAATGATACTCCCTCTTCAAATAGTTTGCAATACATGGAGGTGCCATCTAAATGGCATTGACAACATTCGGAGCCAAGCTACGCAAATGGCGCGATGAAAACGAACTGACGCGGCGAGAATTATCTGAAATGATTTATTTTTCTGAAAATGCGATTCGTGGATGGGAGACAGGCGGTACGCCGCCGTCATATGACGCCATGATCGCCGTTGCCGACTGTATGGGGGTTTCGCTCGACTGGCTGACCGGACGGTCTGATGTCTGGAAAACATCTGAACAGCTCCTTCATGAAATTTATAATAAGCCTTTATGATATTTCACTCAACCTTTCAACAGACTCTTCCAGCAAATCAATGGTATCCTGCAGCGTATCCGAAGCAACTTCACTTGTCTCGTACCGTTCACTGCCAACCAAATTTTCAGGCATACTTTCACGAGCTTCGTCTTCCTCATCACGAATCGTTTCAATTTCTGCTATGATGTTTGAAATCGAATCAGACACCCTCTGAATCTGTGTACGTCTTACTTTATTCAATATTCGAGCCTCCATTCATTGCTCTTTCAATGTATACTGTTTTCATAACCACTAAAAATCTTTACCAGGAAATTTTATACGCAAATCATATTCGTCTACTGGAAAGCCTTCTTTCGCCATCAACCGGCGGATGCACTTTCGTGCTTCTAAAAATACATTCGTACCATTTTCATGCGCGGTAAGACGGTGGGGCACACCGTCTTCATTAAATACATCGTATTTTGCCATAAGCTCAAATTGCTTCTGGCGTGATCTCTGTGTACAGCCTCTTGTTAAAGCTGCGTATTCTGCGTCCCGTTTGTCACGTACTGCTTTTGCCTTTATGTTGTCGCTGACGGTATATGCCCCAAGCCCTAAAAGCGTCAGCAGACCTAAAGGTCCAAACGGCACTAAGTGGATCCCCCCTGTACCGAAAAACTTTCCGGGTCTGTTCTGACCGTTGATTTAAGGACGCAGTTTATGTATGATGCGATGTATAAAGCTGCCGCCTTATTAAGTGGCTTTCCGGTATTGGCATAAAGTTCAAGCTGTTGATTTGCCGCAGCTAATTTCACGTAGTTAACCTCCATAGCACTCCTCCAATTTAATTTGAATTCTGTATGACCTTATTGCGGACATACAGCAGCATTAGGATAAACACAAAAAACTCCGCAACATTCATCGCAACACCTCTTCATATTTTATATTCCAGCCATATCCTCCCGGCACTGATCATAATATTTACATAGCAAACAGCAACTTTTACACTTTTTATTACCGCGCAGCCAATACATTAACCGTTTCAGCATGTTGATCGCCTCCTATCTAAAAGGCTATCACATTATATGTCCAATAAAGTCACCTATTTCTTTGCCACCACCAGAGCGAAATTTGTAATCGGTGAGCTAATCACTCTATCAACCAGTTTACTGCATCTTCAAATGTATCGAACTCCTCAGTAAATGCATACCCGTCTCGATTGTCTACAGCCACGATTTTGTCTCCATCTTCAACATAAAACAGGCCGCGTGGCCCCCACTCTCCCTCATGCCCGTGCGATAACATATTTGCAAATTCCAACACGGACAACTTGGCGACATTGACGCCAGCCTCTTCTGCGCAAAATGACAACTCGTCACATTCGTCCATGTCAGGAAGTTCCCTTCCCTGTTTTATGTATCGGTCATAGGCAATTTTCTCCGCCTCATCAGCGCTATCAGCTTCGATCAAAACATGTCCACAAAGATTTCTTGTTACGCCTACATCATACAACATCACTTTTCATCCTCCGGAATTTTAAAATATCCTTCTTCTTCGGCTGCATCCAACATTGAATCTAACAACCCTATGATCCCTTCAATTACATCTATGGGAATTAATGTATTACTAAAACAGCAGGAAAGAACAGCCTTTCTCTGTTCGTACAACAGCTCGAAATCAATATTTCTGACCAAAATATCACCAGTCACTCTTCATCCTCCACTTCGATAATAAGCACCGGCTGCTTTGTTTTAAAAACACGATCGGTTTCTTCCATATCTGTAAATATATATTTTACACGTCTGTCCATGACTCTTTCATATCCATCAAGTCCTGAATACAATTCAGACATATAAACTCTGAACTCATAATCGTTTTTCTCATAATCATACTGCTGAATGATCGCTTCGCACTGAATCTCATCTACTTCATTGAATAACTGTCGAACTGTCATCTGCTACCCTACTCCTTCACGATAACCGCTGCTGTGCCAATGCGGCACACGAACTCTCTTCCATATTCACTGCTCAAAACAGGAATATCCGCATTCTGTATAGGAATTACGCCAAATTGATACTCCAAAAACTCCGCTGTTTCGGCATCTGTTTTACACTTGTTCGCATAACTAGCAAATTCCGCAACCTCTCGAATCAACTCATCATCCGTTTCAAAATCTTCTTGATAGCAAATATAATCCACGTACTCTCCGTCGCTATCTAGTACATCAACACGGCCGTCATGGAAAAACAAACTAATATATAGATTGGTGCACATTTCTTCAAGATATGTACTTATCTTCATTCCTCCTGCACGTTTTCAAGCGTATAATAATCGTCCCATGAGATGTCTTTGAATTCCATATCCTCCGCTGCGGCATAGGCTTCATCCTCATTTTCTGCCTGAATATATGCAACGCCTTCGCGCCTTACAAAAACTGCATATGTTCTCATTGTATTTCCTCCCCATATTCCACTGAAAAGATAAATTTCTCATTATTCAGACCTTCAAGCATATATTCCTCGCAGCACACGTCACACGCTTCACAAGGGTCTTCATCGACCCAATTTTCGTACCTGTCTGCAAGAATCTGCTTGGCTTCTTCGACATCGCCCTCAATGATTTCTACAAACAGCATCCTGTTATAGCACTCAACATAAAACGGTATCCAATTGGGATGAATATATAATTCTACATTCGTCATTTTCGTATTACCTCTATTTTCCGGTCCTCAACCAGACGCCCAAACCTATTTGCTTGGACGACTGGCGAAAGGAGTTTACCATGTGGCCTTGTCTCAAGCCTACACAGTTGTGGCACAGAGTTACCAGTTCTGCGCCTGGTTGAAGACCGGAAAGAGTTCTTTCTATTTATTCAGTTTCTATCTTGATCCTCCTTCTGACATCTTACTATAATTCTGTAATATATCTCACTTTGACTTGTGCGAAATATATACTAACATCCGTATGATTCACTTGGTAAGAGGAAAATATATATAGTAAAGAAAGCATCCAACACAGACAATTTCAGAACGTTTAATGCAAATACTCGCAAAAAAGTCGCAAATTCAATTGATAAACGAGATGTAACATGATATAATTTTATAGAGAAAGGGAGGATGTGCGATGTTATTGGAGTTTAGTTGTTCTAACCACAGATCGATTAGAGATGAAATCCTTTTTTCTGCAATAGCAGGAACGGATAGAACTCACGCGGAAAACATAGAAAAACTAGCAGATATTGAGATTCTGAAATCGTCTGTTGTCTATGGTGCAAACGGCTCTGGAAAAAGTAACTTTATAGATGCAATATCATTTGTAAAGAATCTTGTTTCAAATAGCATTAACCATCAGCCAGGGCAAGGAATTTTACAAGTACCCCATAAACTGGACGGCTATGAGCGAAAAAGCAATTATAAGCTTCAATTTATAGTTGATGGAATTCGATATGCATTCGGATTTTCGCTAAAAAATATGCTTGTTGTAGAGGAATATCTTTACTATTTTCCTAACGGCCGGCAAACAAAAATTTTTGAGCGTACGAATGAAGACTATTCGGCGGGGCGAAACTTTCGCAATCGTTTTAACAGTTGCAAGGATGTTCTCAAGCCGAATCGTTTAATGTTGTCTTGTGCTGCAAATTTCAGCTCTGTCGATGAGGTAACTGCTGCATATCGCTTTTTCAATGACGAATTGGTAATTTACAGTTCAGTTAACCAAGATAATTGGATGAATTACTCACTGCACCAAATTAATGCCAATGAACATATAAAGGCAATTGTTCTAAAATTTTTAGACGCGCTTGGTACTGGAATTAAAGACATTCGTGTTGACATCAAAAAAGAGGATCTAGATATTTCACACCTTCCTCCCGTTTTGTCAGATGAATTCAAAAAAATTCTTTTACAAGAAAAAATAGATACAATTTCTGCTAAGGTTATATATGAAGGGTTTGAAACAGATCTAATTTCAGAAGAATCCACAGGAATAAAAAAGCTTTTTGGAATACTATGTCCGTTTATCGATATTATGGTTAACGGAAAAGTGTTGGTTTGCGATGAACTTGAATCCAACTTGCACGAATCGCTTCTTTTTGGATTGGTAAAACAGTTTGTCAATATACGCGGAAGTAAACCTGCACAGCTGATTTTTACAACTCATGAAACCGGGCTGTTAAACCTAGATTTGTTCAGACGAGATCAGATTTGGTTTACAGAAATCAAATTGGCAGACCGCTCTACAGATTTATTTTCACTTACAGAGATTAAAAATGTTCGAAAGGACGAGAACTTCGGGAAAGGTTACATTTCTGGAAAATATGGCGCGATTCCAATGCTAAATCTCAATTTTGCCAATGTAATCTCTTCTGATACGTAAGCGGAGGTGGTGATATGGCACCTAGAGACATTTCACTCACTCCACGCGCGGAAGACACGCGAGACGCACGTCCTGTATTGATGCCAATCCAGTTTTCGCTATCTGAGATCAAACAACATTTTACAGAAAGCATGGATGAGGTTAAGGCACAATTTGCTGTCGCAGACGAATTAAACGCCGACGAAAATGAGATCGCTTGTAAAATGGTTTGGCGATCACAAGTCGTTTTAGCTGAAGGATTACTAGATTTTTATATTCACGAAATCAGTAAGTATTGTTTTGTTAGGATGTTCTCGGAGGCATGGCCCAAAACAGAAAGATATAAATCTTTTCAGATTCCTATGGAAAAAGTAGAGAACGCTATAACTGCTTCGGAATCGAATGACTGGCTTTTTGATTATTTGAACAAGCGATTCAGTAGGGATGTGTTTTTATCGTGTGAAAGCATGAGAGACCAATTAAACCTTATTGGCATACCGTTTAACAAGGCTATGGAAAAAGCTTTTCCTCGCGAAAACGAGCAAGAAGCAATAAGAATCGGCAAAGAAACTATAGCAATGTTATTTCAGCGAAGAAATGAAATAGCGCATCAAAACGATAGAAGCCATGCATCTGCTGAACAAACAGACATTACTAAAGAATTTGTCGAAGATTATATATTAAAGATTGAAACTATCGTTAACGCCATACAAGCAATTGCAGAGGAAACAAACACCATAGTGGAATAAGTTATTGTCCCTAATCGCGAATAACGCTGCTGTGACTCTTGACATTTCAAATTCACGCGTGTATTATGATAGCACTAAGAAAAACTTTTATGTTTTGTAAGGGCTATGGCGCATGCCATAGCTCTAGTTTTTTATATGCCCAAAACGGCATATCACCAATAAAACCCTCCACAGTCCAAGCAAATGCCAGCCGCCAAGTTACATCCCAGCGGAGCAGAAAAAATCATCATTCACAAAATCGTATCCGTCATAATGCTCAAAAATTAATTCGTCAGGAATGTTACATGCTTCTGCCAGATCACTATAACTGGGACCACTGCATACCGTTTCAAACATGTACGTTTCTTTCAGTTCATTCAACTGTTCCCTTGACAACTGACGCACTGTCACACAACTTCACCAACTTCACCATAGGCAGCGCCCATTTCAGCGTCAAATGCCGCATTGGCTACGATCTTTTTAATTTCCTGCCATGCATCTGCATAGCCGGCGCTGTATCCTTCTTCAAATTCTGCCTTGAGCGCATTGCTGGCATATTGAAATATTTCCTCAAGTTCATCAGCATTTCTACCATAAGTACCGTTATGTGTCCTTGCCGCAGTTGCCTTCCTTTTTAACTCCATCATTAGACAATAATCCATTTAAGTTTTTGACCTCCAGTCATCAACAATATTTTCAATCTTCATAATACCCTTATCCTTCACTCTCAATTTCGTTCCATGCGGCTTCCGGTGACTGCCAATCGCAATAATCAAACAGCTCACGGGCTCGATTGCCTGCCAGCTCGATAAAATCTCGTTTTGTGTATACTCCGAGTGGATCTAAAAATCCATTGTCATATGCTGATTCTGGGATATATATGATCTCGTCATCCGGTACCCCGCTCCATGATTCTGTGCGAAGCAGCGGACTCATATTTTTGTATCCGTATCCCTGTCCGATCCAAAATGGCTCCAAAATTGCTGGACACTGTACGCGCTTATACTCCTGCATTGTCATTCGTATCGTCTCCTTTCCTCTTATTTTCGTGTTTTGCTTGACAAAACATTAACTGATAGCATATAATACGAATGAGAGGTTTGTCGGATATCTCTGGCTAATAAAAAACCGAAGAAATTGTGTGGGGGTTTGTCGGAAGCACCCGGCTAATAAAAAACCGAAGAAATATCTTACAAGGGAGGACTTATGTTCTCCCTTGTTTTTTTTGTGATGGTGAGTCCTATGACAATTCAAAATTGCTATTTTATACGAGAACAGTTCTTTTTAGAACATCCAAATTTCCAGAAAATGCTTGATCCAGACAATGTGTCTAAACAGTCAAAACGAATTCATATTTGCATCAAAGTTGATATTAATACAAATACATTCTATATTCCACTACGAAATAATCTTGGTGCGCCAGTTCGTAAATTTGGAAGAATTGGATATTCTGTGCCATCTAGGTCAAGACCTAACGCAGGTCTTGATTTTAGATATGCCATTGTAATAAATGATGTTAAGTATATTGAATCACACACTGTACAAAAAATCCCCCACTCGCAATATGCAATCATTTCAAATCATTATGAAGAAATAAAGAAGTTATTCTCTATATATTTAAATGGATACAAAAAAGCAGCCAGAAAGGGAAGAATACAAAAAGAACCATTATATAGAGAATCCAGTCTAATAAATTTTTGTAATGAACTTGATCTTGTATAAACTTTTACAGACTGTATATTTTGTACTTTAGAACAAATCTACAAATTCTTTTTGGCGTGTTCCACTTTTCACGTTCTATTCTCCCAACTATACTTCTGACCCTCCAATATCTCCATGCCATAGCAGATTCTTGAAATCACACCATCAAGTGCAATCCCCTGTCCTGTATTGCCTCTGCCCCAATACCAATGGCCCCATCCTTCGATCACTACTTCGCCACGTTCTTTCAGCTTATCGCCAAGCCAGTTTGTTACCGCCCACCATTCATATACTTCTTGAGGGTTTTCATCCAGATATTCGTACTCTTCTTCTGTATACACGTGACCGCAGCTTTGGCACTTATACAATTTTTCAGTAGAACAACATTCCCGTGCTTCTGCCTCAGTATCATAATACAATCCGCATACAGGGCACATATATGTTCCATCTTCATCTTTCTCTATTTCAATTTCTTCGTCATCGGGATAAAACTCATCAAACCCATACTGGCTACCGCATTTATCACATTCTTTCACAAAATAGTTACTTATATCTTCTTCGGTGAACGGAGCATCGTAACCGCTTAATTCATTCGCCGATCTCAATATGTATTCGACTTCCGAAGTCATACAACACATAACTTCACGGTTTACAAAATCTTGTTTTATTCGCTGATTTACGCAGGAATCAAAATCGTATTCAACACCATTTACCGTATACGGCATACAAACACCTCATTTTCAAATGTTAATCTATGCTATCGACTTCTCCAGTTTCCATCATTTTATGAATTTCAATTAATTGGTTTTTTAAAAAACGGACGCAGCCTGCATACAGCTTGTCCATTTCCTTTTTCGGAAACTTATTCTTTACCGCTTTTGCGTAATCTTCCCATGGCGAAAAATCACGTTCAAACAAACAACAACTTGTTTTCTCCAGACAAAAATCAAATGTTTGCGCCAACACACCATAGCACAACGCAGAATGATCTGCCCGTACACGCACGGCCCTCGGCAATGCTTTAACTTTGTCAACGCACTCATACAATGCCCTTCCGCTATAGCATGCTTTTTCAAATTTCATACTGTATCTTTAATCCTCCTCGTTTTCTTCTTCCTGTCCAATGGTTTTGCGGATATATGCTGCAGCCATTTCGTACTCATTCCATATCTTTCCCGGTACGAGATGTCTGTAAAGAGCTTCTGTTTCAAACAACATCTCAGCAATAAGCTGCCACTCCACGATATAGTTTGGGGATTCTCTGTCCAACGTGCCATCCGCTTTACGCTCAATAGTTGCCGGTGAAATCTCCTGAACAAAGTCGTCCAGATTTTCGTAGCTATAATAATGAAGGATATCTTCAATTTCATCTTCCGAGTAATCGTTAATGTTGATGAATGCGTGGGCAACTGCAAACATATCAAGAACCCCACACACCTGCCACAGCTCAAAAACATTTCCTTTGAATTCGTCAAGATTACGCACATATTGTGCACAGTCATCATCAGTAAGAATCCATTTTGAAGATCTTATTTGTAAACTCATATTTAATTTCTCCTGTATTAGATAACTGATAGTTGCTGCCATTTCTACCCTCGTGACCCCAGGGCGGGTTATGGTTAGTTCCAACGTAGGTTATAGAGTTCACGAGAAATATATGAAAGAGCTTCCATTAATTCATCATACTCAGAAACAGTAATGTTAGCTTTTTCTAGCCATTTTTCAGCGCAGCGGATTTTCTCGTGCGTGTCACAACGGTTCACTAGTTCCCAACACTTAGAAAGATTCAGAGGACGAATTTCTTTAGAATACATTTTATTTCTCCTTTTCTCCCCGTCCGGCCGGTAGGACAGCCTGGTTGATTTAAGCTTTCGTACCTACGCATTCTCTTTCACATAAGTAACGATATCTTGGGAAATCGGTGCATACGTTCTAAAAGCTCTCTTTCCGGAAGCCTTTCATTTACACTGATCCATTTGTTCATTTTGTACACGAGTCCTCCATTGCTTTGTCAAATATACACGTTTCAGCTCAACATCACCATCGATACAAGATAGCCGCCAAAACTGGATATACTCTTCGATTCCACATCCGTCATAAACGAAATTATCAAACTCGATTCCATCTAATTCGTTTCTGTGAAACGATATATCATGCAGACATGTACCATCTTCCCGCAGACAGAGAAGCCATGCATGATTCTTTCCGCTCTCAACGACGCGATTTAATGTATCAATGTCGTAGAAAATATCTCCTGCGTAGATTTCTGTAATTTTCGCTGCAAGCCTTACCATACGGTCAGAAATATTCGAAATATTGCCAGTATCTGACCGCACAACAAATCGCGGATCATCGTCGTACGAGGAATAATTTCTGATTTCGTATTCCATTCATGCCACCTCTTCCATTTCTGGCCAGTGCTCGGTCATGCCATTTTCTGTCACATCACTACCATAGAATCCGCCGCAGCTATCGATTTCTTCCCAGAAAATATCTGCATAAAGGGCCTCTTGTGGGCTAACTTCCTCGCCGGCCACTGTGCCTCCCAGAAATTTTTCAAGACGATACCAATACACATCACCATGAATATATTGATTATAAATATCTACTTCTCCCCGAAGCACGCTCATAGCCGTTTCGAGATTCTTTTTATTGAATGCTCCGTACTCTTTTTCAATATCCTCTTTGGTAACATAGATAAAACCAACTTGACCAGAATCCCATGAATCGCAAAAACTGCCAGTGCTCATCGTAATTCCCGAATGGTCATAGAGATACAAAGGCAGATAGAAAACTTTGTCCTTGAGAAGCCTCTTACAATCTTCAAAACCAAGATCTTCTATGATGTCATCCTCAACGTACCAACCACCTGAGCGAAGGTCTTCAATGTCACCTGTGTCATATGTCTTATCAATGCACCATGACGCTTTTTGCTTATCCCCCAAGAAAGAAATATATCCCCAATAACAAAGCTCATAGCTTTCTTCGCCATCTTCATCAATCTCTTTCTGAAGCCTAACGCTCCCATCTCCGGATAGCGCATAAGCGAAAAGCGTATTTCTGTCAATATGCTCACGCACCATATCATGCCAGAAATCAATAGGTTCACTGTAATCGTGTTTGTCTCCGAGATTATATCTTCTATTCCAACACAGCATATGACCCAGTGGACTCCAATCGCGCGGCGAGTCAATCCAATCGTCCTGCCCTATTCGCAGCCTGTAATATGTACCGTCAGAACCTCGCGTCAAAAGGTTCTCGTCGAGAACTATGTATCTAAGGTTCATTTTTCACTGCCTCCTCTATGCCGCATTGCTGTGTTTTCCCATATAGTGCATATGTCTGCCATCAAACCGAAACAATTTGTAGAAACCAAACGGGGCAGCTACTGTTTCCATAAATTTTCTCGCTTCAAATTCAGTAGAAAACTCCACTGTATAAGTCGGATGGCTGACAAAGAAAACGCTTTTTTCTTTTGCCGCCACTTCTTCATCCTCATGCAGCTCATGTTTTACTGCACCGAGCAATTCACTGATGGTCGGACGCCCTGGAAGATCAAGTACTTCTTCAAGGAAGCTCTTAATAGAGCGCAATTCATTGTCTAAATACATCTCCGCGACATCATTGATGTCCCCATTGATTCGAATACACACAGTCGTTTCCTCCTAAAATTCACATTTAAAAATCAATCGTTCCGATTCGTTCTGGTTCATAAATCTTCTCCCAGTGCCAACCATCATCGTACAAATTAGGCACTTTTGTCCGTTTAAAGTCTCGAATGACCGTACTCATTCGTGCTTTACTTAATTCATTGAACACAAACTCAGCAGCGCACTGGATGTCGGATTCACTACAATGCTGTCCCCAAAAGCTATCTATAAGCCAACCTTTTTTGGTCTCTTCCAAAGCTGCATGCATTGAGTATTTCCCGTTTTTAATTGGTGTCTTGATATAGTAAAAAGGAAAGAACGGGTTATCATCTACCTGGTAGTAGTAGTACACATCATTTAATACAAAACTAATGTACGAAGTATGTGTGACCTTGATCGGTTCAGTGTCCTTACAATTCCGGTCACTGATAAGAGCTTGCCTTGTAGGCTTTACCCTGCCGCCGTGCTCTTTCACCAAATTTGCCAGTGCTGACATCATACGCGCCATATTATAGTTGCAAGAATGAAGATAAAGACGTTGATTTTCTTTTAAAACGATCATATTTGACCCTCCATTAAATATTTTGTTGATACTCAAATCTGTGATAGGGCTTTTATGCAGATGCCCTTCAGAACTGCTTTTTCTATACTCTTACAAACTCAGATAGATAAAAAATGTCGTCTCCGAGCCTGAAGAATATCTTCCCGGTGTGTCTTTCACGCTTCACAGGCACTGTCCAAAATCCACGTAAAAAGCCATTTTTTCGATAAGTTACCGTTACTTCCGACAATAGATGCTCACGATTCGTTTTGCAGCCTACGATTGTAAAAACACGTGTTCCCAGATTTAAAACCATATATATCAACTCCTTTGGGGCGTTTTTTCTTTAGCCCACCTCGTATTGACTAATTATAAGATTGCGATATTTGCCTGTCAATACTTTTGCCATTATAATGTCAAAAGATCAAACCACGTGTGGGCAGCTCCTGTACTTTCCGCTCCCCGTATTGAGGCAGCTTGTTGATGTAATGCTCAATCACACTCGCCATTGCATTGCTGGGTTTACGATCGATATAGCATGCTCTTGCCATGTATTCAAACCGCTTCGGAGAACTTTGCGAAATGATTTTTACAATTTCTGTTCTAAGTTCATCCGGAGAAATGTCACAACGAGCCGTATAGACATAATTCAATGCCATAATAACCGATCTGCTATATGCTCCAGGCTCCATATGCCAGTTTGCTTCCCGAATAATTCTAAAAACCCACCGAAGTTCATCAGGCTCATTGTTCGTAATAGCAAGCGCAACACTTATCGCAGTCAACACGCCGGCACTGTTCTTTCCACATGCCTTTTTAATCTTGATACCATATTCATCGCAGATATCACGCAGAAGCAACGCAACCTTGCCATGTTCTTCACCGCTGGCACACGCCGCAATAAATTTGTCGTATTGCGTTAGTTTGGTTACATTTTCTTCCTGTGTTACAAACAGGTGCGCTTCATCTTCGTCTGTAAGACCTGTGCGAATATTGCAAAGCACATGTGTCTTACCAACCATAACGGCAGCACGCAAACGGTTGCCGCCGTCCCAAATATTAAAATGATCTCCTCGCTCACTCGCTTCCAAGTGGCCAGCTTTATTATCATCCCAATTCGATGCAATGTGAGCGACATGACGCCCTTGGTCACGCTGGTAAATTGGACTAAGTTCACACAGGTCAACGGGGATCAATGCAGTCTTGATACCGTTCCCTTCGGTGTGGGCGTTCATCATGATGGTTTCTACTCGGGCTTTGTTCTGCTTGTTCATGGTAATTCTCCTTTAAAATATGTATTTATTATGTATTTTTAATACTTACAGCAAAGCTGCAAGCATTTGCGGCACACAGAGATACAGGAGCATAACAGCTCCCACAATAACGCAGTTCTTTATAAATCTCTTGCGTTTCATTTTCTTTTATGCTCCTTTGTTCTGATTTTGGGTATAAAAAGAGCGCCCTATCTTGTTAGATAGAGCGCTTTATGCGAAATCAAAGTATCAAATATTTATCATTTCAAAAGCAAAATCACAAAAATTATAGCCAAACCAATCATTATAGAGGAAACCACTCTGAATAATGAGACAACAGGCGATCCCAATTGCTTTTCCTCGTATTTTTTTTGTGACTTCACTTCGTATTTTCTCATCGGAGCAGATTGGTTGATTCTATCAACACTCTGCTTATAGTGTACATAACCGTCAAGACCTGAGCCATAAAACCCAAAATCATTTTTGGACATACAACCGCCTCTATTCGTACAAACCTACATTTACAATTGAATCAGTTCGTTCTGCCCATTTCAACAGTGTATTCGTCGCGCTGCGAGTAATTGCCACATCTTCTGCCATTGCTTCAACGCGATTTTCCAAGGCTGACATGCGTTTTTCAATGCCGCCCATACGGCTTTCTAGTGACTTTTGCCCGGCTTCCAAGCCGCCAACACGATTATCAATAGATTCTAGCTTTTCAAGAATCAAACCAAGGATTTTTTCTTGTTCCATTAAAATCCGCCTCCCTTGCTCACTTATTCTTATTCAGCTTTGCGAAGATCTTTGAGTACGGCTGTGTGGTTCATCACAACGGTTTCCAGCGTGCGCAGCCTGTCGCGCATGTCGTCGATCTGCGCGGCGCGGTCATTCGCCTTGTCCAGTTTTTCCGCAATATCAGTATACTGCTCAGCAATAAGGCTGATTTTGTGGTCTTGCTGTTCTACAAGCATGCGAGTGCGACGAACTTCTGTCTCCAGCTTTTCCTGGCCGGCCTTTAATTCACCCAATATCTGCAAAATCAATTCTTCGTTTTTCATTTGCTTCACTCTCCTGTGCTTGATATTATACCCCATGATAAAAGGGGTTACAATTGGTTATTCTCACAAAGTTTCCCGAGCTACATTCAGTAGCCACAATTGAAGCCTACGATGGATTGGCCAGTATTGGTATCCTCCTGTTACATTTCCAAAATAGTCTGTGCAAACCTACCTGAATCTATCAAAGTCTACCTAAATCTATCCTAGTCTATCGTTTTTTGAGGTTTTTCATCGAGAAATCATCTTTAACATATGTGCTTTTATGCTCTTTGTCAAATAAAAAACGCCCCGCAAAGCAGAGCGTTCATTGCGTTAATCAAATTGTAGGCGTGATGCAATATCAGATGAACTATATAGCACACGCAGCACTATCACAGAGCTGTTTTCTATTGTATATATTATAGAGTAATTGTCGACTATCAGCTGCCTGACAACGTGTAATTGTGGGGCTAAGACAATTTGTTTGCAACGATCCGGTAAGGTCTCAAGGGATCGAATTTTCTCTGCAATCCGATCGTATTGCAGCATTGCTGTTTCTGGTTCTTGGAAAGCTTTTGCTATATAATCATAGATTGAATTCATATCATCCAGTGCGAGGCTGGTGATTTCTACATTATACTGCTTCATTTGTGGGTTTTATGAAAAGCTGCAAACGCCGCAGAAGCATTTTGCACTTTTCCTTGCTCCATTTCTTCATAGCCTGCTGTTATTGCCGCGCGAAGTTCCGAATTTGTCATATTATCTGCATTGATCTCTGCTGGTGCCTTTGGAAGTGTAATTGGGAACGGAATCCCGCCAGTAAGAGAAATTTGTCTCAGATACGCGTCTACTGCAGTTGCCATAGGAATACCTAGTTGTTTTAAAACATTTTCAGCCTGCTGTTTGACCTGTGGATTTACCCGTAGATTCATTGTAACTGACTTTTCCATATCATTCACCTCTCGCCACAAGTGTAACGCAAACAGCGTTACAAGTCAAGCATCATCCAAAATATTTTTCATGCGCTGCGCAAAAAAACGCCCTGCAAAGCAGAGCGTTCTTCGTTATATTCAATTAATTTCACTGGCACTAAACTCTGTAACTGGTTCAACCGTTACCTTCGTTTTTTTTGCTTCCAACTCGCCCTTTTCATAGGCAATAGCTTCTTCTAGACCTAATGCAATTTTATCGAAAACGGTACTCATTAAGAAACCTCTCTACTTTTCATAATGCGTCCACATTCTGATGATTTTTACTATCTTTTCATCTTCAAAAACTTGGTACACTATCCTATGCTGTCTGTTAATTCGTCTTGAGTACATTCCAAACAAATCACCAACCAATTTTTCATATGACGGTGGGGTCTGATAAGGATTATTTCTGATTACCTCAATCAAAGCTTTTGCTTTGGTTGCAAGATTCGCTCTTTGAAGCTTTTGAATATCCTTTACTGCATCTTTGGAATATACAATTTTATAACTCACCAAACCACCTCGTCTTCAGGAATACACTCGGACAGAGGCGTGTTCATTCCATCGATCAGCGTTTTTTTCAACTCTGCGTTTGACGACAATTCAAGCGTTGCCATAATACCATTATACTCTTCTTCACTTAGCAAGATAGCATTGCCGGATTTTGTAGAAATATTTATTGGCTCATTGTATTTAATTGTATTCTCAAGCATAGCAAAAACATTTTTCCTGAATTGCGTAATATTTGTATTAAGCATTATAGACACCTCTTTGTCACAAAACATGTACATTATCGTGTACATATATTATATGCACTCGCTTACGAAATGTCAACAAGCACTGTGGGTTTTCCAGGCATCATCCAAAATATTTTTCATGCGCTACGTCCAAAAAAACGCCCTGCAAAGCAGAGCGTTCTTCGTTATATTCAATTTAATTCCATGATAAGGTTAGCTTTCGCTTGTTTGATGCACAATCTTTCAGATATAAATTTATAAGCGTTTGATACGGGATGCGGCCTCTTCAGACTGACTTTTGAAATAGTCTATTGCTTCCGCATCAATGTTTATTGTGATTTGTCGTTTTAGCTGTTTGCTATATGGGTTTTTCCTTGCATTTGAAAAATCGTATTCTCGTTTCATGTTGTCGCCCACCATAATCAACAATAAAATCTTATTTCTCCGTGATGATCTTGCCACTTTCTAACGATTTCAAACGATCTGGCTTCGATGACATCCATGATATCGGAAAGCATTCGTTCCGGAATTTTAGAATTATTATGGGCTAGCAAACATTTTCCTTGTCGTGTAATCCAAACTTTTGTTGCATTTCCGGATGGAGTCCCCTGTGTGATATGAACGTGTACTGGTTCTAATGGATAATTTTCATTTGACCAAAAATACACAAGATATGCCCCAACTCTAAATATTTGCGGCACAGCCCATTCCTCCTTGCTTCGAGAACCGAATGATCAAATGCGCCGTACTTTCAAGGAGTTCCTGAAAATACTGAATTTCAGCGTCACTATATCCATCAACATTTCTCCACGCATATTCAGGCAAACGGCAATATGCATTCTTGAACCCCGTGCTCACTGGTGTCTCAATAAATACATCTACATGTTCTCCCGTGTCATTTTCAATTGGCTTTCCAAATGTGATTTCTGTGTTATCTGAAAGTGTCATAAATGGATAAATCATATTATTCGCCTCTTTTTTACACTTTTAGTACGTAGTGACGATTTCTAAACCACTAAAACAATCAATGCGTGAGCTTGTGACAGTCTATGTTTCTATATATATTATATTCATTTCATGCAATGAGGTCAATTGCAACATTAAATAATTGCCCCATCTAAATAATCCATTTCCCATTTTTCAAGCCCAGAGTGATTTTCATAAATACTTTTTGTACCATACAATTTGTAGCTATGCAAAAGATACTCCGGACTTTTACAATGCATATTGCTTGTGTTATATCCTTTTGACACCTTGCATCTATGCGTTGTTAAACATTCAGAATGCGACGTTTGCGGCAATTCTTTTGTGCCGTAAAAATGCGCAATTTTCCCGTTGACTGTCTTGTAATATCGTGGTTTCATCGCATAGAAAGCATCATTACGCATATAGTCTTTCAGGTAGATATCACCTTTTGACGCAATACGCACGATCTGCGCTAGCGTTTTATCTGAATTCGTATTTGCGGCAACATATACCCAATTGTTATATCTTGCGTTATCTTTCCCCGGCATACGCCGATATATTTTAAAACTTTTTGAATGGGTTTCGATATCATTTTTATATGCGTTTTCAATAACATATAGGCCCAAGGCATCACGCCCATAAATATACCCAGGCAGAATTTGAAACCCATTCCAAACAAATTTTGATGTTGCTTGCGTGGGTGCTTTGTATTTTACTTTAGACATAGTTTCACCGTCTTTCTTTATAGTTTTGGTTTAGCTTTAATTTCGTTTTGGCTTTCCTTGCGACACACAAGACGCACTTTAATAAACTACTTGCGTATGGTATGGTACAATGTTGGCATGATTCCACCTTTGCTATATGTATAGCTGTACCTATTCACTTTCATCTGTTCTATGCACTTGTGTGCCGTGGGCAAAGTCAAAACAAGATAATTTTTGCGTGAAATCTGCTTTGCAAAATTGTTTTTGTTCTGTATGCCCTTTATATATTCACCCTGGGATTTTTCAACCCTGGGCAAAATTTGCGCACTTTAATAAGCCCTTTTTCACTACGGTTTTTTCGTGTGTGGCTTATGTTCATAAATATGTATGCTCTATTGCCTTTAATGCTCCGTCACGGCCGCGCGGCTCTTACAGCTATGGTTATCCCATGCCCACAACTGCACATGAATTCAATCAAGCGCGCACATAAAGACAATTGTTCACTTTTCAAGGTGCTTTGCAATTCGCCTTTGCATGGTGCAAAGTTACCGGGAAACGCGGCGGGGACGCTTGCAAACTGTTTCCCATGCCGCCCAATGTAGGGCGGTTGCGTGTTAGGCTGCTTTGCCCGTCTTTTTCTTCATATCTTCTGCGGCTTGCGCAATGGCTTCTTTTTCTGCTGCAAGCTTTTCCGCGCGGGCTTCTGCCTTGGCTTTTTTGTCCTCTATCATAGCATCAGCGTTAAGGGAAGCTACATTGTCCAGACAATCCAATGCCCATTGTTCAAGCGCTGCGCGTGCGGTTGTGCTTGCGTTGCCGTCTTTGCCGGCGTTGATTGTGCCACGGCGCAAGCCGTCAACCGTTTTTGCAGTACCGTTTACAGCGATAGCGCCCAAGGCGGCAGAAATGCGTGTTGCAACCGCAATATTGCTTTCTTTCTTTCCCTCAAACAAGGCGGCGGCGCGGGCGGCTTTATCGGCGGCAAAGTAACCCATGTAACGGCTTGCCGCGCTTACA